>Ga0137310_101690_pt1 | contig 13614 bp, 11 predicted proteins | sample NAcewiD2O_June_2_FD_97183 | JGI IMG/M metagenome (GOLD analysis project Ga0137310, IMG submission 97183) | Mouse cecal microbial communities from Vienna, Austria - N-Acetylglucosamine amended D2O_June | ecosystem: Host-associated > Mammals > Digestive system > Large intestine > Cecum | place...
AGACAGCTGAGAATCGTGGAAAACATTTTTGTGTTTTCATTGTCCATATATGAACACCTCCTTTTCTAGAAGTATAGCATCCAGGGCTTATAAAGTCTATTGAAATGTGGAAAAATTTTTTAGCCGGAAGACCGTGGGAAAACCGGTTGACAGAAATTTTTAAATGTGATAGATTTATTATCAGCTTAAATACTTTGAAGAGGAAGAGTAGCAGTCCAAAACCACACAGAGAGCCGCCGTAGGGTGAAAGGCGGATGGGGAAGGGCTGTGAACTGGCCTTGGAGTAGCGCGCCGAACCTGTGGATATGAGCCCGGAAGTAAGCGTTGCCGGTGTCCGCCGTTACAGGGAGGGGAGAGGCTGTTGGCCGGGTTGTCGCTGACAGAGGAATCCCCGCGGAGCGCATGCATGGCATGAAGTAGAGTGGTACCACGCGGTAAATCGGAAGATCCGGCCCCCGCGCCTCTATCAGAGATGATAGTGGGCGCGGGGTTTTTGTGATGGCGGGGCCCTGATGAAAAACAATATGGAAAATGAGAAGGAGGAGACGCGCTTATGGCATCATACAACCACAGTGCCATTGAAAAGAAATGGAGAGAAAACTGGGAGAAGAATCCCATTAATGTCAATGACGGCAAAAAGCCGAAATACTATTGTCTGGATATGTTCCCCTACCCGTCAGGCAGCGGCCTGCATGTGGGACACTGGAGAGGGTATGTGATTTCCGATGTGTGGAGCCGTTATCAGATCTTAAAAGGCCACTATGTGATCCATCCCATGGGCTGGGATGCCTTCGGCCTTCCCGCGGAGAACTATGCCATCAAAATGGGGATCCACCCGGCTATCTCAACCGCGGAGAATGTGAAAAATATCAAGAATCAGATCAACCAGATCGCCTCTATTTATGACTGGGACATGGAAGTAAATACCACGGACCCGGAATTTTACAAGTGGACCCAGTGGATCTTTGTCCAGATGTTTAAAAAAGGCCTGGCCTACGAGAAGGAGTTCCCCATCAACTGGTGTCCCTCCTGCAAGACCGGACTGGCCAACGAGGAAGTGGTCAACGGCTGCTGTGAGCGGTGCGGTGCCACTGTGACCAAGAAGAATCTCCGCCAGTGGATGTTAAAGATCACAGCCTATGCGGAGCGTCTGTTAAATGATCTGGACAAGCTGGACTGGCCGGAGAAGGTCAAGAAGATGCAGAGCGAGTGGATCGGCAAGTCCTACGGCGCGGAGGTGGATTTCCAGGTAGAGGGAAAAGACGAGAAGATCAAAGTGTACACCACAAGGCCTGACACCCTCTACGGAGCCACTTTCATGGTGCTGGCACCGGAGCACGCCCTGGCAAAGGGGCTGGCCACAGAAGACACAAGAGAGGCTGTGGAGAAATACATTTTTGACTCTTCCATGCGCTCCAACGTGGACCGTATGCAGGACAAGGAGAAGACCGGCGTGTTCACGGGAAGCTATGCCGTCAATCCCTTAAATGGCGCGAAAGTACCCATCTGGCTGTCGGATTATGTTCTGGCTGATTACGGTACCGGTGCTATCATGTGTGTCCCCGCCCACGATGACCGGGACTTTGAGTTCGCGAAGAAGTTTAACCTTCCCATTATCCAGGTCATTGCCAAGGACGGGAAGGAGATTGAAAATATGACAGAAGCCTACACCGAGGCCAGCGGTACCATGATCAACTCCGGTGAGTGGAACGGCATGGAGTCCGCGGTACTGAAGAAAGAGGCTCCTGCCATGATCGAGGTCAGGGGACTGGGCAAAAAGACAGTCAACTATAAACTCCGGGACTGGGTATTTTCCAGACAGCGGTACTGGGGCGAGCCCATCCCCATTGTTCACTGCCCTAAGTGCGGCAATGTGGCGGTTCCGGAGGAAGAGCTTCCCTTAAAGCTTCCCGAGGTGGAGAGCTATCAGCCCACAGGCACGGGAGAGTCGCCTTTGGCTGCCATTGATGAGTGGGTGAACTGTGCCTGTCCGAACTGCGGCGGCCCGGCCAAGAGAGAGACCAACACCATGCCTCAGTGGGCAGGCTCCTCCTGGTATTTCCTCCGGTATGTGGACAGCCACAATGACAAGGAACTGGTATCCAAGGAAAAGGCGGACAAATACCTTCCTGTAGATATGTACATCGGCGGCGTGGAGCATGCGGTTCTCCATCTTTTGTATTCCAGGTTTTACACCAAATTCCTCCACGACATCGGCGTGGTGGATTTTGACGAGCCGTTTACCAAGCTGTTCAATCAGGGAATGATCACGGGAAAGAACGGCATCAAGATGAGCAAATCCAAAGGCAACGTGGTCTCCCCCGACGATCTGGTCCGGGACTATGGCTGCGACTCTCTGAGGATGTATGAGCTGTTTGTGGGACCGCCGGAGCTTGATGCGGAGTGGGATGACAGGGGGATTGAAGGCGTCAGCCGCTTCTTAAACCGTTTCTGGAACCTGGTGACAGACAGCAAAGATAAAGATATAAAACCGTCCAAAGACATGCTGCGCCTCCGCCACAAGCTGATCTTTGACATTGAGCAGAGGTTTAATCAGTTCAATTTGAACACCGTGATCTCCGGCTTTATGGAGTACAATAATAAGTTCATTGAGCTGGCCAAAAAAGAAGGCGGCATCGACAGAGAGACTCTGAAGACATTTGTGGTGCTTCTGGCTCCATTTGCCCCCCATATCGGCGAGGAGCTGTGGCAGCAGTTAGGCGGGACCGGAAGCGTGTTCCATGCCTCGTGGCCGGAGTGCGACGCGGATGCCATGAAAGAGGATGAGATTGAGATCGCTGTCCAGGTAAACGGCAAGACCAGAGCGGTCATCCGCGTGGCCGCGGACGCTGCCAAGGAACAAGTGATCGCGGCTGGCAAGGAAGCCGCGGCCGGCAAGATAAGCGGAAACGTGGTAAAAGAGATCTATGTGCCAGGCAAGATCGTGAATCTGGTGGTCAAATAGAGCGGCAGAAGGCAAAAAACAGTTACAGCGCGCGTGAAGTTTCTGCCGGAAAGGGGATCCTGATACATTGATAGGGTCTCCTTTTTGGCGTATAGCGGGAGGAGATCCATGAAGTTTGAGTACAGAACCAGAGGAAACGTCCAGCCTCAGGGGAAGCCGAAAGTATATGTCACAGGACACCCAAAGGACTGTAAATTGTTTCTTGAGGAGATCGCCGATGAGATCCTGTCTTTGGAAAACTGCGGCGTTTATTTTGACGGGGAGCCGGAGGCAGAGTATGACAGAGAGGAGCTGACAGACCGGCTTGGGGAAATGCAGCTTTTTGTCGTCCCGGTGACAAAGCGGTTTCTCTGTGAGAAAAACAGGGCATTTGACCTGGAATTTCCCTTTGCCGTCAGTCATCACATCCCCGTGCTCCCCCTGGCCCGGGAAAGCGGGCTGGAACAGCTGTTCAATGAAAAATGCGGAGATCTGCAGATTCTGGACAGAAATGACCCTGATGTCACCGCGATTCCTTACCAGGAGAAACTGAAAAAATTTTTAGGCTCTGTCCTTGTGGGAGATGAGCTGGCAGCGAAAGTGAGAGCGGCCTTTGACGCCTATATCTTTTTGAGCTATCGGAAAAAGGACCGCCGGTATGCCCAGAAGCTGATGGAACTGATCCACAAAAACGCGTTCTGTCGGGATATCGCGATCTGGTACGACGAATTTCTCACGCCCGGGGAGAATTTTAACGACGCCATCGCCAATGCCCTGCAAAACAGCCAGCTTTTCGCCCTGGCCGTAACTCCCAATCTGCTGGAAGAGCACAACTACGTGATGAAGATCGAGTACCCCAAAGCAGCCAAAGCCGGGAAACTGGTGGTTCCCGCGGAGCTGGAGCCTACGGACCAGAAGCGGCTTAAGGAACTGTATGAGGATATTCCGGACTGTGTTGACGCCTATGACGACCATGCCTTGTCCGGCGCTCTCTTAGAAGCGGTCAAGAGCCTGGCGATACGGGAAAATGACTCATCGCCAGAGCACAATTTTTTCATCGGCCTGGCGTATTTAAACGGCATTGATGTGGAGGTGAACCATGAGAGAGGGGTGTCCCTGATCACCGGGGCCGCCCAAGCCGGCCTTCCGGAGGCCATGGAAAAGCTGGTGAACATGTACCGGCGCGGCAATGGTGTGGAGAGAAATTATCAGGCCGCCATACCCTGGCAGGAGCGGCTGGCAGAGACTCTTTCCAGCCGGTATGAAGAGAACTCCACAAGGGACAACGGCATGGCCCTGACGAAGGCCCTGGAGGATCTGGGCCAATACTATTATGAACAGCAAAATTATGCCGGGGCAAAGACCATTTACCAGAAAACCCAGTCCATCAGCCAGGTCCTGTCCCAGGTAGGGGTGCCCAGGAAGATAGAGAAGGTCCATATAGGGGATCAGACGGGGAAAAAGGCCTGGGAGGCCATAAAGGAAAGCCGTCGGAAACTGGCCGGAAGCCTGGAATTAAAGCTGCCGGACAATCTCTTCCTCGCCCTGGCCTATCTGGAACTTCTCACATGCTGGAACCTGGCCATGGTTCAGCTGGAACTGCTGCTGGCGGCGCTGAAGCTTCAGCTGACAGCCATCCGGTATATATGGAAACTGGCTATATTCATCTGCCACCAGTGGAAAGTACAGTTTGAGCTGGCCAAACCCCACTGGACGGTCTTAAAAACCCCAATGCTGCTGATAAAAATACAGACAGGCGTTTTAAGGGCAGAGTGGGAGGAGATCAAGCGGATGAAGCCAGCCATGGTCCAGGATTTCGCAGACTGCGGGGAAGGCTTAAAGAAACGGGCAGCCACCCTTATGAGGCTGGTAACAGGGAGGATTTTTGAGGCCAAAGAAGAAGTTTCCGCTGTCAAGGAGATGAGGAGTGAGCAGAAGAAAATTTCAGCCTTCAACAAAGAGAAGATAAAGGGAGCTTTCCTTGTCGTAAAGGAGAGCCTGGCGGAGATAATAAGTATTAATAAAACGGCAGAGAAGGTGACCCGGGCTCAGGTCAGAAACCTGATGACCTATGGTCAGATGGGAGATGTCAGCATGGCAGAAGGGCATCCTCAGGATGCCGGAGAGTATTATCTGCGGTATCTGAAAGGGGGAGAGAAGCTGAAAAAAAATGTGCCGAGAGAGGAGATCAGCCAGCTGGTCATGGCGGTGGGATACCACAATATGGGAAATTTCTGCCTGGAAACCGGCGAAGCCTCCAGGGCAGAGGAATATTATCAGAAAATGATCCGTGAGGTTCAGTCGGTTCGCGCCAGATTTCCGGAATTTACCTGCGGCCTTGTCATAGCCTGGAACAATCTGGGAGACGGGGCCTTGGCGGAGGCACAGATTGCCAGGGCAGAATGGTATTACTTAAAAGGGCTGGCAGAGGCAAGGAAAATGGGAAAGGACTCCGGCGGTCTGAAAGGCCTTTCCCTCAGCTTTGACAGGATGGGAGATCTGCGGAAAGCTCAGGGAAAGTGGGAGGAGGCTCTAAATTATTACGAGGAAGCCCTGAAAACGGATCAGCAGCTATGCGAAGAGGCAGAGACGACCGAAAAGGAAGCAATAACAGAAACAAGGGCCCTGGCCTTAAGCCGGGGAAAACTGGGAGACTGTTATCTGGAGATGGGGCAGGAGGAGGAGGCCAACCGGCACTATAAGGAAGCTTCCCGCCTTTGCCGCCAGATCAGCCAGGAGACGGGGATCCTGGTGGACTGGAAGGAATCCCCCAGAAAACAAGGAGAATTTCAGGAAAAGACCAGAGAAAAGCTGGAAAATATGGACATGGGTTTCCTCACTTTTGGAGAAGCCTGGGAGGAGGCAAAACAGGTATATCGGACCGGGATGGAGTCGGAGGATGAGAACAGTACGGTTCCCCCGGAGGATGTGGACAAGGATCTGATGTTTTTGTACATTTCTCTGGGAAAAGAATTTCAGAAAGAAAAAGAGCCGCGCAGAGCCAGAGAATTTTTTGAGAGAGCCCAAACCCTGGGAGCGAAGCTGTGCGAGACCCCCCAGACCCTGGAGGTTCGAAGAGAATTTTCCTACAGCTGCGATCTCCTGGGCCGCTGTTATGAGAGGCAGGGACAAACGGATCTGGCGGAGAAATACTATCTGATTCAGGTGGAGACAGACCGGAAACTTTACGGGGAGGAGACCAGTCTCACGGCCATGGAGAATCTTGCCTTCAGCTGTGAACGGCTCCGCGGTCTCTACAGGGAACAGGGGAGACTGGAGGAGGCCAAGGCCTTTGGCCTGGAGAGGGCTCAGGTTTGCGCACAGGTCTGGGAAGAGAAAAAGAGTGAGGCGGCTCTGAGGAAATTAGCGGAAAGCTTTGAGTCTCTGGCCGCGGTGTGCGGGGAAGCGGGGCAGGAAGAAGAGAAGAAGATCTACCAAAAGAAAGCCTTTGAGGGCTACAGCCAGCTGTGTGAGATATCAGAGGATTCTTCGGACCAGGTGTCCCTGGGAGTGTGTTATGCCAACGCTCAGGGAGTGGAGAGAAATTGGGAGCAGGCCATTTTCTGGTACCGCAGGGCCGCCAACCAGGGAAATCCATATGGCCAGTACAATCTGGGCAGGCGGTATTTCAGAGGAGAAGGCGTGGAAAAATCTTATGAGGAGGCCGTGGCGTGGTTTAAAAAGGCGGCAGAACAGGACTGTAAGGAGGCCCAGAGGGATCTGGCTCATTGCTATAGAGAAGGGCTGGGAGTGGAGCAAGATATCCATGAGGCGGCCAGGTGGCAGAACAGAGCCGATGAATAGCGGAGAGGATAAGCCTGAATATCATATACAGAAACGTCCGGATACGGCCTGACCAGCATCAGCCGAATCCGGACGCTGTCTGTATTTTTGGCTATTTCAACATGCCGCGGACCAGGTTCAGCCTGCTTTTGACCGCGGGATCCATATGGCTTATGAGGATATCGGTGAGAAGCGTTGTCTCCTGTTGGGAGAAAGAGATGTTCCGTCGCTGGGCCTCAGAAGACATGGCGATAAACCTGGTCAGCACCTGATCCTTAGGAGTGCCGCTTAGCTGCGCGGCGAAGTCCTCTAAAAACCGGATCTTTTCCGGGTTCATGGCTTTCAGCCTGGGGTCCTGTTTCCATTGGTCGTTCATGCTCAGCCTCCTTTCATGACAGCTGCTGCAGGGTCTGCATGAGAAACGCCGCCTGTTCAAACCGTGCCTGCTGGTCCGGAGGCAGGAAGCCTTTCAGCTGTTCTAAAGGACTGCGGGCAGAGTAGGACTGGGAAGGACTGTAGGGCTCGTTCTCTAAGGGAATGCTGTCCGCGGTTCCCCCATCAGGAGGGATGGTTCCATTGGACACAGAGCCCGATGGAATGGAGGTGTCAAACAGGGGCTGGGGAGGAAAGATCTCCTGGCGCTGGTTTCCCGAGGTATGGAGACCCTGGATAAAATTGCAGATTCTCTCGATCAGGTCCTGTTCCTGGGGGCTGCCGTAGGGCTGCATGGCTTTCATCATGTCTAAGGGAGAACTTTTCTGATCCTCCGGTACAGCGGAGATCCCCATGGCTGCCACCTGCTCCTCCTGGAAAAGAGACATAGTATTTTGAAGCTCCCGGAATCTTACAAGAAAGGAGAGGATCCGCTGCTGGGAAACATTGACATAGGGGAGGGCGGCCTTGATCATCTGCAGATGCCGGTCCCCGGTGAGGCGGTCAAAGTCAGTGAGTTTCATGGTATGTTCATCGGTCATAATTTGCGGCTTTCCAGATTTCTTTGAGACAGTGTATGAGGCGCTTATGAAAAATATTCCGCATATCATAGAAGTGTAGATAAAAATTTGGAGGAAAATCATGTCGGAACGACTTATTATAGATGGAAACGCGGTGTACGAGATTGATGAGGACTGTGTGAGGCAGCAGGAGGCCAGAAGGCAGATGGGAAGATCAAGGAGAGGGATGAGTGAACGGCAGATCTGCCGGGAGTGCGGGGGAGAGCCGAAGGACAGAAAGTGATCCTTAGAAAGTGAACCTGCATGCCCCCTATTCGGCAGCGGACTTTCAAAGTAAACCTGCATGCCCCGGCAGTGGATGCGCCACTACCCATGAAAGTCCGGCGGGCGCACTTGGCATCCATGAATCCATGCCGCCTATTCAGCGGCAGACTTTTAAAGTAAGAATCGGAAAACAGAGAAAAATCCGGCAGAATGGGTCAGAAGCGCGACCTGCCGGATTTTTTTCTGTACACGGGACGCTCTTTCGTGGCCAGGTGTATGGAGATTTCAACCAAGTAGGGGAGGGCCTTCTCCCCATTCGCCGTGCCGGGGCCGCTTTAGCGGCCATATTCCTCTCCGCCCCGTGTACACAAGAAAAACAGCCGCCGACGAAAGCCGGAGGCTGTTTCCAGATAAAAGACATTTTGGAAGTTTGAAAGATGGTGGAATCACGGAAAAGCCGCGCTATTTAATGTATTGCCGGTTTCCTGTAGCGGCAGGTAAACGGATTAGCAGCAGAAGCAGCTGTTATTTCCGCCGCCGCCGCAGCAGCACAGAAGGATCAGGATCCAGATAAAGTCGCAGCCAAAGCCGACCCCGCAGGAATTGCCGCAGTTGTTATTGTTGCATCCGCATCCGCAGCCAAAGCCGAAGCCGCCGCCACCGCCGCAGCAGCACAGAAGGATCAGAATCCAGAGGATACCGCTTCCTCCATTACCCCCTGACGCACACCCGCATCCACACTCACAACCACAGTTTGTTGCTGCCAAATCACTCATATTTGTTCCTCCAGAAATTTTCTTTACAGTCTATCTTATGAGGGGCGGCTTGGCAGTGTTTCATGGAAATTGAAAAAAATTGGCGGGGGGAAAGGATTTGCAAAATGTGTAATAAGCAGAAATGTACTTTTCTGGACAGAGATGGAACAATCAACAAGTATGATGGACTTATAAGCAGAGAAGAGCGGTTTGAGCTGGAATTATTCGCGGCAGAAGCTGTGAGACGGATCAATGAGTCAGGCTATCTGGCCATTGTCATTACCAATCAGCTGCCCCGGACACTGGTTTGAGGCTTTCCGATGAAAAACGGCGGGGGCTTGCGACTACTTTAACTAATTTACATTGGCTCACAGAATAACTAAACATTACTGTTTCTCCTGATTACACCCTCAGGTTGCGGCCGGTGATTAATTGTGATATAGTTGTCAATACTGAAGATAGCAACAATCTGACAATCAGAGACGGCCTGGAATCCGAAAAATATGTTTAGGAGGATGTGCATCATGGAGAAATTATATGAACAGAACCCATACCAAAAAGAATTTGACGGGACAGTTATATCCTGTCAGCCGGGAAAGGGAGGCCTTTACCATGTGGCGCTGGATCAGACGGCCTTCTACCCGGAGGGAGGCGGACAGCCTTATGATACCGGGACTTTGGGGCAGGCCCTGGTGACAGAGGTCCACGAAAAAGACGGGGAGATCTGGCATTACACGGATCAGGAGTTCCTTGTGGGGCAGCAGGTTCACGGGGCTATCTGCTGGGAGCGCAGGATATGTCACATGGGACACCACACCGGAGAGCATATTTTCTCAGGCCTGGTTCACAGCCGCTTTGGCTATGACAATGTAGGATTTCACATGGGCCAGGATGGGGTGACCATTGACTTTAACGGCATGATCACCAAGGACGAGGCAAAGGAGCTGGAGACTGAGGCCAACAGGCTGGTGTGGGCCGATCTTCCGGTTGAGGCCTGGTATCCCTCAGAGGAGGAATTACATAGCCTGGATTACCGCAGCAAGAAGGAACTTCAGGGGCCGGTGCGGATCGTGCGGATTCCCGGAGGGGATGTGTGTGCCTGCTGCGGCACCCATGTAAGCCATACAGGAGAAGTGGGAGTAATCAAGATCACGGGGCTGAAAAAGTACAAAAGCGGGGTTCGCCTGGAGATGGTCTGCGGCGCCAGGGCTCTTGAGGACTATGAAAGAAAGCAGGATCAGGTGATAAAGATCTCCAATCTTCTGTCCGCCAAACAGGGGCAGGTAGCGGATGCGGTGGAGAAGCTTTTGGAGGAGACGGCTGTTCAGAAACAGCAGGTACACCAGCTGTATCAGCGGATTTTTAAGCTGAGATGTCAGCAGCTGCCTGGGGGAAAGGAGCCTCTTCTGGTTTTTGAGGAGGATCTGCCCCCAGCTCAGCTGCGGCTGTTTTGCGCGCGGCTTTGCCAGGAGGAGAAAGGGGATCTTGTGCTGGCCTGTTCCGGCCACGACAGGGAGTACAACTATGTGCTGGGAAGCAGGAACGAGGAGGTGGGAGGATTTACGAGAATACTCAACAGCCTTCTTGGAGGAAAAGGCAGCGGCAGAGGGCTGATGGCTCGTGGGTTGTTTTGTGCTTCCCGGGAAGAGATCGAGAAGGTTTGGTCTGAGAGAGCGTGGAAGGAGTGAGGAACGATGGAGCTGAACCGAGATAACATGAAAAAGATCAGGGGCCTTATTGTGTTCGCGGTAGTTGTGGTGGTGCTGGGGCTTCACTGGGAGAAGGTTCTGATATTGGCAGGGGCCTGTGTGTCCATGATCTCCCCATTTCTTCTTGGCGGAGCCATCGCCTTTGTTCTCAACGTGCCTATGCGGGCCATTGAGAACCACACACCTCTGAAAAAGATGAGAAAAATCAGGAGGCCGGTGTGCCTTGTGCTGTCCATCGCCCTTGTGGCCGGAGTCCTGGCAGTGGTGATCTTCGTGGTAGGACCGGAACTGGTAAACACGGCGGTGAGCCTCCAAAAGAACATCCCCATATTTTTTGAGAATGTCCAGACCCAGGCCGCGGAGCTTTTTGCCAGAAACCCGGGTATCCTTATGTACATCGAGGAGATGGAAGTGGATTGGGACAAAGTGGGAAAAGATATTATGGGCTTTCTCTCCAGCGGCGCGGGTTCTGTTGTGGCCTCCACCTTCAACGCCGCTGTGTCCATTATCAGCGGGGTGACCAATTTCTGTATCGGGTTCGTGTTCGCGGTCTATGTGCTTCTGCAAAAAGAGACCCTGGGGCGGCAGATGAAGCGTTTTGTCAGGGCCTATCTGCCGGATCATCTGGGTGACAGGGCGATCAAAGTGGCGGCTCTGACAGAGAAAACCTTTTCCAACTTTCTGGCTGGACAGTGTATGGAGGCCGTGATCCTTGGAACCATGTTTTTTGTGACTCTCACAGTGATGAAGATTCCCTACGCTCTTTTGATCGGAGTGCTGATCGCGTTTACAGCCCTGATCCCTATCTTTGGCGCGTTTGTGGGCTGTGCCGTGGGGACCTTCCTGATCCTGATGGTCAGCCCGGTTCAGGCCCTGGTGTTCCTGGTTGTGTTCCAGGTTCTCCAGCAGTTGGAAGGCAATCTGATTCATCCCCATGTAGTGGGAGGTTCCGTGGGACTTCCTTCTATATGGGTTCTGGTGGCAGTGACCATAGGCGGCAGTGTCATGGGGGTCTTGGGTATGCTGGTCTTTATCCCCCTGTGTTCGGTGATCTACGCTCTTTTGCGGGAAGATGTCAATATGAGGATCGGAAGAAAAGAGGGGAGATCAGGAACGAAAGGGCCAGCGGCGGAAATAAAATCAGACCACAGGCAGGGAACAGGGAAAGACGGGTCGTCGGACAGTGAGAGACAGGAGACAGAGACCAGACAGTCCAGGAAGCCAGGCCAGACAAAAAAGACGGGCCAGACAAAAAGGAGGCGAAAGTAGATGAAAAAACGTTTGAGAGATTATGGCATTGTCATCGGCAGGGGAACTCCTGGCCCCCGCAATAAGATCACGGATGTGAATGGCGTTACTGTGGGACATTGTACCGTGGACACCAGTCGGAATAAGACAGGAGTGACGGTTGTTATGCCCTGCCGGGACAATCCATTTTCCAGAAAACTGACAGCTGCGGTGTGTGTCCGGAACGGGTACGGGAAAAGCCAGGGGCTTGTGCAGATTGAGGAGCTGGGAAACTTAGAGACTCCCATTGCCCTGACCAATACCTTAAATGTGGGGATTGTACACGATGCTTTGGTGGATTATATGCTGAAAGTGGGGGAAAAAGACAATATTTCCATTACTTCTGTCAATCCGGTGGTGGGAGAGTGCAATGACAGCGTTCTCAACGACATCGCCTCCAGGGCGGTGGGAAAGAAGGAGGTCATGGCAGCCATTGACAGCGCGGAGGAAGATTTTGAGGAGGGAGATGTGGGGGCGGGAAAGGGCACGGTGTGCTTTGGACTGAAAGGCGGCATTGGTTCTGCCTCCCGTATTCTCTCTCTTGGCGGACAGCGGTACACCGTAGGCGCTCTGATACAGTCTAATTTCGGCAGCACAGAGAATCTTGTTATCGGCCACAGGCCCGTGGGACGGGAACTGACGGATATAGAGCCTGCCCCGGTGGACAGGGGTTCCATTATGATGATCCTGGCCACAGACCTTCCGGTGACAGACCGGCAGTTAAAGAGAATGTGCGGGCGGGCACCGGTGGGCCTTGTTCGGTGCGGCTCTTTTCTGGGTCATGGCAGCGGGGATATCGTCATTGGATTTACCACGGCAAACCGTGTGGAGACGGCAGGGGAAGAGGCAGTATTTCCCATGGAGATGCTGAGGGAGGAGCTGCTTGACAAAGTGTTCCCCCTGGTAGCGGAGTCCGTGGAGGAGGCGGTGCTGAATTCCCTGGCAATGGCTTCCACCGTGACAGGTTATGACGGCACCACAAAATACAGCCTGACAGATGTGTATCTGAACAGGCTGTAAATGGGGTTTTGGCCTGGCCCGGAGGCGGACTCAAAGCCCCAAAGCCAGCCTTATGAGTCAAAGTCAACATGAAATGTTTTGTCAGGGGTGTGGAGATCAATGTAGGATAAGTTGAACTGATCCTCAAAGATCTCCACTTTGTATTCAAAGAAAATGTCCTCGGTCTTTTTGGACATGAACACATAGACCCCTTCTTCTTTGTCCTCCATCTGATCGCAGATGTCGTTGTAGATGTCTTCCCCGTCAGTGGGGCCGTCATAGCCGGACCGGCGGATCTTGTCCTCTATGACCCGGTAAAATTCATCCATAGTAATCCTCCTTAATATCTTTTAGAAGGGCGTAAGAGACCCGCAGGCCGCCTCTGCCTCGTCCGATCTCCACATCTGGTTTGTTGGTACCGTGAAAATCAGAACCGCCGGATGGCAAAAGCCCCAGCTCTTTGGTTATCACCTGAAGCTTTCCGCTCTGTCCCTGGTTGTGGGAGGAGTGGTAGACTTCCATTCCCCGAAGCCCCAGACCCTTTAAGTAGACAGCCAATTCCCGGATCTGCTGGTATCCCATATAATACTGCATAGGATGGGCCAGACAGGGCCACACATGGCAGGCTGTCATCAGCTCCATCACCTGCTCCGCGGTAACCCGCTTGGGCCGGGCGCAGTAACGGCCTCCGTACTGGAGATATTTTTCAAAGGCCTGGGAGGGGGAGGAGGCGTAGCCCTTTTCTGTGAGAACCCTGGCAAAGTGAGCCCTGGTGACCACGGTATCGGGGACACCGTGTCTTAAATCTTCCCAGGTAATGTCAAAGCCGTCCTCAAGGAAACGGTCCATCATGTTTTGGTTGCGGTTATCCCTGGCTTTGCGGAAACTGGCCAGGCCGTCTTTCAGTTCCTGACAGGTCT
>Ga0137310_101692_pt1 | contig 13609 bp, 9 predicted proteins | sample NAcewiD2O_June_2_FD_97183 | JGI IMG/M metagenome (GOLD analysis project Ga0137310, IMG submission 97183) | Mouse cecal microbial communities from Vienna, Austria - N-Acetylglucosamine amended D2O_June | ecosystem: Host-associated > Mammals > Digestive system > Large intestine > Cecum | place...
GTCTCTATGATTTTAATATGACCCGGCCTACAGAAGGGGAAAAGAGGGCAGCTATGCTGAAGGAGATGTTTGCGGAAATCGGGGAAGGGTGCTATATAGAACCGCCCCTGCGCTCTAATTTCGGCGGCGGCCATGTACATTTTGGAAAAGGAGTTTATGCTAATTTTAATCTGACACTGGTGGATGACACCCATATCTATGTTGGGGATCATACCATGCTGGGCCCCAACGTGACCATCGCCACAGCGGGCCATCCGATCCAGCCCCAGCTTAGGCAGCGGGAGTACCAATATAATATGCCTGTCCGGATCGGCAGAAACTGCTGGCTTGGCGCGGGCGTGATTGTTCTGCCAGGCATCACCATTGGCGACAATACTGTCATCGGAGCCGGAAGCGTTGTCACAAAGGATATTCCTTCCAACGTGGTGGCGGTGGGAAATCCGTGCGGGGTTCTGCGGGAAATAGGTGAGCGGGATAAAGAGTATTATTTTAAGGAGAGAAGGATTGACTACAGCGCCCTGGATCTGACCGAACCCGCGGGGTGATTGTTTGGATTCTGTATGTTTCACCTGTGCCTCCCATCCGGCGGCGCGGGTGGAATCTTTTGCTTGCTGTTCACTCCATAACAGATCACCCCGGGGCAATGGTCCGCGCGGAGTCTGCCCCGGCGAAAAAGAAAAAACTTGACGTCCAATTAAGCGGAGGTTATACTGGTAATACGATTTCACGCGAAAGGGTCTTTTTGCGGAATTCAGGAAATTCTTGTTTCTCAGGTGATGATTCATCGCAGATTCAGGTGCGGAATGTCAAAAAAGGAATGGGGTGAAGCCTATGGGTGTCAGGGGGACCGCCAGCTGGTTTGATATTGCCGGTTCACGGCAGGTCTGTTGTGGAGTGAACAGCGGCCGGATGTTGCTGTTCAGGCAGGTCCGCGCGCCTGCCGCGCTGACTGTATGATAAACTGGACTGGAGAGAAAATCCCATGGCCGCAGGCGATTTTCACGGATTTTTGCCAGTTGCTGTGAACGCGTGTGAACAGTAATAACAGTAACTTGGCGGAGAAAGTGCTTCTTGTATTTCCCGAAAACCTATGCTATAATGCTAAATTGAAGTGTAGCGCCCAAGTTGAGCAGGCGATTCACATATAGATTAAGGAGGAACCTATAACATGAGTTTACAGGTAGAGAATTTAGAGAAGAACATGGCAAAGATTACTGTAGAAGTACCGTCTGAGCAATTTGAGGAGGCAATCAAGACCGCATATAATAAGAATAAAGGCCGTTTCTCTATCCCGGGTTTTCGCAAGGGCAAAGCGCCTCTTGCCATGATAGAGAAGATGTATGGCTCAGAGGTATTTTATGAGGAGGCCGTGAATATTGTTCTGGATGACACCTACGGAGACGCGGCTGAGGAGAGCAAGCTGGAGATCGTGTCCAGACCGGAGATCGATTTAGTCCAGGTTGAGAAGGGCAAGCCCCTGATCTACACGGCAACGGTGGCGGTGAAGCCGGAAGTGACCTTGGGCCAGTACAAGGGCGTGGAAGTTGAGAGAGCCACAGCGGAGGTTACGGACGAGGATGTGGAGAAAGAGCTTAAGAAGGTTCAGGAACAGAACTCCAGACTTCTCACCGTGGAAGACAGGCCGGTGGAGGATGGAGACCACACCATCATTGATTTTGAGGGATTTGTGGATGGCGTTCCTTTTGATGGCGGCAAGGCGGAGGATTACTCCCTGGTCATCGGTTCCCACGCGTTCATCGACACCTTTGAGGAGCAGCTTATCGGCAAGAGCATTGGAGAAGAGTGCGAAGTCAATGTAACCTTCCCGGAGGAGTACCACGCGAAGGAATTGTCAGGAAAGCAGGCCATGTTCAAGGTGACGGTGAAGGAGATCAAGGTGAAGGAGCTGCCTGAGCTCAATGACGAGTTTGCCGGAGAAGTCTCCGAATTTGAGACATTAGATGAATATAAGACCGATCTGAGGGCGAAACTCTTAGAGACAAAAGAGAAGCAGGCGGCCACGGAGAACGAGAATCGGGTGGTGGAAAAGGTAGTGGAGGACGCTTCCATGGACATTCCGGAGCCCATGATGGAGTATCAGATCCAGAACATGATCAACGACTATGCCCGCCGGATGCAGGGACAGGGTATGTCCTTCAGCGATTATATGAAGTATACAGGAATGACAGCAGACAGGCTGAAAGACCAGGCCAGGCCTCAGGCTGAGAAGACCATCCGCACCAGACTGGTACTGGAGGCTGTTGTGAAGGCGGAGAACATCCAGGTTACCGACGAGAAGCTGGAAGAAGAGCTTCAGAAGATGGCAGGCACATACAAGATGGACATCAGCCAGGTGAAGTCCCGCATGGGAGAGCAGGGTATTAAACAGATGAGAGAAGATCTGGCCGTGCAGGAAGCCGTTGATTTCCTCGTGGCTGAAGCAAAACTGGTATAAGGTTAAAGAAGACTGGAGGAGCAGGGATGAGTTTAGTACCATATGTCATTGAACAGACCAGCAGGGGAGAGCGCTCCTACGACATCTATTCCAGGCTGTTAAAGGAGAGGATCATCTTCTTAGGGGAAGAGGTAAATGATGTGTCCGCGAGCATTATCGTGGCCCAGCTGTTATTCCTGGAATCAGAGGATCCGGGAAAGGATATCAATCTGTACATCAACAGCCCCGGAGGATCGGTGACCGCGGGCATGGCGATTTACGATACCATGAATTACATCAAGTGCGACGTGTCCACCGTGTGCATGGGCATTGCGGCCAGCATGGGAGCGTTCCTCCTTTCAGGGGGCACAAAGGGCAAAAGGTTCGCCCTTCCCAACGCGGAGGTTATGATCCATCAGCCATCGGGCGGAGCCAGAGGTCAGGCTACGGAGATCCGTATCGCGGCGGAGAACATTTTAAAGACAAGGAAAAAGCTTAACGAGATCCTGGCAGCCAACACAGGGCAGCCTATTGAGGTGATCGAGAGAGACACAGAACGGGACAACTATATGACTGCGGAGGAGGCCAAGGCTTACGGCCTCATCGACGCCATATTGACGAAGCATTAGTCATTTAGCGAAAGGCGGTGACGGACAGAACCATTCATTATGGAAAAGAAGAAAAAGCGAGGTGGTAAGATGCCAGGCAGAATGGATGACAAGATTCGCTGTTCTTTTTGTGGAAAGACCCAGGATCAGGTGCGGAAGCTGATCGCGGGGACAAACAATGTCTATATCTGTGACGAGTGTATTGAATTGTGCGGAGAGATCTTAGACGAGGAGTTGGCGGATTATGAGGAGCCGGTAAGCGAGGAATTCGGCGAGATCAATCTGTTAAAACCAAAGGAGATCAAGACATTTCTTGACGAGTATGTGATCGGACAGGACCAGGCAAAAAAGGTTCTGTCTGTGGCAGTGTACAACCACTACAAGAGAATCACGACCAGAAAGCATATGGACGTGGATGTACAAAAGAGCAATATCCTGCTGTTAGGACCAACAGGTTCCGGCAAGACCTATCTGGCCCAGACCATGGCAAAGATTCTCAATGTGCCTTTTGCCATAGCCGATGCCACAGCCCTCACAGAGGCTGGGTATGTGGGCGAGGATGTGGAGAACATCCTTTTAAAACTGATACAGGCCGCTGACTATGATATCCACAAGGCCGAGTACGGCATTATCTATATTGATGAGATTGACAAGATCACCAAGAAATCCGAGAACGTATCCATCACCAGGGACGTGTCCGGGGAAGGGGTGCAGCAGGCCCTTCTTAAGATATTGGAAGGAACCGTGGCAAGCGTGCCCCCTCAGGGAGGAAGAAAGCATCCCCATCAGGAGCTTCTTCAGATCGACACTACCAATATCCTGTTTATCTGCGGCGGCGCTTTTGACGGTTTGGAGAAGATCATTGAGAACCGCACCAGCAAGGGTTCCATCGGATTCAACGCGGAGGTGGTGGATAAGAAGGCCACTGATATCGACAAGCTGTTAAAGCAGGTGGAGCCTCAGGATCTGATCAAGTTCGGATTGATCCCGGAGTTCATCGGCCGGGTGCCGGTAACCGTGTCCCTGGAGCTTTTGTCAGAGGATGCCCTTCTGCGCATCTTGGGAGAGCCTAAGAACGCTCTGGTAAAGCAGTATCAGAAGCTGTTTGAGATGGACGATGTGAAGCTGGAATTTAAGGAGGAGGCTCTCAGGGCCATCGCCAAGCTGGCCATGGAGCGGAAGACGGGGGCAAGAGGCCTTCGTTCCATCATGGAGTCCACGATGATGGATCTGATGTACGAGGTGCCGTCTGACAACACCATCGGCATCTGCACCATCACGAAGGAAGTGGTGGACAAAGAGGGAAACCCGGAGATCGTGTACCGGGATACAGCAGTGCCCAGGAAGACCCTGGGACAGAGACTGAAGAAGGACCGGGCAGGAGAGATCGCTTGATTGGAATCACAGAAACAGAATGGGAGCTTTGGGGCTCCCATTTTTTTCAAAATATCCATGGGACCGGCGGGGACGGTCCGCCGGAAGCGGCAAAGAGACTGTACGGTCTAAAGACACAGAAAAGAGGGAGTAAAGAATGGAAGAAACCATTATGACCATGCCTCTTATCGCGTTGAGAGGTTTAACGATTCTTCCTGGAGAGACCAGACATTTTGACATCAGCAGAAAAAAATCCATCGCCGCGCTGCAGCAGGCCATGGTCACGGATCAAAAGCTCTTCCTGGTGACACAGAGATCACCGGATATCCCGGATCCTTCCCAGAAGGAACTGTGGGAGACAGGAACCATAGCTGAGATCAGACAATTGGTAAAGCTGCCGGGAAATGTCCTGAGGGTCATGGTGGAGGCAAAGGAGGCCGGGGAGCTTTTGTGCCTGGAGTCCACAGAGCCGCTGCTGACAGGACAGGTGGAGAAGATCCGGTTTCAGGAAGACGTGGACGATGATTCCGCCAGGGAGGCCATGATTCGGATTCTCAAAGACAAGCTGGGGGAGTACAGCGAGGAGAATCCCGGCATGAGCAGTGAGACCCTGGCAGACCTTCTCATGATCCAGGAGCTGAACAAGCTGATGACTCAGATAAGCCTGCGGGTTCCGTGGGACTACACGGTCCGGCAGAAGATCCTGGAGGCCTGCTGCCAGAGCCAGCTTTACCAGGTGCTGGTGGAGCAGCTTCTGATTGAAACGGAAGTGGGAAGGATAAAGAAAGAGTTCCAGGGAAAAGTAAGGATGCGCATTGATAAGAATCAAAAGGATTATGTGCTGAGGGAGCAGATGCGAGTCATCAGGCAGGAGCTGGGGGAGGAAGACGGGGAAGGAGAAGCGGAGCGGTACCTGTCTGCCCTGGACAGCCTGGAAGCCGATGAGGAGACCAGGGAAAAGCTGACCAGGGAGATCAACCGCTTAAAGAGCATGCCTTCAAGCAGCCAGGAGGCCAATGTGCTTCGAACCTACATCGAGACCCTTTTAGAGCTTCCCTGGAAGAAGCAGTCCCAGGATAACGATGACCTGCGCCATGCCAAGGAAATCCTGGAGGAGGATCACTATGGCCTGGAAAAAGTGAAGGAGAGGGTTTTGGAGTACCTGGCTGTCAGAAATCTGACTTCCAGCGCCAACGGCCCGATCCTCTGCCTGGTGGGACCGCCGGGGACAGGCAAGACCTCCATCGCCAGGTCCGTGGCAAGGGCTCTGAACAAAAAGTACGTGCGGATCAGTCTGGGCGGGGTGCGGGATGAGGCAGAGATCCGGGGCCACAGAAAGACTTACGTGGGAGCCATGCCGGGCCGCCTGGCAGAGGGCCTTAGGCAGGCAGGGGTGGCCAATCCCCTAATGCTTTTGGACGAGATCGACAAGGTCAGCAGCGAGTACCGGGGGGATACATCCTCAGCCCTCTTAGAAGTGCTGGATGGGGAGCAGAACGTAAGATTCAGGGATCACTATGTGGAGATCCCCCTGGATCTGTCCAAAGTGCTTTTTATCGCGACAGCCAACACCACAGAGACCATCCCCAGGCCTCTTTTGGACCGGATGGAGATCATTGAGGTCAGCAGCTACACGGAGAATGAGAAATTCCATATCGCCAAAAAGTACCTGGCAGGCAAACAACTGAAAAAAAACGGACTGGACGGGAGCAATCTGTTCATCAGTGACGGGGCCCTGCGCAAGATCATTCACAATTATACCAGGGAGGCCGGGGTGCGGAACCTGGAGAGGCGGATCGGGGACGTGTGCCGCAAGGCTGCCAGACAGTATCTGGAGGAAGGAAAGACCAGGATCCGGGTGACGGAATCCAATCTGGCCAAATACCTGGGAAAGGAGAAAATCTCCTTTGAGGACGCCAATGAGGAGGACCAGGCAGGCATCGTGCGGGGACTGGCCTGGACAAGCGCGGGCGGGGATACCCTTCAGATTGAGGTCAATGTGATGCCGGGAAAAGGGGAACTGAAGATGACAGGCAACATGGGAGACGTGATGAAAGAGTCAGCCCAGATCGCTTTAAGCTATGTGCGGTCCGTGTGCCCGGAGTATCAGGTAAAGGCCAGCTTTTTTGAAAAGCATGATCTCCATCTCCACATCCCGGAAGGGGCGGTTCCAAAAGACGGACCATCAGCCGGCATTACCATGGCGTCGGCTATGGTGTCAGCGGTGACCGGCTGTCCCGCGTACGCGAAGGTGGCCATGACAGGAGAGATCACTCTGCGGGGGCGGGTACTGCCCATCGGCGGCCTTAAGGAGAAGATCCTGGCAGCCAAGATGGCTCACATTAAAAAAGTCCTGGTGCCTGAAAAAAACAGGCCTGACATCGGGGAACTGCCTGGAGAGATCACAAAGGGGCTGGAGATCGTGTATGTAAATCACATGTCCCAGGTCCTGAAGGAGATATTGGTAAGTCCTGACGGAAAGGAAGAATTGAACAAAGGGGGTTCCATATGATCATAAAAAGCGCCCAGCTTGAGACCGTGTGCGGCATAACCAGCACCTTCCCGAAAAATATCCACCCGGAATTTGCTTTCGCGGGAAAATCCAATGTAGGGAAGTCCTCCCTGATCAATGGCCTGATGAACCGGAAGTCCTTGGCCCGGACCTCATCCCAGCCAGGGAAGACCCAGACCGTTAATTTTTATCTTGTCAACGATCAGGTGTATTTTGTGGACCTGCCGGGCTATGGCTACGCCAAGGTGTCTGTGGAGGTAAAGGAAAAATGGGGGAGGATGATTGAACGGTATTTAAAAGGCTCCCGGATGTTAAAGAGCGTGTTCCTCCTTGTGGATATCCGCCACCAGCCTTCGGGTAACGACAAGACCATGTTTGACTGGATCGTGGGAAACGGTTACCGTCCAGTGGTCGTTGCCACCAAGCTTGACAAGCTGAACCGCAGCCAGGTCCAAAAGCATGTGAAGATGGTCCGGGATGGCCTTGGGATGGCCAGGGAGGATGTTCTGATCCCGTTTTCTGCGCAGACTAAGCAGGGCAGGGATGAGATCTGGGAACTGATGGAAAGCCTGATGTGACAGTTTTTGCGGAATTTGTCCTTTACGAGAAAACAGGGAACGTGTTATACTATACCATGTTTTTATAGGTACTTATGTAAAAAGCCAAAAAGGAGAACTGATATGGGCGGTATTTTTGGAGTCATTTCCAAGAGAAACTGTGTGTTGGAATTGTTTTACGGAGTGGACTACCATTCTCACTTAGGAACAAGGAGAGGCGGCATGGCCACCTATGGCCCGGAAGGGTTTAACCGGGCCATCCACAATATTGAGAACTCCCCCTTCAGGACAAAATTTGAGAGAGATGTGCAGGAGATGGAGGGCAACATGGGGATCGCCAGCATCTCCGACTATGAGCCCCAGCCTCTGCTGATCCAGTCCCATCTGGGAAGCTTTGCCATTGCCACTGTGGGAAAGATCAACAATTTCGAACCCCTTTTGAGAGATGTCTACGGCCATGGGAATACCCATTTCCAGGAGATGACCAGCGGTCAGGTCAATGCCACTGAGCTGGTGGCCTCCCTGATCTGCCGAAAGGACACCATCGCGGATGGGATCCGTTATGTCCAGGAGAGCGTTGACGGCTCCATGACCCTGCTTTTGATGACAAAAGAGGCAGTCTACGCGGCAAGAGACCGGATGGGGCGGACCCCGTTGATCCTAGGCAAAAAGGAGGACGGTTACTGTGTGTCCTTTGAAAATTTTGCCTACATAAATTTAGGCTACAGCGATTACCGGGAACTGGGACCAGGTGAGATCGTAAAAATCACCCCCGACGGCGTGGAGACTCTTAAGGGTCCCCAGGATGAGATGCGGATTTGCTCCTTCCTGTGGGTATACTACGGCTATCCCACCTCATCCTACGAGGGAATTAATGTGGAGGAGATGCGCTACCGCTGCGGCAGCATGCTGGCCAAGAGAGACGCTGTGGCGGGAAATGTCCAGCCGGATGTGGTGGCCGGGGTGCCTGATTCCGGGATCGCCCATGCCATCGGCTATGCCAATGAGTCCAACATCCCCTTTGCCCGCCCATTTATTAAATACACCCCCACCTGGCCCAGGTCTTTCATGCCCACCAACCAGGAACAGAGGAATCTCATTGCCCGCATGAAGCTGATTCCGGTGAAGGCCCTGATCGAGAACAAGAAGCTTCTGCTCATTGACGATTCCATTGTCCGGGGCACCCAGCTTCGGGAGACCACGGAATTTCTCTATCAGAGCGGGGCAAAGGAGGTCCACGTACGTCCTGCCTGCCCTCCCCTTCTCTATGGATGTAAGTATTTAAATTTCTCCCGCTCCAAGTCTGAGCTGGATCTGATCACAAGGCAGATCATCCTGGAGAAGGAAGGGGAGAACGGGGAAAATACCCTGGAAGAGTACGCGGACCCCACCAGCAAGCGCTATGAGTGTATGTGCTCGGAGATATGCAAACGTCAGAATTTTACCACTCTCCGGTACCACAGGCTGGATGATCTGGTGGAATCCATCGGGCTTCCAAAGTGCAAGGTATGCACCTACTGTTTTGACGGCAAAGAGTAAGGAAGATGAAGAAATTAGATAAAAGAGAAGGCGTCATTGTTTTTCTGCTGGGCATTTTGGTAATGGGAGCAGTGGCCTATTCCTTCTGGAGCCTGTTTGTGACCGGAACCCTGTCCTGGCATATAAAGCAGAGGGAAAGCCATCTCATGGCCATTGAGTGTGTGCTGCTTTTTATCCTGACTTGGCTGATCTTTAAGACAGCCAGGTCCGTGTCTGTCCGCCTTGGAGGGGCAGGGCTGGTGTGCTGCGTATTTCTCTGGGCCCACAGACTTCTGGTCCCGGTGGTTTTCTCCGGCATGTACGGCGGTTATCTGTGGATCCTGGGCGGGTGGATCCGCCTGCGTTTTATGCCCAAGGGTCATGGAAAGCTCTTTGCCGGCCAGGCTGGAGGGAGCCTTTGGGGGCGGCAAGGGGAAGAGAGTTGGAACGGCTGGAGAAACTTCCTCGCGGGAAGCCTGGGGGCCATATGCCTTTACTGTTTTATGTCAGCGGTTGGCCTTGGAAAGATCAAGTATCTGTGGGCAGTTATGGCCGTTACAGGAGCAGGGGCCATGTTGGACAGAAGCTACAGAAACCTGCTTATAAAAGCCCTGGGGACGGCCGCGGGAGAGCTGAGAAGAAGGGATAGGGCAGGTTTTAGCTTCTGGATGGCAGCGGCGGGAGCGGCTGTGCTCACTGGCTTTTTTATACAGGCAGGCAGGATGAACATTGCCGTGGACTATGACAGCATCTGGTACGGAGTCCGCTCCCCCTATGTTCTGAACAACGGGAAGGGCATATACGAGAACCTGGGGATGATCGGCATCGTCTACACCTACTCAAAAGGGTTTGAGGTGCTTCTCCTCCCCCTGTCCATCCTCCCCTCCTACAGCTTCCTGATCTCCTTTAATCTGTGGCTGGCAGCAGGTATCCTGTTTCTGGTATACAGGATCGGAGGGCTGTGTATGGAGAAGAAGGCCGCGGTGGTGATGGTGGTTCTCCTGGCGGTTCTTCCGGGGATCATGAACATGAGCATTACCGCGAAAAGCGATATCGCCACACTGTATTTCCAGCTAATCATGGTGTTGGAGATGCTTTTGTATCTTTTGGGGGACCAGGAGGCTCTGTGGTACAGCGGGGCCGCGTTTTTTGCCACATGGACATTAAAGCCCACTGCCATGGTGTTTTCCACGGCAGTTATGGGCATGAGCGGCCTGTATCTCATAGGCTCAAAGGGGCTTTCCTTAAAAGGCTGGAGGGCAGCCCCGGTGCTTTGTTTGTCTTTGGGGGCCCTGGCGGGGATCTGGGCCAGAACCCTGATCATCACAGGTCTTCCGGTGACCTCTGTATTCTCCTCTCTGCTGACAAAGGTGGGGTTTGAGATGAAATACCCCTTTGATGTTCAGAAAATACCAAACAACAGTTCCGGCCTGGAGGCAGGCCAGATGCTCGCAGGCATAGGAAAACGGATCTTTCAGTTCCTGTTTGATCCTCAGGGCGATGATATGTCCCATGTGATCCTGGCGTGGGGAGGGACGGCCCTGTGGTTCTTTTTCAGTGTGTGGTTTGTATGGCGTTTTCTGAGAAAGAGGGAGGAGAAAGGCCAGGAGCGGCAGGTGGGCCGTTATCTGGCAGTGGTGTTCTTTCCCTTTCTGGCCTGCAATGTGATCAGCCTCATCATGCTGACCCAGGTGGATGGCAATTACTTTATGCTGCTCCATGTGCTCCAGGCCGTGTATGTGTTCCATCTGGTTTCCCGGCTGGAAAAGAAAAGCGTGAGAGATAGGATCTACGGCCTTGCCCTGCCGGTGATCGTGTTATCCGTGCTGGTGGCGTGGGTGACCAACTGGAACTGGACCCTGGGATTTACCCCGGTGTCCTGGCGTCACAAGGGATTTTATAATCATCAGGAGTTCCAGAGGCAGCGGATGGCGGAGAAGGGAAGCGAGGGCATATGGCATATCCTGGCCCAAAACCCCAGAAACCGGGTTATCGTCATAGGAGACCATCCCAGATCCCTGGTATTTCCCTGCAGCACCCAGTCTTATCTGGATATCACAGGCACCTGGGGAAACGTGGTTCTTGTGGCCAATCAGGAGAATTTTGTGGAGTTTTTAAAATACGCTGACACGGATTTTATCTATGTGGAGGCAGGCTATGTGTCCCCGGAGGACCGGGCCTGGACCCTGACATATGATCTCATCCAGTCAGGGATCCTGGTGCCGGAATGCTATGAGTGGGGCAATCTCCTGGCCAGGGTGGATGTTGACGGGCAGCCGTCAGAGCGATCTGAGGAATATCTAAGAGAGTTTGAGGAGCTGTATGTGATCAAGTACGAGTGATGAACAGCTTGGTGAGATCTGGCCTGAAAGAAAAGGCTGTTTCCGGAATCCGTCAGGATCCCGGGAACAGCCTTTTTGCCTGGGCAAAGGAGAAATTGTAATTGCGGAGCCCCATCTCTTCGCATTCTGGCCAGTAGTGGTAATCATAGTAGTAATCATAGTAGGAATTCAGCCAGACCTGGTCCATCTGGTCGAAATCTTCGTCCCACCCCTGTTGGGAGAAAAAGAGGGAATCCAGATTCAGGGAGGCCACGGCAGGGGCCCCGTCAGCGCCCAGCTCCCTGGTCAGGTAGAAGAGGTCGGCGGGGGTGGCGGTCTGCCCGTCTAAATGCCTTACATGATCCCAGGCTACCACAGAGTCTGGCCGGGCCCAGGCCAGGGCCACATAGAACACGGACACTGCGGTAAGGCAGAAGCCGAAGAGAGGGAAGCGGCGGTTCCAGATGATCCAGGTAACCCCTGCCATGAGCACTGCCAGAAGGCACAAAAACCACAGACACAGCAGGCGGAGGTAAGAGAGATGATATTCCTGGACATACAGGATCACGCGCCAGGCAGCGGAGGCTATGAGGATGTAGGTGCAGCCGCAGATCAGGGTGAGGATCTGGTTCAGTATCCTGTGGGGGCGGATATACTTAAGGCTGCACAGCACCATGACCAGGTTAAAAAAGGACACGGCGAGAAGTTGGAAAAATCCCTGCCTGGCGTATTCGGAGTAGGTGTAATCTTCCGGCAGTGTGCCCTTCCCCAGAAACAGATACACGATCTGGATCACAGAGAAGATCAGATAGACCAGCGCGATCCCCAAAAGCCCGGCAATGGCCCCGAGGGAACTGCCCCTTGCCCGGTTCTGGTTGTTCTCGGATAACCTGTGGAGGCAGCAGCCGCACACCAGACAGTACAGCGCGAGGGTACCGAACAAGGTCCACAAAAACAGCTTTGCCAGAAACATGGGGTGGAGTATATTGCCCATGACATAACCTATGAAACGGGAAAACACAGGGTCAGCGGCAGACAAAAGGGTTACCAGCAGAGCCAGAACCGGAATTGCCGCGGCAAACCCGGCCAGGATGGCGGGGAGATGCTTAAGCGCTTTGTTGTTTCGGGTTCCCACATAGTTTTGCAGGTGTCTGAAAGGCACAGGGACAGAGCCCGCGCATTGACACAGGTACAAAAACACGGAAGAAAGATATTTTCCAATGTTCCAGGTACAGTCATCATAAAACTGATGGATAGCAAAGACGCATCCCAGGAGAACCAGGGCCACGCCGTTTAAATGTACCAGAAAAGGGTCCGCTGTGCGGCAGGTGGAGGCTCCGATGAGTATGGCGGTGCCTATAAGAAACCAGCTGCCTCTTTTCACCGCCACCCTCAATTTCCGGCAGGCGGCCAGGCCGCAGAAGCAGGCAAATACCGTGAACAGGGGGTAGGTGACGCCGCAGGGATTTTCAAAGAGGCAGAAGGTAAACATCACCCCAAAAGCCAGGCTTAAGCCGCCGAAAAACAGGAACGAGGACTGTATTGGAGCCAGTTTCTGCTGGCGGATAGTGTTTTGGTCAGGCGGGGATTCCTTAAGGGACAGAAGGCTGGGTGATATGTCTCCTAAAGGCAGCCCGCTGTTGTCAGCAGTCTCGGCTTTCAGGCCGTCGGCCTGGCTTCCAGGTGCGGAATTTTCATAATTTTCCATAAATGTATTTTCCATAAAAACTCCTTTCTTTTTTATCTAAGTCACACCGGCATTGCCGGGTCATTTCTGGAGATCGTCCTCCTCAAAGGCGATCAGATCCCCTGGCTGGCACTCCAGGGCCCGGCACAGGGCCTCCAGGGTGGAGAAACGGATGGCCTTGGCCTTGTTGTTTTTTAAGATGGACAGATTGGCCATGGTGATATCCACCTTTTTGGAAAGCTCGGTCAGTCCCATCTTTCTCTGGGCCATTACCACATCCAAGTTAATGATGATTCCCATAGATCCCTCCTCTATATGGTCAGGTCATTTTCCTTTTTATACTCCACGGCCCTGGAGAACACCTGGCTTAAGACCAGGCTGAACAGGCCGGCGATAAAAAAGACAATGACCAGGAAAACCGTGGCAGGGGTGGGCGAAAAAGGAAGGCGGATGACAGACAGGAATGAGGTGAGGAAGCTGCACCGGCCCATCTTCTTTAGGGACAGGATGTTGCTGTCCACAAAAGGGTCGCCTTCCAGAACCGTGGCGAACATCAGGCGAAGCTGCCAGATGATCATGAGACAGAGGATGCCGGACA
>Ga0137310_101708_pt1 | contig 13537 bp, 6 predicted proteins | sample NAcewiD2O_June_2_FD_97183 | JGI IMG/M metagenome (GOLD analysis project Ga0137310, IMG submission 97183) | Mouse cecal microbial communities from Vienna, Austria - N-Acetylglucosamine amended D2O_June | ecosystem: Host-associated > Mammals > Digestive system > Large intestine > Cecum | place...
CTCCACAAACCGGCCGCAGTAAGCCACCGACTTGTCGATGTCCGTCCCCCCTCCCAGCTGGAAGCCGAACAGAAGATCCACCGGGTCGTCACATTTTTCCGTCAGATCCACCACCTGGGTGTCAAAAGCCACGATCCTGGTCTTCACCGACGCCATGCTGGCCAGGATGCAGCTTATAATAGAAGAATAAATCACCGATTCCCCCATGGAGCCGCTCTGGTCCACATCCAATATGATGGTGTACTTGTTGGCCGCTGTGGTGGAGGTTCTGTCAAAGAAATAGTAATGCTCCGGGATAATCTTTTTAAGCTCCGGCCTGTAATTTTTGATCCCTCCGCGGATGGTGGTGGGAAAATCCAGCGCCGAGGCTGACGGAATGGGCGAGTGCTGCCGCTTGTTTACCGCCGCTGTCACCGCCCTTCTGATATCGCTCTCCAGCAGCTTGTTAATCTCCTCCACGATCTTTTTCATAAACTCTCGGACGCTCTCCTTACTCCTTTTGGGCACCTGGTCCTTGAGCATCAGGATGGTGGTGGCAAGGTTCATGTCCGGCTCTAAGTTCTCCAGAAGCTCCGGCTCAAAGATCAGCTGCTTTAAGCCGCACCTCTCCATGGCGTCCGCCTGGACGATCTTCACCAGGTCCTTGTCAAACAGGGTCCGCACATCTCCCAGCCAGCGGCTGATCTGAGGGTTGGAAGGGCCGTTTCCCGCACCTCGTCCTCCTGGACCGAAGCCTCCCTGGGAAGTGTTATTGTAAATGCATGCCAGGGCCTGATCCATAAGCCACTGCTCACTGGTCAGTTCGACAGGCTCTCCGCCGTTCATCTGGTCAAAGCCGCTGTCACTTTCCTGTCCCAGGATCAGACGCCACCGGGCCATGCGCTGTTTTAATCTATCGTCAGATGTCTCCAAAATCAAAATCCTCCAGACCTTCTATAATCTCCATGGCATCCTCTGTCAAGGTGTCATTAAGCGCCTCGCTGACCTGCCCTGGGTTCACCTGCCAGATCTCCCCTAAGTTCTCCGCGATCTGATCCTTCTCCATGGAAGAAAAATCCGCGAAGGCCCTGCGCAGAAACACCAAAGCCCTCTTAAACTCTTCCTCCTCCAGAGAATCCAGATACGCGCTTAAGTTTTCCCACAGGGTCAGACGGGCGATCAATGTGTAATGGTTCCTGGACGCCAGACCGGCAAACCACCCTGCTCCCAGCTCCGCGGGGATCCCTCTGGAAAGCCGCCGCTCCACCTCCCGGCCCAGTTCCTCACTGTCCATGATTCCCTGCTCCAAAAGAATGGCGGCCGCCAGACCGGAAAGCCGGGTGTTTAAGTCATCTCTGGCCCCGATCTGTTCCAGGGTTTTCATGAACCGCTCCCTGTCCAGAAAATCGTGAGCCACGCTGACAGCCGCCAGGCTTCCCACAGCCGGAGCCAACTCCCCCGCCGCCTGGTCGTCACAGGCGCACTCTCCGGGAAGGATCAGACAGGCCCGCAGAAACAGCTGGCACAGCACGGGAATCAGGGGTTTCCTGTCAAGCCCGCGGATATCCCCGTACTGGATAACCACAGACAGGTCTTCCGCCGTGGCCGCAAGCTCTTTCACAGAAACACCGTCAACAGCCATGGCCTGCAGAGCGTCCACGGCGGCAGACACCATCACCGGCATCCCACAGTAGAACGCTTCTTTCACGATGGAAGCGATCTGGGAAATTCCCTGGCACTGCTCCATCCTGTTTTTTAGTTCAAAAGCCGCCGCCTGTTCCACCGTATCCCCTTTCAGCACCGCCTCCACGATCTGGATCTCCGCCTCCGGGGTCCACCTTAAATTCCAGTGCTCCGCCCAGGTGGCATTGTCCTGGCGGACTGCCTGTATGGAGGCGAACCGAATCCCCAAGACTCTCAGGCGGTGAAGGAAAAAGGAACGCTCCAGATCCAGAAATGCCGCTTTTTTCGTCTTCACCCTTAAGTTTTCACGCAGGTCCAGAGAAAGCTCCGAGGCAGTGACGGACCGGTACCGCTCCAGCTTCAGTTCCCGGAGCTTCTGGTAAAAATCCCTTTGGATGGAGGTCTGGCTTACCCCCTGGGGAAGGCTTCCGATCTTTGTGCCGATCTCCGTGTCAGCCACAGCCAGGGCCAGCTGGGAAAATTCCCCGTGGCCCATGCAGGTGACGGCCCCGTCTCTTAAATCCTTCAGTGTGGGGATTTTGCTGTCGTGGAGTCCGGCCAGGGCCGCGGACAGCCTGGCCGCCTCAATGACCTCAGCCGAGGACACAAGGCCGCCGTGGCGTCTCTGAAAAGCCGACAGCCCTGAAAGATATCTTCTGGCCCCATAGCCCGGGTCCTGTCCCCGCAGCCCCTGCCACAGATACTCATAGTATGCGGGAGCCCGGTTTCCCGCCCCGTAACCGGAGCGCTCCGACAGACGGTAGTAGGAGTAGGGCATCAGGGTCTTTAAGGTGTCCAGACGGGGCAGGGCTTTCATCTCCCTGTCTGTCATGACCGGAAGGTCTTCCAGGATGCCATCCACATGGTAGGCTCCCGTGACCACCGCGATCTCCTCAGGGGCCAGACCTTCCTTCACCGCTTCTTCGATCTGCCGTCTCATGTAGGCCTCTCTCACCAGATTCTCCGCAAGGTCATGCCGGTCTCTCCTATCCAGCTGTCTGATGGACCGGCCAAACTCCTTGGCACCCTGCTCATAAGCGGCAAGATCCTTTGCCTGCTCCATGGTTCTCTCCCAGAAGGTTTCATGGTCCCTGTCCTGTGACCATTCATCCAGGGCTTCATATACGTCAAAGCTCCCTGGATTCCCCCTCTGTGTTTTCTGGGTTCCTGTCCCATCCTCATTATCTCTGCCTTCCGGCCCGGGACCCTTGTCATCTTCCCAGGCAGCCGCTTTCCTGGCCTCATCTGCCGCCTTGATCCCCAAAAACACGCCGGATGGCAGATCGCAGAACCGGCATGGACAGTTATGCTCTCTTGCCCACAAAATCGCCTGGTACTCTGGGGAGTACTCCGCGAACGGATAGAGGATGGTCCTGATGGGAAGCTCCTGTGTGTAGGCCATCACCGCCACCGGAGGCTTCACCTGGTCTGCCCCTAAATCCTCCACAAGCTCTGTAAAATCCGACGGCCCTTCTATGAGCACCAGGCGGGGCCTGGCCTGATCTAAAAAGTGCCGGACATAATACGCCCCCGCCGGAGACAGGTGCCGGATCCCAAATACAAACGGCCCTCTCTCCATCAATGGTTCAGCTCCTTACATTCTTTGTAGAGGGAGAGCCATCCGGAACCACGCTTTTTCATGATGTTCTCCAGATACTCCTCCCACGCCTTCTGGTCCTTCTCATCTTCCTTCACCACAGCTCCCTGAAGACCTGCCGCCAGATCCTGGTCCGTGATCTCCCCGGTTCCAAAGCTTCCAGCAAGAGCCATGCTGTTGGCCAGAAGGGAGATGGCCTCCGCTGTGGACAAAACCCCTGTAGTGGTCTTTAATTTCTGTCTGCCATCCAGGGTCGCTCCTGCCCGCAGCTCTCGAAAGATGGTGCACACCTTTTCCACCACCTCTTCTTTTGGAAGCTTCGCGTTCAGATCCAGGCTCTCGGACAGCTGGGCGATCCTTGTCTGTACGATCTCCATCTCCGATTCCAGGCTCTCCGGCGCGGGAAGCACCACGATGTTGAACCTGCGCTTTAAGGCCGCGGACATCTCATTGACCCCTTTGTCCCTGGTGTTGGCTGTGGCGATGACGGAAAATCCCTTTTTAGCCGGAACCTCGATGCCAAGCTCCGGAACCGAGATCCTCTTCTCCGACAGGATGGAGATCAGGGCATCCTGGACCTCTGAGGCGCAGCGGGAGATTTCCTCCACCCTGGCGATGGCCCCATCCTCCATGGCTCTGTACACCGGGCTGGGGATCATGGCCTCCTTTGAGGGGCCGTTGGCAATCAGCATGGCGTAGTTCCAGGAATACTTGATCTGCTCCTCCGTGGTCCCCGCTGTCCCCTGGATGACCCTTGTGGAGTTGCCGTTGATGGCAGCTGTCAGATGCTCTGACAGCCAGGACTTGGCGGTTCCCGGCTCCCCGATCAGCAGAAGAGCCCGGTCTGTCACCAGGGTTGAGATGGCGATCTCCACCAGCCTCTCATGGCCGATATACTTTGGGGTGATCTCCACACCGCCGCTTTTCCCTCCGCATATGTAGGTAAATACCGACTTGGGGGACATGCGCCACCCAGTGGGCACCGGATATTTTTCATTTTCTATCAGCGCGTCGATTTCCTTTTGAAACAGCTGCTCCGCTGGCAGCCTCTGCACATTTTTATCACTCATGATCTCTCTCCATTACCTTTCTTCATCATAGATCTTCAACCGGGACACCGCTTTTCAGCTTATCGCACCAAAGCTCCAGAACCCCGATTCCCACCTTGGCCTTTTTCCCGTATCCCTTTATCAGCTGATCCAGCTCCTCACCCAGCTCCTGGCCGCTGAGAGGCAGTTCCCCCAGCAGTTCACGGACCTCGTAGGTCATAAGCTGAGCGTTTTTCTTTCCTGTCAGGGCCAGAAGCCCCTTGTAGTCCGTCCAGCCGCATTTCTTCAGCATGCGCGCATCCGCGGCCAGGGTTCCCCTGAGTTTCGCGCCCTGATAGAAATATTTTCCATACTCTTCCTTCAGTTCCTCTACATCAGGCCGGAACAGTTCCGCCATCATGGTGTCATAGGTATTGTCAAAACCCTCCCGCCCCCGTTTCCTGAAGCAGGAGTTAAATCTGTCTTTGGATTTTAGAAGAAGGGGATACCACTTAAGATCCAGCCCTTCTTCCAGTTTGGAAACCAACGAGCGGAACCTGAACGGAGAATCCAAAGGTTCTCTGTATGCCACGTAACAGCCCTCTTTTTCCTCATATCTCACATGCATAAGGGCCTTGTAGATCCCCATGGGATCTCTTTTTTCCTTCCCAAGTCCTGTGATCACATCCAGAGCTTTGTCTGGCGTCAAATAGGGGGCAAACCTGTCATAGACTTCCCCCGGCTTCTTGGTCAGCAGGCTGATCCAGAATACGGACTGGAGAAATCCATCCCCATATTTTTTGTACATGTCCTCCGCTGTACGGCACAGCAGAGGCTCCCTCTCCTCCAGCAGGGAATCCCACAAAACCTCTGCTGTCTCTTTGGGGATCACCTGGTACACCCGCTCATAACAGCGGCACAGGCGGGGAGAATGTTTTCCCCTGGCAGCTCCCCACAGGCTGTACAGGATAGACTTGTCCTCCTCTTTCATCTTTTTAAATGGGATCTGGGACTGGTCAAAGGTGTCCAGCCACCCCTCTAACTGTTCCCCAATCAGGTCAGAGGCCCACATGGCAGAAGAGTTTGCCAGATATCCGGCGGTCTTTACCGGATTTTTCTTCATCTGCTTTTTCCAGAATTCCTCCGCGTTCTCCCCGTTCATGCAGGTCAGAGAGATGAGAGCCGCTTCCTTGACCTTTCCTTTTTCCGCCTTTACCAGATCCAACAAAACCGCCTCATTGCCGCTGTCATGCCTTAAAGCCCGAACAACAGCCTCCTTCACCTCTTTTCCTGCCTTTGGAAGCATTTCCAAGTAAAAATCATTTTCCGCTTCCGCCCTTATGGCCTCAATAATCTCCACTCTTCTGACCATATCCCGCTTTCCAGCCGGGTCAAATCCTCGTTTTAAAAGGGGGAGGATCCGCTCTCCCTCTTCTCTGAGCCAGGAGGCCGCCATATCAGCCAATTCCCCGTAGCTGTCCCCAAGCGCCTTCACCATCAGGTTCTTGACCCTGTAATCTTTAAAGATCTCCGGATTCCTCTCGCGGGCCTCCAAAAGCACCCCATACCTGCCGCTTCCTGTTCCCCCAAAAGCCTCCAGCACTGAAGCCAGCTGGCTGTAGGGCACATTGGTACAGATCTCTCCTCCGTCTCCCTGACAGACGATCTCCTCCCACTGGCTGTCTTTTAAAAGGCTCCCCTGGGTGCACAGCACCGCGTCTACAAGAGCCAGGGTATCCAAAAGAGCCTGAGCCCTGTTTTCACAGTCCGGGGCTATGGTCTTCTCAGCCATCTGGAAAATCCTCCCAAACACCGGGGAGGCTTTGGAAAGGGGAGCCATCTGCTCAACAGACCGTTTTAACCGAAAATCATCCTGGATCAGGCCGACACCAGCCACTGCCGCTGTCTTAAGCCGATCCCTCAACTCATATACCACACCTAAATTCATCGCTCTCTCCTTTTTATCCGGATTTTTCGCCATCTAATACAGCAGGCGAAGGATCCCGTCCCTCTTTATGATGCTGCACGGATAGATTCCCATCTGATGGTCTTTTGGGTCATAAAAGGCCAGGCCGAACAGAACCCCCTCTTTCAGGATCCCTTCCTTATAGAGAGGTGTAGCCGGAAGCAGAGGGATCATGGAAACCGTATCCTCAAGCCCCTCAAGCCCCTGCAGCTTCACCTGGTTGCCGCTGTGATCCTTAAGCCCGCGGACAGTCCCCCTGGCTGTCTTCGCCGTGCCGATCTCCTCATAGGACACCATGATGGGACAATAGCCTTCTGACAATGTGTTTTTCAGTTCATTTTTTACTGCTTTCATGGCTGTGGGAAGATCCTGGTATGCCTTCCCCATGATCTGTCCGAATACAGGCACAGGAATCTCCTCATAGGCCGCGGAATCCCAGCGGATCCTTCTGTTCCCGCTTCCCGGGTAATAGGTCAGGACAGGGATCTTTAAAAGACTGAAACAGGAGTCCTCCTGCTTTACGTATTTGAGGGCCTTCACCGGGCGGTAATTGCAGGTGTGGAAAATCTCCCCAGTATCCACATCCACCCAGAATCCCCTGTCAATGTACTCCTTCCTGGCCTTGTCAAAAGTTACCTGAAAGGCCAGCTGTACCAGGCATGCCTGTTCCTTTTTAAGTCCCAGGTCATTTAACTGTTCCAGCTTCCAGATCCCGCCCAGTTCCTCGTAGAGCTGATCATCATCCGCCTCAGGGCTGTCGTTGGCCAGTTTCTCATTTAGATAAACCTCCGCCTTTTTCTCCAGGGCCCGCAGCTTCTTCAGAATCTCCACCGCCTCATCATAGTGGCTGGGGTCCGAATCCTTCTGGCAGGCCTCCATCTCCAAAATCAGCCTGTTCAGCCAGGTCAGAGGGCCTGGCAGGTAATAATCTCCCAGCTGTCTGGCCAGGTCCCGGTAGGTCTTTAACGACACGCTTCCCATGGCCGCCAGGCCGTTATCCACCAGCCTGTCTGTCAGCTGCCTCAGCATCTCAAGGCCTTCCAGCTGCTTTTTAATCTTTTTTGTCTTGGCTGCTTTTGCCGCCTTTACGCTTTTCTCTGAGGCAGGCTTTTTCTCCCCGGAATTCTTTTTCGCCTCCCTGGCCTCCTTCTTCTCCCGCTTCTCCAGGATATCCCCTGGAATTTCCGTCACGTCGAAATCTTTTCCCGCCGCCATCTCATAGAGAAGAGCCAGGCTGTGCTTGCAGGGAAATTGCCTGCTGGGACAGCTGCAGCGGAACACCGGATGCTGTTCATCTATGTAATCCGCCGACACGACATAATTGTTCTTTCCGCTGCCTTTGCACTCCCCCATGTAAAAGCTGTCATCCTGTGATCGTTTCAGGGACACAAAGCCTCCTCCTGACCATATCTTCCTGGCATTGGCCACCGCGTTGGCGTTGGGCGCCAGGGCGCGGATCTCCTGTTCCTTTACTGTTCTCATATCCTCTCCTGTCCGCCGTCTGCACGGCTGTTTCTATCATCTTTTTATCATACCACTGTTAGCCTGAAAGGACTACATAAAAATTTATAAATTAACTTGCCATTTTTCCTGTTTTTTCCCTCATTAGTATAAAGGATTTTTGGAGCAAATATGGTACACTAAATAGCGCATGTTACAAAAGTCACAAAAGGAGTTACATATGGCTATTGTTTTTAATCAGAAGGCAAAAACCTTTACCCTTCACACCAAAAATACTTCCTATCAGATGAAGACCGGCAATTTAGACTACCTGCTTCACCTCTACTATGGTCCCTCCATCCCGGACCAGGATATGAGCTATCAGATCATGCGGTATGACCGTGGTTTTTCCGGCAACCCTTATGAATCCCGGAATTGTCGTACTTTTTCCTTAGATGCCCAGCCCCAGGAATTCTCCACCCAGCAGCAGGGGGATTTCCGCGCCGCCAGCATAGAGGTGGTCAACAGCGACGGCAGCTACTCCTACCACGGAAAAGTCGCGGGCCACCGGATCCTGGAGGGAAAATATAAGCTAAATACCCTTCCCACCGTATTTGCCAACCATACGGACACAGCGGACACTCTGGAAGTGACCCTGCGGGACCCTGTAAGCAATATTGACGTGATTTTGCTGTACGGTGTATTTGAGGAAATGGACATCATCACCAGGGCGGTAAAGGTGGTGAACCATGGAGACAAGCCTGTACACTTGAGAAAGATCATGTCCATGTGCCTGGACTTTTTAAATGGCGCTGACTTTGACTTAGTGAGTCTTCCGGGGCGTTACGGTCAGGAGCGGCAGGTAGAGCGGCAGCCTATGACCCACCATATTCATACCATCGGCAGTGTCCGGGGTTTCTCCAGCCACCAGCAGAACCCCTTTGTGATCCTCTGTGACAGGGAAGCCTCTGAGGACCACGGCAGATGTTACGGATTTTCTCTTATGTACAGCGGAAACTTCCTGGCAGAGGCAGAGCTTGACCAGTACGATCAGCTGCGGCTATGCATGGGAATCAATCCAAAACAGTTCTTCTATGAGCTGAAACCCGGCCAGGTCTTTGAGGGGCCTGAGGTGGTTATGGCATTTACCACCCAGGGCTTTACCGCTTTAAGCCACCTGTATCATGATTTCTACCGCTCCAATCTCTGCAAAAGCAAATTTGTGGGGCAGGTACAGCGCCCGGTGCTGATCAACAGCTGGGAGGCTGCCTTCATGGACTTTGACGATGTCAAGCTGGTGGAGATCGCCAAGGCGGCCAAGAATATGGGAGTGGATCTGCTGGTCATGGATGACGGCTGGTTTGGAAAAAGAGACGATGACAACAGCGGCCTGGGGGACTGGTATGTCAACGAGAATAAGATCAAGTGCGGCCTTCACAAGCTGGTGGAGCAGATCAATGAACTGGACATGAAATTCGGCATCTGGTTTGAGCCAGAGATGGTGTCCGAGGACAGCGACCTCTACCGGGCACACCCGGAATGGACCATGGAAATCCCCGGAAGGCCGGCTGTGCGCAGCCGGAACCAGATGGCCCTGGACTTAAGCCGCCGGGAGGTTCAGGATTACATCATTGAAAAAGTCAACGCCATCCTGGATGACGCCAATATCTACTATGTAAAGTGGGACATCAACCGCTCCCTCACCGACATCTGGTCCAACGGCCTTCCCGTCGAAAAACAGGGGGAGGTGTACCACCGCTATATCTTAGGACTGTACCGGGTCATGGACGAAATCATTCTGACCCACCCGGATATCCTGTTTGAGGGATGCGGCGGGGGCGGCGGACGGTATGACCCGGCCATGCTTCACTATTACCCCCAGTACTGGGTCAGCGACAACAACAACCCCATTGACCGGCTGAAGCTCCACTACGGCACTTCCTTCGTGTACCCAACCTGCACCATGGGCGCTCATATCTCTGACAGCGGCAGGTTCGTCCCTCTGGAGACCAAGGCCGCGGTGGCCATGTGCGGTACTTTCGGCTATGAGCTGGATGCCACAAAGCTGTCAAAAAAGGAACAGGAAATCTGCAAAAAACAGAGCGACCTGTTCCGAAAGTATTACCACATTACTTTTAAAGGAGATTTTTACCGCCTCACCAATCCTTTTAAGATGGGAAATATGACCGCCTGGCAGCATGTGACCAAAGATAAAACGGAATCCCTGATCAGCGTGGTGGTCACCAATCTGACATGCAATGGGCCTCAGGAGTATGTCAGAGCCAAAGGGCTGGATCCAAAGGCCATGTATTCCGTTAACGGAAGCAAGGAGACCAGGTCCGGGGCCGCGCTTATGAATGGGGGACTGCCTATTAACAGGGAGGTGCCGGAGTACTGGGCGTTCCAATTTTATTTGGTGAAAGAGGAGGCCATAGGGACAAAGGAATAACCCGTTTCTCCTTCAGGGTACCTGGATACAGCAAAAATTCGAAATGGAAATTTTCCGAAATTCCCGTTCCCATCTTGCCATTGCCCCGGGTTTGGCATATAATTAGAAGCGTCAAAACGTTCTGGCGCGAAGTCCAGGCAAGATACGTCGTCTTACAGACAAGGGAGCATACCATGGAAGAACCGAAAGAATTTTTATCCATGTTCACAGAAGGGAAACCCGAGTACATTCAGACATTTTATCAAACGGTCTCCCAGAACATTGATACCACGATATTTATCGTAAAGAAGACAGAGAAGGCCGCTGAATATGTCTTTGAGAATACAGACCGGCTTCTGGGAATTCCGGCGGAAAAGTTTTATCATAACGACCCCTCTGACACCAATGATCTTTATGGGAAAATTATGGAGATTCTCCGCTCTGAGCGGCCCAAAGAGCAAAAAAGATGGGAAATAGAATGTTTTAACAAAACCTTTGGACAGACTATGTGGCTGGCCGTGACCTGCAGCCCTGTTATCTTTGGTACAGAAGAAAAATATATATTCTCTTTTTCCAACCTGACAGAAGAGCGCCTGATCCGCAGGGCCCTCTCGGAAGCCGCCAATGCCGCCTCCCAGGCCAGTGCCGCCAAGAGCCGTTTTCTCTCCAACATGTCCCATGATATCCGGACTCCCATGAACGCCATTATGGGGTTCGCGGCCTTGGCCCAAAAAAACATAGGTGACATGAATAAGGTTTCCGGGTATTTACAAAAGATCCTGTCCTCCGGCAAGCTCCTCTTGGAGCTCATGAAAGATGTCCTGGAGATGAGTTTGTTAGAAAGCGGCAAGATGGTCATCAAAGAATCCGAAAATGATCTGAGGGAAATTTTTCAGGAGACATATAATGTTGTGTCAGAGGAGATGGAGAAACGGCAGCTTGACTTTTACATGGATCTGGAAAATATCCACAACACCCAAGTGATCTGTGACAGCACCCATTTGAATCAGATTCTCATGAATCTGCTGAGCAATTCCATGAAATTTACTCCAGCCGGCGGCAGCGTGACCCTGACTTTGTCCCAGGCTGACAGTTCTCTGGAAGGCTGGGGACATTTTGAGATCCGCGTAAAGGACACCGGAATCGGCATCAGCCAGCAGTTTCTCCCCCGGGTATTTGATTCTTTTGAGAGGGAGGTCAACTCCACGGTCAACAAGATTCCGGGAACCGGACTTGGGATGTCCATCACCAAGGCAATCGTGGAACTGATGAACGGCATGATTGACGTAAAAAGCCAGAAAGGACAGTGGACCGAATTCACGGTCACCTTCTTCTTCCCCCTTGTCCAAACCCACGCTTCACAGGCAGAACCGGATTCCGGAGAGAACGCGGATTTCACCAACACCCGGATTCTTCTGACAGAGGATAATGAATTAAACAGGGAGATCGCTACTGAGATTCTCACAGGATACGGATTTCAAATTGAAACCGCTGAGAACGGACAGATCGCCGTGGAAATGCTTTCCAAATCCTCTCCCGGATATTATGACCTGATTCTCATGGATATCCAGATGCCTGTCATGAACGGGCACCAGGCCACAAGAGCAATCCGCCAATTAGAAGACCCTGCCCTGTCAAAGACCACCATTGTGGCCATGACAGCCAACGCCTTTCATGAAGATGAACAGGCGGCCTTGGACTGCGGCATGGATGGGTTTATCACAAAACCCATTGACGTGGATCTGCTTATAAAAAAATTGAAAGAGATCCTTGGTTAAATGCCCCGCCAAACCCGGACAGATCGCCGCCTGTTGGCCTGCGGGCGGCAAGTATAGGCACCGCTTTGGCGGGGGATTATCTACTCTTTTTCAATCACCACTTTGCACTTCTTCTTAAAACAGGCTATGCCGTACTTATAGATCGAGCGAAAACCATCCTCCCTCAATTCCGCTGTGTATCCATCTTTCTCGATCTGCTCCATGGCCTCCCGGCAGGCTGCCTCAAAGTTCCCCTTCTCAGCGTACTTTACCTCTATAATGATTCCAATCTCCTCTCTCTCGATCCTGACCACAAGGTCACTGTACCCATCTCCGGACTCTCTGTTGGATTTTACATACCAGTCTTCCTTAAATCCTAATATTCCAAGCAATATCCCGTGGTAAAAATCTTCTTTTTGCGGTTTTCTCACAAACGTGTCCCGGATGCTGATGGTCTTTCCCAGGTAGGCGTTAAGCAATCTCTCCACCTCTCCCGCCTTTCCTTCCCTCAGCGCCCCGCAGAATTCCTCCAGCCTCTTTCCGTCCTTCCCCACCTCCTCTTTGAACATGATCCGCTTCGTGAATATATTCCGGATCTCCATGTTGGGAATGGCCAGCTCCACGCGTTTTCCAACCGGTTTCCCGCGCATGGTCAGATACCCTGTCATGAACAGCACGCTCCAAAGATTCCCCGCGGTCTCGTACAGGTTATCGTAAGTCAGTTCCTCGCGGACCTCCTTTGTCACCGTCTCGCCCGCCACCAGGGCCTCGATCTCCCCTCTCGTCAGGCCCTTGTCCACTTTCTCCATAAAGTACCTGACGATATCGTTTCCGCTGGTGTTGGACCAATAGTCCCTTGGCTCCAGATCCGGCTCATCGGTCAGGTCATCGCAGAAGTTGATCACGTCCCATGGGCAGTACACGTCCACATTCCCGAAACGGTATCCGTCATACCAGTCCCTCACCGAGTCATACCGGTTATCCAATCCATAATATCCCAGCATCTCTCTCACTTCCCTGTCGGTAAAGCCGAAATACTCATCAAACCGGACTGAGGTGACAGAGAAAACCTTTGGGTTGTTCAGGCCCGTGAAAATGCTCTCCTTGGCCACACGCAGGCAGCCGGTCAGCACCGCGAACTGAAGGTTGTCGTTAGTCTTAAGGGCCTGGTTAAACATTCCGCAAATCAATGTGACCATCCGCTCATAATATCCCCTTTCGCTGGCCTTCGCGAGGGGCACGTCATACTCGTCTATCAGGATAATGGCTTTCTGACCATAATATTTTCTAAGTAATTCCGAAAGCCTGCGCAGGCTGTGGCACAGGGTTCCCTGATCCATGTTTCCTTTCATTAACACGGAAAATGTCTTTTTATCTTCCAATGAGAATCTGTCGCTTTCAAGGACATACCGCAGTCTCCTCGCTTCCTCGTTAATCACTTCGATCATCATGTCGCGGGCAGTCTCATAGTCCTCCGCTTCCACGCCTTTAAAGCTGACTGACACCACTGGGAATCTCCCCATATATTCCCGGCACAAATCCTCTTCCTTTGAGATCTCCAGGCCGTCAAACAGTGTCTTGTCACAGCCGATCTCAAAGAATGCCCGGAGCATACTCATATTCAGCGACTTGCCGAACCTTCTGGGTCTGGTAAACAGA
>Ga0137310_101715_pt1 | contig 13499 bp, 11 predicted proteins | sample NAcewiD2O_June_2_FD_97183 | JGI IMG/M metagenome (GOLD analysis project Ga0137310, IMG submission 97183) | Mouse cecal microbial communities from Vienna, Austria - N-Acetylglucosamine amended D2O_June | ecosystem: Host-associated > Mammals > Digestive system > Large intestine > Cecum | place...
TGGATATCACCTTTACCAAGAAATTTTCCGCGGGCCTGTTCGGCGGGGAGGGCTTTATCCTTCAGGAGATAAGCGGCCAGGGGATGGCTTTCCTTGAGATAGACGGAGACATGGTGGAGAAGAATCTGGCTCCCGGAGAGGTTCTCAAGGTGGACACGGGTAATGTGGTGGCCTTTGAGAAGAGTGTAAACTATGAGGTGGAGACCGTAAAAGGTCTGGGAAATATCTTCTTCGGAGGGGAGGGCCTGTTCCTGACCAAGCTGACCGGTCCGGGAAGAGTGGTTCTTCAGACCCAGAATATCGCTGAGTTCGCCGGACGTATCGCCCGTTTTATCCCTACCAGCGGAAAGTAAAAGGAGGAAAAGAAAATGATGAAGAGATTACTGGCCATCGGGGAAGCCCTTATTGATTTTATACCAGAAGAGACTGGAAAAGAACTGAAAAATGTGCGCGGTTTTCAGCCAGCGGTGGGAGGGGCTCCGGCCAATGTGTGCGGCGCTTTCGTAAAGCTGGGCGGGGAAGCCGCCATGATCACACAGCTGGGGGATGATCCCTTTGGAGACAAGATCGCGGATGAGTTCGCCTCCTGCGGGATCAGCTGTGATTATGTTAAGAGGACAAAGGAGGCCAACACCTCCCTGGCCTTTGTGGCCCTCAAGGAAGACGGCAACCGGGAGTTTTCCTTCTACCGGAAGCCGGGGGCTGACATGCTGCTGAAGCCGGAGGATGTGAAGGAGGAGTGGTTTGAGGATGCCTTTGCTCTCCACTTCTGTTCGGTTTCCCTGGGAGATTTCCCCATGAAGGAGGCCCACAGAAAGGCCATTCAGTACGGAGCGGCCAGGGGAGCTATCATAAGCTTTGATCCCAATCTCCGCCTGCAGCTTTGGGATGACCCCGAAAAGCTGCGTCAGGCTATACTGGAGTTCATGCCCCTTAGCCATGTGCTCAAGATCTCCGACGAGGAGCTGGAGTTTATCACAGGCTGTGCCAGTATTGAGGAGGCTCTTCCGAAGCTTTTGACAGGAAACACTGCCATGGTGATCTACACCAAGGGGTCTGAGGGGGCGGAATGCTACACCGCGGGCGCGAGAGCCAGCGCCCTCAGCCAGAAGGTGAAGGCTGTGGACACCACGGGAGCGGGAGACGGATTTATCGGATCTTTTTTATACCGGCTGGCCTCCTTAAAGGTGACGGCTGAGAATCTGTCCAGCGTGGCTGGGGAGGAGCTGGAAGCCTGCCTTAAGTTCGCCAACGCCTTCTGCGGCATCAGCGTGACAAAGCATGGGGCCATTGCCTCCTACCCAACCATGGAGGAGATGAAGGAGTGGGTCTGACCTAATAGGCCTCCACTGCTTTCAGGTACACAGCAAGCTCCAGTTCAAGAGCGATCGACAGCCCTCTCTGGTCGATCTGGAATTTACAGTTGTGATGGGGAGCGGCCTGGTCCACAAGGTCCGGGTCCGCCATCCCCACATGGAAGAAGGTGCCGGGCTTTTTCAGAAGATAGTAACTGAAATCTTCTCCTCCAAGCCCCGGCTCTTCTGTTTTCCAGACATAGCCCATGGCCTCCGCTGCCTGGCGGACCAGAAGAGTCTCTGTCTCCGTGTTCACGGTGGAGGGGTAGCCGACAGTGGTGGTTACCTGGCAGGTACAGCCATAAGCGCCGCAGATCCCCTCACAAACCTTGTTTAAGTGCTTAAACAGGGAATCGGTAAGGTCGTTGTTAAAAGTTCTTAAATTACCGCCCAGGGTCACTTCCGACGGGATGATGTTGGGATACTGGCCGCCCTGTATGTAAGATACGGTGAAAACCGCTTTCTCTAAGGGGCTGGCCTTCTCCGCCAGGAGCTGGTTGACGGCAGAGGCCAGAAGGCAGGCCACGGGGACAGGATTTACCCCGTTCTGGGGGGCGCTGCCGTGTCCTCCTTTGCCCTTGACCGTCACCTCATAGACCCCGACGCAGGCAGAGTCGGCCCCCATATTGGAGACGATTTCACCCAGGGCCATGTTGGCGGAACAGTGGAGCCCATAGATGGCGTCTACGTCATCCATGACGCCGTCCTCACACAGGCTTTTGGCACCGCCGGGAAGCTTTTCCTCTCCGCTCTGGAAGATGAATTTTACCGTTCCCTTTATGAGCTCCCGATGCTGGGCCAGAAGGGCGGCAAAGGCCAGGAGGGTGGCGGTGTGGCTGTCGTGGCCGCAGGCATGCATTACCCCGAAAGTCGCGGACTTGTAAGGAAGGTCGGTTTCTTCCTGGACAGGAAGGGCGTCAATGTCTGCCCGGAAAGCGATCACAGGCCCAGGGACAGAGCCTTCCAGGATACCTGCTACGCTGGTGCCGCGGATGCCCTCCTGAAGGCGGATGCCCAGCCCGGTCAGGTGTTCTTTGATGTAAGCGCTGGTCTCATACTCCTGAAAGGACAGCTCCGGGTGGGCGTGGAGATGGTGAAAATGTTTCAGCTGCAGGTCTGTATAACCTTGTGTCAGTTTTTTTACAAGTTCTTTCATGGCAAGTTTCCTCCTTATGTGAGCGATTCGCGGGTATTCATTAGTAGTGACGCTGTCACAGGGCATGTGAACAGTATCTCTATTGTATCATATTTTGAACAAAAGAGCAGGAGAATCAGTAGATTTTCCTGCTCTTTTTTATTATAATAAGAAGGAAGCCGTACCTGGCTTCCTATAAAGAGTAAAGGCGGAAATAAGTATGTATGAGATAGATTTCAGTAAACCATGTCATGTGCATTTTATCGGTATCGGCGGGATCAGCATGAGCGGTCTGGCGGAGATCCTTATGGAGGAAGGGTTTAAGGTGTCCGGCTCTGACACCCACCGATCAGGGCTCACCGACCATTTGGAGAACAGAGGGGCGAAGGTGTTTTACGGACAGAAGGCAGCCAACATCACGGACAGCATCGACGCGGCAGTGTACACAGCGGCAGTGCATCCGGACAATCCGGAATACGCGGAGGCGGCAAAGAGGGGGATTCCCATGCTGAGCCGGGCGGAGCTTTTAGGGCAGATGATGAAAAATTATAAATACGCGGCCGGCATTGCCGGAACTCATGGGAAGACCACCACCACCTCCATGGTGACAGAGATCCTTATGGCGGCCCACAGGGATCCCACCATATCCGTAGGAGGCATCTTAAATTCCATTGGAGGCAATATCCGGGTAGGCGGGTCTGAGCTGTTTGTGACAGAGGCCTGTGAGTACACCAACAGTTTTCTGTCCTTTTACCCCAATATGGAGGTGATCTTAAATATTGAGGAGGATCACCTGGATTTCTTTAAGGATCTTGACGATATCCGCCATTCCTTCCACCTGTTCGCCAGACGTCTCCCCAGGGAAGGGGTGCTGGTGATCAACAGCGACATTGAAAATTATCAGGAGATCACGGATGGCCTTAAGTGCCGGGTGGTGACCGTGGGCCGCGACCCCAAAAGCGATTACAGCGCGGGACATATTGTGTATGACGAGTACGCGCGGGATACTTTTGACCTGATGATCGGGGGGAAGAAGGCAGAGGTCATCACACTGGGAGTGCCGGGTGAGCATAATGTGTACAATGCCCTGGCGGCCATTGCCCTGTGCCGGGAGCTGGGAGTGGACATGAAGGCTATCAAAGAGGGCCTGGCCCGTTTTATGGGAACCAACCGCAGGTTCGAGAAGAAAGGGGAGATGGGCGGCGTCACCATCATCGACGACTATGCCCACCATCCAAGGGAGATCGCGGCCACCCTGGCCACGGCGAAAAATTATCCACACAGAAGGCTGTGGTGCGTGTTCCAGCCTCACACCTACAGCAGGACAAAGGCTTTCCTTGACCAGTTCGCAGAGAGTCTCGCGGCAGCTGACGAGGTGATCCTGGCGGACATCTACGCGGCCAGGGAGACCGACACTTTGGGGATCAGCTCCCGGGATATCGCGGAGAGGATCCGGGAAAGAGGGACCATTGCCCACTACTTTTCCACATTTGAAGAAATTGAGAAATTTATTTTAAAAAATTGTGTTCACGGTGATTTGTTGATAACTATGGGGGCCGGAGATATTGTAAATGTGGGGGAAAACCTCCTTGGAAGGTAAGTTATCCACATTATCCACAGAGTTTTCAACATTTTTCGGGGAAAACCTCTGTGGATTTCTTGATTTACATAATAAATAGTGTGTAAATTTGGAAAGCCTTGATTTTCAGGGGATTTTACAAAATACGACAGATTTTTCCTGATTATGTAGACCTGCCTTCCACATTATCCACATTATCCACAATCCCATGGTGGATAAATCCCGCCTATTTTCTTTTGAATCCACATGTGGTATGATTGGAAATGAGAGGAAGGATAGGGTGAATTGTGGATATGAGAAACTGTCTGGAGATAAAAGCCACCCTGGTGGCCAATGAGTTTATTGACAGGTACATGACAGCGGCCAGCGGGGAGTACGTGAAGGTCTATCTGTACCTTTTGAGGCACCAGGGTGAGGATTGGGATATCGGAGAGATCGCCGACGCGCTGAACCACACAGAGTCTGATGTGAGGAGGGCTCTGGGGTACTGGGTGAGGCAGGGAGTGCTGGCGGAGGCTGACGCGGCGGCAGGGAGACCAGGCCCGGGCGGCGGCCAGGAAGCCGTAAGCCCGGGAGACCTAAGTCCCGGTGTACAGCCGGAAAGCGGGGACAATGGCGGAATTTCAGCCAGAGGCGGCGGGGGAAATGAGGCGGCAACAGCGGCGGGCAGGGAACGCCGGAAGCTGTACACCCCGGAGCAGGTGAGCCGTCTGGCGGGCCAGGAGGATTTTACCCAGCTTCTGTACATATCTCAAAAATATATGAACAAGGTGTTCACACCCAGGGAGTGCGAGGTTTTCGCCTATCTCTACGACGCCCTGGGCATGTCGTCGGAGCTTTTGGAGTATCTGGTGGAGTACTGTGTCCAGGGAGGGCATTACAGCATCCGATACTTGGAGTCCGTGGCATTGAACTGGCACGAGAAGGGGATCGTTACCGTGGATATGGCCAAAGAGTACACATCCACCTTTTCCAAAGAGGGCTTCGCGGTCATGAAGGCTTTCGGCATCAGCGACAGGAGGCCCGGGGATTCGGAACAGGCCATGATCAGAAAATGGTTTCGGGAATATGGATTTACAAAGGATATCGTCCTGGAGGCCTGCGGCCGGACTTTAAAAGCCATCCACAAGCCCAGCTTTTCCTATGCGGACAAGATCCTGTCAGACTGGAAGAAGGGCGGGGTCCGGGTCCTGGCCGATGTGGGAAGGATGGACGAGAAGAGGGATGGCAGAAAGAATGACAAGGGCACAGGAGCGGTAAAGCCTGCCAAAAACCAGTTCCACAATTTTGAGCAGCGGGGCACCAACTATGACGCCATGGTGCTGGAACGTCTGAAGGAAAGGCTGGAGGATAAAAAGTGAGGGTAAAACAGGCGGCAAGTCGGCAAGGAGGGAGATATGGCACTGAGTAATTCCCAGTATGACGCGATCATGCGGATCTATAATCAACGTCAGTTTCAAAATAAATATCAGCAGGACAAGAGGGTGAAGGAGATCTATCGCCACCTTCCTCAGATCCGGCAGATTGATGATGCCATCAGCACCCAGGCAGTGGCCTGCGGGAAGCGGCTTTTAGACGGAGATCATAAGGCCATGGAGGTGCTGAAGCGGCATCTTGAGGATTTGAGGGAACAGAAGACCGTGCTTTTGGAGGCCAATGGTTACAGCCCGGACTATATGGAGCTCCGCTATCACTGCCCGGACTGCCAGGATACCGGGTATATAAATGGAAAGAAATGCCGCTGCTTTAAGAGAGAGGAGATAAGCCTTCTGTACGCCCAGTCCAATATTAAGGAGGTGCTGGAGAGAGAGAATTTTTCTGCATTTACCTTTGACTACTATGATAACCAGGAGGTGATTCCCCAGATCGGCATGACCGTGGCCGACTATATGAAGCAGGTTTACGGTTGGTGCCGGGAGTACGTGGAAGGCTTTAAGGAGAAGGGCGGCAACCTGATCTTTACAGGAAGCACCGGGGTGGGGAAGACCTTTCTCACCAACTGTATTGCCAAGGAGCTGATTGACCGGTACCAGTCAGTGATCTACTTATCATCCAATGACCTGTTTGACATTTTCTCTAAAAATAAGTTCCACTATGACACAGAGGAGGAAATGCAGGACATGTACCAGCATATCCTGGAATGCGATCTGCTGATCATCGATGATCTGGGGACAGAGCTGAACAATGCTTTTGTCTCCTCCCAGCTTTTTTACTGTGTCAACCAGCGGCTGATCCGGAAAAAGGGGACCATCATCTCAACCAATCTGTCCATGGACATGCTTAGGGACACGTATTCGGACAGGATCTCGTCCAGGATCGTCAGCCAGTATTCGATCATCCCCCTGTACGGAGGGGATATCAGAACAAAAAAACGCTGATCATCTTGACTAATTTCAGTCATAATGATATAAAGGATTTGTCGAAGAAAACCGCATAGATGGAGGAAAAACATGATATACGAAGAGAAGACCATTGAAACCATTCCGGTTGGCCCCCTTGGACTTGTTCCCCTGAAAAGCTGTACGGAATTGGGAAATAAAGTAAATGAGTATCTTGTAAACTGGAGACAAGAGCGAGAAAGCGAACATAAATCAACTATCGCGTTTGCCGGATATCAGCGAGATTCCTATATTATCGGCGCCAAGACCCCCCGGTTCGGCTCAGGGGAGGCAAAAGGCGCTTTGGAAGAATCTGTCCGGGGCGATGACCTGTATATCATGGTGGATGTGTGCAATTACAGTCTGACCTACTCCTTATGCGGTATGACGAACCACATGTCTCCAGATGACCATTTTCAGGATTTAAAGAGAATCATCGCCGCCGCCGCGGGTAAGGCCCGCAGGATCAACGTGATCATGCCCTTCCTCTATGAGGGAAGGCAGCACAAGCGTTCCAGCAGGGAGTCTCTTGACTGCGCCCTGGCTCTCCAGGAGCTGGTCAACATGGGGGTTGAGAACATCATCACCTTTGACGCCCATGATCCCAGAGTCCAGAACGCGATCCCAGAGAAGGGATTTGAGACCGTGCAGCCCACATATCAGTTTATCAAGCATCTTTTGAAGGTGGAGACGGAGCTTCAGATCGACAGCGACCACATGATGGTCATCAGCCCTGATGAGGGAGGCATGACCCGGGCCGTGTATTTTGCCAATGTGCTGGGACTGGATATGGGTATGTTCTACAAACGCCGGGACTACACCCGCATTGTGGATGGACGCAACCCCATTGTGGCTCATGAATTTTTGGGAACCAGCGTGGAGGGCAAGGATGTGATCATTGTAGACGACATGATCTCCTCCGGCGAGAGTATGATGGATGTGGCGTCAGAGCTGAAGCGGCGGAAGGCCAGGAAGGTGTTCGTATTCTCAACCTTCGGCCTGTTTACCAATGGCCTGGACAAGTTTGACAAGTTTCATGAGGACGGAATCATCGACAGGATTTTTACTACCAATTTAGTATACCAGAGTCCGGAGCTTCTCTCCAGGCCTTACTATGGAAGCGTGGATATGAGTAAGTATGTTGCCCTGATTATTGATAACTTAAACCATGACGCCTCCTTAAGCGACCTGCTGAACCCGGCAGGGCGGATCAACCGGCTGCTGGACCGGTATCGGAACCGGTAGGGAGAGCGTATGTTTGGGAAGAGGAAAAAGGCTGTGATGAAGGTTTCCTTTGACAGGGAAAATCAGAAAGCTGTTGTAAGATGCGGTATCTGTACAGGGGAGCAGGTGGCCGGGTTCAAGGACAGGAGGACCGGGAAGTTTACTGAGGTCATGGCGGTGAAGGGAAGCGGTGACCTTGAGAGGTTTATGGAGATGTATGGGGTGGAGAGGGTGGAGAAAATATATTAGCTGCTGTTCGTCAGAATTATAATGAGATCACTGATATGCGCGGAAAAATCGCGGAACCGATTTTTTTCACCAAAAATGGGGAGGGCGAACTGGTCGTCATGGATATTGAAACCTATAACAGAAGGGAGAAAATGTTGAAGCTTAGAGAGGAGCTGCTTGCGGTTGAGGAGGACAGGATGGCTGGCAGGGCAGATTGTACCCTTGATGAGTTGGACGTTTATCTTGAAAATATAATGGCCGGGGTGTAGCATACGCCAGAAAACAGGGACGATAAAGTCATTGTTTCTGACAGGGCAAAGAGGATGCCAGAATCCCGCTATACCGTCTCCCGTATCACCCTGTCCAGAGCCAGGGCTGCCCGTGACTGGTAGGTGGAGTAGGGATGAGCCAGAGCCAGATCCAGGAATACTCCCTCCTCCCCCGATGGACAGGTACACCGCGTTTTCGCGGTCCATGGCGCAGGAATGGTAGGTGAAGGCCAGCCCCAGCCCTTCCCTGGCCATGGCCACCCCCATGGCGGCGGTAATGTTGGAATTGTGGGAAATCACCCGGACCCCGGCCTTTTCAAATTCCCGGCGGCTGATGCTGCCCAGGATGGTGTCATAATCGCTGAGAATATATTCATACTCAGCCGTGTCTTTTAGATCCACCTGGTAATAAGGGGAGCCGTCCCGCTTCCGGGCGTGTTTCATCACGGGGTGGTGTCGGTTCGCGACAAGAAAGATCTCATCTCTTTTTAAAAATTCCACTTCATGGTCCACCCGGGTCAGGGGGAGGGCTACAATCGCCAGGTCCACAGATCCCCGGACCAGATGATCTTCTAAGGCCATGCTGTTGGCCTCCACAATATCTACCCGTACTCCGGGATATTTTTCATTAAATTTTTTCAGGATTTTCGGAAGCATATATTCTCCCCGGAAAGAACTGATGCCCAGGATGACCCGCCCGCCTTGTAAGTTGGCCATGTCGGACAGCTCATTTTGTACCAGGCGGTAATGGGTCAGGATAGAGCGGGCGTTGTCTACAAAGACCTCCCCGGTGTGGCCATTGAGGCGGGAACCATTGAGCTGTTGTCAGCCTGGGCGGGAAGCAGCCTGCCTGTGTGGATCGTGCCCATAGCCTTCAGCCTCATCGGGGCGGTCATAAGCTTTTTCTTCAGCACCCTGGGTGTGGTCTGCCCGGCTCTGTATCCCCGGTACCGGGGCCAGCGGCCACGGCATTTAACCTGATCCTGTCATTGTGTTTGTAAGGAGGTTTACGTCACCGTGGCTCTGGGCAGGGTAAAGATAAATTCTGTGCCCACCCCCTCGGTGCTGATGACGTCAATGGTCTCACCGTGATTTTGTATGATCTCCTTGACAATGGCCAGTCCCAGGCCAGTGCCCCGTTTGTCCTTTCCCCGGGACTGGTCTGTCTTGTAGAAACGCTCCCAGATCTTCTTCAAGCTGCCCTTTGGGATGCCGATGCCTGTGTCCTTCACGGAGACAAAGACTTTCTCATACTTTACCGTGGTCTGGATATAGATCACGGAATCCGGGTGGCTGAACTTGATGGCATTGTCGATGAGGTTGTAGAGAACCTGCTGAATCTTTCCAAGGTCCGCATACACCAGAGTGATATTTTCGGAAAATGTCAGGTCCAGGACAATATTTTTAGTATCACAGGTTCCCTCAAAGGAGGCGGCCGTGTCCTTGATCACCCGGTTCATGTCAAAATTGGTCCGGGACAGATAGCCTTTGCTGTCTAAGGAGTTTAAGGTGAGAAGCCCCTGGGTCAGCTTGTTTAGGCGGTCTGTCTCGGAGATTACCCGGTTTAAATATTTTTCGTACATCTCAGGGGGGATGGTGCCGTCTAAGATGGCCTCTAAGTACCCCTTGATGGAGGTGAGAGGGGAGCGGAAATCGTGGGAGATGTTGGCGATGAAGGTTCTCTGGTACTCTTCCATCTTGTCCAGCTCGTCGGACATGTAATTTAAGGTGGCGGCCAGGTATCCCATCTCATCCTGGGTATTTATGGTGGTCTTGTACTTTAAATTGCCCTCCGCGTACTGGTTGGCGGCCTCTGTGATCTTTTTTAAAGGCAGGTACACGGTCTTGGTAAACACCAGGAGAATGATCAGGGACAGGCCGAAGATGATCCCTGACACGATGTAGAGGATATTGAGGAACCCGTCCCTGGAGTCCTCAATCTGGCTTAAGGGCAGGTGGATCAGCACATACCCGTAGGTGGTGTAGTTGCCTGTAATGGGCGCGCGGACACTTAACACTTCCTCGGTGAAGCAGTCGTTGTAGTTGCCGATGGTGTATTGGCGGTTGCCGTTGAAGGTGGGGTCAAAGCCTGTTATGGTCATGCCCACCCTGGGGGAACGGCCGCTGTCAACCACAACGACGCCCCGGCTGTTGACCACCCAGATCTCCGCTTTTAAGTAGGTGGCCACGGCCTCCAGCTGAGGGCGGGCGGAATCCATATTAAAGTTCCTGCCTTTGTAGACCTGGCTGTATCGGGCAGCCAGGAGATTGGCCTCGTCGTAGAGGGTTTCGGATTCCTGGGATATGAGCTGGTTGTAGGTCAGCTCCGAGGCGGTAGTGGCTACCGCGAAAAAGCCGAGGACCCCGAAAACCAGGTAGCCCAGTATAAATTTGTAGTACAGAGAGTGCTTCATAAAAATTACCGTTTCACTTCAAATTTGTAGCCAATGCCCCACACGGTGGTCAGGGCCCAGTTGGCGTTGTCCTTGATCTTCTCCCGAAGGCGCTTGATGTGCACATCCACGGTCCTGGTGTCGCCGATATACTCATATCCCCAGATGTGGTCCAGAAGCTGTTCCCTTGTGAACACCTGGTTGGGAGATGAGGCCAGGAAATAGAGAAGCTCCAGCTCCTTGGGAGGCATTTCCACGGAATGGCCGTTGTAGGTCACAGCGTAGTTGGTCAGGTTCACGATGAGATCCGGAAATTCCACATAATCCCCCTGCTGGTCTGTGCCGGACGCGGCGGCGGAAAATGAGGTGGTGTGGCACCGGCGCAGCACTGCCTTGACCCGGGCCACCAGTTCCTTGGAGTCAAAGGGCTTGATCATGTAGTCGTCAGCCCCCAGCTCCAGCCCCAGGACCTTGTCAAAGATCTCGCCCTTGGCGGACAGCATGATAATGGGAACCTGGGAAGAGGTCCGCAGCTCCCGGCACACCTGGTATCCGTCCATGCCGGGAAGCATCAGATCAAGAAGGATAATGTTGGGATTAAATTCGGGAAACACCCGGAGAGCCTCCTCCCCGTCATTTACGATCAGGGTTTCATAACATTCTTTTATGAGATAGAGCGAGATCAGCTCCGCGATATTGACATCATCGTCAACAATGAGCACCCGCTGTTTTTCTGCCATTTCAATACCTCCCCCATCACTTAAAAACAACAATAGTAACGCCGGAATCCCCTTCGCCGAACTCGCCCAGCCGGAATTCTTTCACGTATTTTAATTTTTTCAGTTTCTTGTGGACCGCTGCCCGCAGGGCTCCTGTTCCCCGGCCGTGAACCACCCGGACCTGGGGCAGATGAGCCAGATAGGCGTCATCTAAATATTTGTCCAGCACAGGGACAGCCTCGTCAGTGGTCATGCCGATCAGATTGATCTCAGGGGACACGGAGAAGGACTTGGACATCTTGATTTTTCCGCTTCCCGTCTTCTCTCTGGACCGGGAAGTGTCTGCCGCGCTGTCCTTTGGCTCTTCGGCCATTTCCAGGTCTTTTAAGTTAACCTGGGAGCGGAGGATGCCCATCTGGACGTACAGATCCCCCTTGGCGTTGGGAAGGGTGCTGACGGTTCCTATTAAATTTAAGGAAAGCACCTTGACCGTGTCTCCGATCTGGAGGGTCTTGGCTGAGATGGTCTTTTTGGGTCCCTTGGTCTTCACGGTCAGCTTCTGATCCACCTGGTTCATCTTCTCCCGCAGCTTGGTCCGCTCCGCTTCCAGCTCCTTGTTGACGCCGGAGGCGGAGGCCAGGCGGTTAATGTTTTTGATGGTCTGGTCCGCGGTCTCCTTGGCCTCCCTGAGGATCCGCTGGGCTTCCTCGTTGGCCTGGCGCAGAAGCTTTTCCCTGCGCTGGTCCAGGCGTTCTTCCTTCTGGGAAAGGCGGGCCCGCAGCTTGGCGGCTTCCTCCTTGTAGGCCTTGACCTCGGCATGCTCCTTCTCAATGGTCAGCCTGCTTTCCTCCAAGTGGGCGATCAGGTCCTCGAAGGTCTCGTCGTTGGCTTCCAGATGATTTCTGGCGTCTTCGATGATAAAATCAGGCAGCCCCAGTTTTTTGGATATGGCAAAGGCGTTGCTCTTGCCCGGGATGCCGATGAGGAGACGGTAGGTGGGCTGGAGATTCTCCACGCTGAACTCGCAGCAGGCGTTTTCCACCCCGGGAGTTGACAAGGCGAAAACCTTCAGCTCGCTGTAGTGGGTGGTGGCCATGGTACGGCATTTCATATTGTGGAGAAAGCTCAGGACGGCAATGGCCAGCGCGGCTCCCTCCGTAGGGTCTGTGCCGGCCCCAAGCTCGTCGAAGAGACACAGGGAGCGGCTGTCCGCCTGATCTAATATGGACACAATGTTGGTCATGTGGGCGGAGAAGGTGCTCAGGCTCTGCTCAATGCTCTGTTCGTCGCCGATATCGGCAAACACATCCTCGAACACAGCCAGTTCTGAGCCGTCAAAGGCGGGGATGTGGAGCCCGGCCTGGCCCATAAGGGTGAACAGGCCCACGGTTTTCAGGGACACGGTCTTTCCCCCTGTGTTGGGCCCAGTGACGATCAGCAGGTCAAATTCCCTGCCCAGGTGGATATTGATGGGAACTACCTTGGCCGGGTCCAGCAGGGGATGGCGTCCTTCTTTGATGTTGATATATCCGTTGGTGTTGAAAACAGGCTGGCCGCACTTGTAATGTCTGGCCAGCCCGGCCCTGGCAAAGATAAAATCCAGGGAGGCCAGAAGCTCCTGGTCAAGGCGGATCTGCTCCGCGAAGGGCGCGGCCTGGTTGCTTAGATCCGCCAGAACCGCCTCGATCTCTTTCTTTTCCTGGATCTCCAGCTCCCGGAGCTGGTTGTTCAGCTGGATAATGGCCATGGGCTCGATAAACAAGGTGGACCCGGTCGCGGACTGGTCGTGGACCATGCCGGACACCTGGTTCTTGTACTCCGATTTCACGGGCAGGCAGTAGCGTCCATCCCGCATGGTCACAACCGCGTCCTGGAGATAAGAACGGTTGGAGTTGAGGATTGAGTTCAGCTGTGTGTGAACCCGGTCATTGATCACTTTCATGGACCTGCGCACATGGCGAAGCCCTGGGCTGGCGTCGTCGCTGACCTCGTCTTCGGACAGAATGCACCGCCGGATCTCTGTGTTGAGGGGGGTCAGGGGCTCAAGAAGGCGGAACGTCTCCTCTAAAGAGTCGTCGGGAAGCTCAGACTCCTCATGCCGCCCGTAGGCCTTGGCCCGGGAAGCCACGGTGAGAATGGAGCTGATGGACAGAAGCTCTGTGATGCTCAGGGAGCTGCCGATCTCCAGGCGCTTTAGGGAGTCCTTTACATCTCTCAGC
>Ga0137310_101723_pt1 | contig 13427 bp, 11 predicted proteins | sample NAcewiD2O_June_2_FD_97183 | JGI IMG/M metagenome (GOLD analysis project Ga0137310, IMG submission 97183) | Mouse cecal microbial communities from Vienna, Austria - N-Acetylglucosamine amended D2O_June | ecosystem: Host-associated > Mammals > Digestive system > Large intestine > Cecum | place...
GCAGACCGACGCGGAGGCGACGCCGGGAGGTACCCTGGTAGTGTCTATGCCGTCAGCCCCGCTGACCCTGGACCCCGCGGGCTACACCACCATGTACGAGAATCACATTATGTACAATGTGCTGGAGACTTTGTTCATCTATGACAAGGAGTACAAGGAGTCCATCCCATGTCTGGCAACTGGTTATGAGGTAAGCGATGACGGACTGACCTATACCATCCATCTCCGGGATGATGTATATTTCCAGAACGGACAGTATGTGAAGGGCAGAAAGATGACCGCGGAAGATGTCAAGTATTCTCTGGAGAGAAGCAAGGAAGAGTCCCCCACAGACCGGGTATGCCGGGATTTCTTCGACTACGCGGAAGTGGTTGACGACACCACGGTGCTGTTACATATGTCTTCTCCGGCAGGTCCCTTCATCACTCAGCTGACTGAGGTTGGCGCGGCCATTGTTCCGAAAGAAGAGGTAGAGGGCTGGGGAGATGAGTTCGGCAGCCATATCGTAGGTACCGGTCCATTTACTCTGGAAGAGATCGTCACCGACGAGAAGGTGGTTCTTAAGAAGAGCGACAACTACTGGGGCACAGAGCCTTATGTGGATGGGATTGAGTTCCGCATTGTATCGGATTCCAACCAGGCCATCAACGCGGTTACCACCGGCGAGGTTGACATTGCCATGTATCTCCAGGGCGAGTCCATCAAGAGAGCCGGGGACGAGGGACTGCTTTTGCAGACACCCAGCTCCGCGATCACCTATGTGCGGTTTAACTTACAGAATGGCCCCACCTCGGATCCCAAGGTCCGTCAGGCGCTGACCATGGCTGTGGATATTGACGCTCTGGTATCCGGTATCTATCAGTATGGAGAGGGAACAAGAGCTTACCAGCCGCTGACCGCTTATTCCTGGGGTTATGACACTGCCCTTAACGCCCTTGTTCCGGCCTATGACCCTGAGGGTGCCAAGGCTCTTCTGGCGGAAGCGGGATATCCTGACGGGTTCTCCATGACCATCTATATCGGATCTACTACTTACCGGGAGAAGATGGCTCAGATGCTTCAGTATTACTGGGGTGAGATCGGCGTGAAGCTGGATATCAAGTCCTCCACCATGGCTGAGTGGTCTGCCACGGTTCCGGATTCCTGGCAGGGGGACACGGTCAACAGCTTTGGTGTAAGCTGGAACTCCAACCCGGATCCTTACGGATTCCTGGATAAATTCTTCTCAACCGCGACCATCCACGCTTCTTCCAACTCCGGCGGTTACAGCGATGAAGAGATGGATAAGATGCTCAATGAGGCATTTGCCCTGACCGACGAGGCGGCCAGAAGAGAGATCTACGTAAAAGCCATGGAAAAGATCATGAACGAGTACACTGGTATCTACTATGCGTATGAGTGCCGGAACTGGGCCATCTCCAGCAAGGTACATGACGCGGTGCTCCGGGCTGACACCCAGATGGTGGTTACATCTCCGTTCAACAATATCTGGCTTGAGCAGTAGAGCGGCGGAGTTGAAAAGTTTTGAGTTGTGGTTTAAGAGAGGGGAGGAGTCTTTTGCCTTCCCTCTCCGCGTTCATCCCTGGCGCGCGGTTAACAGACAGATGTCACAGGGCAGGAGAAAACGGAAAGGAATTTGTTTATGTTAAAGATGATGTTAAAACGATTCCTGCAGACAATACCAACATTGTTCATTGTCGTCACCATCACATTCTGTCTCACAAGAATGCTTCCCGGTGACCCGGCGGTGGCAATCCTTGGTATTGAAGCCAAGCAGGAAGATATCGAGGCCATGCGAGCCAAAATGAATCTGGATAAAAGCCTTCCAGAGCAGTATCAGCTTTATATCACCGGATTGGTGAAAGGCGACTTCGGTTATTCCTACAGTTACCGGCAGGATGTGTTTCAGCTGATCATGTCGAGAATTCCAAACACCCTTTCCCTGACCCTGGTGGCCCTGGTTTTTGCCTTTCTCATCGGTACCACAGTGGGGATCGCGGCTGCCATCAAGCAAAACACATGGTTTGATTATGTGTTCATGGTCTTGGCCCTGGTGGGAGTGTCCATGCCCATCTTCTGGATGGCCCTGATGCTGGTGCTGCAGTTTTCCGTTAAGATGAACCTGCTGCCTGTTATGGGCATGGGAGACTGGAGCAAAGGATTCGGCGATGTGGTAAGCCACATGGTTCTTCCCGGCTTCTGTCTGGCCACTATCCCCATGGCTACATTTGCCAGAACCACCCGTTCCAGCATGATCGAGACCTTGAGCAGCGACTATATCCGCTGCCTGAGGGCAAGGGGCATACGGGAGTGGAAGGTCATCATGATCCATGGCCTGAAAAACTCTCTCCCGCCGCTGGTGACGGTGCTGGGTCTTCAGATCGCCAGCACCTTTACAGGCGCTATCATCACAGAGGGCATTTTTTCCTGGCCCGGCATGGGAACCATGATCAATACGGCTATCAACAACCGGGACTATTCCCTGATCCAGGGAACCGTGCTGTTTTCCGCGATCATGTTCGTGTTCTGCAATATGCTGGTTGACATGGCCTATCTGGTTCTGAATCCCAAGGTAAAGGAGGTGTGATAATCATGGCGGAAAATAAGACAAAGGATGTTCTGGGCAGGGAAGCCAACATGGCCATGCTCCAGAAAGAGAGAAAAGCCAACAATGCCTGGAACAAGTTAAAGAGAAACCGCACTGCCATGATCGGCTTCTTTATCGTGGCCTTTATGATCCTCATGGCTCTCCTGGCCCCAATGATCGCGCCCTACAGCCCCAATGCCATCAACCCCGGCATTCCGTTTAAGGGGATCGGGTTCGCGGGACATCTTCTGGGGACCGACGATCTGGGCCGGGATATTTTGTCCCGAATCATCTACGGGGCCCGGGTGTCCCTGATCGTTGCCGTGGGAGCCACCCTGGTGGGAGCGGGTATCGGCGTGCTCGTCGGTCTGCTGGCCGGGTATTTCGGCGGCTGGCTGGATGTGGTGCTGATGCGAATCATGGACGGCATGTTCTCATTCCCCTTTATCCTTTTGGCCATGATCCTGATCACCGTGTTCGGCAACGGCGTCACCAACGTCATCTTTGCCATCGGTATCGCCAGCGTCCCCGGCTTTGCCCGGGTCACCAGGGGCCAGGTCATTATCGTGAAAGAAGAAGAGTACTGTAATGCCTGCCGGGTGGTAGGCGTGTCTGACACCCGGCTGCTGTTTTTGCATATTTTGCCTAACTGCGTGTCGCAGATCATTGTGTACGCTACCCTTCGGGTGGCATCCGCCATTATCTCTGAGGCTTCCTTAAGTTTCTTAGGTCTTGGTATTGCCCTTCCCACTGCTTCCTGGGGAAGCATCCTGCGGGTGGGCCGGGACTGTCTCACCACGGCTCCCCATGTGGCCGGTGTGGCCGGTGTGTTTATTCTGGTCACGGTTATTGGGTTTAACCTGCTTGGCGACGGTATCCGGGATGTTATGGATCCCAAGATGAAACAGTAGGAGGAAGCCATATGGAAATGAATGAGAAAGACATAATCTTAAAGGTTGAAGGATTAAAGGTGTATTTTTACACTGCCAGCGGCGTCAACAAGGCAGTGGACGGGGTCAGCTTTACATTGAAGAAAGGCTCCACCATGGGTATTGTGGGAGAGTCCGGTTCCGGCAAAAGCGTTACCAGCTCTTCGGTGATGCGGCTTATGCAGGCCAAATCCCAGAAGATCGTTGACGGAAGCCTAACATTTGAAGACATGGATCTGTTAAAGCTGTCTCAGAAGGAACTGCTGAAATTCCGGGGAGATGTGTGCTGTATGATCTTCCAAAATCCCATGACCTCCCTGGACCCTGTGTTTAAGATCGGATACCAGATGGTGGAGATGATAAGGGAGCACCAGAATGTCAGCAAGAAGGAAGCCTGGAACAAGGCAGTGGAAGCCTTAAAGCTGGTGGGAATTCCGGAGGCGGAAAAGCGCATGGAGGCTTATCCCCATGAGCTGTCCGGCGGTATGTGCCAGCGGGTCATCATCGCCATGGCGGTGTGCGGAAATCCCAAGCTGATCATTGCCGACGAGCCCACCACGGCTCTCGATGTGACGGTCCAGGCCCAGGTGCTGGAGCTTCTCAGGGATCTTCAAAAGAAGCTGAACACAGCCATCCTTCTGATCACCCACAACCTTGGTGTGGTGTGGGATATGTGTGATACGGTTATGGTCATGTACGCGGGAAATACGGTGGAGTACGCGGACACTAAAACCTTGTATCAGGAGCCGCTGCACCCCTACACATGGGGGCTTCTGGATTCCATGCCGAAACTGAGCAGCACATCGAAGGAGGAGCTGACCACAATTCCAGGGGTGCCGCCGGATCTGAGGCTTACGGGCCGCTGCTGCAATTTCTATAACCGCTGTCCCTATGTGACGGATAAATGCAAAGAGACCGTACCGCCCCTTGTGGAGGTGACGCCGGGGCATTTCGTGGCATGTCACAGGCAGAACGGGGAGGAACATTTAGTAAGAGGGGAAGTGAACAGCCATGGAGAATAAGAGAGTGATCATGAAGGTTGAGAATCTTCACAAAGATTTCGTCATCCATAGCAAGAAGCTGACGGAGCCTAGCAAACTGCTTCATGCGCTGAGCGATGTGTCCTTTGAGATCTATGAGGGGGAGACCCTGGGGGTGATCGGTGAGTCCGGATGCGGAAAATCCACATTGGGCCGCTGCCTGGTACAGCTGCACAAGCCTACCAGCGGCACCATCCTGTATCAGGGAAAGGATCTGTGGAGCTTAAAAGGTCAGGAGCAGAAGCAGGCCCGCCGGAATATCCAGATGATTTTCCAGGATCCCTATTCTTCTCTGGACCCTAAAAAGACGGCTTCTTATTCTGTGGAGGAGGCAATGAAAGTCCATGGCATCGGGGAGAACAGCAGAGACCGCCATCAGAGGGCGCTGGAGTCTCTCCAGGAGGTGGGACTTGACATTCAGCATATGGAGCGCTATCCTCATGAGTTCTCCGGCGGACAGAGGCAGCGGGTGAACATCGCGAGAGCCCTTTCCATATCGCCTAAGCTGATCGTATGCGATGAGCCGGTGTCCGCGCTGGATGTGTCCATCCAGGCCCAGGTCATCAATCTGTTCAGGAAGATCCAGCAGGAGAGGAAGCTGACCTATGTGTTCATCTCCCACGATCTGGGCATCGTGAAATATATCAGCGACCGCATCGTTATCATGTATCTGGGAAGGATCGTGGAGATGTACACTTCCCATGGCCTGTACTCCAACCCGCTCCACCCCTACACCCAGGCCCTGCTTTCCGCCATTCCGCCGGAAAGTCCCTTTGAGCGGAGGGAGAGAGTCCCCTTGGAGGGCGACATCCCCAGCCCTATCGGCGATCAGATCGGCTGCCCGCTGGCAGGCCGCTGCCCCAAGTGCGACGAGAGATGTAAAAAAGAGACACCGGAGCTTAAGGATGTAGGAGACGGGCACCTGGTGGCGTGCTTTCGGGTTTCTTAAAAAAGAAAAAATTTTCATTAATTTCTAAAAAAGTAGCATACAGCCAGGGTTTGTGGTATAATATACCTGCGGGCAAAGAGCAAACCCTGGTTTTTCGCGTAAGGCGGTGCCAGAAGCGGTGACGCCTGTTGGACGCGGACCGAAACGAAAAGCGGACGCCCATGAGCGAACTGGAGTAAAGAGGAAGCGGACTCACACGTCCCGGGGAGGAATCGCTCAGAAGAACAGAAAGCATACCACGCGCGTCAGCGCGTTTTTCAAAAGCTACATATAGGAAAGCGCGCTGATACGGCCTGCCGGAGGTTCCGGCAGCGTTCGGGGCGCTTTTTCTGAACCGCGCGGAAAAGAGGTCGTGAAAGAATTCCCAGGCCTGTTTTCCGCGCGGACGCTGCCTGCTTGTTTCACAAAACATACGATCAGGTACAGTATATTGACATCCATGGGATATGGGCCAGATGAGTGATACGGGAACTCGGCGTGTTTTTGGTTTATGCCTAACAGGCAAGGAGGAAGACATTTTGAAAAGAGCAGAGCAGTTAATGGAGATGACAGCTAGACACGAGGAGCTGATCTATGAGACAGCGGACTATATCTGGAAACATCCCGAGACCGGCTATCGTGAGTGGAACACATCCGCTTACATGGCGGAGCAGTTTGAGAAGCTGGGGTACACCCTGGTAAAGGCAGGAGATATCCCGGGGTTTTATGCGGATCTGGATACAGGAAAGCCAGGCCCCAAGGTGGCCATCCTGGGAGAACTGGATTCTCTGATCGTAAAGAATCATCCAGATGCGGTTTCCGATACCTGTGCGGTCCACGCCTGTGGACATAATGCCCAGTGCGCCACCCTGATGGGTGTGGCGGCTGCCCTGAAAGAGCCGGGAGCGCTGGATGGCATGTGCGGATCTATCCGCCTCATAGCGGTCCCTGCCGAGGAGCTGATTGAGCTGGGCTTTAGGGAGGAGCTGAGAAAGAAAGGGACCATCAAGTATTTTGGCGGTAAGGTGGAATTTATCTACAGAGGATATTTTGACGGCGTGGACATGTCCATGATGATCCATTCCGGCAACCTGGAGGAAGGAAAGTCCCTGTGCGTCAGCAGGGGATGCAACGGCTGCATCACCAAGAACATTACCTTCAAGGGTGTGTCCTCCCATGCCGGCGGTTCGCCGGAGAGCGGAAGAAATGCCCTGTACGCGGCTACCTGCGGTCTCAACGCGGTCAATGCCCTCAGGGAGACTTTTGTGGATGACCAGCACATCCGTTTCCATCCCATTATCACCCAGGCAGGACTCGCGGTCAACGCCATCCCTGAGGTGGCAAAGGTGGAGAGCTATGTGAGAGGCGCGTCTTTCGACGCCATGTATCAGTACAACAAAAAGGTAAACCGGGCTTTGGCGGCCTCAGCGGCCTCCATTGGCTGCAATGTGGAGCTTGACGACCATCCCGGTTATTTCCCGCTGAACAATGATCCCGGACTGTCCCAGGTGGTGGCGGATGCCATGAGGCAGATCGCCGGACCGGACAGTGTGGACATGGACGGGGCCTGGGGTACAGGAAGCACGGATATGGGTGATGTGTCCGCGATCATGCCCGCGGTCCATCCCCACGCCAGCGGAGCCGTGGGAACGGGACATGGAAAAGATTATTACATTGAGAACAAAAAGCTGGCCTGCTTAAGGCCCGCCCAGTGCCTGGTGGTGGCGGCGGACATGCTGCTGACAGACGGCGGGGCCCTGGCGAAGAAGGTCATCGCGGAGGCTAAGCCTCAGTTTAAGTCCAAAGAGGATTACCTGGCAGCTATTGACAAGGTGACCATGGACAAGGACGCGGTGGTCTACAATCAGGACGGCACAGTGACCCTGGATTTCAGCGTATAAGGTCCGGCAAAGGCGGCGGCGCTGACCTGGACAGGGAGATTGGGGTAAAGCTTTAGGTTTCCGTCTCTTTCGGGGAGGCGGAAACCTGAAAATAAAAAAACTGGAGGAAATGAAAAATGTTATGCGTTAAGAACGGCAGAATCCACGACATGGTAAATCCCGAGGCATATGAGGGGGATATTCTTGTAGACGGAGGAAAGATCGTCAGAATCGGCCAGAATCTGGAGATTCCCGAGGGAACCGAGATCATCGATGTTTCCGGCAAAGATGTCTATCCGGGCTTTATTGACGCCCACAGCCATCTTGGCCTGGACGGCTACGGCATCGGATTTGAGGGACAGGATTATAATGAGATGAATGATATCTGCGCCTCCCATCTGAGAGGGATCGACAGTTTCAATCCCCTTGATCCCACGGTTCATTCCGCGGCCATGGGAGGCGTCACCTGTGTAGGAACCGGCCCAGGAAGCGCCAATGTGCTGGGCGGAACCTTCTTCGCGGTAAAGACCACAGGAAAACGGGTGGATGACATGATCGTGAAGAACCCGGTGGCCATGAAGTGCGCGTTTGGAGAGAACCCCAAGCGCTGCTACAAGGACAAGAATAATTTTGCCCGTATGTCCACCGCGGCCAAGCTGAGGGAGATGCTGTTCAAGGCTCAGGACTATAAGGCAAGAAAAGAGGCGGCAGGGGACGATCCCTTAAAGAAGCCGGCGTTTGACATGAAGCTGGAGGCCCTGATCCCGGTGCTGGATGGCCAGATCCCCCTGAAAGCCCATGCCCACCAGGCAAACGATATCCTGACCGCGATCCGGATCGCGAAAGAATTCAAAGTCAAGATCACCCTGGAGCACTGCACCGAGGGACATCTGATCGTGGATGAGCTGGTGAAGGAGAATCTTCCCTGCGCGGTAGGGCCCAGCCTGGGACATGCCACCAAGTTTGAGCTCCAGAACAAGACCTGGGCTACCCCCGGGATTCTCGCGGCGGCAGGCTGCCAGGTGTCCATTATCACCGACGCGCCAGTGATTCCCCAGCAGTACTTAACCCTGTGCGCGGCCATGGCGGTGAAGGCAGGCATGGACAGCTTTGAAGCCATGAAAGCCATTACCATCAACCCGGCAAAGCACCTGGGGATCCAGGACAGAGTGGGCACCCTGGAGGCTGGAAAGGATGCGGACATTGTGGTTTACGACGGCTGTCCGCTGGAAGTGGCCTCCTCTCTGGAGCTGGTTCTCATTGACGGCAAGAAAGTAAACTAGAAAAAGGAAACCCACAAAAAGAAAGGGAAGAGCGATGAAAAACTTTGTAATCACCGTGGCAAGGGGATTTGGCTCCGGTGGACGCCAGATAGCGGCCAAGCTGGCAGATGAGCTGCATATCCACAGTTATGATAACCGGATCCTCAAACTGGCTGCCCAGTACAGCGGTTATGATGAGCACTATTTCAGGGAGGCTGACGAGAACTTACACGGCAGCCTGATCACCAAACAGCTGCTGGAGCTTCCTAAGATGTTTCACACCAAAGGCCAGCTGTCCAAGTTTGTGTCTGACGACAGGCTTTTTGAGTTCCAGAAAAAGATCATTGAAAAACTGGCAGAGTCCGAGTCCTGTATTATTGTGGGAAAATGCGCGGACTATATATTGAAAGACTATGACAATGTGTTCAGCGTGTACGTGGAGGCCCCCAGAGCCTACTGCCTCCAGAGAGTCATGGACCGGATGTACGACATAACCCTGGAGGAGGCTGACGAGCTGATCACAAAGACAGACAAATACAGGGCAGATTATTACAAGTATTACACCCACGGCAACTATTGGACCAACCCTGTCAATTATGACATAACCCTGAACAACTCAAGGTTCGGGGATGAGAAGAGCGTACAGATGATCATCCAGTGCATGCGGGTCAAATTCGGAGATGAGTGGTACAATGAGTACATGAAAGGATTGTCCGCCAATGGGTGAGAAGCTGACAAAAAGCGATGTGGAAAAGATCCAGAAGGAGATCGAGCACAGGAAGCTGGTGGTGCGCAAGGAGGCCATTGAGGCGGTAAAGGAGGCCAGGGCCCATGGGGACCTAAGCGAGAATTTTGAGTACCACGCGGCAAAGAAGGACAAGAACCAGAACGAGAGCCGCATTCGCTACCTGGAAAGAATGCTGAAAAATGCTCAGATCGTGTCCGATGAGTCCAGGGACGACGAGGTGGGGATCAACAACACAGTGGAGCTTTACATGGAGGATGACGACGAGGTGGAGACCTACCGGCTGGTGACCTCCATCAGAGGAAGCTCCTTAAAGAACATGATCAGCACCGAGTCGCCCCTTGGCAAGGCCATCTTCAAGCACAAGGTAGGGGACCGGGTGTATGTGAAGGTCAATGACACCGCGGGATATTATGTGGTGATCAGAAGTATCGACAACACCTGTGACGACGCGGGGGATTCCATCAGAAGTTTTTAGGCAGAAGCCGCCATTACCTGAGAGATCAGGGGATGGCGGCTTTCGATGTACATGGAGCGGAAATATGCTGCTAAAGCGGCCGCTCCGGCGGGGTGAGCAGGGGGAAACCTTCCCTACTCTTTTCCAAAAGTATGCTCAAGCCGTTTATCCAGTTCTGTTCCGTTTTCCACATGTTCCATAAAATTTACGATAAGCTGAGCCCCATCGGTAACAGCCTGGCTGTAGAGATGTTCCAGCTCTCTGACCATGGGGGCGCAGGCCGGATTTGGCCGTCTTCGGATGACCATGTCCTGGACCGCTGCCGGGAGATGGCCCAGTTTCATCAGCTGCCAGATGATAAAGTGCAGCCTGTGGCCGGAAGGGGCCAGCATGTCGCAGCAGAGCCTCATGTAGCGGATGGAGGCGGTAATCTGTCGGGCCGTGATGGCGGGGAAGAACCTGGAGATGATATTTCCGTAGAACATCCTGGCCCGCAGGTGAGCTGTGGGGCGGCAGCTCATGGGATCAAGTCCATCCCGGATCATCAGATCCCGGTCCAGTTCCGCCTCCAGCTCACTGTGGGAGATTCCCGTCTCCTGGACAATGCGCTCCACATAAGGGTGACAGCGGCTGTCCAGGGCAAAATGACAGAGAAAACCAAACAGATAGGCATATCGGCAGGAGGCCGCAAACGGGACAGAGGAGTCTTTCCGTCTTCTGGCGGAATGTCTGGCTTTTTGGCCGGGTCCATAGACGACAGAGGCCGTCTGCCGAAAAAATTCCATTCCAGGCCTGTCGTGCATGGCGAATCCGGTCTGGTTCACCGGATTTTTCTGAAATACTCTATAGTAGAACAAAAGGTCCGGGCCATGGAGGCCGATGTTGTAGAGGCCGCCGTGGGAGCGGATAATATCCTGAATATTCTGGGGCAGGCGCTTGTAGACGCTTCGCCCGAAACGATAGTGCGCGTAAGTAGTCGGCATCTTATGTCCAGCCTCCGTCTAATCCAATGATCTGTCCCGTGAGATAGGAATTTTTGTATCCTAAGTGGTACACCAGATCCGCCACCTCCTCGGCCTTCCCAAGCCTTCCCGCGGGGATGCCGTCCACCAGGCTGATCAGCTCGTCCTCTTCCAAAAACTGATTCATCTCCGTGTCAATGGCCCCGCAGGCCACAGCGTTGACCTGGATTCCGGAAGGCGCCAGTTCCTTGGCCAGGGCTTTGGTGAACGCGTTGATGCCGCCTTTGGTGGCAGAGTAGGCCACCTCGCAGGAGGCCCCCACATTGCCCCAGACAGAGGAGATGTTGATGATCTTGCCATACTTCTGGGCCACCATGCCGGGAATGGCCAGCTTGCTCAAATTAAATACCGAGGTCAGGTTTGTGCGGATAATCCGGTCCCAGTCCTCGCTCTTCATGTTCTGAAGGAGACCGATGTAGGAGATGCCCGCGTTGTTTACCAGAATGTCCAGGGTGCCGAACTGCTTTTTGATCTGTTCAAACAGTTTTTCGCACTGTCCCATGTCCCCCATATCTCCCATAAACGCCAGACAGGGAACCTGGTAGGACTCGATATCTTTTTTTGTCTGAAGCAGACGCTCTTCCCTGTGAATACAGTTGATGACAACATTATAATTCTTTTTGGCGAATTTCACGGCGATCGCCTTTCCGATTCCCCGCGAAGCGCCAGTTACCAGAACAGTTTTTCTGGCCATAGGATCACCTCTTTTTTAAGTTTAGGTAAATTAATTATATCACATTTTGGAGGAGGTGGGAAGGGGGCAGGATAGTGTAACTTTATATGGGGAATTTTAGAAATAAAAAAACAAGACGGCTCTTTCTTATATAATGTAATCATCACAAAACATATACGAAAGAAGGTGCCGTCTTATGTATTATAGTATACAACATTTTTTGGAAAATGGAATCCCCCAGTTAGAGGAAAACCAGAAAAAATTTATGAGGGACCCCTCCTGTTTTGGGGAGTGTGTCACGAGGGTGGGACAGATCATGATGGGGCTCGCCCTCCAGATTGTCTCCGAGACGCTCGGGGAATGTGACACCGCGCTGAGGGAGAGCGTGAGACGCCAGGCCAACTGGCGGGTGAAGGACCGGGGGGAGAGGAGCGTCCTGACCTCACTTGGGACGGTCACGTTTACCCATACCCGTTTCCAACATAAAACCACCAGGGAGACCGCTTATCTGTTAGACCGGGCCATGGGCCTCAACCCCCACGCCCGCCTCAGCCCGGACGCGAGAGAGAGCCTGTTAAGGGAGGCGGCGCGCGGAAGCTACCAAAAAGCGGGCGAGCTGTCAGGCGGGGACGGTTCCGTAAGCCGTCAAACGGTCATGAGGCATGTCCATGGCTTATCGTTCCCGGTCCCTAAAAAGGAGGAGCCCGTTGGGAAACGCCGGGTGAGGTACCTGTACGTGGAGGCGGATGAGGACCATATCGCCTTACAGTTCCACGAGAAAAAGGGGGACGTGAGGAGATGGAAGGGCCGCGGGGACAATGGAAAGATCGTAAAGCTGGTGTATGTCCATGAGGGATATAAGGAGGCGGGGGCGAGAGGAAAGGAGCTAAAGGGTGTCCGGTACTTTGGGGGCCTGTACCCTGGGAAAGAGAACGAGACGCTGTGGTGTGAGGTAAAGGATTACATAGAGAGGACCTATGAGACCGAGGCGATCGAGAGGATCTATTTCCAGTCGGATGGAGGCGGGTGGATGAAAAAAGGCGTGGGGATGTTGGGGGGGACGTTCGTGTTGGACGAGTTCCATTTGAGGAAGTACGTGAGGAGAATGGCGAGAGTGGCCGGGGAGGAGGGGAAAGAGGAGGAGCTGATGGGATACGTGGAGAGGGGTGAGAGGAAAAGGCTGAGGGAATGGTCGGGGGAAAAGGGGAAAGGGCTGTCGGAGAGGGACAGGAAACGACTGGAGGAAAGCCTTGGGTATCTTGAGAGGAACTGGAAAGGGATCCGCGCGCGCGTGAAAAAGGAGGAGGGAGTGATGGGAAGTAGCGCGGAGGGGCATATCAGCCATGTGTTGTCAGCGAGGATGAGCTCCCGCCCAATGGGTTGGAGCGAGGAGGGCGCGTCAAAGCTGTCGAGGCTAAGGATCCATTGGAAAAATGGGGAAGAGATAGGGGAGCTGTTAGCGGAGCCGGTGAGGGAGGAAAAGAGGGAAGAGGAGGGCTGCCTGAGCGCGGAGGAGCTGATCCGGTGGGAAAAGAGAAGCCAAAAAAAGAATGGGAAGTACGTGGAGGCGCTACAAGCGAGAGTAAGCGGTCAGTCAAAGATGAGAATATACTTCCAACAGACAATAGGCAGGATTTGCGGGTAGAGTGGGAATCCCAGGGGAGGGGGAAAGTCTGCCCATCCGGATCCCCAAGTAAAGTGACACTATCAGGGGGCAGAGGGGGTCTTGCGCTGATGGTGGTTTCATAGTATACTGAAAATAGGAAAAAGAAGGGAGGGGCTATGAGAAAAGGAAAACATTTTACCATTAACAGAGTCCGTCAGTATGGGAAAACAACAACTTTACGGCTTCTGGAACACAGATTAGATTTTCAATACCTTGTGATCCGGATCAGCTTTGAAGG
>Ga0137310_101732_pt1 | contig 13393 bp, 13 predicted proteins | sample NAcewiD2O_June_2_FD_97183 | JGI IMG/M metagenome (GOLD analysis project Ga0137310, IMG submission 97183) | Mouse cecal microbial communities from Vienna, Austria - N-Acetylglucosamine amended D2O_June | ecosystem: Host-associated > Mammals > Digestive system > Large intestine > Cecum | place...
GGAGGAGATCGGGGCACAGCTTCTTGACGGCACGGGGACGGTGGAGATCGGTGCGACGGAGACGGCGCTGCATCTTTTTCTATTGGATGCGCTGCGGTCGTTTAAGGAAACCTGTCCGAGAGTCAGGATCAAGATTCACAATCATACCACGCCGGATATTTTGAAGCGGCTTGCTTATGGCAGGCTGGATCTGGCCGTGATCACCACGCCTTTCGAGACGACGGGGCATCTGGTGGCCGGAAAGCTGACCGGATTCCGGGAGATACTGGCGGGCGGGGAGCCGTACCGGAGGCTGGGAGAAGGGAAGGCGAAGACGGGAGAAGCAGGGCATTGCGGCGGAGTGCTTTGCGGGCCGTGGAGTCTACAGGATCTGCAGGCGTATCCGTGGGTGGGGATCGGCAGCGGCACGGCGACCTGTGAGCTGTACCGGGCATTCTTTTTTCGGCAGAATGTGGATATCGAACCGGATACGGAGGTGGCGACTTCCGATCTGCTGATTCCGCTGATCCGGGCAGGCATGGGGATCGGATTCGTGCCGGAACGGATGGCACAGCCCTGGCTGGATGCGGGACAGCTGGTGCGGATCCCGCTTGACTGTGAACCGCCCGGACGGGAGATCCGGCTGGTCTATGACAGCGGCAGGGGGAAGAGCGCGGCGGCGGAGGGACTGCGGAAGTACCTGCAGAGGTACGCACAGGAACGGCCTCAAAATCAGTAAAAGTCAGGTTACAGTTCACCATGAATCGTAACAAAGTCATTTCAAAGAATCACAGAGAATGATTTTAGAATGATTTTTCTTGTAAAAAAAGAGTTTGAAGTTATAATACTATTAAAATTTACAGGTGATGACGAAGAGGAGTACACTTTTGACCGCCGCCAGAGAGAGCAGCCGCAGGCTGGAAGGCTGCTTCGGAGAGGGATTGTGGAAGGTAGCTTCGGAACCGGAATGTTGAATGGAAGGTGCATTGCAGTTCTTTGGCAGGCAGCTTAGTAGATGTTCCCGCCCGATCCCCGTTAGCGGATCAGATTTGAAAGGATATCCGACGGCAGGCGGTGGAAGATGGATCTTGGATCGATCGCACATTCGGCGGCCGGAGAGTCAGCTTGAGAATCGATGAGTGAGAAACCAAGGTGGTACCGCGCATGATGCGCCCTTTGCTGTGACAGGATCAGCAGAGGGCTTTTTATATGGGAAATTTTTATGAATTTTCCATATGACAAAAAGCAATGACCGCACTGCGCCGGGCGAAAAAGCAACTAAAAACTGTGAAGAAGTAAGAACAAAGAAGAAGTAAGAACAAAGAAGGATTTATACAGGAGGACACGACATGAGCAAGGAACTGGCAAAGACCTACGACCCGAAGGGGCTGGAGGACAGATTGTATCAGAAGTGGATGGACAAGAACTATTTCCACGCCGAGGTGGACGAGACGAAGAAACCTTTTACCATCGTTATCCCGCCGCCGAATATCACGGGACAGCTGCATATGGGACATGCGCTGGACAATACCATGCAGGATATTCTGATCCGCTATAAAAGAATGCAGGGGTACAATGCGCTCTGGCAGCCGGGCACCGATCATGCTTCCATTGCCACCGAGGTGCGCATTATCGAGAAGCTGAAAGAGGAGGGAACCAGCAAAGAAGAACTGGGCCGCGAGGGATTCCTGAAACGTGCCTGGGAGTGGAAGAAGGAATATGGCGGGCGCATCATCAACCAGCTGAAAAAGATGGGTTCTTCCTGCGACTGGGACAGGGAGCGCTTTACCATGGACGAGGGATGCAACAGGGCGGTCACCGAAGTGTTCTGCAAGATGCACGAAAAAGGCTGGATCTACAAGGGCAGCAGGATCATCAACTGGTGTCCGGTATGCAATACGTCCATTTCCGATGCGGAAGTGGAGTACGAGGAGCAGGCAGGTCATTTCTGGCATATCAAGTATCCGCTGGTGGACGAGAACGGTGCGCCCAGCACGACGGAGTTCCTGGAGTTTGCCACCACCCGTCCGGAGACGATGTTGGGCGATACCGCCGTGGCAGTGAATCCGAAGGATGAGAGATATACTTATCTGAAAGGAAGAATGGTCTGGCTGCCCATCGTCAACAAAGCGATTCCGGTGGTGGAAGACGAGTATGTGGATATGGAGTTCGGTACGGGCGTGGTGAAGATCACGCCGGCTCATGACCCTAACGACTTCGAAGTCGGGAAGCGTCATAACCTGCCGGAAGTCAATATCATGAACGACGACGCTACCATCAACGAAAACGGCGGCAGATACGCGGGTCTGGACCGCTACGAGGCGAGAAAACAGATCGTGAAGGAACTGGAAGCGGAAGGGCTGCTTGTGAAGATCGAGGACTACGCGCACAACGTAGGCACCCATGACCGCTGTAAGACGACCATCGAGCCGATGATCAAGAAACAGTGGTTCGTGAAGATGGACGAACTGATTCGTCCCGCGGTGGAGGCGGTCAGGAACGGTGATGTTAAGCTGATTCCCGAGCGTATGGATAAGACGTACTTTAACTGGACGGACAATATCCGCGACTGGTGCATCAGCCGTCAGCTGTGGTGGGGACACCGGATTCCGGCTTATTACTGTGACGAGTGCGGTGAGGTGGTAGTTGCCAGGCAGACGCCCGAAAAGTGCCCGGGGTGCGGGTGCACGCATTTTACCCAGGATCCGGATACGCTGGATACGTGGTTCTCTTCCGCGCTGTGGCCTTTCTCCACGCTGGGCTGGCCGGAAATGACGGAGGATCTGAAATATTTCTATCCGACGGATGTGCTGGTGACGGGCTATGACATTATTTTCTTCTGGGTAATCCGGATGATCTTCTCCGGGTATGAGCAGATGGGAGAGAAGCCTTTTCATACGGTGCTGTTTCATGGGCTGGTGCGGGATTCCCAGGGGCGCAAAATGAGTAAATCCCTGGGCAACGGCATCGATCCGCTGGAGATCATTGACAAGTATGGAGCGGACGCGCTACGCCTGACGCTGATCACGGGCAATGCGCCGGGCAATGACATGCGTTTCTACTATGAGAGAGTGGAAGCCAGCCGGAACTTTGCCAACAAGGTGTGGAACGCTTCCCGTTTCATTATGATGAACATGGACCAGACGCAGGAGAAGACAGGCGGCCGCGGATGGGAGGTTTCCTATGACCGGATCAAAGAGAGTCTGGAGCCTGCCGACAAGTGGATTCTGTCGAAACTGAATACGCTGGTAAAAGAGGTGACGGACAATATCGATCATTACGAGCTGGGCATCGCGGTACAGAAGGTGTACGATTTCATCTGGGATGAGTTCTGTGACTGGTACATTGAGATGGTGAAACCGCGCCTGTACCAGCGTGAGGCGGAAGGAGAGAACAGCGGGGCTATGACCGGTACCGTGAAGCAGGACGGCACCGATGGAGCGGCAGACGGCGGGAAGCAGGACGGCGCTGATGATGCCGGCCGGAGCGGGAAGCGTGCGGCCCAGAGCAAGAATGCTGCGTTGTGGACGTTAAAGCATGTGCTGATCGACGCGCTGAAACTGCTGCATCCTTATATGCCTTTTATCACCGAGGAGATCTTCTGCACGATCCAGAGCGAAGAAGAGTCCATAATGATCTCCAGCTGGCCGGCATATACTGAAGAGAAGGCGTATCAGACCGAGGAGAAGGCCATCGAGCTGATCAAGGAAGCGGTGCGCGGTATCCGCAATATCCGCACGCAGATGAATGTGGCGCCCGGCAGAAAGGCGGCGGTGTTCGTAGTCAGCGAGGCGGAAGCGGTGAGAAAGGTCTTCGAGGAGGGCAGGCTGTTCTTTGCCTCTCTGGCGGGCGCTTCCGGGATGACGGTACAGGCGGACAGAAGCGGCATTGCACAGGATGCGGTCTCGGTGGTGATCCCCAATGCGGCGGTATATATTCCGTTTGCGGAGCTGGTAGACATCAGGCAGGAGATCGAGCGGCTTGAGAAGGAGGAAAAGCGGCTGCAGGCTGAGCTTGCGCGGGTCAACGGCATGTTGAACAATGAGAAGTTCATGGCGAAGGCGCCGGAAGCGAAGGTTGCGGAAGAGCGCGCGAAGCTGGAGAAGTATACACAGATGCTGTCGCAGGTGCAGGAGCGGCTGGGACAGTTAAAGGTTACGGTTTAGTCTGCAACAGGGGGCAGGGCACCGTGAATAGTAACGCCGCTGTTGCAGTTGAAGAAATAGGACTGGAAAAGTGAGTGGATTTGGTGTAAAGTTATGGTATAGTAAACGGCATAACAAATTTCTGTTTCCGGCATGGATGTGTTGACAGAGAAGGTCATACATGTCCATGCCCGGACAGCAGCGAGTTTGCAGAGACAGGAGAAGGTGAGGGTAAACGCGTGGGTGAGATAGAATTTTCCCGGGAACAGATGAACAAACTTAAGAATGCCATGATATGGGGCGATGAAGGGGAGAATGCCGGGGCGGCCGGGAAGAAGACGGTGGATTTCGGCTGGGATCCCTGCGGTACGAATCTGGCCAGAGGCACGAGACTTCGGGTGGAGAAGGACGGAATGACAGCGTGGCTTTATCTTGCACCGCCGGATAACGGCCAGACCTATACGAAGAATGAGCTGATCACTTATCTGGAGCGCAACGGTGTGATCACGGGATACCACAGTTCTAATCTGTCCGCGATGATTAAGAAGAAGGTCTATGAGAGAGAGATTCTGGTAGCGAAAGGGAAAGAAGTCCAGAAAGGGAAGGACGGCTGGTTCGAGTACCTTTTCACACCGGAAGAGTACGGCGTGCCCAAGATCAGGGAAGACGGCACGGTGGATTACACGAGTATGAGCGCACTTCACAATGTGCACAGCGGCGAGAAGGTTGCGGTCTATCATCATGCCGAACCGGGCAGCGACGGTTATACGGTGCGGGGCGTGGAAGTCAAGGCAAAAGCGCCGAAGGAACTTCTGCCGCTGCGGGGCAAGGGGGTAGAGCGCGTCGGCGATGAATATTTTGCGCAGACCGATGGGAAGATCGAGGCCAAGAACGGTAAGATCGATATCCAGAAAGTCCATGAGGTTGCGGGGGATGTGACGCTGATCGTGGGAAAGGTGGAATTTTTCGGCGATGTGATCATCAACGGCAATGTGGAGAACGGCGTTGTGATCCGCTCCGGACGTAACATTGAGATTCACGGCACGGCGGGCAGTGCGACGCTGATCGCGGGCGGTGATGTGATCATCAGCCGCGGCATACAGGGCGGCGGCAGTATATCGGCCAAGGGCAATGTTTTTGCTGACTTCATCGAGAATACGACGGTGGTAGCCGGAGGCTCCGTGCAGTCCAATACTATTTTGAATGCCAATATCTCCGCGGAGGATAAGGTGATCACCACCGGTAAGAAGGGCGCTGTGATCGGAGGCTATGTGCACGGATTTAAAGGCATTGAAGCAATGACGGCGGGCAGTGATGCGGAGGTGAAGACGATCCTGCACAGCGGTTACGAGCAGCGCTCTTACGAGCGGTATCTGGAACTGCGGCGTAAGGAGAGCGAGATTAAGGATAAGCTGGCGGATCTGTCGGACGGTTCGCGGGATAAGCGTATGGGCGGCTTCGGAATGTCCATGGCGGCGGAGATCAGAATGGTCGAACAGGACAAAATAAAGGAGAGCCTTGCGGAAGAACTGGGAAAAATCCGGGATGAGAAGGAAATGCTGGAGATCCTGATGGAGGAAAGCCAGGGGGCCTACATCAAGGTGGACGGCAACATCTACCGCAATGTGGTGATCGGTGTCAATGTGGAACAGCTGACGTTAAACAGAGGCACGGGATTTATGATCTATACGGCGGACAACGGCGTGCTGGAAGGCAATGTGATCGTACATTGACAACGGTGAGGTGTGTTGTGCGTGAAGATACAGTATACAGGGATGGATTGGAAAAAGAGGATGACGGAAGAGGTCAGTGTTTATGAAGAGGCGGAACGCTATATCAACAGCATTCCGAGGTTTACCGGCAAGAACAGCATGGAGGATACGGTAAGGTTCCTGGAGCATCTCGGCAGCCCGGCGCAGCATTGCAGGATCATTCACGTGGCAGGCACAAACGGAAAAGGTTCCGTTTGTGCTTATTTGTGTTCGGTCTTTCGCGAGGCGGGGATTTCTGCGGGCATGTTCATTTCACCCCATCTGGTTTCGATGCGGGAACGGCTTGTGGCGGACGGGGTGATTGCTACGGAGGAAGAGTTTCTGCAGGCTTTTACAGCGGTACGGGAAAAGCTCTCCGCACTGCCGTCGGAACTTGTGCAGGAGTCCTATCATCCCAGCTTTTTTGAATTCCTGTTCTTTATGGCAATGGTTTTTTTTGAGAAAAAAGGCGTGGAATATGTGGTGCTGGAGACCGGCCTTGGGGGCAGGCTGGATGCCACCAATTCCGTACAGCGAAAAGACATGTGCGTGATCACGTCCATTGGCTATGATCATACGGAATATCTGGGGGAAACGCTTTGGGAGATCGCCGGAGAGAAGGCGGGGATCCTGCGGCCGGGTGTTCCCGTTGTCTATTCGGCCGGACAGAAGGAGGCGGCACGCCGGATCGAAGAATGCGCCGCCGGAGTGGGCGCAGAAACGGTTCCGCTGCCGGAACATGCGATAAAAGAAATAAAGATTCAGCATAAAACAATTGATTTTTCTCTTCATTTAAACTATTATGATTATATTGGTTTTACTGTGTCCATGCCGGCAGTCTATCAGGCAGAGAACGCGGCGCTGGCAGTGACGGCGCTTGTCAGACTGGGGGACGGACGTATCACGGTGCCCGTGATGCAGGAAGGAATCCGGAAGACGGCCTGGGAGGGCCGGATGGAGGAGATTCTGCCGTCCGTATTTCTGGACGGCGCCCACAATATAGACGGCATCAGGGCTTTTCTGGAGACGGTGAGGCTGCATCCCTGCAAGGGGAAGCGGAAGTTATTATATTCTGTTGTGAGAGATAAGAAATATCAGGCGGTGACGGAGGCGGTAGCCCTCTCAGGCCTGTTTCATGAAATCGGCGTGGTGGCGCTTAAGGATGAGCGTGCCCTGCCGCTTACGATACTGGAAGATTCCTACAGGCAATATACGGGATTTATCTGCAGGGCTTATGATGATCTGGACAGCGCCTTTCGGGAGCTGGTACGGGAGAAAGATGACGAGGATATGGTGTATATTGTCGGTTCATTATATTTGGCGGGCGAGATCAAAGCCCTTTTAAGGAGGCCTCGGCATGATTAATTTTGAAGAAGAGCTGAAGAAATTCCATCCCAGTTTAGAGGTTGAGGATGCGGAGGAAGCAATTTATAATCAGGATTTGACGGATATGGCCGATTTGATGGTCAAGATTGTGAAGGAAGCGAAGAAAGCCGAGATACAGGCGGCATTAGACATAGAATAGGGGACTGGCATAGATGATTTGTTATCAGTGTGGATGTAGTCTGTCCGAACATGATTTTTGCACGAACTGCGGTGCCGATGTAGCCCTGTACAAGAAGATCATATATATCTCCAACCGTTTTTACAATGAAGGTCTGGAGAGGGCAAACGTCAGAGATTTGACAGGTGCGATCACCAGTTTGCGTCAGAGTTTAAAATTTAATAAAAACAACGTGGAAGCGCGCAACCTGCTGGGACTGGTATATTTCGAGACCGGCGAGGTGGTGGCGGCGCTCAGCGAATGGGTCATCAGCAAGAACTTAAGGCCGAAGAAGAATATAGCGGATGACTATATTGATATGATCCAGACCAATCAGAACCGGCTGGATACCATCAATCAGACGATCAAGAAATATAATCAGGCGCTTACCTACTGTAATCAGGACAGTCTGGATCTGGCGGTGATCCAGCTCAAGAAGGTATTGTCCTTAAACCCGAAATTTATCAGGGCACATCAGCTGCTGGCGCTTTTGTATATCAACAGTGAGGAGTGGGAGAGGGCCAGAAGAGAGCTGACCAAGTGCAGAGAGATTGATACGAATAATACGGCCACGCAGCGCTACCTGAAAGAGGTAGAGGAGATGCTGGTGCCGGAGGAAGGTGTGAAGCAGTCTTCCCGGAAGAAACAGAAGACGGACGATATCGTCAAATACCAGAGCGGTAACGAGACCATCATCCAGCCGGTCAATATCAGAGAAGGCAAGGGTGTCACATCACTGCTGAATCTGGGGATCGGGGTGATCATCGGTATCGCGATCGCCATATTTCTGATTCTGCCGGCCAGGATACAGGCCTCCCGGGCGGATATCGACGAGGATCTGCGCAAAGTGAGCGAACAGTCGGATGCCAAGACTGCCACCATCGACGAACTGCAGCAGCAGGTGAATGAGCTGACGAAGAAGAACGGCGACCTGCAGCAGGATCTGGAGGCTTATCTGGGCACTGACGGCAAGCTGCGGTCGGTGGAAAGCCTGCTGAAGGCGGCGGATGCATATTTGACCAATCCGGAAGAAGTCACGGTGGTGGCGGATTATCTGGAAGAGATCGTGCAGGATGATACGGAGGGAGGGGACGGCAATTCGGAGTCCTTCGAGGATCTGTATAATACACTGCTTGCGCTTGTCGGTCCCAGCGTGGCGCAGGCGTACTACGATGACGGTTATGAAGCATACAGACAGGAGAATTACGCGGATGCGATCCTGAATCTGGAGAAGGCATTTAAGTACGATGCGGCTAACGGAGACGCGCTTTACAATCTGGCCAACTCCTATTACCGTACCGGGGAGGAAGAGAAGGCGAAGGATGCTTACCTGCAGGTAATCGAGCTGTTCCCGAATACGGAGAAGGCGAGCAAGTCGGAAGCCTTTCTGGAGGAAATGGAGAACGCAGAATAAGTCTGACTGCTTATCCGTGAAAAATGACGATGTGGAAGCTGTGGAAGAAGCGTCCGGATAAAGAATAAAGAGATACGAAAGAGAAAGGACATGGCGTATGCCATGTCCTTTTCGTGCGTCAGAAGAATCCATGCCAAAACAGGGGAAAGGAGTTTACATAACATGGAAGATTTTAAAGTGATCGACAATTACCTTATGATAAGGCTTCCGGATGAAATAGATCATCACATATCGGTTGACATAAGTACAAGAGCAGACCGTTATATCATGACAAAGAAAGTGGGTAATGTTGTGTTTGACTTTGAGAGGACAACCTTTATGGACAGTTCGGGGATCGGCATTATTCTGGGCAGATACAAGAAGATCGCCTGTTTTGGCGGCAAGGTCTATGCCATCAATGCAGACAATCGGATACGGCGCATCCTGCTGCTGTCAGGGCTGCAGAATATCGTGGAGATCATTTCGAATTAGACAAACCACACGGAGAAACTGCAGATAAGGGCAGCGGGGATTTGAAAGGATTCCGTGCTTCGCAGGATTTGAGGAAAGGATAACAGATTGCAGGCTGAGAGAAAGGAATGGATAGTAAGATGATAGAAGTGATTGAAAAGCAAAGCGGCAATAAGACGATCAACAAGATACGGCTGGAATTTGCGGCGGTGTCGGACAATGAGTCCTTTGCAAGAATGGTGGCAGCGGCTTTTATCGCACCGCTGAACCCCACACTGGAGGAGATGTCGGACGTGAAGACTGCGGTCTCCGAGGCCGTGACCAATGCGGTGATCCATGGCTATGAGAACCGCAATAATCCGGAGGACAGGGTGTATATGGACTGTATGCTGCAGGGGGATGTGCTGGAGGTGGTGATTTCGGATCGCGGTGTCGGCATTGAGAATGTGCAGCTGGCCATGGAACCGCTCTATACGTCCAAGCCGGAGCAGGATCGCTCGGGGATGGGCTTTGCCTTTATGGAGGCCTTTATGGATGATCTGGAAGTGGAATCGGAAGCGGGTTGCGGGACACTGGTGAGGATGTGCAAGAAGATCGGTGTCAGCTCCTGGATAGACAGCGAGGAATAGCCGATGGAAGAGACTGCCGTATTAATCGAACGATCACAGGCAGGAGATAAAGAGGCAAGAGAGACACTGATTGAGGAAAATCTGGGCCTGGTGCGGCATATCGTCAAGCGTTTCGCCGGGCGTGGATATGATATGGAGGATCTGTTCCAGATAGGATGTATCGGGCTGATGAAAGCCATAGACAAGTTTGACCTGCACTATGAGGTGCGGTTTTCGACCTATGCCGTGCCCATGATCCAGGGAGAAATCAAACGCTTCCTGCGGGATGACGGTATGGTGAAGGTCAGCAGGACATTGAAGGAGAACGGTTGGAAGATCAAGCAGGCCGCCGAGCGACTTTCCCAGAAGCTGGGGAGAGAAGCGACGCTGAAGGAGCTGTCGGAGGCCACGGGACTGGAGACGGAGGATATCGTGATGGCGCTGGATGCCAATGTTGAGGTGGAGTCCATCTATAAGTCGGTGTACCAGTCGGATGGCAACGAGATCTATCTGGTGGATCAGGTAGTGGGCGGCAGCGGCGGCATGGGATATTCCACCATGGGACAGGCAGGCGCGTCTTCCGGGGTCTGTGAGGACACGGAGAAGGAGAAGGTGCTCAACCACATGCTTTTGGAGCAGCTTCTGGGACAGCTGGAAGAGCGGGAGCGGGAGCTGATCAGTATGCGCTATTTTCAGGACAAGACACAGATGGAGGTGGCAAAGTGTCTGGGGATCAGCCAGGTACAGGTGAGCCGGATGGAGAAGCGGATCCTGCTGCAGATGCGGCAGGAGGTGTAATTTTTTCATGGGAATTTGTGTTTGGAAAGACATGGCGGTGCAAGTGTGGTAAAATCAGAGACAGGATATGGTAAACGGAATTTCTGATGCTGTTTACCGCAAAATAATATACAAAAACGGGAAAGGAGAAGGGACGAAAGGATGAATACATTTGAGTATGAAGTAGTCAGCATTGACGGGGATTATGCGAACCTGAGGCGGATTGATGTGGAGAGCGATGAGCTGAAGCTGGTGGCGAGAGCGCTGCTTCCGCCGGAGATCATGGAAGGAACGAAGCTGAAATATGAGATGATGCAGTATGAAATATATTGAGAAAACAGTACATTGCTCTCACAATTCTTCGCAGGATCATGAGAGCAGTGTACTGTTTTTTATGGTACGATTTCCAGCCAGTATCCATCGGGATCAGCAATGAAATAGATGCCCATTGCCGGATTCTCATAGCAGATACAGCCCATTGCTTTATGTTTTTCATATGCCGCATTATAATCGTCCGTGTGGAACGCCAGATGGAATTCACAATCGCCCAGATTATATGGCCGCTCCATATCCTTCAGCCATGTCAGCTCCAGAAGGAAATCTCCTTCTTCGCTTCCCATGTAGACAATGATAAAAGAACCGTCCTCTGCTTCCTTCCTGCGCACTTCCCGAAGCCCCAGGGCTTCCTCATAAAATGCCATGGATTTCTGCAGATCAAATACGTTGTAGTTTTCATGAATCATTTTGAAGTTCATACGTTCCTCCTCGATTTTAAGTGTAACGACGAAAAAGTTTTTGCATTCATCATTATGGGTATCATACCATATTCCGGGAAATAATCAACCATAGTTACAGTTTACGGCCTAACCGGCCGCAAACTGTAACGCATCCAGCCCATTCCAAGTCGCCTTCGGCGAGGGGCTGGATGCCTGAAACCGTAAAGTTATCGGCCGGATGCCCTGCAGCAGGGTGCAGGGCACCGTGAGTAGTAACTAACAATATACATGGCCGTGTGCCTGTTGCTGACTTGATTTGAGATATGACATGTGTAATAGTTATGTGTGTACAGCAGGAGCTTCCGTATACGGCTTCTGCAAGAGCCGGGAACAGAAATTTGTTATGCCGTTTACGATATGGATTTGCGTTGTTTGTAAAAACGACAGAATGGAGACACAATATGCTGTCTCTCCTTTCTGAAATGGCAGGGCTGAAAAAGGAGACGCCGGCAGTGACTGCCATCCCTGCGGGAACCCTATAAGAGCGGGTATCTTCATAAGTATACGGGCTTAAAAGCGCCAATCAAAATCATTTATAACTTTGTCGGGGAGATACCAGCGGCAACAGAATAATGTGAGATTATAGAAAGTCAGGAGGAATCCAACTTTTTAAGATTCCTCCTGTGCATTGGCGCTGTTTTTTTGCAGCTTCTTTTGGATTTAACCGTGAATACACAATAATTTTGCAAAATTATTCACCTGTGATTATTACAATTTTCACAGCTTGAGTTGGATGTTCTTCATCATCAAGTGTCCCCCGGTAACTGATCTCAACTTTATCGCCCACAGCAATCGTGGAACCTCCTTTTGCCTCATGGGCACTTTCCGTGGAATACCCTTCTAATATCGGGGTATTTTCCATAAAAAAATAATAGAGCATATCGTCCTCCGGAGTCCTGAGTGTAAGTATGTTTTCTTCATACTTTTCAATAATTCCTGCTATGGGATCGCCCGCTGGGATTTCTTCGAGCGGAATTTCTTCGGCTTCCGAAGTGGTTTTTTTGGTTTCTTCTGTAATCTCTGACTTTGACGATTCTGTAACTTTTGCTTCTGTTTCTGTAGTTTTTGCATCTACAGTTTTTGCATCTACAGTTTTTACATCTGCTACTTCTTCCTGAACCGTTTCTTTCGGGGAATCATTCTCCACAGATATTTCATCCTTTTTTTGTTCCGATGAGCATCCGATCATCCCCATAGTTAAAGCTATCATAAACATCAGTATCAATTTCCTTTTCATAATCTTTCCCATCACTTTCTAAAAGAATCGTATTTCCTTGGCATAAAATTTATCATTTTTAAAGCTGCCCTTCATTTCAACAGACATATGTACCTTCAAGTCCTGAAATTCAGCCTTTGTGTCCTCATAGCTTTCTCCATTTCCATCAGTGGTTTTTAAATAAAAACGGGTATCATCTTCCAAAATCACATGAATCAACTGAGAATCAGGGAGATCGGCATTGGAGCTTGGAGAACTGTATGATAAGGAACCGTCATCAAGAATTTTTACTTTCTTTTCGGCAATGAAAAATGAGTCTTCTTCAATCTTCCAGACCTTACCCAGAAAATCCGCATCAACAGCAGCAGCGACATCCGGCTCCAGTACCTTCCATTTACCTGCCGTATTTTCCTGAAGCCCATCCGTGTTCCCATCAATCTCTTTTGGCGGTGCATCATTCAATTCCTCTGATAATGCTTCGTCTGTCTGGTTTTCTTCTGTTTTAGCAACAGAACCAGAACCACATCCTGTAACCATTGTGTTCAATATACAGACAGTAACGAGTAATATCATTGCTTTTTTTAGCTTCATAAATACCTCCTTGTTATCATAGAAATTAGGTGTTTGCGAAACGCCACAGCCCACATAAAATCAGGCTTTTTTCTCTGTTAAAATAGAACAACTCCTCACAGGTTTGTGGTAAAATTTAAGTAGTCAAATGATTGTCTTTTGGT
>Ga0137310_101750_pt1 | contig 13336 bp, 8 predicted proteins | sample NAcewiD2O_June_2_FD_97183 | JGI IMG/M metagenome (GOLD analysis project Ga0137310, IMG submission 97183) | Mouse cecal microbial communities from Vienna, Austria - N-Acetylglucosamine amended D2O_June | ecosystem: Host-associated > Mammals > Digestive system > Large intestine > Cecum | place...
CACCACCGACGGTGAGGGGCGGTTCTCACAAACACTTAAAGAGGCTGGGGCATACCGCCTGACGGTGGCTTCGGTAGGCAAAGCACTGCTCGAAAAAGAGTTCGAACTGACACAGGGGAATCCCAAAGTCAACCTGGGGCGCCTTGTCACACATGATGCCGCCAACGAGCTTGGCGAAATCGAGGTCGTGGCGCAGCGCCCGCTGGTTGTGCGTGAAATCGACCGTCTGGGCTATGATGTGAAGGCCGATCCCGATGCCTCGACCTCCAATCTGCGCGAAATTCTGCGTAAAGTGCCTCTTGTCACTGTTGACGAGGACGGGACCATAAAGGTTAAGGGTTCCACCGATTTCCGCATCTATAAAAACGGTCGTCCCAACAATTCATATACTAAGAATGCCAAGGATATCTTCGCTGCCATCCCGGCGTCGTCAATCAAGAAAATCGAGGTGATAACCGATCCGGGTGCGCGCGAGGATGCCGAAGGGGTGGGCTGTATCCTCAACATCGTCACCGATAGCGAGACATCGCTCAAAGGGGTTGTGGGCTCGGCAAACCTCTATATGGATAACTACAGCTATTATCCGCGTCCCAACATATGGCTTTCAACGCAGATTGACAAGGTTACCATGGCAGTTAACGGAGGTTTCGGTGTCACGCCTAAAAACAGCCGTGATTCTGAAGGGCGTTCACGTAATTTCACAGAGTATTACGATACGGGCAACAGGCTGGAGTCGCAATCATATAGCCGTTCGCCTTACACCAACGGGTGGATGGGGTTTGAGAGCAGCTGGGAACCTGACACATTGAATCTTTTCACCGTTGAATTCAACATGTATGGCTACGGGCTGACCGACCCAGAGCAGGTGGATGCGACGCGCATGCTGGCATCCGACGGTTCGCTGATTTACGGGTATAATTCTTATGCCGAGGTGGCCCATAACAAGTATTTCGATTTTGACGGGGCGGTCAATTACCAGCGTTCCACGCATCTTAAGGGTGAAACGATAACGTTGAGCTACCGTGCATCGACCACCGACCAGCACCAGGAGGCGGAATTGTTTTATACCGATATGGTGAACTGCGATTTCGGTTATACAGGGAAATATTACAACACCAGGCTTAAATTCCTGGAGCAGACGGTGCAGGCCGACTGGAGCCGTCCGTATGGCAGTCATCATAAAGTTGACATCGGGGGTAAGGCCATTTTCAGGCATAACCATTCGATGAGCGACTATATATATCGCGGAGCCGGTGTCACGCATGATGATTTCACGCACCACACCACTGTCGGAGCGCTTTATGCCGATTACCGTCTGAATGTAGGTAAATGGAATTTCCGTGCCGGTTTCCGTTACGAATACTCCTACCTGAGCGCTAAATTCAAGGAACAGGCAGAAGCTCACGATAATTTTTCGGCACGTCTGCACGACCTGGTTCCGAATGCCGCCATTTCGTGGAATATAAATGATGAAAATTCCTTGAAGGTGAGCTATAACCGGAATATACGACGTCCGGGCATAAGCTATCTCGACCCGACGCGCAGCATATCGCCGACGGCGCAGTCGTTTGGCAACCCCGACCTTGAAAGCGAGGTATATAACAACGTGTCGTTGAACTATTCGTTAATCAAGAGCAAATTCAACCTCGATTTTAACCTTGGCGGAACGCTTGTAAACAATTCACTGGCACAGGTGCAATGGCTTGAGAACGATATACAATATTCCACTTATGCCAACATCGGCAAACGGCGCATAGCCAGCATGGGGCTTTATTTCCAATGGTCGATTAACAGCAAGACGCGGTGGATGACCAACCTTAACCTTACCTATGCCTATATGAGCCAGCCGTCGCCGGTCGATGCCACGGGCGCCACTGTGCGGCTGTCGCGTGCGCGTTGGAATATCAACCCATGGACATGCATCTCGCGCGACCTTCCGTGGAAACTCGAGGCGTCACTGTCGGGCTATTTTTGGACTGGAAGCCTTAACAGTGTCTACAGCTACTCCGCCTCCTCAAGCAAGAATATCGGTTATTCCATCAGCCTTTCGCGTAAGTTTCTCAAGGATGACCGCCTGACCCTCCGTATTAATGCCAACAACCTTTTCGGCCCAGGCTCAAGCGAATACAGGTCGATGACCTATAACCCCGGCTATTATTCCGAATACGTTTCGATGAGAAATAACCGCCGCTATGTCGGCCTCAGTGTCAACTTCCGTTTCGGCTCGCTCAACGTGCAGGTAAAGAAGACCGCCTCATCCATCTCGAACGACGACCTCAGCGGTCGCAAAAAATAGAATCCCGGAATCAGCGGAAATGTGTAATATCTAATGAAATAGGATGTCCAAGACCTGTAACGGCCTGGCAGGTGTCATAATGACCATCTGCCAGGCCGTTACAGGTCTTGGTGGATTATACGTTTCCCATTGTCCGTTGGTTGGGATTCTGCTGTTTGTGGATTGAGGATTAGCGATTGCTTATGAGATGCGGTTGTTGGGTTTTATGCGGATTCTGTGAAAACTTTTTGCTAATTTTGTACTTGTAAGTAATAATATGCCTTCAACCAAAAAACATAGCATCACGTTAGGACGTGCGATGAAACTGACCCGTGTGGCGGTCAGCGTTATATTGTTCCTGACTGTTACGACGCTTTTTACCACCCTTACATCCAAGGTGGCTGTGGCGCTCGACTGGGTTGCCCATATCCAGGTGTTCCCGCTGGCTTTGGCCGGTGCCGCCGGTGGGCTGATGGCGTGGTTCGGGCTGACGTTGCTGTTGGGACGCGTATATTGCTCCTCGGTGTGCCCTATGGGTGTGTTGCAGGATGTTTTCTCGCATCTGCATCGGTTTGCCGGGAGGGGGCGCCGACGGCATCCGTTCCGTTATTCCATGCCGCGCAACAGGTTCCGCTATGCCTTCCTGTGTGTGGTTGCGGGTGCCGTGGTGTTAGGTGCCGGTGTGGTGCCTACGCTTTTCGACCCCTACAGTGCCTATGGCCGTGTCGCGTCGGAAATTTGGCGGCCTGTTTGGCAGTTTGTGTGCGGCAGCCCGGTTTTTGTTGCGTCATGGCTTGCTTTCGCTATCGCCGTTGTGACATTGCTTGCCGTGGGGATGGTATCTTACAGGCATGGCCGGTTGATTTGCAACACGGTGTGCCCCGTGGGGAGTACTTTGGGCATATTCAGCCGGTATTCGCTGTTTCATTTCGATATAGACACCGATGTGTGTGTTAATTGCCGCAAATGCGAAAGTGTTTGCAAGGCGGAATGCATCAGCATGGCCGACCATGTGGTTGACGGCTCACGTTGCGTGGCCTGCTTTAACTGTGTGGAAGCCTGCGACAGCAAGGCTATCCGCTACACATGGCGTCGTAAAAAGCTGGCATTACCAATGATGCAGCGTATAGGGAGTGCTGCCGCCGCCCCGCTGGCAGGGTCGTCGGAAGCCCCGGTCATCAAGGATGATGCCGGTGGGGTAGGGAGCGATGCGGTCAGCCGTCCTGCCGGTATTGACCGCCGCAGGTTTCTTGCCACCGGCCTTATTGTTGCCGCAGCTCCGGCGGTAGGTGCGTTGGCACGTGCCACAGGCGGCGATGTGCAAAGGGCGACTGTTGAAGGTGGGCATAATGCCAGGGCCGTGCGGCCTGTGGCGCCTCCGGGACGCCGGAATATGGCCGACTTTTTGGAACGTTGCACCGGTTGCGGCCTTTGTGCGGCACAATGCCCGTCGCAGGTGTTGCGCCCGTCGGTTAACGAATACGGTTGGCTGAATGTGTTGCACCCGGTGCTTGATTACAAGAGGTCATATTGCCGGTATGACTGCACAATCTGCAGCGATGTCTGTCCCACAGGGGCGCTTCTGCCGCTTACACGCGATGAAAAGCATATCTTCATCATAGGGCATGCCTCTGTCGATGCGTCGGCATGCGTAGGTTGTGGCCGTTGTGCGCGCCGCTGTCCGCGCAAAGCAATCGCTATGGAGCCACGTGACTCTTCGACGCATGGTAATAGGGCGCAAATGGCGGCCAGGGTCGATACCTCGCTGTGTATCGGTTGTGGCGCATGTGAATATGTCTGCCCCGTAAAGCCGGTAAAGGCTGTAATGGTTAACGGTATAGTCTAAAATTTCAGGATACCGGGATTTTAAACAAAACAAACTTACTTAGAATGCGACAATATCTCGACCTGCTGCAACACATCATGGATAACGGTGTGCAGAAATCAGACCGCACAGGCACCGGCACGCGCAGTGTGTTCGGCTACCAGATGCGTTTCAATCTCGAAGAAGGTTTCCCCCTGCTCACAACAAAGAAGCTGCATCTGAAATCCATAATCCATGAGCTGCTGTGGTTTCTCAAAGGCGACACCAATGTGAAATATCTTCAGGAAAACGGGGTGCGCATATGGAACGAGTGGGCCGACGAAAATGGCGACCTGGGGCATATCTACGGTTATCAGTGGCGTTCGTGGCCTGCCTACAACGGGGGCTTCATCGACCAGATTTCAGAGGCCGTGAAGGCTATAAAGGAAACCCCCGATTCGAGGCGTATAATTGTGAGCGCCTGGAATGTGGCCGACCTTGACAACATGAACCTGCCCCCGTGTCATGCATTCTTCCAGTTTTATGTGGCCGAAGGCCGGCTCTCGCTACAACTTTATCAGCGCAGTGCCGACACATTTCTCGGTGTGCCGTTCAATATCGCGTCCTATGCCCTGCTCACTATGATGATGGCGCAGGTTTGCGGGCTTCGGCCTGGCGATTTTGTGCACACTTTGGGCGACACGCATATCTACAACGACCATTTCGAACAGGTCAGGGAGCAGCTTTCACGCACTCCGCGCCGCTTGCCGCGTATGATTATAAATCCCGAGGTGAAAAGCATCTTCGATTTCAAGTTCGACGATTTCACCCTCGAAGGCTATGACCCCCTTCCCCACATCAAGGCCAAGGTCTCTGTTTAATATCACCGGACAGCAATTCAATTATGGTAACAATAATAGTGGCGATTACAGCCGACAAAGGCGCCATAGGGCGCGGTGGTGACATGATTTATCATCTGCGCGACGACCTGCGCCGGTTCAAGGCCCTGACAACGGGGCACACCGTGGTGATGGGGCGCCGCACGTTCGAATCGCTTCCGAAAGGGGCGCTCCCGAACCGTCGCAACATAGTGGTGACCCGCAATGCCGGTTTCCGTGCCGAAAATGTGGAGACTGCACCTTCGCTTGAGGCCGCTCTGGAGATGAGCGCGTCCGATACCGAGACATTTATAATCGGGGGAGGTGAGATTTACGCGCAAGCCCTGCCGCTGGCTGACCGCTTGCAGATCACTGTGATAGATGCGCCGACACCTGCCGATGCCGATACATTCTTCCCTGCTATCGACCCCTCCTGCTGGCAGATTGCCGAAATGGCCGAGCCTGTAGCCGACGAACGTTGCGGCGTGACCTACCGCTACATCGACTTCAGCCGCGTTAGCTAAATCGCAGTTTTTGTGTATCTTAAAAATCACGGCATCCCCGCCCGTTGCACTTTATGGTGCATGCCTGGCGGGGATGCCGTGATTTTACGGTGGTTTTAAGACTTATTCCGAAACAAACAGTTTGTTGGTTACGATGTCTCCATCAGTGGTTGTGCATCTGACTATATATGTTGCGCAAGGGAATTGCTCGAGTTTGACGGTGTTTGTGTGCCCTGCGAAAATCCTTAGCCCTGACATGGTGTAGATTTCCACTAACGGAGCTGACGCGCCGAGGATATGCAATGTGCGGTGCTCTTTTCTGAACGTTATTTCCTGTGGGGTGATTACAGGAATTACCGATGACATGCTTTCTATGTGGAATGCCGGGCTTATGGTCTGCTCCATAGTGTTGCCTGATAAATCAGTGAACAGGAACCGGAGGTCATACCATCCGTTGGGACCCGGTTCGGTTATTGCCGATAAATCTGCCTGATAGTGTTTCCCGAAGCCCGGCAGGTACATGAGTTCGCTGATTTCGTCAATTGACATTTCGTGCCATTCATCCCGGCCATTCACGGAGTAGGATAATTTGACTTCCGTGTCGGCATATTCAAACCATGTCTTGTAGGGGTTTCCGGGGTCGGTAGTGAAATTGAAGTCGCCGCAAGAGAAGCTTACCAGACCGTCGTGAGGCGTTGAAAAACGGTTTGTGAGCAATCCCTGGCTGTTTTTCATCTGAAGCATTGTAAGGGTTGGCGCATATTCGTCGCCTGTGTCGCGGTTTATACGTATTTCGGTTGAATTCTGCCCTTTGATTCCGGATATTTCCACTTCTTCGCTTGCGAATGATATGTGCAGGTTTCCTCCCGGAGGAAGTTGGGAAAGCCAGCTGTCGAAGTCATCATCGGCCTCGATGCCGTTAAGGGTCGCCTTTATGTTATAACTGTCGCTTCGCGATTCCGCGTTCAGTCCCGAGAAGTAGATTGTGGTTTCCTTGTGGATGAGGTCGGCTTTCTCGTCGTAAAATCCATGTATCATGAATTTCAGCCAAGGCACACAATCGCCTTTGAAAACTTTGTCCCATTCAAACATGTAGGCTTCATTTCCGGGGAAGTTCGCTTTGGTCTCGCCACCGGGCGTTTCATAAACGTAGGCGCCTTGAGGCAGGATTACGTATGGGTTGTGCGTTTCGCTGACGAGGCACAGCGGGCGTTCCTGAACAAGGGTCTCGTTCCATCCATATTCGAAACGGGTGATTTTGTCAAGATAGGCAAACGAGATGTTTACTGCGGGATTTCCGGGCAGATAGTCATCATGATTTGGGGAGTACATTATGGTGTGCGTTTCGGGGGTTGCTGAGCGCATGGTGATTTTGCTGTCTTCCATCATGTTTCCCCACATAGGTTCCCATTGAAGAATGTATGGTTGGTCTGACGGCTCGGAATTGGAACTTGCCGAGGGCTTTAAGGCTGAGTTGATGGAATAATATCTTGACTCGTCATTTTTAATCTCCCCGTCAAAAGAACCCTTGCATCTGAATTCCGTAAGATAGACGGCATCGTTACCCCATATCGCGCGGTTTTGACCGGCCACGTAGCGGTTGCTGAGTGGTGTGACATGGATGTCGGTCAGTCGTTCGGCATTGATTTTCAGCGATGGGCCGGTTTCGACAATCGATCCGGGATCAAGCATCATTTTCCAATAGCAGGTGAAGCCATAGTCGATGTTTCGCAGCCGCGTGTCATAGGCCATGGTTTTTACATTCCCCTCGTCAACCACATCATATTCGTCGCTCCCTTCGGCCTTGTAGCATATAGTTTTAACTTTTGATTGAGTTCCGTCGGGGTTGAGTGAGGTGAAGCGTATATGATGTGTCGCCGTGAGAGGGTCGGCCGTCAGTGTCATGTCGTTGTCAACCATGATTTGTTCGAGTATGACGATCACATCACCGGTTGAACCGAACATATAATCGGGAGCTATCTTTGAAAAGAAAACGGCGAAGTCAAATTCCCCTTGTGGCAGGTTGAATGTGAAGGCCTCCTTGGGCTCGCCTTCGTCCATATACTCGGAATAGCTTCCGTCGGCATTGAATGCGATGGCTTCAACAGGTTTGAAACTGCCGGGGTCGGCGTTGACTTTTACTGTCACCGTGACCGGTGCCCCGTCGGCTACAGGTTCGGTTATGCCGGCATGCATCCACATAGGGAGTGCGAGTGACATAAGCATCAGGATTCGATGATATTCCATTGTTGTGAGATATAATATGGTTTGGTTGCCGCTAAGGTAAGTCGCAGGCAGGTGCAAGTGCAAATATATCAGGTAGACACAGGGTGGACATTATTGGATTTTAATGGGTTCTGCAGGTTTTAAGTGTTAACTTTGAACCATGAGAAATTTTACACTGCTTGTGGTTTTGCTGTGTGCTGTCTGTTCATGCTCTGAGCAGGCTCCTTCCGACAGGTGGTTCAAATGGCCGCCGACAGATTGTGTCTCTGATTCGCTGGTTAGGCTTCTTGAATACAGTTATGCCGAATCGTGGCCTGATTCGGTGAGGCTGGAGCTGCTGCACGAACTTGACAGCGCCGCCCGGCAATCAGTCCATCCGCAGGCTGCCGCAAGATTGCTTTACTGGAAGGCGCACACGGCATGGCTGCATTCGGGCGATTCGGTAAAGGAGATGCTTGCCCGGGCGGTGAGCCTCACAGATTCATCCAGGTTTGCCTACGATGTGAGGCGGATGAGAACGTTGCAGATGAGCCTTCCCGACAGGAATATATTCGAAAGTTACAGGAGGGCGGTAGACGATGTGGCATATTATGCTTCCGAGGCTGATTCCGTGATGCTTGCGTCAAGTTTCCAGCATATCGGTGTAGATTTGAATTTTATCGGTGATTATGACAATGGAGTGGAATATCTGCATAAAAGCAACCGGCTTTATGTGGCGCTCGGCATGGATAAGGTTTATAGGAAGAATCTGTTGAATTTTGCTATAGCGCTGCGGCATTCTTCGCCAGGAGTGGCCGACAGCATAATGAGTTTGCTGAGGGAATGGCCAGATGATAACGAGAACGTGAAATTCCGCACACTAGTGCTGTTGCAGTCGTACGACGACACAGGGCGGTATCAGCATCTTGCCGACGCTGCCGGGTTGTTGGCCCGCTATCGTGATGTGGATGAATTGAAACTCCGGGTGGAGTCGAAGATATGCATGCATTTGTATAGCGAAGGTGCGACTGATTCTCTACGGGTTCATCTTGACAGCGCTTTGTCATTGCTCAGGTGTCTGCCCAACCATTCCGCCGGGATTCCAGTGCTTTCGATTGCGGCATTGGCTGAGGCCGGAAGGCAGAATTATGAGCGTGCGTTTATTTACTCGTGGCGATGCAGCGGCATGATGGATTCTATCTATACTCACGACAGGCCTGTGGAGGTGATGAGGATGGAAGGCCGTGTGGCGATTGAGGATTTACGCCGACGCGAGAAGCAGCACCGGCGCGAGAACCTGCTCAATGTGGCAATAGCGCTGTTGTCGGGTTGTGTAGTGGTTATGGTTATTGTGTTGTGGTTTGTCGGCCGGTTGCGCAGGCAGGCTGTGATGCGGGTCAGGGCCGAGGCAGAGGTGGCCAACAAGCAGCGGCAACTGATGGTGTCGCGGATGGTGATGGAGGAGAAAGACAAACTGATAGACTGGATTGAAAAATCGGTTGGTGATTTGGAGCAGGAGCGGAAACTTGATGCCGCCGGGGCTTTGGAGTTCCGGCGCAAGATAAAGAATTACATGGCTCTGCGAGGAGACTGGAACCGCTTCAGGGATGAGGCCGACATTGCCGACCCAACATTCAGCCGCAGTCTGAAGGAGGCTTTCCCCGGCATCACGGATGCGCAGCTGAGGTTGGCAGAGTATATCGTTGCCGGGTTAAATTCCAAACACATAGCCCAGAAAATGGGGATTTCGCCTGATTCGGTAAAGAAAAGCCGCTACCGTTTGAGGCAGAAGATGAATTTGCCGTCGGGAATATCGTTGGAAGAAGAATTAAGGAAATACAAAAAATTTTCGTAACTTTGTGGTGTGAATGACTGCGATGCAGTGAATGCCCCGGTAGTTCAACGGATAGAATAGAAGTTTCCTAAACTTTTGATAGCAGTTCGATTCTGCTCCGGGGTACGACGGAAGCGCCAAATGCTTCAAGAAAGTAAAACCCAAGGTGTTTAAATGTTGTTCTATTTAAACACCTTTTTACATGTAATACCGTTTTCAGAGTGAAAGCTGCCGATTGGATGCGTCTAACCATAGCCGGGGCTTTGGCCTCGCTGGTGGCGGCGTGTGCCTCGATTGGGCGTCCCGAAGGGGGGCCTCGTGACGAGGTACCCCCCGAGTTTGTGCGTGCGAATCCCGCGCCGGGCACAACAGGGGTTACGCGTCCCAAAGTAGATTTGTTTTTTAATGAGAACATCAAGCTCGAGGATATAGCTAACAAACTCGTGGTGTCGCCTGCCCAGACCCAGCAACCTTCGGTAAATGCCAACGGGCGCCGTCTTACGGTGGAATTGCGTGACAGCCTGGTGCCAAACACTACCTATACACTTGATTTTTCCGATGCGATACGCGACCTCAACGAGGGTAATATCCTCGACGGGTTCGCCATGGACTTTTCCACAGGTGACGCCATCGACACGCTTCGTATCTCAGGTATGGTTTTCGAGGCACGCAACCTCGAACCCGCCCAAGGTATGGTAGTAGGGGTTTACAGTAACCTGTCGGACACTGCTGTGCGGACGCTGCCCCTTGAGCGTGTGGCTAAAACGAATCAATACGGGCAGTTCACCATCCGCAACCTCAAGCCGGGGACATATAATATTTTCGCAATCGACGACCGTAACCGCGACTGGCGCTGGGATCGGTCGGAGAATATAGCTTTCTCCACGGTGACCGTATCGCCGTCGGTCGAGAGCGTGGAGGTTGCCGACACATTAAAGTCCTCGCTGGGCGAGGATTCGATTGTGACCCGTACGGCGTGGCATTATCTCCCTGACGACTTGTTGCTCACTTGGTTTAACGAGAATTACAAGCCGCAGTATCTGCGCGAATACGAGCGTACCGACCGCGAACGGGCAACGTTCAAGTTCGGGGCAAAATCCGACTCCCTGCCCGATATAACGGTAATCAACGGCCCCTTGGCAGGGCGCAAACTGCTCGACCTTTCCGTGCTTGAAGCACGCGAAGGGTTGGATTCGCTGGTTTACTGGATGCGCGACACCATGTTGCTGACACAGGATTCGATTCTGGTATCGGCACGATATCTTAAAACCGACTCGCTCGAACAGCTGTCGTGGACAACGGATACACTGAAACTTTTCATCAAGGGCGCTACCCGCCAGGCTGAAAAGGCCAAGGCACGCGAGGAGGAACGTGAGCGCAAGGAGCAGGAAAAGAAAGCCAAGGAGGAGGAAAAAGCCCGCGAGAAAGAGCGTAAGAAACAGGAGAAGGAGCGTGCCAGAAACAAAGGTAAAAATAATCAGGATGAGGTTTCAGATACCGTTGTCGGAACTTCTCCGGGGATAATATCCGAGTTGCCAGATGCTGCCGCGCCGGCTGACAGTGTTGCCGCCGACACGGTGCCACCGGCTCCGAAGATTCCATTGCTGGAATTCAAAGCCGTAAGTTCCACACAGCAGGATTTGCATATGCCTGTGGTGTTTGAGGCCGCGAAGCCGGTGGAGCACATAGATTCGGCGGGGTGGCGTCTTGAAATTGCCGTCGATACCCTTTGGAATGTAGTGCCTGATGTAGTGCTGTCGCAGGATACCGCCAATATCCGCAGATATAACCTGACGGCGAAATGGAAAGAGGGGGAACGCTATCGTTTCACTGCCGACTCACTTGCAATAACGGATATTTATGGCCAGTGGATAAAGGAATTCACCCATGAATTCAAGGTGAAATTGCAGGAAGACTATGGAAACATAATCTTCGATATAACAGACCTGGGGCTGCTGGGTGATTCCGCCTCAGTGGTGGTGGAACTGCTGTCGCAGCAGGATGCCGTGGTCGATACGGCCACTGTGCGCAACGGTTCGGCAGTGTTCAATTTCGTTACCCCCGGAACTTATTATGCCCGTGCGTTTGTTGATGCAAACCATAACGGGCGATGGGACACCGGGAACCTGGCCGACTCAATCCAGCCGGAAGATGTATTTTATTTCCCTAAAAAGCTGAATCTGCGCAAGAACTGGGATATTGACCAGGAGTGGGCGCTGTTTGAAACAGCGGTGGATATGCAGAAGCCTGAGGATATAAAGAAGAACAAACCGAAGACCCGCGACCGCAACAATGACAACCGCGATCGTGACGACGAGGAATATTACGAGGATGACGAAGGGTTCGGTCAGAACTACTTCGAAGAGGATGCCTGGGGTAACGGTTCGCAATATAACAACGCCCGCCGCAACTCTTCCTCGCCCCGCAATAATGCAGGCGGCCTGCGTCAGGCCCGTCCCTACTGATAGGCAGGCCGTTCTGTCAGCTTGCATTTCCCGGTGATTCCGGTCGCTATTTCATTGACTTAAAGATTTATTTTTATATATGTTGGGAAAAGACCTTATCGACAGACCGCAGATGTGGCAGCTTGTGCTTGAGGCTGGGGCTTCGTCATTGTCGGTTGTCGCTTTTTCCCCTTATGAGAACCATGCGCTGATTCATGAAACCATAAGCCTTGATGCATCTGCGCCGTCGGCTTTGAGGGCGCTGGAGGATGCTGTTTATGAAAACCCGATGCTTCTTCTTGATTTCAGGAGGGTGATGGTGTATTATGACGCGCCGCGCATGGCGGCGTTGCCAGGCATGGCGGCATCAAGTGCCGGGGTTTGCTTGCAACGTATGTTTCCCCCGTCTGATGTCCGCACGGAAGTGCTTGTCGACAATATCCCGGGCATGGATGCCTGCGTGGCTTTTGAAATACCTTCTGATATTCTTGGTTTTCTGCGGCGTACGTTTCATAACGCCTCCATCGGGCATCCTTTGGTGCCGGTCGCATCTTATTTCGGGATGAAGCATTCGGCAAGGCCGTCGGGCAAGACGCTGGTCAATATAACCGGCAACCGCCTGGATGTGGTCACCCTTGGTTCGGGAGCACCTTTGGTGCTTAATTCTTTTCGCTTTGTCGAGCCGATGGATGCCGTGTACTATATCCTTGCCTCGCGTAGCACTCTCGGCCTTCGCGATACCGACGAGATTATGATTGCAGGCGACCGCGATGTACGTGCTGCTATAGCACCTGTTTTGCGGCGGTATGTGCGTTATGTGATGCCTGCCATTTTCCCGTCGGTGATGTTCCGTGCGGGGAAGGCGTCGCTGGCTGCCCCGTTCGAGATGGTTGTAGCCCCGTTGATGTCGCCATTGCCACCGGCAGGTGGGGGAAGTGAAGCCGGGAACTGACAAGTTTTTTCAAACCGATAATAACATGCGTATAATCAGAGGAAAATACGGACGTCGGCGTTTCGACGTCCCCGGCAATATAACCGCAAGACCCACAACGGATTTTGCACGTGAAAATATTTTCAACGTGCTTGAGAATATGGTTGATTTCGAAGGTGACGCACCTAAGGCCCTCGATCTTTTTGCCGGTACAGGCGCAGTTTCATTTGAATTCCTTTCACGTGGGTGCAGCCATGTCACATCAGTGGAGAAGGCCGCCACGCAGGCTAATTTCATCCGCAAGGTTGCCAAAGAGCTGGGTGCGGAAAACGAACATACGCTTATCCGTGGTGATGTGTTCCGTTTCATAGAGAGTTCGCATGCGGCTTATGATATAGTGTTTGCCGATCCCCCTTACGATCTTCCGGGATTTGAGGAAATCCCGGTAAAAATCCTGCATTC
>Ga0137310_101754_pt1 | contig 13313 bp, 9 predicted proteins | sample NAcewiD2O_June_2_FD_97183 | JGI IMG/M metagenome (GOLD analysis project Ga0137310, IMG submission 97183) | Mouse cecal microbial communities from Vienna, Austria - N-Acetylglucosamine amended D2O_June | ecosystem: Host-associated > Mammals > Digestive system > Large intestine > Cecum | place...
CTGTTGAAAAGGTCCCCGGCGGGATGCATCCGACCGGCAAGAAGGAGCGTTTTTGCATGGAAATCAAGGATCTGGAAATGATATGGAGCGCTGTGGACATGCCTGTGATGGTATTTCCAAAAGGCGGCTCTACGCCGGTTTATGAAAACGCCTTGGCCGCGGAGCTGCTTCAGGGGGACCTATTCACCGCCCTGCCCGCCTCCGAGGCACAGCCCCTGCGGGAGGCTGTAGAGGGCCTGGGGGACCCGCCCTTTTTCTGCCACTTGGGCGCGGAGGTCTACTCCGCCGTGCTGGTGCCCCAAGGGGATTTTTTGGCCTGCCTGCTTCACCGGGTCACCACCTATTATGACCGCACCCAGAACGCCCTCAACGAGGCCATTATGGCCAACAAGGCAAAAACCAACTTCCTTTCGGAGATGTCCCACGACATCCGCACCCCGATGGGGGCCATTGTGGGTTTGACGGACATTGCCCTGACCCATCCGGATTCTGCCCTAAAGGTGCGGGAATGCCTGGAAAAGATAAAGGTGGCCTCGGGGCATATGATGTCCCTGCTCAACGAGGTGCTGGACATGTCCCGCATTGAGAGCGGGCGCATCTCCATCCAGGCGGAGCCCGCCAACGTGGCCGACCTGCTCCATGAAATCCTCATTGTGGCCCGGCCTCAGGCGGAAGCTGGCGGGCTGGAATTTCACCTGGACATGGGGCCCATTGCCAGCGAAAACCTGATGCTGGACACAGTGCGCCTAAAACAGGTGTGCTTAAATTTGCTTTCCAACGCCATTAAATATACCCCCACCGGCGGCAAGGTGGAACTCTACTTTGCCATAGAGCCCGGCCCCGCTCCGGAACAGGTGTGGATGGACGTGCGGGTCCAGGACAACGGCATCGGCATGACCAAGGAGTTCCTCACCAAAGTCTTCGCCCCCTTCGAGCGGGAGGCCCGTTCGGTGGTCAACAAAATACAAGGCACGGGCCTGGGCATGGCCATTACCAAGAACCTGGTGGAGCTGATGAACGGCAGTATCACGGTGGAAAGCCAGGTGGGCGAGGGCTCCCTTTTTACCCTGCGGATCCCCTTTGACCGGGCTCCGGCTTCCACCGGGCCCTGGGAGGCTCTGCGGGGCCGCCGGGTACTGCTGCTGGAAGGAGACGCGAAGCAGGCCCGCCTTACCCAGGGCATGCTGGACAGCCTGGGCCTTGCCGCCAGCTGGGCCCAGGATGAGGACCAGCTGATTCTGCTCATGAACGACGCGGACCTGGACGGGACGGAGTATGACCTGTTCCTCACCGCTGAAAAGCTGGAGGGCGCCGAGCTGACCTTGCTTTTGCCCGAGGTCCGCCGCCGGCTGGGCAGCGGGGTTCCCATGCTGCTGCTCGCCGGCAGCGATTGGAGCCAGATTGAGTATGTGTTTACCCGGTCCGGCGTGGACGGGTTTATTCCCCTGCCCCTGTTTCAAAGCCGCCTGGCGGCGGGCTTGCTCTCTTACACCTCGGGCGGGGCCGCGCCGGAAGAGGTCCAGGCGCCCCGCTGCGACCTGGCGGACCGCCGCCTGCTGCTGGCCGAGGACAATGAGCTGAACCGGGAAATTGCCCAGGAGCTGCTGGGTGAGGCCGGCTGTGCCATTGAATGCGCGGAAAACGGCCGGGTGGCCGTGGAGATGTTCCAGGCCTCTGCCCGCGGTTATTACGATGTGGTGCTGATGGACGTACAGATGCCGGAAATGAACGGCCTGGACGCCACCCGGGCCATCCGCGCCCTGGACCGGCCGGACGCCAGGGCCGTACCCATCATCGCCATGACCGCCAACGCCTTTGTGGAGGACGTGAAGAACTCGTTGGACGCGGGAATGGACGCCCATATCTCCAAGCCCCTGGACATGGACAAGGTCTTCTCCACCATTGATTCACTGCTGAGGGGGCGCTGACCATGCGGGAATATCAAGAAAAATATATTCAGAACCTAAAAGAAATCTTCGTCCTCAACGCCGCCCCAGAGCAGATTCCTTTGGATGTGGAGGCTTTTGTGCAAGAGCGGAACCAGCGGCGGGTCCAGGCCCGGGCCCTGGCCCAGGAAAACACCGCCCTGCTCCGGCAGGAGCTCTTTCCCCTGCTGGACGACGTGGTATCCGCCAGCGATGAGGACGTGGCCCATTTGGAGGACTTCGCCGCCCATTTGGTGGAGGGCGCGGCCCAACTGGATATGGTACTCAGCTACTACCTGCACAACGCCCTGCTGGTGTACGCCCGCCGCTGGGAGAAGCGGGATATGCTCATCCGGGAGCTGTACCAGACGGCTATGGCCTTGTTTTACATGGAGGAATCCGCTACGCGGGTGAAGCAGTACCCCTACCGGAGCAAGCTGGCCATGCTGTTTGGGGAGGCGGCCTCTTTCATCAAGTGTTACGATGCCATTGAAGACCAGGAAACCCGGGGCTACATCCACCGCTCCATGGCCAATTTGGCGCTGGTGTACAACCAGTTTACCGAGGAGGACGGGCGGCGCAAGCTCATGGCCATCCGGCGCTCTCTGCGCATCCTCAACGATCCGGCCTACCAGGAGAAGTCGCCGGACCTGCCTTGGGATCTGTTTATCTACAAATCCCACCAGGAGCGCACCACGGTGCTGAGCCTGCTGCGGGCAGGCATTGCCGACCCCCAAATGCTGGGCGAGGTAATGGAGTCCGCTGAATACGTTTATGAAAGGCAGCGGGAGAGCAGCCTGGCCCGGGGCACAGAGGTCTCGCTGCGCTGGCAATACGCCTATGAGGCGGCCCAGTACCACTGCGGCATCCGGCCCCTTTCCTACCTGCTGGGCTGGATGGAGTCCTCCTATATGGACCGGGACGAGGAGGATTACTCGGACGGGGGGCTGTATCAGAATATGTTCCTGCCCGCCCTGTACGCGGTGTACATTGAGGAAAACCCGGAATTTCAAGCCAAAAAGAAGGAAGTGCTGGGCCTGATGTACCGCCGGATGTCCGCCTATGTGCGGGGCATGCCGGACAACCTGCTCAGTGAGCTGACCATGCAGCGGCTGCTGGGCTGCCTGCAGTCCTTTATCGAGTACCCGGACGGCATACAGGAAAAAGGCTTTTTGCTGGATCTGGTGGTCTGCCGGAACCTGGATGTGTTTGTGGCCTCCCGCATGACCGGCGAGGTGGCCCGCATGCTGGTGGAACGAGTCCTGGACACAGACCCCGCCTACCTGCTGGGCGCCCTGGACTGCCCGACCCCCACCGCTCTGCAGGAGCATCGGGCGGAACTGCAGCGCTTTGCCATAGAGGGCGGGCTTTTGCACAATGTGGGCGTGTTCAACTTTAACAACCTGCTGCGCCGCCTGGGCCGCAGCTGGCTGGAAGAAGAGCGGGAGCTCTACCAATTTCATGTGGACGCGGGCGTGGAGCTGCTCTCCCGCAGCTCTTCCACCCAGCCCTATGTCCACGCGGCCCTGGGGCATCACCGGAGCTATGACGGGAAAACCGGCTACCCGGCCGGGTACGACCGGGCTCAGGACCCCTGCCCCGCCATGACCGACCTAATCAGCGCGGCCGCCCACTTTGTGCGGCTGATCGAGGACCGGATTTTCCTCTTCAACCAGCCTATGACTCTAGAGCAGGCCCTGGAGCGGGTGCGGGCCGAAGCTGGAACCCGTCTGGCCCCCAAGGCCGTCCAGCTGCTGTGGGACCTGCGTCCCCAGCTGGAGGCCTACCTGGAAGACGGGGAGCTGTGGGCCTATCAGGAGGCCTTTCTGCTGCTGAAAGGGAAGAACGGCAGCGCGAAGGGGCGCGGGAGCCTTTGATCAGTCCGGAGCGGGCCGGTTCCTTTGCCCCGCCACATTCGCGAAAGGATGATGATTTTGATGCCCCAAACCGACAGCGCTCTGGAGCTGTCCTTCCGCATGGGCCAGGCCCTGCTGGAAAACGGCGCGGAGATTTCCCGGGTCCAGGAGACCATGGAGCGGGTGGTTCAGTCCTATCAGGTAGAAAGCTTTAACGTCTATGTGCTCACCAACGCCATTTTTGTCACCGGCACCGAGGCCGGCGTGGAGCATGCCGCCAAGCTCAAGCATGTGCCCAGCACCAGCACGCATCTGGGGCGCATCTGCGCGGTGAACCAGCTCTCCCGGGAGATCGCCCAGGGGGAACATACCGTGGCGGAGGCCTTTGCCCAACTGGACTCCATTGAGACTCTGCCCTACTCTCCCCTGCCCCTGGCGGTGCTGGGCTGCGCCGTGGGCAGCGCCGCCTTCAGCTATTTGTTCGGCGGCAGCCCCTTCGACGCTTTTGTGGCCTTCTTCTGCGGGCTGGCTCTGGAGTGCTACCTATATTTTGCCGGCAAGCGGGGCATGTCCAAGTTTTTGACCAATCTTTCCGCCAGCGCTTTGGTAACCCTGTGCGGCGGGGTTCTGTTTCTCTGCGGCCTGGGGCATAATATGGATAAAATCATCATCGGCTCCATCATCCGCCTAGTGCCAGGCGTGGCCCTGACCACCTCCATCCGGGACTTTTTCCACGGGGACTACCTGAGCGGGGCCATCCGCATGCTGGACGCCTTTTTGGTGGGCGGCTGCATTGCCGTGGGCGTGGGGTTTGTGGTCAAGGTCCTCTCCACCCTGACGGGAGGTGCGTTGCTATGAACGAGCTTTCGCCGCTCCATCTGCTGCTGCAGACAGCGGTGGCCTTTGCCTCCACCATTGCCTTTGCGGTCATCTTCCACACACCCCGGCGGGAGCTGCTTTACACCGGCCTCACGGGCGGGGCCGGGTGGCTGGTGTATCTGCTGTCCATGGGCCTGGGCGGCGGTGTGGTGGCGGCCTCCTTTTTGGCCACGCTGGCTCTAACCGTGCTCTCGCGAATGTTCTCCTTTGCCCGCAAGGCGCCGGTGACAGTGTTTTTGATTTGCGGCATCTTCCCTCTGGTGCCCGGCGCGGGCATCTACTATACCGGCTACTACTTCTTTATGGGCAGCAACGCCCAGGCTCTGGATAAGGGTTTGGAGACCATCAAGATTGCCGTGGCCATTGCCCTGGGCATTGGCTTTGTGCTCTCTCTGCCCCAGGTGCTGTTCAGCTTTAAGCGGAAAGGACGGTGAGGCCATGCCCCGCAAGGAACTGACAATTGGAGAAAACGACGGCGGGCAGCGGCTGGACAAGTTCTTGACCAAAGCCTTTCCCAATTTGCCCCAGGCGGTGCTGTATAAGTGCATCCGCCAAAAGGATGTAAAGCTCAACGGGGCCCGGTGCAGGCCGGAGTCCCGCCTGCGGGCCGGGGACCGGCTGAGCCTTTACTGGCAGGAGGAATTTTTCCGGCAGGCCCCGCGGGAATACGACTTCCTAAAAGCCCCCGCCAAACTGAACATTGTGTATGAGGATGAAAACATCCTGCTGCTGGATAAAAAGCCCGGACTCATCGTCCACCCGGACGAGAACTACCACTTCGATTCCCTGATCGCCCGGGTGCAGCATTACCTGTATGATAAGGGCGAGTACCGGCCCCAGGAGGAGAACGCCTTTGCTCCGGCTTTGGTGAACCGCATCGACCGGAACACCAGCGGCATTGTAATGGCGGCGAAAAACGCCGAAGCCCTGCGGGTGCTGAACCAGAAGGTAAAGGACCGGGAGCTGGAAAAGCTCTACCTCTGCCTGGCCCGGGGACGCTTGGAGCAAAAGGCCGGGGACCTGCGGGGCTACCTCTTTAAGGACGAAAAGAAAAACCGGGTCTATGTGCGCAAAACCTCTTGCCCGGGAGCCAAGACCATTGAGACCCGCTACCGGGTGCTGGAAGAGCGGGGGGACCTCTCTTTGCTGGAGGTGGAGCTGCTGACCGGCCGCACCCACCAGATCCGGGCCCATCTGGCCTCCATCGGCCACCCGCTGGCCGGGGACGGTAAATATGGAAAAACCGCCCGGAGCAAAGGGGATTTTCCCTATCAGGCCCTGTGCGCTTACCGGCTGGGGTTTCGGTTCGCCAGCCCGGCGGGGGCGCTGGAGTATTTAAACGGCCGGGACTTCCAGGTTCGGGAGGTATGGTTTTTGGAGCCCTTCCAAAAGCTGGGCCGCCCACAAACTGCAAAGGAATGATGACTATGCGAGTGATCCATCTGATTGGCGGCGGCGACACCGGCGGGGCCAAGACCCATGTGCTCAACCTGCTTAAGGAGCTGAACCGCTTTATCGACGCCCAGCTCTTCTGCTTCCGCAAGGGAGATTTTTCCGCCGACGCGGAGAAAATGGGCATCCCCATTCACGTCATTGAAACCGGCGACCCCATTCGGGGCTTGGCGGAGCTGAAAAAGCAGGTGGCTGGGCAGAAAATTGATATCATCCACTGCCACGGCGCCCGGGGCAACCTGATGGGCAACCTGCTGAAAAAGTTCGTTAACGCCCCGGTGGTCACCACCGTGCACAGCGACTACCGCCTGGACTACCTGGGCCGCCCTGTGGCCCGGCTGAGCTATGGCACCACCAATCTGGTGGCTCTGCGGCGGGTGAACTACTACATCGGCGTGTGCGACAATATCTCGGAAATTCTCATTGAGCGGAAGTTTCCGGCAGACCGCATTGAGACCATTTACAATGGCATTGACTTTAAAACGCCCATCAGCTATTTGCCCAAAGAAGAGTTCCTGCGCTCCAATGGCTTCCCTTACGCCCCCGGCGATGTGATTGCGGGCATTGTGGGAAGGCTCACCCCGGTAAAGGATATTCCCACCCTGCTGAAGGCCATGAAAAAGGCCCGGACGGCCCTGCCCAACCTGAAGCTGGCCATTGCCGGGGACGGGGAGGACCGGGAAAAGCTGGAGCAGCTTACCCGGCAGCTGGGCCTGGAGGACGCCGTGTGCTTTACGGGCTGGCTTAAGGACATCAACTCCTTTTACAACGCCATTGACCTCTCCCTCATCACCTCCCTTTCCGAGGGCTTTCCCTATGTGCTCACCGAGGCCGCCCGCATGCGCAAGGCGGTTATCTCCACCCACGTGGGAGGCATCCCCGCGCTGATTAAGGACGGGGATACCGGGCTGCTCTTCACCCCCCAGGACGTGGACCGGCTGGCGGAGCTGCTGGCCGAGCTGGCCCAGGACCCGGAAAAACGGCGGGAGATGGGCAACCGCCTCTATGAAAAGGCCAGCCGGGAGCTGTCCATTGACAGCATGGTGGAGCGGCAGATGGAGATTTACAACAACATTTTGCAGCGGGAGGCCCGGCAGCTCGCCCATAAGCGGGACGGCGTGGTGATTTGCGGGGCCTATGGCCATGGGAACGCCGGGGATGAGGCCATTTTAAAATCCATCATCCACTCGGTGCGGGAGCTGGACCGGTTTATTCCCATCACCGTGCTGGCTAAAAGCCCCCAAAGCATTAAAAAGCGTTACCGGGTCAACTCTGTTTACACCTTCAACCTGCCCAAGATTCTGCGGGCCATGCACCGCTCCCGGCTCTACATCAACGGGGGCGGCACGCTCATCCAGAACGCCACCAGCCACCGGAGCCTGTGGTACTACCTGATGACCCTGCGGGCCGCCAAGTTTTTGGGCAACCAGGTGGATATGTACGGCTGCGGCATTGGACCCGTGGCGGGAAAGAAAAACGTTAACCTGGTGCGCCGGGTGCTGGACAGCTCCGTGGACATGATCACCCTGCGGGAGCCGGATTCCCTGCGGGAGCTTACCAGCTACGGGGTAAGCGGTCCCCAGGCGCGCCTGAGCTCCGACCCGGCCCTGGTGCTGCCCCCGGCGGGGGCCCAAGAGACGGAGCGCTTCCTCCGGTCCCAGGGACTGGACCCGAAGGGAAAATATATCTGCTTTTTGCTGCGCAGCTGGCGGGGCTTTGGGGAAAAGGCCCCGGTGCTGGCCCGCTGCGCGGAAGAGGCCCGAGCCCGGTATGGGCTGGAACCGGTGTTCATCTCCATCAACCCCTTCCAGGACGAGCAGGCCGCCAAGCTGGTGCTGGAACACATGGAGCTCCCCGGGCGGATTCTGGACCGGGTATCCTCGCCAGAGCTGCTTATCTCTATTTTAAGCCACATGAGCGTGGCGGTCTCCATGCGGCTGCACGGGCTGATCTTCTCCTCCCTCAGCGGCACGCCTCTGGTGGGGGTCAGCTACGACCCCAAAATCGGGTCCTACCTGCGGTACCTGGGCTATGGGGAATGCGTGGATCTAAAAGACCTGACCGGGGACTGGCTGATGGGGGCCATTGAACGGGCCTATGCCCAGCTGCCCCGCCGGGAAGAGCTGCGGGCCAAGACCCGGCGGCTCTCGGAAGTGGAGCGGGAAAACATCGCCGCTGTTCGGAATTTGATCAAATAGCGAAGGAAGGAATCCTCCTATGGAAAATTGTTTGCAAGCGGTAAAGGATAACATCGCCAAGGTGCTGGTGGGCCAGGAGCGCGTAACCAGCCTGCTGCTGGCCGCCCTGCTGGCCGGGGGCCATGTGCTGCTGGAGGACGTGCCCGGCATGGGCAAAACCGTGATGGCCCGGGCCTTGGCAAAGTCTCTGGACGCGGACTTCGGCCGGGTACAGTTCACCCCGGACCTGCTGCCCACAGACGTAACGGGCCTCAACTTTTTCCACCAGCAGAAGGGCGAGTTTGTGTTTAACCCCGGGCCGGTGTTCTGCAACATTCTGTTGGCCGATGAGATTAACCGGGCCACGCCCCGGACGCAGTCCAGCCTGCTGGAGTGCATGGCCGAGGGACAGGTTACGGTGGATGGCGTCACCCGGAAGCTGCCTCCCCCCTTCTTCGTCATCGCCACCCAGAACCCGATAGAGACCCTGGGAACCTACCCCCTGCCTGAGGCCCAGCTGGACCGGTTTTTGATGCGCGTCTCCATGGCCCCGCCCAGCCAGAGCCAGGAGGTGGCCATTCTAAACCGCTTTATGGACGCGGAGCCCTTGGAGGAATTGGCTCCGGTCTGCGGCAAGGAGGAGGTTCTGGCCCTGCGGCATAAGGCGCGGAAGCTCTTTGTGCATCCCGTGCTGCTGGACTACATTGCCGCCATCTCCCAGGCCTCCCGGGGACGCAAAGGCATTGAGCTGGGCATCAGCCCCCGGGGCACCCTGGCTATGCTGCGGGCCAGCCAGGCCTATGCGCTGGTTCAGGGCCGGGAGTTTGTGACCCCCGAGGACGTGAAGGCGGTGGGCGTGCCGGTGCTGGCCCACCGGCTGTCTGTCACCGGCATGGGCGGCACGGCGCCCCAGGTCCAGGCGGCGGAGGGGCTGCTGGGCAGCGTGCCCGTGCCCACCGAGGAGTGGTCCCGTTGACGGCGCTGCTGCTTTGCGCGGGAGTGCTGGGACTGGCCCTCTGGGTTTTGCCCCGGCTGTACAACCGCTTCTGGGAAACCGGACTGGACTGTAAAATCAGCTTTACCCAAGATTACGCGGTGGAGGACCAGGACTCCGCCCTGCTGGAGGTTATCACCAACAACAAGCTGCTGCCTCTGCCTGTGTTGGAGATCAGCTTCCATATGGACCGGCGGCTGCAATTTGGCGCGGGAGAAAACGCCTCCCTCAGCGACCAGACTTACCGCCGGGATGTGTTTGCGGCGGCTATGCGGCAAAAAATCACCCGCACCCTGGACTTTAAATGTGCTGGGCGGGGCTATTTCCGCATCAATGAGGCGGGCCTTACCGCGCGGGATCTGCTTTTGACGCGGAAATACATTTCCAGCCGCCCACAGAACACCGAATTCTACGTACTGCCCCGGCCTGTGCCTACCGGCCAGATTCAGATTCCCTATTCGAAAATTATGGGCGCGGTGCTCAGCCGGAAGCGGGTCTGCGACGACCCCTTCGAGTTTGGCGGGCTGCGGGAATATGCCCGGGGCGACCCCATGAAGTACATCAACTGGAAGGCCACGGCCCGGGCGGGCCGGCTGCTCACCAACCTCCATGAGTCCACCCTCTCCCAGCGGGTGGTGCTGGCCATTGACACGGAGGGCGGCGGCCTGCAAGGGGACTTTCTTGCCGAGGCTGGGGTGCGGGTGGCCTGCTCTCTGGCGGAGCGGCTGCTGGCCGAGGGCATTGAGTTAAGCCTTTACAGCAATGGTGGAGATGTGCGCACCGGCGGAGACTGGAAGCTGGAAGGGGTCTCCGGCGCGGGAAGCACCCTGTTTCTCAAGGAAAAGCTGGCCTGCTTGCAGTTGGGCGCCGGCCTGCCCCCTGTGTGCGATTTTCTGCCCCAGGGGCTGGACGCGGAGGATCTGCTGGTGCTGGTCTCCCGAAACCAGCGGGACCAATTGGGCGAGGCCTTCTCTCAGGCTTTGGGCCGGGGCCATGGGCTTCGGGTGATTCCCTGCGGCCTGGGCACTTCGGAAAAAGGCCGGGAAGAACTGCTGCAGTTTTCCAACATTGAGCCGGTCTGGATGGAATTTTGAGGTGAAACCTGTGAAACATTTCAACTTTATTCTGGCGCTGCCCCCCCGCCAGCTGCTTCTGCGTGGGCTGGCGCGGCTGCATTGCGGGCTGGCCGCGGCCATGGTCTTTGCGGCGGTTTTTGCCCTGCTCCCTATGACGGGCCTTTCTGTGGGCAAGGCTCCGGAGGAAGTTTTCCTGCGGGGGCTGCTGTTCGCCATTCCCACGGCCCTGTGCTATTACGCCATCAAGGGCTTGAAAGCCCTGTGGCAGTTTTTGCTGGCCGCCCTGGGGCTGTGCGGATTCGCTTGGCTGCTGGTGGGTCATTGGGGCGGCGCGGCTTTGATGGCCCTGATGTGCCTGTTCCGGGTGCGGGTCCGCATGCAGGAAGAGGAGGAGGGGCCCATTACCTCCTTTTTCGACCGGCCCGCTTACCCGGTTTTAGGCGTATTCGCGGCGGCTTTTCTGGCCAGCGCCGTGGCTGGGCTGAACGGGCTGCAGAGGCTCTCCCTGGTGGGAGCTGTACTGTACTTGCTGGTATGCCTGGGCTTTCACGGCCTAAGCCGGGTGGACCATTACCTGACCCTGAACAAGGACATGCGCAATCTTCCCGTCCGGCGCATTCAGCGCATTGCCGGAGCGGCGGTGGCCGCGGTGGTGGTGGCCGGGGCGGTTCTGCTGCTTCCGGCGGCTTTTTCCTCTTCAGGCGGGGTGCGGATTCAGCTTCCGCAGCACACTCCCCCCAGAGGAGGGCAGGCTCAACTGGATGAGGCGCGCTCGCCAGTCGGCGTGAACCAGGAACAGCCTCCCAATTTTTTGGATGAGCTGGGCGGCCCTTCCTGGCAGATTCCCCCGGCGGTGTCCTATCTCTTTTTCGGGCTGGTCGGTCTGGGAACCCTGTCTGTGGTGGTTTTAGGCGTGGTGCACTTTTTTCGAGATTTCTCCCGGAGCTACAGCGACAGCCGGGACCTGGTGCAGCGTTTGACCAAGGAGGACCGGGACCAGGGCGCGGTGGTGCGGGCTGTACGCAGGCGCCCCGCCCTTTGGGACCGCTCCCCCAATGCCGCTGTGCGTCGGCGGTACCGGCGGGCCGTGCTGAGCGCTGCCAAAGAGCCTCCCCAGGAGACGCTCACCCCCGCCGAGGTAGAGGCCTGGGCCGGCCTGGGGGAGCATCGCCTGCATGAGCTTTATGAGAAGGCCCGCTATGGACCGGAGTCCTGCACCGTGGAAGAGGCCAAGGAGGCCGGGCGGTTGGGCTGAGGACCGGTCCATACAAAAAATGCCCCGCTCCCGTCAAGAGAGTTTTTACATTTTTCCAATGGCTTATCCCGGCACGATGTGCTATAATGTACGCAGAGCGCATGAGAGGATTTTGCTGCTCCCGCATCCAACCACGAGAAATAAGGTTCGAAAAAACCGCATACAGCGCGGATGTTGGGATGCTCTCTCACGACAACATTGATATGGAAGGCGGACAGAATCAGTATGGGCGGATTTTTTGGAGTCGCTTCAAAGGAAGACTGCGTTTTCGATCTCTTCTTCGGCACGGACTACCACTCTCACCTGGGCACGCGCCGGGCGGGCATGGCGGTTTACAACCAGGAGGATGGCTTTGACCGGGCTATCCACAACATCGAAAACTCGCCCTTCCGCACCAAATTTGACAAGGATGTTTCCACCATGCGGGGGCGTTTGGGCATTGGCTGCATCTCGGACTATGAGCCTCAACCCCTGATTGTGCGCTCCCACCACGGGGCCTACGCCATTGTCACCGTGGGGAAAATCAACAACACCGACCAACTGCTGGACAGCCTCTTTGCCTCTGGGCATCCCCACTTTATGGAGATGTCCGGCGGGGATGTGAACGCCACAGAGCTGGTGGCCGCGCTGATTAACCAGCGGGACAATCTGATTGAAGGCATCCAGTATGCCCAGGCCCAAATTGAGGGCTCCATGTCCATTTTGCTGCTGACCCCCCGGGGCATTCTGGCCGCCCGGGACCGGCTGGGCCGCACGCCCATTGCCATTGGCAGCAAAGAAGGCGCTTTTTGCGTCTCCTTTGAGAGCTTTGCCTACCTGAACCTGGGCTACACCACCCTGCGGGAGCTGGGCCCGGGGGAGATTGTGGCGGTCACCCCGGAAGGAGCCAAAACTTTGGCCGCGCCAGGGAAGGATATGAAAATTTGCACCTTTTTGTGGGTGTATTACGGCTATCCTTCCTCCTCCTATGAGGGCGTCAGCGTGGAGGAAATGCGGTACCACTGCGGAGCCCTGCTGGCCAAGCGGGACCATTTTGCCGGAACCGGTCCGGACACTGTGGCAGGCGTTCCCGACTCTGGCACCGCCCATGCGGTGGGCTATGCCAACGCCTCGGGAATTCCCTTCTCCCGGCCCTTTATTAAGTATACTCCTACCTGGCCCCGGTCCTTTATGCCCTCCATCCAGAGCCAGCGGAACTTGATTGCCCACATGAAGCTGATTCCCGTGCACGGGCTCATCGAAGACCACAGCTTGCTGCTGATTGACGACTCTATTGTTCGGGGAACCCAGCTGCGGGAAACCACGGACTTCCTTTACCGCAGCGGCGCCAGGGAAGTCCATGTGCGCCCGGCCTCTCCCCCGCCGCTGTTTAGCTGCAAATATTTGAACTTTTCCCGCTCCGCCTCCCAGGACGACCTGATCTCCCGGCGGGTTATCGCCGGGTTTGAGGGTTCCAGCAGCCCGGATAACCTGGACCGTTACAGCGACCCGGAAACCGCTGAGTACAACGCCATGGTGAAGCGCATTGGTGAGCTGATGAACTTTACCAGCCTGCGCTACCACCGGTTGGACGATATGGTGGAATCGGTGGGCATACCCAAGTGCAAGCTGTGCACCTACTGCTGGGATGGCAGAGAGGAGTAAGGCTCCCCTCATACAAGAAACGCCGCGGGCTTCGCTGCCCGCGGTGTTCTTTTGT
>Ga0137310_101759_pt1 | contig 13296 bp, 10 predicted proteins | sample NAcewiD2O_June_2_FD_97183 | JGI IMG/M metagenome (GOLD analysis project Ga0137310, IMG submission 97183) | Mouse cecal microbial communities from Vienna, Austria - N-Acetylglucosamine amended D2O_June | ecosystem: Host-associated > Mammals > Digestive system > Large intestine > Cecum | place...
ACATCTGGGCCCTTTGGACGGTCAGGAAGGAGAATCATGTTTCAGGGAATGGAGTATGTTTATGAGGTGTATAAGGAGCGGAGCTTTTCCAGGGCAGCGGACAAGCTGTTCGTCTCCCAGCCCTCCTTAAGTGCGGCTGTGAAGCGGGTAGAGCGGAAGGTGGGCTATCCCATCTTTGACAGGAGTACCAAGCCCCTGCAGCTGACAGAATTCGGCAGGCGCTATATCCAGGCAGTGGAACAGATTCTGGCTACAGAAAATGACTTTTCCAATTTTGTCAATGACTGGGGAGGGCTGAAGACGGGAACTCTGGTTCTGGGAGGCAGCAGCCTTTTCTCATCCTGGGTGCTGCCGCCCCTGATGGGAGAGTTTGCCAGACGTTTCCCCCTGGTGAAGCTGGAACTGGTGGAGGAGAGCACGGCCAGACTGGAGACTCTTCTGAGAAGCGGAGCCATAGATCTGGTCATGGACAACTGTGAACTGGATCTGGAGGTTTTTGACCGTCATGTATTCCGCAAGGAGTATCTGCTTCTTGCTGTTCCCGGGAGCTTTCCGGTCAATGAGTCCCTGAAAGCCTACCAGATTCCGGCAGAAACCATACAGAGCCAGTCCTTTCTGCGAAAAGAGGTGGAAGCGGTGCCTCTGGCAGTTTTCCAGAAGGAGCCGTTTCTTGTGCTGAAGCCGGAGAATGATACCCGTCAGAGGGCTATGGAGCTTTGCAGCCGGTGTGGTTTCCAGCCGGAGATTCTCTTTGAGCTGGACCAGCAGATGACCTCCTACAACATAACCTGCTCAGGAATGGGGATTTCCTTTATCAGTGATACTCTGGCGGCAAAGGTGCCCGCCACCTCCCAGGTAGTATATTATAAGCTGGAAGGCAGCGGCTGCAGCAGGAATCTGTACTTTTACTGGAAACGGGGACGGTATTTCAGCAGGGCTATGCAGGAATTTCTGGAGCTCTCTGTTTCCGTGAAGTAACAGTTCAGGGGGGATCCGGACTGCTGCCCGGTGGAAGATGCAGAGACCGGGATCAGGGGGTGAAGGGAATATAATCGTAACAGTTCAGACGGGCCATCTTCTTGCCCCCGAAAAGCGTCGGGGACAAGAAGCTTCGGGCGTCAGCCCGATGTCAAATCGGATGAGAAAGCGCTTATGCAAACAAAAGCATGTTTGCAACACACTTTCTCATTCGATTTGCCGCCCGTCTGAACTGTTACATATAATCAATCTGCTGTACCGGCGAATAGCTTCCCGGGAAATGGGCATACTCCTATGGAAATAAGAAAGGAGTGTGCCTGTTTTTATGTCGAAAAGTAAGAAAAAACAGTTTGATGTGAATGATATGACACCAGAGGAAAAGCTGAAATTTGAGATTGCCCAGGAGCTGGGACTGGGAGACCGTGTCATAAAGGATGGCTGGAGATGTCTGACCTCCAAGGAAAGCGGAAGGATCGGCGGCATGATCACAAAAAGAAAACGGGAACTGCGCAAGGAAGCTTGCCAAAACGAGGAAAGTTCACTATAATTAGAGAAAAATCTGACAGGAAAGAATCTGGGGTGAACCGGATGGAACAAAGACAGCTTCGGAAAGGATATACAACAGGAACCTGTGCGTCGGCTGCGGCGAAGGCTGCAGCCATTTTTCTGTTGTCAGGTATAGGGCCGGATCAGGTATCTGTCTGCCTGCCAGGAGGCAGAACCTTTTTGTGCGAAACAGCGCCCAGGGATCCGGAGGGAGAGCTGGCAGGCTACTGGGGGGTGAAAAAGGATTCCGGTGATGATCCAGATGTGACCAATGGTACCTGGATCTGTGCCGCGGTGGCGCCGGTAAGCCTGGATGAGTTTGAGCGGCTGTGCCGGGAGGGGCAGGGATATTTCCATAAGGATTTTCCGGGGCTGTATCTTAATGGCGGTATAGGGGTCGGTATGGTCACAAAGCCGGGACTGGCCTGCCCTCCAGGACACTATGCCATCAATCCGGTTCCCCGGGCCATGATTTTCCAGGCAGTCCGGGAAACAGCGGAGGAGTGGGAGCACCAGGACTGTCTGGAGATCCGGCTGGCAGTGCCGGATGGGCAGCGGCTGTCTGCCCAAACCTTTAACCCGCGGCTGGGAATCGCGGGCGGTATATCGATTCTTGGGACCACCGGGATCGTGGAGCCTATGAGCGAACAGGCGCTGGTGGAAACGATCCGCCTGGATATCCGGACAAAGGCCTGGGAGAACAGGGAGATACTCCTTATGACTCCGGGGAACTACGGAAGTACTTATCTGAAAGAGGCTTTTGGCATACCGGAAGGCCAGACGGTGAAGTGCAGCAATTTCGTGGCTGAGTCCGCAAAGATCCTGGCAGAGGAAGGAGTCAGGCGTCTTCTCTTTGCCGGACATGCGGGCAAGCTGGTGAAGGTGGCAGGCGGGGCAGAAAATACCCACTCCAGATATGGAGACAGGCCTGTGGAGATCCTGACGGGGCTGGCCGCAAGGTATGTGGAGAGCCGGGAGGATCTGGAGCGTATCCGCAGCGCCAATACGACGGATGAAGCCTTGAAGATTCTGGAAGAATATGCCCTGGCAGAACCGGTTCTTGCCCTTGGGGCGCGGCTGGTGAAGGAGAAGATGGAAATGTGGGGGAAAGGAAGGATTGCGGTGGAAGTGATTGTATTTTCCAGTGCCGGAGGTCTGGCCGGAAAGACGGACCAGGCAGAGCAGTTCCTGGATATGTGGCATCAGGGGATAGAACATGGTTTACAATAGATATGTACAGTTTCCGGGGAGATATACTACATAGGATTCTGACTGTGGCAACAGGCGGGACTGGACAGAGAGACAGGATAGAGAGGCAGGACAGGGATACATATGATGCATTTGATCACAGGGGGCAGTGCCAGCGGCAAATCAGCCTATGCAGAGGATCTGGCAGTCCGGGCCGGGAGAGAGAGGTTTTATATTGCAACCATGCGGCCCTTTGGAGAGGAAGGCATGGAGCGGGTAAGGAAACACCGGAGTATGCGGGAGGGGAAGGGCTTTGTGACTGTGGAGTGCTGCCGGGATCTGTGCCAGGTACAGACTGGGAGTGGGGCTTATAAGGAACGGGTCATCCTGCTGGAATGTATGTCTAATCTGGTGGCCAATGAGCTTTTTGAAGCCGGAGGAAAGGATGAGGAGATCTGTCAGAGGATATGGGAGGGAATCCGCCACTTGCAAAAACAGGCGGAAAACCTTATGATAGTAACCAATGAAATATTTTCCGACGGACTGGGATATGATTCAGAGACACTCCGCTACATCCGGCTTCTGGCAATGGTCAACCAGAGACTGGTTCAGGCCGCGGATCAGGTGACGGAGGTTGTGTATGGGATCCCGGTACCTGTGAAAGCAGCTAGTACTGCATTGCGGAAATTCCAGTGAATTAAGCACCCGCTATCCACGCCATCTGCACGCCTGCAAAGCTAGACGTAGGGTCCACTACGCCGTCGCTTTGCAGACGCACAGCTGACGCAGATATCGAGCACTGAATTCACCGTTATTTCCGCAATGCAGTACTAGAGCGTGTTTGAAAATTGCTTTCTGGTAGCTGTGCGTCACACTTTGTGGGAGATTTGGCCCAAATGAACGCGGCGTAGTGGGCTACGTTAAGCGAATTTGGGCCAAATATACCGCGAAGTGGGGCGTGCAGATGCCGGGAATGAATTTTCAAACACGCTCTAGTGGGATCCGGTCCTGTTATCCTCCGGATACTGCCGGACAGGAAGGGGTCTGCCGGTCCGGCAGTGATGAAAGTCCCGGCAGGTCTTTCGGCAGCGTGGGACGGAAGGATGGAGGTGGCTTATGAGGGAAGCTACAGAAGATAAGGATACGATCCGCCAGACAAAGGGAAGCTGGCTCGACAGTCCGGGAATCGCTTTTTCCATGTATTCCAGATTTCCAGTGCCTCAGGTTCAGTGGACGGAAGCAGGGATGAAATACGCAATCTGCTTTTTCCCTCTGGTGGGAGTGGCCGTGGGGGGCTGTGTGGCAGTCTTTGCCTTTCTGGCACGGTATTTTTCCATGGGCGGGATTGGGTTTGCCGGATTTGGGACAGCCCTGCCCATTCTTCTTACAGGCGGGATCCATATGGACGGATTTCTGGACACGGTAGATGCCAGAAGCTCCTGTCAGTCCCGGGAGCGGAAGCTGGAGATATTGAAGGATCCCCACACGGGGGCATTTGCCATTATTGGATGCGGAGTGTATCTGCTCTTGTATGTCAGCGCCTTCAGCGGACTGGGGGAGGGAGCTTTTCCGGCAGTCCTGGCAGTGTATGTGATGCCCCGGGCGCTGAGCGGCTGGGCCCTGGTGGGGTTTCCCAAGGCAAAAATGGAAGGGCTCGCCAGCACCTTTGCCAGACAGGCATCAGATCAGGCAGTGGAATGGTGTATGGCAGGATGGTTTTGTCTGGCAGCAGGATTCCTGGCTGTGACCGCAGGTATTCTGGCCGGCTGCTGCATGACCGTGGTGGCTCTGGTCATTTTCTGGTGGTATCACCATATGGCAATGAAGGAATTTGGAGGCATTACCGGGGATCTGGCCGGCTATTTTCTTCAGCTTGCGGAGCTTGGGATGGTAGCGGTACTGGCAGGATTCTGCTGAAAGGATGTGCATCTGCCGGACTGAAAATTCGGGCCCTTGACAAGGAAATCCTGCACAAAATTTTGGCTTCGGGAAACAGTTCGGGGGGGATCTGAACTGTTACGGTTCCGGTTTGTCCGGTTCAGGAGGAAGGTACAGACGATGATTCTGATCATAGGAGGGGCATTTCAGGGAAAGCGGCAATACGCAAGACAGTTGTCAGGGCTGTCGGAGGAAGAATTCCGGCTCCGGATGGCAGACGGCATGGCCTGCGGAAACGTTTCCGGGGAAATTTCCAGAGGAAGTTTCGCAGAAATCCCTGAAGGAGGCTGCAAGGAAGAGACGACGCCGGGAATGCGGGAAGGAAAGCGTATCCTGGTGAATTACCATGGGTTTGTCCGGCAGGCCATGGGCCGGGGAGAGGATGTGCTGGAGCTGACCCGGCAGGTACTGGCTTCCGGACCGGATATCATCACCATGGATGAAGTGGGATGCGGGATTGTGCCCATGGAAAGGTGGGAGCGGGATTACCGGGAGGCTGTGGGAGCCGCCGGACAGCTGCTGGCCGCCGGGGCCAGTGAAGTGTACCGGGTTATGGCAGGGATCCCGGTGAGGATCCGGTAGTGACAGAGTGAAGCCGGCAGCAGTTCAGGGGATCTGGGCTGCCTGATGCGCAGATGAGGGAAAGCAATTTTAAGACACGCTCTGGGGGATATAATAGAAGATGAAGGATTTGGGAATGACATTTCTGCTTGTGACAGTGGCAGGTTTTCTGCTTGATCTGGCTGTGGGGGACCCCCAGGGGTGGTGGCATCCGGTGCGGTCTATAGGGTGGCTGGTAACTGCGCTGGAAGGGAAGCTGCGCCGCTGCTTTCCAGGACATAGATGCGGGGAGCTGGCGGCGGGGGCGGTTCTGGTTCTGCTTGTTCTGACGGCTACGGGCGTGGCCGCAGCCGGGGTTCTGGCCTTGGCGTGGCGCCTGCATCCATGGCCGGGTATCCTCTGTATGTGTCTTATGTGCGGGCAGATCTTTGCAGCCAGATCCTTAAAGACCGAAAGCTGCAAGGTATATAAGGCCCTTGAGGGGGGTGATGTGGAAGAAGCCCGGACAGCCGTATCCATGATCGTGGGCAGGGATACGGCGGTATTGTCCAGGGAAGGGATCATCCGGGCCGCCGTGGAGACCGTAGCGGAAAATGCCTCCGACGGGGTCATCGCTCCCTTATGCTATATGCTCCTTCTGGGGCCGGTGGGCGGAATGCTCTACAAGGCGGTCAACACCATGGATTCCATGGTGGGCTATAAGAATGACCGGTACCGTTATTTCGGACGGACAGCAGCCAGACTGGATGACACGGTCAATTACCTTCCGGCCAGACTGTCGGCGCTGTGTCTGGTTGGCGCCGCCTTCCTGCTGCCGGACTGCTCAGGACAAGGGGCCTGGCGGATCTGGCGCCGGGACCGGAGAAACCATACCAGTCCCAATTCCGCCCAGGGAGAGTCAGCCTGTGCCGGCGCCCTGGGGATCCGGCTGGCAGGGGATGCCTGGTACTTTGGCGTACTCTGCCAAAAACCTACCATCGGAGACGCTTTGCGGGAGATAGAGCCTGAAGATATCCTGCGGGTGAACCGGCTTATGTATACGGCGGTGGTACTGGCTTTGACGGCAGGATGCGCGGTCGTTCTGGCGCTGGATGTTTTCCTGAGGATATTGTGACAAGGGTAACAGTTCAGGGGATATCTGAACTGTTGCTGACAAAGGAAGCCGTAGACATTTTTCAACCAAAAGGAGATATAGCATGAACCAGGTGCAGCATGGCGGGGATATCTACCGGAACAAAATCAGGTATGATTTTTCTGTCAACCTAAACCCCCTTGGAATGCCTTCGGGAGTAGTGAAGGTATTACAGGAGCAGGCCGGAGACTGGGGCTGTTATCCTGACCCGGAGTGCCGCCGGCTGGTAGATGAGCTGGCCAGACTCCACCAGGTGCCGGAGACGTTCCTGCTTTGCGGCAACGGCGCCGCGGATCTGATCTTCCAGCTCGTGCAGGCTGTCAGGCCTGCCAGGGCCGTGGTTCCGGCCCCTGCCTTCCTGGAGTACCAGCAGGCTCTTAAAGCTGCAGGCTGTGTCACAGAACATGTCCTTCCCCAGGGGGATCCCGGGGAGCATGGATGGCGTATCCTGCCGGCCTCTCTGGCCGGGTACATCCGGGATCTCACAGACGGCTGCGATCTGGTCTTTTTCTGCAACCCCAACAATCCCACCGGAGCCCTGGCCACCATAGAAGAGCTGGAGCCGCTTCTGGCCCAGTGCCAGAGACAGCAGGCCTTTCTGGTGATAGATGAATGCTTCTGCGCTCTGACAGAACACCCGGAGGGGGCATCTGTCATAAGGCTCACAAAGGATTATGAGAATCTTGTAGTTCTGCGGGCCTTTACCAAGACCTACGCTATGGCAGGGCTGAGGCTGGGCTATGCAGTCACCGGCAACAAAGCCCTTCTTGACAGAATGCGGAGTATCCGCCAGCCCTGGAGTGTTTCCCTTCCTGCCCAGCAGGCAGGTCTCGCCGCCTTAAAAGAAACCACCTACCTGGATGAGAGCCGCCGCCTGCTTGTCAGGGAGCGGTCCTGGCTGAAGGAGCAGCTTACTGCCCTGGGCTTTCGGGTATTCCCCTCAGACGCCAATTACCTTCTCTTTAGGACTCCCTTTCCGGACCATGACCGGACTCTCTGGGAGACAATGCGGACCCAGGGCATCCTGATCCGTGACTGCGCAGACTTTCATGGTCTTGGCCCCGGGTATTACCGCACCTGCGTATCCACCCGTGAGAAAAACCGCATCCTGATAGAAAGACTTGCATCTTATATGACGGAGCATAACGCTTCATGCCATCAGCCATAAAACGGTCCGGGATGTCACCCTTTTCTGGAAAGAGTAATATCCCGGGCAGACTCTTACCAGCGACAAAGAGAAAGGAGGTCTTTCCCCATGAACATGTACCGCATTTTCCTGGTAGATGATGAGGAAGAAGTCAGAAAAGGTATTATCCGCAAAATCCAGTGGGAACACCTGGGATTCACCGTGGTAGGCGATGCCGAGAACGGCGAGGAAGCCCTGGAAAAGATCGAACAGCTGGAACCCAATGTGGTGATGACCGATATCCGTATGCCTTACATGGACGGTCTGACTCTGTCAGAACGGATCAGGCAGAAATACCCCTCCATCAAGATCCTGATCTTCTCCGGCTACGATGACTTTGAATACGCCCATCAGGCCATCAAGCTCAATGTAACCGAATACATCCTAAAGCCTGTGAATATGGAAGAACTGACAGAGATCCTTACACGGGTCCACCACAATCTGGATGAGGAGATCGAGCAGCGGCGGAATGTGGATCTGCTGCGGGAAAGCTATAAGGAGAGTCTTCCCTTGCTGAGGGAAATGTTTTTAAATGAGATGGTCCGTGCCAGAATCCCGGAATCTCTTATCCAGAAAAGGCTGGAGGAATACCAGGTGGATATTCTCGGTGCCAGAAAGTGGCTGACAGCCATTATAGATATGGACACGGAAGCTGTGGAAGGCGGGCCTTTCCGGCTTCACAAGGAGCAGGAGCTGATCCCGATCTCCGTAAGGAATCTGGTGGAGGATCATTTGAGAGACTATTACCGGTTTGCTGCCTTTCACACATCCCAGAGGATTACGGTCATAGCAGCCATCGACCGGCACAATACCCAGACAGATCTTATCGGTCTGCTGGATGATATCTGCAAGGAGACAAAACGGATCCTGGAGGTGACCGTGACCATAGGTGTCGGTCACGGAACCCAGAATCTGGAGACAGTGGAGGATTCCTACCAGTCGGCAGCCGATGCCCTGGGCTACAAGGCTATCGTGGGAAGCGGCAAGACCATCTATATCAATGATGTAGAGCCGGTCAGCAGGGGAAAGCTGGAATTTGACAGCAGGGATGAAGCGAATCTGGCGGCAGCGGTCAAGTTCGGCAATCCTGAGACCATCAGCCAGGTGGTGAGGGAGATCGTAGGGAAGATGGAGAATGCCAAGGTACATGTGCGCCAGTACCAGGCCTGCTTATTGTCTGTCATGAACAGCATCACCAGGCTGATGCAGCAGTATGACCTGAACCTGGTGCAGATGTTCGGCTCTCAGGAGGGCTATCTGGAGATGCTGACCGGCGGCCAGAAGCGGGAAGAATTCACCGCATGGCTTACATCCGTGGCCTGCCGGATGAATGAGGCCTTAAGCCAGGAACGGGACAAGACCAAGAAGCAGGTGATTGTGGATGCCAAACAGTATATCCAGGACCATTACCAGGATCCGGATCTTTCGGTGGAGATGATCTGCCGGGAGCTGCATATGAGTCCGGCCTATTTCTCTACCATGTTCCGCAAGGAGACAGGACAGACCTACATCAATTATTTGACAGAGATCCGTTTGAATCAGGCAGTAGAGCTTTTGAAGACTACCGCGGACAAGACTTATGTGATTGCCCAGAAGGTAGGCTACCAGGAGCAGAATTATTTCAGCTATGTTTTTAAAAAGAAATTCGGCGTGTCCCCCTCCAAATACCGGGGGACGTGAGCCTGAGCCTTGCGGGGCGGCAGGCTGCCTGTGACCGGGAATATTCCCGGGGCAGGAACGGACAGATACCAGACTGGCCGGAGGAAAGGAGACAGATATGCCAGAGAGCAGAGCAAGGGACCTGATCCGGGACATCAGTATCCGGCACAGCATTTTCATCTGCTTTACAGTCAGCGCCGTGGTGGCCAGTATCCTGGTGGGGGTATCCCTCTACGGGCGGCTGGCAGACCAGCTGGCCAGGACGGTCCAGGAGGAGAACCAGGTGCTTATGGGGCAGGTGAGCCAGTCTTTGGATTCCTATCTCAGGACGATTATGAAGCTGTCGGATTCCTTGTATTACGGAGTCATTAAAAACGCGGACCTGTCCGACGGGACAGCCAATGGGAAGATGACTCTCCTGTACGACAACAATAAGGATTCTGTGTCCAATATTGCCCTTCTCTCCAGGGAGGGGGAGCTGCTGGAGGCAGTTCCTGCGGCCAGACTTAAAAGCGGCATGGATGTGACCAGGGAGACCTGGTTTGTCAATACCCTGGAGAGGGCGGACAACTTCCATTTCTCCATGCCCCATGTCCAGTATATTTTCGACAACAGTGAGAACCAGTACCGGTGGGTGATTACCCTGTCACGTTCTGTAGAGATCACCCAGGGAACTGCCACCCATCAGGGAGTGCTTCTGGTGGACATCTCCTATGAGAGCCTGAAGCAGCTTCTGGACAATGTATCTTTGGGCAGCGGAGGCTATCTGTATCTGGCCAGCAGCAACGGGGAGCTGATCTATCACCCGAAGATGCAGCTGATCGACGCAGGCCTGGAGAAGGAAAACAATCTGTCGGCAGCCAGACGCCGGGACGGCAACTACCGGGAGAAGGTTTATGGAAAGACCTGCGATATTACGGTAAAGTCTGTAGGGTATACGGGCTGGAAGATCATCGGAGTGACGCCGGAGCAGCGGTTTGACTTAAACAGCCTGAAGACCAAGCTGTTTCTGGTGTTTGTGTTCAGCTTTTTTTTGTATCTCCTGGCGCTGATCAATTCCTTTATTTCCGCAAAGATCACCACACCCATCCAGAAGCTGGAAAAATCCGTCAATGCCTTAGAAGCCGGGGAGCTGGATACAGAGGTCTATATCGGCGGATCCTATGAAATCCAGCACCTTGGCCGTTCTATCCGGGACATGGCAGAGAGGATCCAGAAGCTGATGCAGGACATTGTGGCAGAGCACGAATCCAAGCGGAAGAGCGAATTTGATACCCTCCAGTCCCAGATCAATCCCCACTTCCTCTACAATACCCTTGACATCATTGTGTGGATGGTGGAGAATGAGCAGAAGCAGGAGGCGGTGAAGGTGGTCACCGCCCTGGCGCGCTTCTTTCGGATCAGCTTAAGCAGGGGCCGGAGCATCATCCCGGTGCGGGATGAGCTGGAGCATGTGCGCAGCTATCTGATGATCCAGCAGATGCGCTTCAAGAACAAATTCACTTACCGGATCCAGGCGGAGCCGGAAACTCTTGGGCTGGCATCCTTAAAGCTGATGCTGCAGCCCCTGGTGGAAAATGCCATCTACCACGGGATGGAGTTCATGGACGGAGACGGGGAGATCCTGGTGGAGGTAAAGCTAAGAGGCGGTCAGGTGGAGTTTCTGATTCAGGACAATGGCCTGGGCATGACAGCCGGCCAGGTGGAGAGCCTTCTTAAAGAGACGCCCCACACCCATTCCGGCCGCGGCTCCGGCATAGGCGTGAAAAATGTCAACGAACGGATCCGTCTCTACTTCGGTGAGGAATTCGGACTGTTCATCCAGTCAGAGCCTGATGAGGGGACAGCCATCCGGATCCTGCTTCCGGCAGTATCCTGGCAGCAGGTGATAGAGCAGGAGAAGAAATGAATGGAGGAAATCATGATCACAAAGTATGAAAAGCTCCTATGGATCGCCTATTCGGCGGTGCTGGTGATCCTGTTTCTCATGTCCTCCACAGACCTGATTATCAAGGAGAAGAAACAGGAGGTATATCCTGTCTCTGTGATCGTGGAGGACAGCACCGACGACAATTACGTGAATTTCCGCAAAGGCATGGAGCAGGCAGCGGTGGAACTGAATGTAGATGTCAGCTTTATCACTCTCTATGACGCAGGCGACAGGGAGCAGCAGGCGGAGCTGGCTCTGCGGGAGCAGCAGGAGGGAGCCAGAGCCCTGATTGTGGCTCCGGTGGATCCGGATGCGGCCGTGGAATTTCTGGAGGATGACCGGCTTCAGGTGCCTTTGGTTTTGCTGCATTCGGAGGCCGTCCCTGTGGACGACCGTGTCTCGGCCAGTATTACCTTTGATTATCACGGTATGGGAAGAGAACTTGGGATGCAGATCCAAAAGGAGCAGCCCCCAAAGCTTCCGGTATATCTGTTCCTGGGCAGTGGCCAGGGGGAGGCGGAGCGGCTCTTTGAGGACGGGCTTATGAGCGTCCTTGAACCGGCCGGACGGGAGACCTTACGTTTCCGGCGGGAGGCTTCCGGAGGCTTTCGGAAGGTGATCGAGAGTCTGGTCTATCCGGGAGTCCAAAATGCGGTAATCGTGGCCATGGACCAGGAAGGCCTGGTGGAGACAGCGGGAGTCTTAAAGGACAGCAGTGTCTACGCCTCCTATGTGTCCGGACTGTATGGACGGGGAACATCTATTTTGGCCCTTAATGAACTGGACCGGGGGATCGTCAGGGGGCTGTGTATCACTGATGATTTCTCTGCCGGGTATTTAAGCGTCCAGACAGCCGTCCGTATGATCTCCAACCCCTATGAGTCCAGGCAGGAATATCTGGTAAGCGGCTATATTGAACGGGAAGACCTGCACAAGGAGGAGTATGAGAAGCTGCTGTATCCTATTGGGTAGACCTGGAAGCCCTGGCAGGAGAGACAGCAGCAAAGAGCTGTTTGCGGTAAACATCCATGCGTCCAGCAGGGACGCGCTGCCAATGAATGAAAGTAATGGTGGGTGCATTTGGCATCCCTGATTTTTATTCGCTTTCGGCGATGGAGCTCTCAAAGTAAACCCCCATATCAGCCTTGCAGATACCACCATGAATGAAAGAGGGTTTACTTTGAGCCTCCGGCGGATGCGCAGAAAATAGGAATGGAAGATGTCACTTCGTGACCCCATTTTCGCGCAGTTCAGCGCCGGAGCGCTGAATTTTCAAAGTAAGGAAGGAATCGGGAGATATGAACAAAGAGAAGAAATGGCTGTTGTGGGGACTTTTGCTGCTGATGGGAGCGGTTCTTCTTACGGGATGCGGGAAGGAAAAAAAGGAGCCGGAGAAGACCTCTGTCCGCATCGGGGTAAGTCTGTACCGTGGGGATGATACCTTCATCAACAATATCCGCATGGAGATGGAAAATGCGGCCAAAGCCTATGAGCAGTCCGGCGGGATCAAGGTAAATCTGGACATCCAGGACGCCAAAGGAAACCAGAACACCCAGAACAACCAGGTGGAGCGGTTCATCTCCCTGGGCTGCGATGTGCTGTGCATCAATCCGGTGGACAGGACGGCCGCCTCCGCTATTATAGACAAGGCTATGGCAGCGCAGATCCCGGTAGTCTTTTTCAACCGGCAGCCGGTGGAGGAGGACATGGACCGGTGGGACCAGCTGTACTATGTGGGAGCCGTGGCCAAGGAATCCGCCGTGCTTCAGGGGAATATCGTGGTGAACCAGTACCGGCAGGATCCTTCAAGCCTGGATACCAACGGGGACGGCGTGGTCAGCTATGTGCTCCTGGAGGGAGAGAGCAGCCACCAGGATTCCCTGATCCGCACCGAATGGTCCATCCAGACCTTAAAGGACGGCGGTGTTCCCATCGAGAAGATCACCGGAGGCATCGCCAACTGGGAGAGGAGTCAGGCCTCGGCCCTGATGGAGCAGTGGCTTTTGCAGTATCCGGATACTATTGAGCTGGTGGTCTGCAACAATGACGATATGGCCCTGGGGGCCATCGATGCCCTGGACCGCACCGGTATCACCGGGATCAGTCTGGTGGGGATCGACGCTACCGTGCCGGGGCAGGAGGCAGTCCGTTCAGGGAAGCTGATGGGGACCGTATCCG
>Ga0137310_101761_pt1 | contig 13268 bp, 15 predicted proteins | sample NAcewiD2O_June_2_FD_97183 | JGI IMG/M metagenome (GOLD analysis project Ga0137310, IMG submission 97183) | Mouse cecal microbial communities from Vienna, Austria - N-Acetylglucosamine amended D2O_June | ecosystem: Host-associated > Mammals > Digestive system > Large intestine > Cecum | place...
GGTATTTTTTGAAACGGATAATCTGAATACCATCGAAGAAAGTTCCGAATTTATGCTCACCTTTCTTGCCTCCTTCGCCCAGGAGGAATCCGTCAAAAAGCGGGAAGCCATGATCTGGTCCCTGTCCCAACGGTTCAAGGACTGCCAGCTGCTGGCCCCTCCTCTGCTTGGTTATGATAGGCAGCGGGACGCCGCTGGCCACTACATCAAGCATGCCCCGCTGGTGGTCAACGAGGCCGAGGCAAATGTGGTCCGCTTTATTTTCGACGCTTACCTGTATGGCTGGTCCCAGGCAGATATCGCCGCTTTTCTTACGGATATTGGATGCGGGACAAAAACCGGAAACACCGGCTGGAGCAACAGTTCGGTGGGCTACATCCTTTCCAACGAACGCTACTGTGGCGATATCCTGACCTGGAAGACCTTTACCTCCGACCTGTTTAACCACAAGCGCAAAAAGAACCGCCAGGACGTGGATCAGTATTACTACAGGGAGCAACACGAAGCAATCATTACAAGGGAAAAATTCGAGATGGCGCAGGCCCTCCTTGAAAACAGAAAGCACAGTATGCGCGGCGGAATGCCTCCCCTCCATGTGATAGACGACGGCGTCTTTCGCGGTTTCGTTCCCATTAACCACCATTGGATCAATGACGACCCCGGGCTGTATTATGACTTGTCAAACAGCGTAAGCGTACCGCGCAGGGAGACCCGCCTGCTCAAAAGTTCTTTTTCCCTGTTCGACCTCAAAGGCTATCAGGTGGTCAGGAGCCAGTTTACGCAGGCACGATATGAGGGGCCGGCGGTAACGATCGGGATAGACAAGATCATATTCAACCTGTTCTGTATGAGGACGTTTTCCGATGTGGGCCATATCCAGCTGCTCCTGCATCCTTCCCAGCGGAAGATCGCCATACGGCCCTGTGACAAAGGGGCCGTACACTGCATCAAATGGCGCCCTGATGGGCATATGCCCTTGTATGCAAAAATTTTGCGCTGCCAGCATTTTGGCACGGCTCTCTTTCGCATGATGGAGTGGGACCCGAATTACTTATATAAGGTCCGGGGGACATGGGTGCAGCGGGAGCACAAGCAGATCATTGTTTATAATTTGGAAGACGCGGTGTCTGCCGTGCCGCTGTCTCCAACCAGCGGAGCCCGCTTGCGGCGCGCTGAGCTATACCCGGAAGCCTGGGAATACCGCTTTGGCGATGAGTTCTATGACCACATCCGCGAGAACGGCATCTTTTATATGGGTCAAAGCGCAGCGTGGCAAGCGGACAGGCCCAGCGTGCCTGCCCCGGGGGTCGAGCAATATAGAACGCCCACCGGCTGCGAGCTTCAAGCGTTGGCGGACAAACTCAAAAAGAAGGATGGTGTTGGAAATGCCGGCACAGGATAAGCTGGACCAGATATTCTGCCAAACAATGCCTGACGGGGAAGAAGAGATCGTACCGGACCTGGCGGGGTTCCAGGTCACAAAAGCGGAACTGTTCTCCCATACCCGCGAACCAGCGCTTACCATCTGGCCGGCGCGCATCCGTTTCAATATGTCCTGTCTCAGACGGTTTCCGGGGGTAACGCACATACAGCTGCTGATACATCCGGAGCAAAAGCGGCTGATCATCCGGCCCTGCCCGCCCGAAACGCCGGACGCCCTGCGTTGGGCGAAAGGCGGCGGGGATAAGGAGCTTGTGAACCGGGATATGCTTTGCAGGATATTTGCCGCCAAAATATTCGACCTGATGGGCTGGGACAGTGAGTACAGATATAAGATCATGGGGAATCCCGCCGTCTATCAAAAGGAAGTGCTGTTTCTATTCAAGCTGACCGACTTTGAACTGTTTGTGGGAGGAAAAGGGGGAAAGTCCTATCTTCCCGGCGAGTGGCGGGAGTATTTTGGCATCCCGGCAGAACGGCATGAAGACAGCTATAAAATCAACCTTGCGGATGGATATATTACCACGGACCGCGTTTAGGAGGGGAGCAAATGAATATGAATCAATTCCAGTCCGAAGTAGAGCCGATTTCAATCGAGGGGTTTCAAGTAGTCAGCGGGGAGCTTTTCTCCCGTGTCAGCAGTTGTGCTTCGCCGTCCTGCACCATTTGGAGTTCGGGGATAACCTTCAACAGGCTGGCGCTGACCGCGTTGAACTGCTGTGAGCGCATCCGCCTGGAGGTACATCCACAGAAGAAAAGCCTTTTGGCCGTCCCGGTGACCGTCAAAGACAAGGACAGCATAATATGGCGCAAAAACATTAAGGAGTACGCACCAAGACGCATGGAATCCGTCCGGTTCTCCTCACAAATCTATGAGATATGGGGCTGGGATACCAGCTGGGTCTACAGGGCCGTGGGACACGTTGTGACGGTGGAGAACAAGATCATGCTCCTCTTTGATTTCAGCGCCCCTGAGCAGTGGAAGGCCAAAGAGAAAAAGACGGCAAAATGAAGGGCGTATACATCTCTTTTTATTTGAAAGCGAACCGGGTCCATATTTTTGTGGAACCCCTTCGCTCTATGGGCAGTCCTGAACGGATCCGCTTTCTTATCTCCAAGGATGGGCGGATCCTGCTGATCCAGCCTTATGGCAAAAGGGGTTTTACCTCGCATATGATCCCACGGGAAGTATATGATGGCAAGCGGCCGCTGGAAATATCCAGCTATAAACTGTGTACAATCCTGGCGGAGATTCACGGCTGGGACCTGAGTTGTTCCTACCGTGTGCCTGGACGGATCGCGGCGGACACCCGTTCTGCGTTCTTCTTTTTGGATAAAGCCGAGGCTATCTGATAGCAAAACGGAACTTCTATTGTGGGTTATGGAGTGAAATGGCCTTCCCATATAGCGTGGCAGGAATTACTAAATAATGAGATATATTATTTTCACAAGCGGCAAATGCTTTGTAAGCACAATACCTCCAATTACTATTCGGTACGTGTAAATTAGAAATGAACTGGCGTATTGATATATAATGCCAGTTCATTCTATTTATGCATACTTCTCAAAAGCCTGTGATTCCCAGCGAAAATGCTTTTTTAAAAGCGCTTTGAATTGATCAAAGGTTCTCGTTTTTTCTTGACTCGGTCCCTGCCGCCAAAAAGCTGGAAACAGGGGCATGAACTTATCAATGACGGTGATGAACGGCACGTTCCACACACTGGATTCTTCATTGTCGATCACAATCACCCGATGGGGCTTATCAATTTCAATCCCATCTAACCTTGTTCCGCCGGAGAGCATCAGTCCATTATAGGCGTACAGTTTGCTCAACTGGCAAGAACCAATCTTCATATCCAGCATGATCCTCCGGCGCAGCGGCTCGTAAATGTCCTCTCGCACGAAAGAGAGCTGCGCCTTGCGGCTCATGCTGTTGGAGCGCTCGAAAGCCAGATACCGACAGGGTCCAGCGCCAAAATCCAGCACGATGCCCTCTGGCCGAAACATACTCTCTGCTTTCTTCTGTCGAACGGCATGACGGTTCTGCGCGGCATTCCGGCCGAAGATATTGCTGAAATCTACATAGCAAATCACGTCCGACAGGTCGCTGATGAGCGTGTCCTCCATCGGTAGCTGGTAGTTGTCTCCACGCAGAACACACATAGTCTGAAAGAGCAGCGCGCAGTCCTGTTGCTCATGGAGCGAGGAAAGTACCTTGCATTTCTCCGTTGCTTTAGCATTTAGAGTAAAGGCATAGCCGCTCTCCGCACCTCCCTGAGCATAGGCCATGAGGGCGCTAGCAGAAAGTGAGTAGATTTTATACCTGACCTGTGGCACGGCAGTCACCTCTTGCCCAAATTATACCAGAATCCTTTCCATTTTGAAATACGAATACTGCTCCCACTTTTTCAAGCTGGGAGCGTTTCTATTTTACCGAAAGGACTGATGTGTATGCCAAAACCCAGCGAAAAGCTTACCGTCATCGACGGCGAAACCCTACAGGACATGAGGTTTCAGCCGGGAAAGGGTGTGTTCTTCCAAAGCCGCAAAAGTAATGGACAGCGGCTGGTGCAAGTCTTCTTTGTCTCTGCAAAGGACGTAAGTGCCGCAAGTGACGCATCTTCGAGCAGTACCGGATTTACCGTCCCTTGCGCCCCTGACGGTGCTAAAACCCCCTGTATTCTCTAGGGAAAACGCCCATTCAGCGTGAGCCGCTGCTTTCGACCCTTGCGCCCCTGTGAGGCCACAGCAGGCCCGTGTTGGCGTTTTTCGGCGGCAGTCGGGTACGTCTCCACCACCAGGCCCTGAGAAGGGCGTTTTGGGGCAATTCTGGCCCCGTTTCGCGGCAAGGTTCAAAGGGGCCGGATTTCCCGGCAGGGGAGGGCCGTAAGGGCCTCCCGCTGGGGCAAGCAGAGCGCGTGGCTGTCCGCCCCGCACAAAAGAACCGGGCAGAAGCCCGTACCCACTTTAGAAAGGTATGCAGAACAACAGAAAACGAGCAGAAACTCTGACGATTCGTCTGACAAAAACAGAGAAAGAAATGATTCAAAAGAAAGCAAAGAAGGCTCAACTCAGCGTTACAGATTTTTTCGTTGCAACATCGTTGCGCACGGAGATTCACGTTGCCGAGAACATCAAGCCTCTGCTGATTGAGCTGAAACGCATCGGCAACAACATCAACCAAATCACCATGAAAATCAATGCGGGAGCGTTCCACTCCGCTGACTTTTCGGATGTCATACAGGGTCAACGGATGCTCTACGAACAGCTCCTGCGCATTGCGGGAGGGCGGTAATGGCAATCGTAAAATTTACCCAGGAGAGCCGCCAATCAATTTGTGCCATGAAAGGCGTGATTTCCTACTGCTTGCAGGAGAAAAAAGTTGCGGATGATGCCACCGGCCAGCGCATGGTCAGTGGCATTTCCTGCGATGGAGAGAACGCATTTGCTGAATTTTTGACGACAAAGACCGCCTATTGGAAGCAATCATTGGCCTGACAGCCGGCATAATACCTAACTCCAATTAATTTACCCCAGCGGTTCGGTGCTATCACCGGGCCGCTTTTCATATATATTCACATCGAGAAACTGAATCCAAAGGAGGCCTGGCAAACAATTTGAGTAAAAAAAAGCTGAATTACCGTTTTCATAATCCCAACCCCGACAGCCAAACGGCCAACTACATACTAAAGGTTTTCCTCGAATCGAACCGCCCAAAGGTCGAAAACGCGGTCCAACAGGCGGCGCAAGAAGTTCAGGCCGGGGAAGAAACGGAACATGAAACCATTACCAGGGCAATGTGATTTTCTCTTGCTATTTTTCCGCCAATGCGGTACAATAGTCTTGAAAGGGGGCGGCCTTATGCAAAAGGTTTATTCCATCCACGAAATCGAAAATATCCTCCACCCGGTTTTCGCTGGCTATGGCGTGCGGCGAGCGGTGCTGTTCGGCTCCTACGCAAAGGGACAGGCCACTCCCCGCAGTGACGTGGACATTCTGGTTGACAGCGGCCTGCGCGGGCTGGCGTTCTTTGGCCTGTTGGAAGGTGTTTCATCCACACTGAGCGTACCGGTTGACCTTATCGATGTTTCACAAATCGAGGAGGGCTCTCAAATTGATGCAGAGATACGGCAGACAGGGGTGCCGATTTATGGGCAGTAAGGATCTTGCGGTGCTGAGAAAAATCCTTCGGCATATCGAAAGCATTATGCGCTACTGTGCCGATTGCCGTACGCTGGAAGATTTTTCATCCGACGCTATGCGCTTGGAGGCTACCGTCTTCAACCTGATGCAAATCGGCGAGCTTGCAAAGGAATCTCTGAGCGACGAGGCAAAGGCGCAGATTAAAACCATCCCCTGGCAGCAGATTTACGGCATGCGCAACCGGATTGTGCATGGCTATTGGCTATTCCGGGGTCAATATGCAAATCGTGTGGGACACCGTATCGGTAGACATTCCCATGCTTCATAAAGAATTAGAATCGATTATCAAAACAAATTCTTAAATATGGCGGGGCCGAAAAAACGGCTCCGCCAATATTTTTATTGCTTTCCTGAAAGAAGTGTGGTAAACTCAGTAGTAACAAAACGTTTTAAATTGATTAGTGAGGTGCCCCATGAACATCGCTGCCTACTGCCGCGTCTCCACCGACAAGGAGGACCAGCTTAACAGCCTAGAAGCCCAGAAAGAATTCTTCTCAGAATACACCAAGCGCACCGGCGACGCGCTTGTGCGCTTGTACGCCGACGAGGGCATTTCCGGCACAAAGATCAAGAACCGCAAGGAGTTCCTGCGTATGATGGCAGACGCCGAGCACCACTTGTTTGACATGGTAGTGGTCAAGGACATCTCCCGCTTTGCCCGGAACACCGTCGACCTGCTCCAAAGCGTCCGCAAGCTGAAAGCCCTGGGCATCGAGACCCAGTTCCTCACTGCCAACATGACCAGCATGGGCAACAGCGAGTTCGTGCTAACTATCTTCGGCGCGCTGGCCCAAGAGGAGAGCGCCAACACCTCCAAGCGGGTAAAGTTCGGCAAGAAGATGAATGCTGAAAAAGGCCGGGTCCCCAACATCGTCTACGGCTATGATAAGACCGCTGGGGACTATTTTAATCTGGCAATTAACCCAACAGAGGCTGACATTGTCCGCCAAATCTTCCATATGTACACTGAGGAAGGGGCGGGCGCGGCGAAAATCGCCAACACCCTCAACGAGCGCGGCCTGCGCACCAAGCGCAACTGCTCCTGGAGCCAGAACGCCATCTGCCGCATCATCACCAACGAGCTGTACACCGGCAAAATCATCAACGGCAAGCAGGAAGTTTCCGACTTCCTCACCGGCCAGCGAGCGGACAAGCCTGAGGATGACTGGATCGTGGTGGACAGGCCCGAACTGCAAATCATCTCCCCCGAAACCTTCCAGCAGGCCCAAGAAATCTTAGACTCCCGCCACAAGACTTTCCGCACCGACCACCAGCGCCAGAGCAACAAGCACCTGTTCTCCACCCTCATCAAGTGCAAGGAGTGCGGCTGGTCCTTCTACCGCACCGTGCGCACCTACAAAAACACCTATGTGCGCTGGGTCTGCTCCGGCCACACCGGGCGAGGCGCGGATAGCTGCCCCAACGCCGTCACCGTGGACGAGGATGAATTGATAGGCACCTTGCAGGAATACTTCGCCCAGGTGCTGATGGCCAAGAAAAATATCATCCCCTATGTTGTCAAGGAGTTCCAGCGGGTTTACCGCGCTAAGGATGATAACCAGGAGTATGAAAAGGAATTGACCGCCCAACTTGCTAAGCTCCAAAAGACCCGCCAGAAATACATGGATATGTACACCGACGACCTTATCAGCCGGGAGGAGCTGAACGAGAAGATAGGCGGCTCAAAGAAGGAAATCGAGCGCATTGAAAACGAGTTGAAAATCGTCGGCTACAATATCACCAAAGGCGACCAGTTGGAAAGCATCCTGCAAAACACCTTCAAGACCATCCAGGACATCACCGATGTGCGCTCCATGACCAACGCTCAGCTCAAGCGGCTGATCCAGAAAATCGAGGTGGACAAGGACGGCAACGTGGACGTCTACCTACGGCTTCTAGGAGATTTGGGCCTGGATGAAACCGTTCTGATTAATTACAACCATACATAAAGACGTATCACAACGGCTCAAGTACATTGACCGGGGCCTGTACCGGGATGTAAAAAACGTGCTGGCTGTCAACAAGGCCCAGCGGCACATTCGGGGGGGCCTGGCCACAAAGAAAAAATACGAGCACCAAAAATAAAGGCTGCCCTTTCAGCCGGAACAAATCCCCCCTTGAAACCGCCCAAAAGGCAAAACAGCGTCCGCCGCAGGGTTAGCAGCCGCGTTAACCCTCCTGTACGGCGGACGTTGTTTGTCCAAAGCGCGGCCCCCTGTCCTGTGCTTCCGCTTTTAGGGGCCGCGCCGGTTTCTATGGGTTTTTGCCGCGCCCTTTCCTTGGGGCGTCTCTCAGTTTATGCCCTCCAGAACGCTTTGGGGGTCCAGGTAGGCCGCGTCCCGGCGCACCTCCAGATGCAGGTGGGGCTCTTCGGCAGATTCCGCCGGAACCGCTGTTACCGAGCCGATGGCCTGGCCCATGGTCACCAGGTCACCAGGCGACACCAAAAAGTCCTCGCCCAAGCCGCAGTAATAAAAGTCGTAGTCCCCATGCTCAATGCGGGCCACATTGCCCAGCATCCGGTCCGTGTAGGTCTCCCGCACAATGCCGTTGCCGCAGGCCAGCACCTGCTCCCCGGCCTCAGCGGCCAAGTCCGTGCCCGCGTGTATGCGCCAGTCCTTCATGGTGGCGGAGTACACCGGCGCGCCGGCGCTGTAGGCCTTGGCAGCCTCCTGGGAGCTTACCGGGTAGATCATCTCCGTGCTGACCTCATAAATGGGCCCATTCACCGGCGTCTGAGGCTCCTCCGCCGGGGCCTCTCCGGCGGCAGGCTCGGGGGCCGGGGTGGCCGCAGGGGGCTCCGAGGGCTTGGGAGCCAGCGTGGGCTGGGGCGTAGCCGCTGGCTTCAGGGTCGGCCTGGGCGTGGGGGCTGGGGCGGAGGCTTCCGCTCCCTGGTTGGCCGCGGGCGCGCTGGGCCGGGGGCTGCGGTTGACCTGGGGGTCATCGCTGACAGAGGAAGCCCCGGGGGCCTCCTGGGTGCTCATGTAGCCCTGCACCGCGTCAAAGGTGCTCCAAGCGGCCACGCCCACCGCCACCAGGCACACGGCCAAGGCCAGGTAAAAGCCGTTGCGCCGGGCCTTATTTTCGGAAAAACGTTTACCATTCATACCAGACATTCCTTTCAGCAGATACAGATTTGGTTCGCAACTGTATTGTGGCCGGATGGTCTGGGGAATATGCACGGCGGCTTGCACAGTTCCAAAGAGTAAACGGTCTTTCTTATCTGCCCGCCCGTGTAAAGGCACGGAAAAGGACCGGCATGCAACCGGTCCTTTTCACGTTTGAGGGGTATTATTGAGGAGGGTAGAACATGTATCTCAAGAAAAGAACGGTCCATTTCTTTTGAGTACAGGCCTATTATACCGGATTCCCCCCTGGGATTTGTTACGGGGCTGTGAATAAACCTTGAAGATTTTTTCCGGGAGGGAAAAATCCAGCGAAGAAAGGAAACTTTTCAAACACATGTTTTGCAATTTTTGAAAAGCTGTGTTATAATGTACGCGGAACACATAAGGCCCTGCTGGCCTGCCACATATTTTCCATGCAGATCCGAACCATTCCCCCATCCCCTAAGGAGGTCTTACTATGGACGGCCTGACCGAAAGCCAAAAGAAAGTATACGACTATCTGGTAAAAACCACACCCCTGGGCGTTCCCCCTTCGGTGCGGGAAATCTGCGCCGCCACAGGGCTCAAATCCACCTCCACGGTCCATGCCCACCTAAAAACCTTGGAGCGGCTGGGCTACATTTCCCGGGAAGCCGGGCTGAACCGCTCCATCCGCATTGAGGGCAGCCAGCCCGCCGCCCAGGTGCCCATTTTGGGCCAAGTCACCGCGGGCCTGCCCATTTTAGCAGTGGAGGACATTGAGGGCTACATCCCCTTTCCCCAAAAGGAGGGCAAGGAGCTCTTTGCCCTCCATGTCCGGGGCCTGAGCATGCGGGACGCAGGCATTCTGGACGGAGACTACGTGGTGGCCGAACGCGTCCCCACCGCCGCCGATGGGGAAATTGTAGTGGCCATGATCGACGACGAGGCCACGGTAAAGCGCCTGTACCGGGAGCAGGGCCGCGTGCGGCTTCAGCCGGAGAACCCGGATTTTGAACCCATTTACTCCGACCATGCCAGCGTCCTGGGCAAGGTCATTGCCATTATCCGCTATTTGTAAACTGGCCTAGCTCTTCAAATACTCTTCCAGAGGCCTCAGATTTTCCCGCTCGGTTTTGTCAAAGGACTGCCCAATGTTTTGCAGCATCACCCGGCAGCGGGGCGAGTCGGACTTGGAGCGCAGCGCCTGACGGAACACCGCCATCAGCGCCTTGTCCACTGGGTTCATGCCTCCATAGTTGAGCCCGCCCTGCAGGTAAAAGGTTTTCACCCGGCACAACTCCCGGGGGTTGAAGTTCTCCCGCTCTAACCGGCGCACATCCGAGGGGTCGGGACTCATGGCCCCGGTGAAAAAAACAGCCAGCTTCTTCCCCTCCAGGCCGGGCATCTGCCGCTTAAACCAGCCCAGCCGGTGGATTCGCCCCACATAGCAGCCGGACCCAAAGGCCACGGCGCCATAGCGGGCCAAGTCGGCGGAGTGCCGCTCGGAAAAAGGCACGCAGTCGCAGTCCAGGTCCTCCCGCAGCCATTGGGCGTATTTGCGGGTGAATCCAGTTTTCGAACAATAAATAATCAATGTTTTCACAACAAATAACCTCCTGATGCTACTCCGGCCGCGGCCGGTGAGAGTAGGCTTCCCCAAGCGGGGCGGGAGTATGGCTGGCAGATTGCGCCAAACACAGCGCTTGCGGCCTTCGCGTTTTTATTTTTTTAGTTAACGCGGTTCAAAAGAGGTGATGCCTCTTTTGAACCTGGCGGCACGGGCAAGCCCGCGCCGCCCTGCTTAAAAATCGGTAAATACCGATTTTTAAGTGCGTTTACTATATCTGATACCCCGCAAAAAAAGGGCCCCTCTTTCCAGAGGAGCCCTTTCCTTTATGCGCTTCTTTTTCAGAAGGTCTCGTAGTTGTGAGCGTCTTTCAGCACCATATCCTTGACCTTCATCAGCCGGATCTGCGTAGACCGCTCGTTCTCGTCCAGCTTCATGGAGATATATTTGATGTTGGCCTGCAGCTCGGGGATCATCACATGCTCCAGGGCGTTTACCCGGCGGCGGGTCTTTTCAATCTCCACCGCCATCAGCTGGCAGCCCTTTTCGCATTCGGCCAGCTTCAGCATGTCGGGGAACACGTCCGCCAGGGACTTCACCGCCCCGTCCAGGTCGCTGGAGGTAAAGGCAAAGCCATAGGAGAACATGTCGTTTTCGTCCGGCGTGCGGGTCTTAAAGTCAAAAGTGGGGATGTCCACGCTCATCACGTTCTCCACCCCGCTCTCCACCGAGACCCGCTGCTTGGGAGCCAGCATGGCGGTGTTCAGCACCTGGTCCTGCATTCCGGCCCGGGCCAGCAGAAAGTTCTTGTTGGCGGCCATAATGCCCGCCTCCACCCGCTCCCGCAGGGCCCGGTTTTCCCGCACCTTCTCCAGGAACTGCCGCATCAGCTCATCCCGCTTGTCCTTAAGGAGCTTGTGGCCCCGGGTGGCTGTTACCAGCTTTTTTTTCAGGCGGGTCAGCTCCATGCGGGTTGGGGTGATCTGTTTGCTCGCCACGGGGCATCACACCTTTCCGTAATACTGATCCAGGAACTTGTCGTTAATACGCTTCAGCTCGCTGCGGGGCAGAATGGACAGCAGCTTCCAGCCGATGTCCAGAGTGTCCTCAATGTCCCGGTTGGCGGCGTAGCCCTGCGAGACGTACTCGTTCTCAAAGGCGTCCGCAAACTTGGCGTACAGCTTGTCGATTTCCGTCAAAGCCGCTTCGCCCAGCACCACCATCAGCTCCTTGGCCTCCTTGCCACGGGCATAGGCGGCAAACAGCTGGTTCATGGTGGCCGCGTGGTCGGCGCGGGTGCGGCCCTCGCCAATGCCCTTGTCCTTCAAACGGCTCAAAGAGGGCAGCACGTCGATGGGCGGGGTCACATTCTTCCGGTACAGCTCCTGGCTCAGAATAATCTGTCCCTCGGTGATGTAGCCGGTCAGGTCGGGGATGGGATGGGTCTTGTCGCCTTCGGGCATGGTCAAAATCGGGATCATGGTAATGGATCCGTTTTTGCCCTTCTGGCGGCCGGCCCGTTCGTACAGGGTGGCCAGGTCGGTGTACATGTAGCCCGGGTAGCCCCGGCGGCCGGGCACTTCCTTGCGGGCGGCGGAAACCTCGCGCAGGGCGTCGGCGTAGTTGGTAATGTCCGTAAGGATGACCAGCACGTGCATGTTCTTCTCAAAGGCCAGATACTCCGCGGCGGTCAAGGCCATCTTGGGGGTGGCGATGCGCTCCACGGCGGGGTCGTTGGCCAGGTTGACGAACATGACGGTGCGGTCAATGGCCCCGGTCTCCCGGAAGCTCTGCACGAAAAAGTTAGACTCCTCGAAGGTGATGCCCATAGCGGCGAACACCACCACGAAGGGGTCGTTGGTGCCCCGCACCTTGGCTTGGCGGGCAATCTGAGCCGCCAGCTGGGCATGGGGCAGGCCGGAGGCGGAGAAGATGGGCAGCTTCTGGCCGCGCACCAGGGTGTTCAGTCCGTCAATGGCGGAAACGCCGGTCTGGATGAACTCCTGGGGGTAGTTGCGGGCGGCGGGGTTCATGGGCAGGCCGTTTACGTCCACCCGGCGGTCGGGCAGAATCTCCGGGCCGTTGTCAATGGGGCGGCCCAGGCCGTCGAACACCCGGCCCAGCATGTCCTCGCTGACCCCCAGCTCCATGCTGTGGCCCAAAAAGCGGACCTTGGAGTTGGAGAGGTTGATGCCCGTGGAGTTCTCGAACAGCTGCACCAGGGCGTTGCCCTCGTTGATCTCCAGCACCTTGCAGCGGCGGCGTTCGCCGTTTGCCAGCTCGATTTCCGCCAGCTCGTCGTAAGAGACGTTTTCCACGTCCCGCACCAGCATCAGAGGGCCCGCCACTTCCTGGATGGTTCTATATTCCTTTGGCATTAGAAGTCCTCCTTTGTGTCTCTGGCGTCATGCAGTTCCTTGTCCAGCTGGCCCATGACCTGCTCGTAGGTCTCCTTTACCTTGTCCGGGGCCGTGTACTTAAAGCGGCCGATCTGCTCGCGCACCGGCAGGTCGATGAGCTTCTGGATGTCCACCCCGGCGGCGAGGGCCTCCCGGGCCTTCTCATAGTAGCCGGTGATGAGCAGCATCATGCTGTGCTGCTTTTCCAAAGAGGTGTAGGTGTCCACCTCGTCAAAGGCGTTCTGATGCAAAAAGTCCTCGCGGATGGACCGGGCCACTTCCAGCTTCAGCCGGTCCGGAGCCGAAAGGGCGTCCATGCCCACCAGCTGCACAATTTCCTGCAGCTCGGCTTCGTCCTGCAGCAGGCCCATCAGCTGGGTGCGCAGGGCGGTCCAGTCCTCGGCCACATTGGTGTTGAACCAGTTCTCCATGTTATCCAGGTACAGCGAGTAGCTGGTCAGCCAGTTGATGGCCGGGAAGTGCCGCTGCTGGGCCAGAGAGGAGTCCAGACCCCAGAACACCTTTACAATGCGCAGCGTGGCCTGGGAGACCGGCTCGGAAATGTCGCCG
>Ga0137310_101778_pt1 | contig 13170 bp, 10 predicted proteins | sample NAcewiD2O_June_2_FD_97183 | JGI IMG/M metagenome (GOLD analysis project Ga0137310, IMG submission 97183) | Mouse cecal microbial communities from Vienna, Austria - N-Acetylglucosamine amended D2O_June | ecosystem: Host-associated > Mammals > Digestive system > Large intestine > Cecum | place...
CTTCTGCGCAAGGCAGACCACATGATGATCTTCATCCTGATCGCGGGCACCTATACTCCGGTATGTATGGTAGTTCTGGGAGACCGCACCGGCTGGATGCTTCTGGCACTGGTCTGGGGCATCGCCATCGTGGGCATCATTATCAATGCCCTCTGGATCACCTGCCCCAAATGGTTCTCCTCCCTGTTCTACATCGCCATGGGATGGGTATGTGTCCTGGCCTTCCGCAGCATCATCGCCGCCCTTCCGGCCCACGCCTTCGGCTGGCTCCTGGCCGGCGGGATCATCTACACCATCGGTGGAATCATCTATGCCCTGAAGCTGCCCATCTTCAACCGCCGCTTCCCCCATTTCGGGTCCCACGAGATTTTCCATCTCTTCGTTATGGGCGGCAGCTTCTGTCATTATATCATGATGTACGCGTTTGTGGCATAGGAAATTACACCCTGATACACAAAAACACAAAAATCCCGTGAACAGTAACAAAATCCCTTCCCAGATCTGTTAAGACAGATCTGGGAAGGGATTTCTCTTTTAGTAACCGTTCGGTAACAGGTAAGACAAGCCACCTCTACACATATCCCAGCAGTGACGGCAGTCCCATGGACAACACCGGTATATACGTCACCAGCATCAGCACCACAAAGATCGCCGCGAAATACCACAGGATCGGCCTCAGCACATCCTCAATCCTTGTATTTCCCACTCTCACTCCCACGAACAGCGTAGTACCCACCGGCGGGGTGATGGTTCCGATACACAGATTGAAGATCATCATGATCCCGAACTGGACCGGATGCATACCGAGCTCCTGGCACACCGGCAGAAAGATCGGCGTGAAGATCAGGCAGGCCGGCGTCATATCCATGAAGGTTCCGATAATCAGCAGCAGGATATTGATGATGACCAGGATCACGTAACGGTTGCTGCTGATGCTCAGCATGGCGCCGGATATGGCTGACGGAAGTCCGGTAAATGCCATAACCCAGGACATAATGCTGGAAACGCCAATAAGGAAAATAATAATGCCAGTAGTCTCCGCACTGTCCTGAAAGATCTGCACCAGGTCCTCCAGCCGGATAGAACGGTAGAAAACCAGGGACAGCACCAGACTGTACACTACCGCCACAACGGCACCTTCTGTAGCCGTGAATACTCCCCCAATGATTCCCCCAATGACGATAACGATCATCAGAAGGCTGGGGATGGCCTCCAGGGCCATTTTCCCCTTCTCTCCAGGGCTTAGACGCTCACTGCTTTTGTAGCCGTGCTTCTTTGCCATGACAAAAACCACCAGCATGCAGGCCAGCCCCCACAGAATGCCGGGAATATACCCCGCCATGAACAGTGCCGCGATGGAGGTACCCCCACTGACTAAAGCGTAGGTGATCATCACATTGCTGGGCGGGATCAGAAGCCCCGTAGGTGCGGTGGCAATATTGACGGCTGCGGAAAAGTTCTTGTCATAGCCTTCTGCCTCCTCCACCGGTCCGATGATTGAGCCCATGGCCGACGCCGCCGCTGTGCCAGAGCCAGAGATGGCACCGAAAAGCATATTGGCCACAATATTGGTATGGGCCAGAGCGCCGGGAATCTGTCCTGTGAGAATCTTTGCAAAATTGATCAGGCGGATGGCGATCCCGCCTTTGTTCATAATATTTCCCGCTAAAATAAAGAAGGGAATCGCGATCAGGTTGAACACGGAAATCCCCGAAAAGATCCGCTGCGCCCCCGTCAGGACTGCCGGTTCCAGCTCCAGCACCGGCAGGATGGCACAGATGGAGGATACTGCCAGAGCCACCGCAATGGGCGCCCCTGCCAGAAGCAGGATCACCAGTACTGCAAGGATGATCAGGCCGGCCAGCCACGCAATATTCATACCCGCTCCTCCTTTCCATACTCCGTTCCACCTGTGCCATTCCTTCCGGCTCCTGGAGCTTTGGCGTCCCTTTTGCCGCCCGCAGCCCCGCTGCCGTCACCAAAAGCAATCTGCTCCATCAGATTCATTCCATTATAGATCATGATCAGAACACCACACACCGGCACGATCCCATAGACGCAGCCCATGGGGATTCCCAGGGACGCGGTCTTCTGGGTCATGGTCAGCATGGTGATCCGGATCCCCCCATAGACCATAACCACCGCGGTAAATGCGATCGTCAGACATTCCGTCCCTATTCCCAGGACTTTCCTGTTTTTTTCCTCCAGCCGGTCTGCCAGAAATCCCATCCGCATGTGCCCCCTCTGCCCGAACACATAAGTAGCCGCCAGCAAAGACAGCCAGGCAAAGGTATAGGTCAGAAGCTCCTCTGACACCGTACTGGGCCGGTTGAACAGGTACCGGACCAGGATCTGGTAAGTACCGACCACCACCATCATGGCGAAAAGGAAGACATTAAGCCATACCAGTGTCTTGTCAAAACAAGCCCGAAGAAGATCGGCAGGCCTGTGTCCGGCATTGCCCGTCTTGTCCTTTCTGAGGTTTTCTCTCCTCCCTGTGCCGCCTTCCCTGTTTTTTGCTGCCTCTGCCCGGGTTCCCCCATTGTCTGTCCCATTGTTTTTCCTGTTATCTCTCCCGCTGGCCAGAACATTTTCCAGTTCATCCTTCTCCAATATCTTCCGCCTCCTTCCGTTCCTCCCAGGCACGGATCCTCTGGTTCCTGCTCTGGATATAGCCGTAGATTCCCGCGATATCCGGGTTGTTCTGGATCATTTCCTGGTGAAGGTCCAGAACCTTTTCCTTAAAAGGCTCCACATCCACCTGGATGAACTCCACCCCCATCCCCTCGGCTTCCTTTCTTGCCTGAATCACCTGCTGCTCCCAGGCCTCCAGCTCTACCTCTGTGGAACGCTTTGCCGCCCTGGTAAATACTTCCAGCTCTTGTGGCGGCAGATTCTGAAGAAATTTCAGATTGCCCACCAGCATATCCGGCACCATCTGGTGCATATTGTAGGTGTAATATCTGGCTACCTCCCCATGCTTGTTGTTGGTGAGAGCCAGTTCATTGTTCTCCGCGCCGTCAATGACGCCCTGCTGGATGGCTGTGTACACCTCACCAAAGCTCATGGGGGAAGCCGCCGCCCCGAAGGCCTGCATCATCTTCACACTGGCCGGACTCTGCTGGACCCGGATCTTCATGCCCCGCAGATCCTCCGGGGTCCGGATCGGTTTCTTGGCATAGAAATTCCGCGTCCCCGCATTGTACCAGGTCAGCACCCGGAAACCTGCTTTGTCTGTGGAGGTGTAGATCTGCTCCATGGTGTCTGAATCCTCCATCACCGCAAAATAGCTTTCCACCGAATCAAACAGATAAGGCATACTGAAGATCTCATAGACATCTGCAAATGTCTCCAGATTGGCCGTACCCGCCACTACAAAATCAATAGCCCCTGTCTGGGTCAGCTCCACCGCCTTCTGGGTAGCACCCAGGATCTCATTTGGGAAAATCTGCACCTCATATTTGTCCCCCAGTTCTTCCTCCACAGTTTCCTTAAAAGCCAGAAGCCCCAGATACTGAGGGTGGGTCTCCGACTGTCCCAGGGCCACACGGACAATCCGCCTCCCATTCCCGGCCCGCCCGCAACCGCACAGACACAAGACTGTCAGACAGACCGCCAGGACAAAGAAACTTTTGCCGGCAGCCATCCTCTTTTGCGGCAGTTTCACTGGAAAAACTCTTTTCCTCTTTCTTTCCATACCATCGTCCTTTCCCGGTTTTCTGTAAAAAAAATAGCAGACTTAATCGTCTGCTATTTTCTCCAGAATGATGGTTTTTATTCTTTTCCATCCACTGCGCATTTGGCATCCCTGATTTCAAATCACCTGCGGCGATGGATTTTTGTGGTAATTATACCTCAAAAATCAGATCTCCATAGCTTGGGAAAGGCCACAGCTCTTTATCCACAATCATTTCCAGACGGTCGGCCGGAGCGCGCAGTGCTGTCATGGCGGGAACAACCCTGTCATGATAAGCGTGGGCCTGGGCTTCTCCGCTGCCCATGGAGGAGCATTCTTCTGTGACCTGGGTCAGGGAGGCCAGAGCTATCTTCATGTCTGAAAGCAGGGCAGAGCTTTCGGTCAGCAGCTCTGTCTGGACGCTTACATCCGCCTCCGGGCAGGCGGAGCTGACTGCGCTCAAGGAGGATGCCAGCTGGGTAGTGTAGCGGATCACAGCCGGAATGATCTGCTTGCCTGCCATGTCGATCATAGTCCTGGCCTCAATGTTGATGACCTTGGAGTAGGCCTCATACTCTACCTCTGCCCTGGACTCCAGTTCTGCCCTGGTGAATACACCAAAGGCCTCATACAGTTTTACAGCCTTCTCCGTGGTCAAAGACGGAATCGCCTCCACCATGGAACGCAGATGGGGCAGACCGCGACGTTCGGCCTCTTCTACCCAGGCATCAGAATAACCGTTTCCGTTGAATACGATCCGTCTGTGGTCTCTAAGGAGCATCTTGATCAGATCATGAACCGCGGCATCAAAGTCTTCCGCTGCCTCCAGTTCATCTGCCGCCTCCTTAAATGCCTCCGCAACGATGGTATTGAGCACCACATTTGCCGGAGCGATGGAATCGCTGGAACCTACCATACGGAACTCAAATTTGTTGCCGGTAAATGCAAAGGGCGAGGTACGGTTCCGGTCTGTGGCATCCTGATCCAGATCCGGCAGGGTGGCCACACCTGTCTTTAAGGTACCGCCCCGTTTGGAGTGGGTCGCCTCACCGGTGCTGCACAGCTGGTCGATGACGTCCTCCAGCTGCTCGCCCAGGAATACGGAAATGATGGCCGGCGGCGCCTCATTGGCACCCAGACGGTGGTCATTGCCCACGTCTGCGGCAGATTCACGAAGCAGATCCGCATGAACGTCCACAGCCTTCAGGATGCAGGCCAGCACCAGAAGGAACTGGACATTCTCGTGAGGTGTCTCGCCAGGACTTAACAGATTCACACCATTGTCAGAAATCAGGGACCAGTTGTTGTGCTTGCCGGAACCATTGACCCCGGCGAAGGGTTTCTCATGAAGAAGACAGGTCATGCCGTGGCGTCCGGCCACCTTCTTCATGGTCTCCATGACGATCTGGTTGTGGTCCACTGCCAGGTTTACCTGGTCATAGATGGGAGCCAGCTCATGCTGGGCCGGGGCCACCTCATTGTGCTGGGTCTTGGCTGTGACGCCAAGCTTCCACAGCTCGATATTCAGATCTTTCATATAAGCGCCGATCCGCTCACGGATGGCACCAAAGTAATGATCCTCCAGCTCCTGACCCTTGGGAGGCATGGCTCCGAACAGGGTACGGCCGGCGTAGATCAGATCTTTTCTCTGTAAATATTTTGCACGGTCCACCAGGAAATACTCCTGCTCCGGACCTACGGACGGGACCACCCGTCTGGCAGTAGTATTGCCGAAGAGACGCAGGATCCGCAGAGCCTGCTTGTCAATGGCCTGCATGGAACGCAAAAGCGGGGTCTTCTGGTCCAGGGCCTCGCCCTTGTAGGAACAGAAAGCAGTAGGGATACACAAGGTAACACCGGAAGCGTCCTCTCTTAAAAATGAGGGAGAAGTGCAGTCCCAGGCTGTATAGCCTCTGGCCTCAAAGGTGGCACGCAGTCCCCCCGACGGGAAGGAGGATGCATCCGGTTCGCCCTTGATCAGCTCCTTGCCGGAGAATTCCATGATGACCTTGCCCTCGGCATCCGGCGCTGAGATGAAGGAATCATGCTTTTCCGCAGTGACGCCGGTCAGCGGCTGGAACCAGTGTGTGTAGTGTGTGGCTCCCCGCTCGATGGCCCAGTCCTTCATGGCATGGGCGACCACATCTGCCAGGGACGGATCCAGCTCCGTGCCATCCTCAATGGTCTTTTTCATTTTCTTAAATACGCTCTTTGGCAGACGCTCCTTCATGGCTGTCTCGTTAAATACGTTTTTGCCAAAGATCTCAGCTACATTTACGACTTCACTCATAGACTTTTCCTTCCTCTCCTTTTGAACGTTATAAACGGATAGCAAAAATGGTGTTCTTCCTTGCCGGAAGAACACCATCGTTCCTTAATAACATAAACCATTCACGCCGGAAATGCAAGCACTTTTTTTGAAAAATGCCGGACCGACGGTCTATACTTTATTTTATAAAGCAGAAGGCGGCTACAATGATCTTTTTATTACGCTTTGCCTACAGAACCGAACAGTTCCATCTTCTCTTTCACAGTAGCCTTGATGGCCTCTGCGCCGGGAGCCAGAAGCTTACGGGGATCAAAGCCCTTGCCCTGCTGATCCTTGCCTGCTTCCACATACTCGCGGGTGGCGGCCGCGAAGGACAGCTGGCACTCGGTGTTCACATTGATCTTGGCTACGCCTAAGTCAATGGCCTTCTTGATCATGTCAGCCGGGATTCCGGTGCCGCCATGAAGAACCAGAGGCATATCGCCGGTCTTCTGCTGGATAGCATCCAGAGTCTCGAAGCTCAGTCCCTGCCAGTTATCCGGATATTTGCCGTGGATATTGCCGATACCTGCTGCCAAAAAGTCGATCCCCAGATCAGCGATGGCCTTGCACTCGTCAGGATCTGCGCACTCGCCCATACCTACAACGCCGTCTTCCTCTCCGCCGATGGAGCCAACCTCTGCCTCAATGGACAGACCCATGGCATGGGCAACCTTCACCAGCTCCTTGGTCTTCTCCACGTTCTCCTCAATGGGATAGTGGGAGCCGTCAAACATGATGGATGAGAATCCGGCCCTGATGCACTTATAGCAGCCGTCATAGGTGCCGTGATCCAGATGCAGGGCAACCGGCACGGTGATATTCATCTCCTCGATCATGGCCTTCACCATAGCAGCCACAGTCTTGAAGCCGGTCATATATTTGCCTGCGCCCTCTGATACACCCAGAATAACCGGGGAGTTCAGCTCCTGGGCGGTGGCAAGAACAGACTTTGTCCACTCCAGGTTGTTGATGTTGAACTGACCTACTGCATAGTGTCCTTCTTTTGCCTTTTTCAGCATTTCTGTTGCAGATACTAACATATCGCAATCCTCCGTTTCATAATTAATCCTGCCGGCGGCTTCCTGTTGTGGAGGCCGGACGGCATCTTGGATTTATTATAATACATTTCGGACGATTTGGATAGTTAAAATTCAATTTTACAGGCATGTATACCAGATACCAGATACAAGGCAACAGTTAAAGCCCCAGTATCTCAGCCACTGCCTGTTCCATCTGGCCGGGATCGCATTCACGGTTATGGCGTATCTGGGCATCGCGGATCTCTTCTACGGCTCTGGGAACAGGAACACCCGAGACTTTGCACAAGTCATCGATGATGGCGAACTCGTCCTTGTCCTTCTGGTCGCCGGATACGGCTTCCATAACGCTGTGGGAGAACTTATAGGGACTGGCTGTGGAGGCGATGACCGTGGGGGTCCTGTCCCCGGTCTCTTCCACGTACTTGCGGTACACGCAGGAAGCCACGCCGGTATGGGTATCGATCACATAACCGGTCTGGCCGTATACGTGTCTGATCTCGGCAGCATTCTCCTCTTCGGTGGCATAACCGCCGCGAAAATCCTGCAGCTTCTCCTGCATCTCCGGGGTCACCTGGTAGGCTCCGGAAGCGGAAAGCTCCTTCATCAGCTGGCTGTTCTTTGCAGTATCACAATCTGCGCTCAAATAGATCAGACGCTCTAAGTTGCTGGAGATCAGTATATCCATGGACGGAGAACTGGTGAGGATGAAATCCCGCTTCCGGTCATAAGTTCCGGTCTGGAAGAAATCATACAGAACCTTGTTGTCATTGGAGGCGCAGATCAGGGTCTTCACCGGAAGTCCCATCTCCTTGGCAAAATACGCAGCCAGGATGTTGCCGAAATTGCCTGTGGGAACCGTGATATTGATCAGGTCGCCGTCAGCGATCTCACCGCCTTCCACCAGCTTGGCGTAGGCGTACACATAGTAGACGATCTGGGGTACCAGACGGCCGATATTGATGGAGTTGGCGGAGGAAAGCTGGAAGCCCTTGTCTGCCAGCTTCGCGCCAAACTGCCGGTCACCGAATATCTTCTTGACACCGGTCTGGGCATCATCAAAATTGCCATGTATGGAGACCACTGCCGTATTCTCCCCCTTCTGGGTGATCATCTGCAGCTCCTGGATCCGGCTGACACCGCCCTTGGGATAGAATACGATGATACGGGTACCCGGTACATCCGCAAAGCCAGCCATGGCCGCCTTTCCGGTGTCGCCGGAAGTAGCTGTCAGGATCACGATCTCATTCTCCACATGGTTCTTCCTGGCGGCGGTGGTCATCAGGTAAGGCAGAATGGACAGCGCCATATCCTTGAACGCGATGGTGCTGCCATGAAACAGCTCCAGATAATAAGCGCCGTCTGCCTTGACCAGGGGAGCGATCTCTTCTGTATCGAATTTGCTGTCATAGGCATGCCCGATACAGTACTTAAGCTCCTCCTCCGTGTAGTCTGTAAGAAACAGCTTCATCACCTCATAGGCAACCTGCTGGTAGGTCATGCCGGCCAGTTTTGCCACCGGAACATCTAACCGGGGGATGAAGTCCGGCATGAACAGGCCGCCGTCATCTGCCAGCCCTTTTAAGATCGCCTGGGACGCGGTCAGGCCGCTTTCTTTGCCTCTTGTACTTTGATAAGATAAATTTGTCATAACGGGAATCCTTTCGCATAAATAGTCAACTTTGCATGCCTGCATTGTAGCACAATTCAGAAAGGGGTGCAAGGTTATCATTCCCTTTCTGTCTCTACATCTCAGCGGAACACAATGGGATTCTCCAGATATTCCGTACGGATGGTTATGTAAGGATAGGATTTCTCCACGCCCGTGTCCTCTCCCTTCTGGGGCCCCAGAAGCTCCGTGTCGATGACAATGGAATTCTCTGTCAGATACAGCTCCCGCACCGTGATGCTGTAACCGCCCGTAGCCTGCTCCCCGTAGCCCACCACGATAAACAGCCCCTGGTCATTGCTGTAAGACAGCTTAAAGGGCGCCGCCTTCTTCTCCTCTGCCAGCGCTCTCAATTCCTGGGGAAGCTCATTCTCTCCTACCACAGTGAATTCCAGATCCCGCAGCTTTTCCTGGTTCTCCTTTTCCACACTGCACCCGGTCAGCAGGCGCACGATACACGCCCATGCCAGCAGACAGACCACCAGTATCATTTTTCCATTCCACAACTTACGCATAGAAACAACCTCCCGGTTCCATATGCATTCCCCAGGCATTGGCAGCCCTCTCCATCCCTGGGAAACCCATGATTTGTTCCATAACAATTTATTCCTCTGCTTTCATTTCTATGCGGAAAACTGCTTGTCAAATCTTATCATTTATTTTAGAATTACAGAGTAACTGTCCAGACAAACGGCAAATCATGGGAGACCGTGGGCTGCAAACGTACTTTCTGCTTGCACAGGCGCTTTCTTCCATAATTTGATATCGGGCTGACGCCGGTCGCTTTCTGCCTCCGGCGGACCATCCAAAACCAAGTATAAAGAAAAGGATCTGATACCCATGAATCCCATACGAAAGCTCTACTGCCGCACCTTCCAGACCGCATTTAAGATCGCACTGCCCTTCCTTCCCTACCGAAAGCCCCTGACGGTTTCCGGCGCAGGGAAGCTGCCGGACATTCTGTGCGCCCATGGCTGCGGCCATGTACTGATCATTACCGACCAGGGCATCACAAAGCTGGGCCTTTTAACCCCTTTGCTCCAGTCCCTTAAAATGCACCAGATCGCATTTACCATCTATGACAAGACCGTAGCCAATCCTGCCACAGCCAACGTAGAGGAGGCCCGGGCCGTCTTCCTGCTGAAGGGCTGTGATGCCATCATCGGCTTTGGCGGAGGCTCCAGCATCGACTGTGCCAAGGCTGTCGGCGCCCGGATCGCCCAGCCCCGCAAATCCCTGGCCCGGATGAAGGGGATCCTGAAGGTCCGCCGCCGTCTTCCGCTGCTGATTGCCATTCCCACCACAGCCGGAACCGGAAGCGAGACCACACTGGCTTCGGTCATTACGGATTCCAGAACCCGCCGCAAATATGTCATCAATGATTTCCCCCTGATTCCCCGGTATGCAGTGCTGGATGCCCGACTCACCGCCAGCCTGTCTCCCTTCCTCACCGCCACCACCGGCCTGGATGCCCTGACCCATGCGGTGGAGGCCTATATCGGCAATTCCACCACCCGGGACACCCGTCGGGCTTCCCTGACCGCCGTAAGGCTGATTTTCGCAAACCTGGACCGGGCCTATACAAATGGTGCCGACCTGAACGCACGCCGCAACATGCTGGTAGCATCCTTCCACGCCGGATACGCCTTCAACAAATCTTATGTAGGCTACATCCACGCGGTGGCCCACTCCCTGGGCGGGGAATACGGTGTTCCCCACGGACTTGCCAATGCCATCCTGCTACCGCTTTTCCTGGAAGCCTATGGGCCTGCCATCTATAAAAAACTCCACTGTCTGGCCATGGCCGCCGGACTGGCAGATCCCAATACCCCCCATGAAGCCGCCGCAAAATGCTTCATCCAGGCAATCCGTGACATGCGCACGCGTTTCCGGATTCCGGATACCATCCCGGATATCTGTCTGGCCGACATTCCCCGGCTGGCCTCTTATGCAGACAGGGAAGCCAACCCTCTGTATCCGGTTCCGGTGCTGATGGATGCCAGGAATCTGGAAAAATTTTACAGAAAGCTGATGCCGTAACAGTACAGGGGATGTCTGAGCTGTCACGAAGCAGCATCCTTTACGGCATGGCCATGGCCTGGAATAAATGAAACCTGCAATCGTTCATGGAGACAAATTATGACAGAACAGGAAATCAAAAATATTGTAGAAACCCAACGCGCCTACTTCCGCACCGGCGCCACACTCCCGGTCTGCACACGGATCCAGGCCCTGATGCGGCTGAAGAAATGCATCCAGGCCCACGAGGCAGAGATCAATGCTGCCCTGAAAGCAGATCTGGGGAAAAGCAGCTTTGAAAGCTATATGTGCGAGACCGGCCTGGTCCTCAGCGAGATCACCTATATGTTAAAGCATGTCCGCTCCCTGGCGCGGGAGAAGACCGTGGCCACGCCCCTGGCCCAGTTCCATTCCAGAAGCTATCAGAAGCCGTCCCCCTACGGTGTATCCCTGATCATGAGTCCCTGGAACTATCCGTTCCTGCTGACCATGGATCCCCTGGCAGATGCCATTGCCGCAGGAAACACCGTGGTGTTAAAACCCAGCGCCTATTCTCCCAATACCAGCCGGCTTATAGGCAGGATTGTCCGCAAATGCTTCGCCCCGGAGCTGGTATCTGTAGTCACGGGAGGACGGGCGGAAAATACCTGCCTGTTAAAAGAACGGTTCGATTATATATTCTTCACCGGAAGTCAGACTGTAGGCCAGGAAGTCATGAGGCAGGCAGCCGCCCATCTGACCCCCGTGACCCTGGAGCTGGGCGGAAAAAGTCCCTGCATTGTGGATAAAACTGCCAATCTGAAGCTGGCTGCCAGACGCATCGTCTTCGGCAAATTCTTAAACTGCGGGCAGACCTGTGTAGCTCCCGATTACATCTACTGCCACAGGACGGTGAAGGAGGAACTGGTAAAGGAGATCAAAAAGCAGATCACGCGCCAGTTCGGCACGGATCCCCTTGCCAGTGAGAACTATGGAAAGATCATCAATGAGAAGCATTTCTGCCGCCTGCTGTCTCTCATCGACTATGACAAGGTGACTGCCGGAGGTATGACAGACATCACAGGGCAGCGGATCGCGCCCACGGTCATGGAGAATGTGACCTTCTCCGACGCAGTCATGCAGGAGGAAATCTTCGGCCCCGTGCTGCCGGTGCTGACCTACGATTCCTTAGATGAGGCGGTTCGTACCATCAATTCCAGGCCCCATCCCCTGGCGCTCTATCTGTTCACCAGGGACAAGCTGACGGCCCGGAAGGTTATGGCCCGGTGCAGCTTTGGCGGCGGGTGTGTCAATGACACCATCATCCATCTGGCCACCAGCGAGATGGGCTTTGGCGGCTTCGGGGAAAGTGGTATGGGGTCTTATCATGGGAAGGACGGCTTCCGGACCTTTTCCCACTATAAGAGTATTGTGGATAAGAAGCTGTGGCTGGATCTGCCTATGCGGTACCAGCCGTACAGAAGGGTATATGACAAGCTGATTCACCTGTTTTTGCGGTAACAGCAGGTTCTGCCATAACGAATCACGGAATGCAGCTAATCCAGCTTGTTCTTTACCGTAAATACTGCCAGCTGGGTACGGTCCTTCAGCTTCAGCTTCTCCAGCAGCCGGGAGATATTGTTGCGGACAGTTCCTTCCGCCAGGAAGAGCTCCGCCGCAATCTCCTTGTTGTCCATGCCGCGGGCCACACATCGCATGATATCCCGCTCCCGGTCCGTGATCCTGGCGGCCATGTCCGCATCCCCCATACCGCCCTGGGTCTCTCCGGCTCCGCGAACCGGGTTCATCTGACGCCGCATGCCTTCAAAAACACTGTCACCGAAGATCCGCATCCCGGCGCAGACTGCCTTCACGGACTGGATCACCTTCTCATCTTCCATCTCCTTGAGGATATAGCCGTCCGCGCCGCTGGACAAAGCCGCTTCCACCGTCTCGTCGTCGTCAAAGGTGGTCAGAACCAGTACCCGGATATCCGGAAACTGCTGTTTGATCCGGCAAATCCCCCAGCTTCCGTCGTATCCCGGCATGCGCATGTCCATCAGAACTACATCCGGATGGTGCTGGCTGCACAGAGCCAGAGCCTCTTTGCCATTGGCCGCCAGACCGGCTACCTGGATCTCCGGATCCCGCACCAGAATAGCCTCAAGACCCTGGCGGAGGATCTGGATGTCGTCTGCGATGATTACTTTGATCATGGGATTCCCTCCTCTGCTCTAAATTCCCGGTACTAAAAGAAAATCCGCCAGATGTGTTCTCCTTGGCAGCTTATCAGCTTTATATTTCCGTTGTTTCCCTACAGCAAAACCATCATGCCTCTGCTCCAGCAGCCAGCAGGGCTTTCAGACGTTCCAGCTCCCTATGCTCCTGCTCCCGCGCCTGACGCTCTCTTTCCAGCTGGAACGACAGCTCTTTATTCTGCCGCTCTGCTTCTCTTTTCTGCTGCTCTGCCTCCCTTCTC
>Ga0137310_101795_pt1 | contig 13079 bp, 10 predicted proteins | sample NAcewiD2O_June_2_FD_97183 | JGI IMG/M metagenome (GOLD analysis project Ga0137310, IMG submission 97183) | Mouse cecal microbial communities from Vienna, Austria - N-Acetylglucosamine amended D2O_June | ecosystem: Host-associated > Mammals > Digestive system > Large intestine > Cecum | place...
TAGACAATTCCGAGGATTAATATAGCGATAAACCTCCTCAGATACGCCATTTTGACCATGATGTGCCATTTGAAGATAATCGATATTCTTTATTTTCGCTTTATATGGTCCGTTCAATAATCGGTCACCGGCTTCAATACCTGCATCTCCTAAAATGAGAATGCTGCTTTCATCTGTCTCGACTTTGTATATAGTTGAACTGTTATTTCCAAAATTGGTTGTAATGCTTGCATCCGGGCTTTGAAGGACGAAAACAGTAAACTCTCCAATTTGAAACTCGTTCCCTTCAACTGGAACGTCGACAACTGGGGCGTACTCCAGCGCCGTTTCTATTGTTTGATACTCCGAATAACAATCGGGATCATACAGTTGAATCAAATCAGATGACGGGAAGTTGCAATATACTTTCTCGATTTTTATCATTGCATCTGGCTCGGATAGTATTTGAGCAAGAGCTCCTGTATGGTCTTCATGATAATGGGTGATAAACCAGGCATCTACCGTATCGTCGTTACTTAGTTTTTTCACTTCATCAACGACTTCCCCCGCATCTCCTTTTGTACCTCCATCAAACACAATTGTTATTTCCCCGTCCGATAGAACATAACCGCACATTTGAGATTCCGTACTTGGAGCCAATTGAGCAAGAATAACTGTTTCATGATTCCGGGTATTGCCAGAAATCAAAGCTAACGCAACACCCAAGGCAAAAAGAATGAGTATAAAAATCAAACGCTTATTTCTTTTCATAAGTCATCCTTTCCCATATCAGCTAGAAGAGGCACAATCGGATGTGTTCCGGATACCCAAGTGTTTTTTTCATTTAAACAAAACGAAGTAAAGATCCATAAGTCTGGCTCTTCCAGATTTTAGTTCATGGTATACAGGATTCAAATTCTGCCAGATCAAATCCCAAAACGATCTGTTATGCAGGGCCTGAATATGGGCATCTGCAAAGAGGATCCGCTTTTGATATACGTCACTTTTCTTAAATTCTTCAGGCCATATATCCCGGACTGTAGTCATGGCATCACGCATATCTTCTGCAAATTTGAGTCTGACCCATTCTTCGGCTTTTTTCCCCTTGGGAATTCCAATCGTATTCTGGCTGTGGGTCCGATAGCAGAACAATGGTTTATTAAGAAAATAAAAGCCATTTTCATGACTTGCAAGTAACGCTATCAGCCAGTCATGGGGAATTCTGTCTGTCCAATTCGCAAGATAAGCATTGGCTGCTGTTTTAGATAATGCCATGGAACACCCCTGAAAATAGTTATGGCTACAAAACTCATCAAAAGTTACGGAGACAAGACTGTTTGCCTGTATAGGTTTCAAATACAGGTTATTATTTGACATTCCCTTTCGCAGTTTGACAGAATATGACTTTCCGTCTGCATCCATAAATTCAAAAGAGGATGCAAGAACCTGTATATCTGGATGAGTTTCCATGATATCACTCATGATATGAACTTTCTCGGGCATCCAGAAATCGTCCTGATCACTTAGAAATATCAAATCTCCCTGGCAAAGACGAATTACTTCGCGGAAATTCTTTTTGTATCCCAAAGTGCTTTTGTTTCTATATACCCTGATATTTGGGTGCTTTCCCTGAAACTTTTTTATAATCTCCATAGACTGGTCTGTGGAACAGTCATCAACAATCACGATTTCGTCTGCCTGTTTTGTCTGACGAACTATGGAATCCAGCTGCACTTCCAGATACTTCTCACCATTATAAACTGCCATCGCAACGGATATCATATGAGTTTCCTCTCTTTCAATATCCTGATCAAAGTCAGACGCCAACGGATCATGGTCAATATATCTGCATGACTTAGACTGGATTGGTTATTTGAATGTCGCCTATAATCAATCAGCGGTTCCTTTAAATATCTCACCTTCCCTGTCCTGCAGGCTGTCAGTCCAAGCCATTGATCATGCATCGGCAGATTTTTAGGGAACGGTAAAGCTCTATCCAACAAAGACCGTTTAAATGCCATACAGCAGCCAATGAAGGAATTGCGAAGCAGATTGTTCCAAAATCCTTTTTTTGTTCCATGCCATTGAAAATAAGACGATTCCAGTTCTGATAGATTTTCATCTATAATCCGGCAATCATGCAAAACCAGGAGAGTATCATCTTTTTTCAAAGCATCGAGTACAACCTTCAACTTTCTGCTGCACCAGATGTCATCCTGATCAGCAAGAAAAATATAATCGCCATGGGCTGCATTCAGTCCATTCTCAACATTGCTTACAACTCCCTGACCTGGCCCTTTCAGCAGACGGATTCTTTGATCCTGAAACCCGGATATGAGAGATTCAGTCCTATCGGTGGAAGGGTCAAGGGAGATTACCAGTTCATCTCTCTCATCAAGCTGTTGAATAATGGAAGCTATTTGCGCTTCAATGAATTCTTCCCCGTTACAGGCTGCCATCACGACAGAAACACGCCTATTCATTCCAGAGTACCCCTGGATATCTCAGCTGAACAGCCAGATGTAGTTTGCGCTTGAATATCAGATATCTGGCTTTCCAACGTGCAGTTGAATAATATGTCAGCAAATCGCTTTTTTGTATTTTCAGTCGCTTTACAGCCGCTGCTAAATCCAAAATATCCGCGGAAAATGCCTGCTTCAGGTTAGTCGGAAGAATTTTGATTTTTTCCCCGGAATTTTTCATATCCTTCAAAAACTGGTGATCCACATAATCCAGGAACAGTCGCTCATCATAAGAGTAGGAATCTGCCAGCCTCTTGGGTATAGCCATACCGCTGTTGATTCCTGTAATCTCCGTAATTGATTCCGTTGACTGCACCAAATGTGGAATATCATGCTTCATTTCTGCAGGTGAAATCATCTTTCCGTTTGCCGTCATGACCACTGGAAGAAGAATGGCATCCGGTGATTCCATTCGTAGTTTTACCCAATATTCATCCGGAATTTCTGTATCATCATCCAGAAGCACAATCCAGTCTCCGGGTTTCTTGCGAAGCACATTAAATGCCGCGTTATAGGCTTTAGACAGCCCTTTGTTTCCATTCATAGAAAGAAACCAGGCGCCTGCCTGTCGGGCTTCTTCCTGGTTTTGAACTGATTCATCTGTACTGTTATCCACTACGAGAAGCTGTACATCTGACTGGCTTTTCGCAGAACAAAACGAAGGACATTCTGAAAGATGTTTGTTGTACACGACCATCACAGCGTATATTTTCATGCATCCACCTCATCCAGCGTTCTGAAAAAAGTCTCTTCCGAGAAGAATCTCTCATAGACTTCCTGCATATTGCGTCTTCTTCTCAGAGCCTGATCAGCTGGTTCATGACAGATCCTCTGCGCGAGTTCATCCAGATGATCACGGTCAACATTGAAACCCAGGTCGTACTTCTCCACAAGTTTCTCCGTGTCCCCACCTATGGAATTCAGCATTGGCAGACCACCAATCATGTAATCCAGAGATTTCATAGTCAGGCCAACCATGACATTGGGCTTGACGATATTCAGTCCGAAATGGCAATGATCAAAAATCTCCTGCTTGGCCTGCGGATCAAACAGAATACCGTGATCCACTACCTGCGCTCCTGTGCTTTGCACTTCTGAAATGAGTCGATCTTTTGTTTCCCCTTCTCCAATAATATGAAAACGTGTAGGTTTGATTTTGGTTGTTGCTTCCGTGATTTTCCGTATCAGACAGATATCAATGATATTGTTGATGGATCCCAGATAAACCAGATCCAGGGTATCGGCGTCCAGATGGGGATGCAGAGGCATTGGTTCCTGGGATCGGGCAAAGTGAAGAACGGTGTAGTCGTCATTTGCATTCAAGCCTTCCAGAAACAGTTCGCATTCCACAAAGACCTGGTCTGCATTCGGAAGGTTCTTGTCACGGAGCTTCTTCCACTCAGTAAAAACCGGCAGCCATTCAAATCTCTGAATAGGAAGAGCTTCCGGCCACAGATCATTGATATCAAAATACAGTCTGATATCCGGATGGTTCTTTTTGTAATGGCTCATGGTTTTGCACAGTGAGTTTGCAGGAACCATGGAATGTATGATATCAGGCTGCAGCTCTTCCATGAGTTTCTCAGCCTTACTGGAAAACCGGAGATGGGAATACAGACGTCTGAACGACAGATTCTTATAGTAAGGAGGAGTTTCAATCAACACATCCGCATCCTCCAGGGAGGAGATCCGCTGTTTTCTTCGATGAGAAAAATCGGAACTGATGACTGTCACTTCGTATCCCTTTGACGAATAGTACTTTTTCAAAAGTCTTACTCTGTCAAAGAATGTGTCATTGAAGCATACGATTGCGACCTTCAAAACTCTCCTCCTCCTTTCTTTTCACGACATTCCAAATCAGTATATCACATTCAGATCTTTCAAAATTCAGCCTTCCGGTACCTGTGACGGATCTTCCACAGACTGTCCGGGATTTTCGGGTTCTTCTACGGGAGGTTCAGTGGGCAAACCGGAGTCCTCAGGCACTTGAACATCCCATTGAGGCTCTTCATAGTACCAGGAAGGATCATAGTAGTCAGTTCCAGTCTCGTTGTTATACTCATAGCTCTCGGGAATCTGCTGATAGATGTCTTCTGTAGATTCCTTTGGCTCGGCTTCCGTGACCTCGTCTGCATCTTTTCCATCCAGAACCGCCATGATTTTGTCGTGGGCAAGCGCCACGGTATTCTGATCAAGAACAGTCACATAGGCTTCCTGACCCAGCGAAGGACAGAACAGGGTATCACCATCGCCGGATACCTGATAGGACTCAAATTTCCAGTCCGGTATTGCCTGGATTTGATACTTGATGAAGTCTGTGATTTCGTCCTGAGAAAGCGTTGTATCAAATGCACTCTCCAGAGCCTTCAGCAAGCTGGTGTAATTCACAATAATCTCCGGACTTGTTGCTTTGTTAAAAATTGCCTTCAGGACCATTTGCTGGTTTCGTACCCGCTGGTTGTCTCCATCTATATATGCATATCGCTCCCGTGCAAAGGAAAGAGCCCGTTCCCCGTCCAGATGATTCCAACCTTCGGTAACACCTTCCAGTGTGGAGTCTGCATAGAATGTCTCAACAGCCTGACCTTCCGGAACTTCAATATCAATACCGCCCAGACTGTCCACGATATTGGTCACACTGGAGAAATTCACGCGGAATGTATAGTTGATGTCAATATCCAGAAGTTTCTCGACTGTTCTTTTTGTGGATGTGATTCCGTTGATGCCGGTATGGGTGATTTTATCCAGTTCACCTTCCGCACAGGCATAGGCATCTCCGCAGTCCACAGGGATATAGGAGTCTCGGGGGATACTTGTCAGCAGAACAGTGGAAGTCATGGGATTTACGGTCACAACCATATTAACGTCCGACCGGGACAGTTCCCCCACATCTCCATAGGTGTCATTTCCAGAAATCAGGATGTTGTAGGGTTTGGTTGTAACATCAGAAACTGCTAGAGCTTCATTGGTGGCGCTGGTCTTGAAATGAGCCTGGAATATGACTCTCGTCCTGGTTGAGAAATCTGCGTAATCCTCCAGCTCGGTGACATTGGTCCGATATGCTTCATTGAGAATGACCGCATCCACATCCCCGCTATACAAAGCCATGGCTTCCTGCGGAACGGAATCCAGCTCGACCTGCTCAAACTCCACAGGCATTTCTTTCTGAATCTGCTCGAGCGCCTTTTCCGTACCGCCTTTGTCAATGTTTTTCAGGATTCCGACTTTTTTACCGGAAAGGTTCTCCAGGGAATCAATATCAGACTCACTCATCACAATGACAGATATATTGTTGTCATTGGTATTTTTAATGGCGGTGATTGATGCCAAGGGCCCATTGGTCCTGAAAATGTAGTAAGCACCCAGCATGTAAGCACAGGACAATATCAAGGATATTGCCAATACTGTATTTGTGATTTTTTTAGAGTGTTTGAATTCCAGATTCAGCAAAAAGAAAATCAGGCAAACCAATCCAAGAATCAACAGGAAGGGATAAAGAACAGTATCAGGCAGTACCCCCAAAGCATACATTTGATATCCGACAAATGCCGTTGAGACAACTAACAAAATATACACAACCCATGCCCATGTTGTTCTGTTCTTGAGATATTTCATAATCTGCCTTTCTTACTCCCATTCACCTCTGAAGTCCCGGTTTTCCAACTTTCCGGATATCTGTATCAGTAAATACAAAACAATACTATGTCGGTCAGCACTGTCTCACTATCCGTCATTCTAACATTTGTCTCATTACCTTGGAAATGCCGCTGTGGCAGCGAACCGCTTACAGTGATCGGTCCCAGTATAAAGAGAAAAGGACAGCAAGTGATGTCTCACTGTCCTGGCTCTTATTCGTAGGTGTATTCGAAATTGCCGGCATCATCCTCAGGATCCGAGAAATCATTTCCCTGGGGTACAGTTCCAGCATCTTCATACAGGACATCATCCTCTGAAGTGTCATCTTCTGTCCCATACACCGGCGCATATCCGGCGTCTTCCTCCGGTACATACACTTCGCCCATGCCGGCTGCACGTTCCGCCCGCTGCTGGTCCACACTGAGCGATCCTGCCGCATCCACAGAATGCGCCTCAGCATAGCTTCTGACTTCATCGGCACTGTCACCGTTTTCCGTCATCAGAATGAGGGTTCTGGCAGCGTCTGTCATCTCGGGGCGGGGAATGGTCACCGCCACATAAGAGCCAATGGTACCGGACAGCTGTGTATCTGGCTCTCCTGCAATGGCATAGCTGATGATCTGCCAGTTGGGACGGCGCAGGAGCTCATACCGCAGGAAACTCTTGATCTGATCGGCGGGCATATTCGTTTCGAAGGCCACACTCACCGCGTCCATCAGCGCTGGGTACCGGAAGAGCAGTTCGGGGCTGATGATTTTGTCGATCAGAGCCCGCATGACCTGCTGCTGGTTACGGATCCGCTGATTGTCTCCATCCTGGTAGGCATGCCGCTCCCTGGCAAAGGCCAGGGCCCGCTCGCCCTCGAGGTGGTTCCAGCCGGCTTTTACGCCTTCGGTGCCATTGGCGTAGAACGTATCCACTTCCAGCCCTTCGGGGATCTCCACATCGATGCCACCCATGGCATCCACGAGATTCACCAGACTGGAGAAGTTGACCCGGACGGTATAGTTGATTTCGATGCCCAGGTAGTCCTCAATGGTGCTTTCTGTGGTGCCCACACCATACAGACCGGTGTGCGTCAGCTTGTCATCCACAGAGGAGCAGGCTGTTTCGTCCTTTTTGCAGGACATGGTCAGGTAGGAATCCCGGGGAATGCTGGTGATCAGCACGACCTGTGTGCGGGGATCGATCGTCAGCAGCATATTGACATCCGACCGGGAGTTCTCGTTCAGACTGCCATAGGAATCATTGCCGCTGATGAGGACCGTGAAGGGATCCCGGGTGATGTCTGCAACGCTGTCGGGATCATTGGCGGCTGATTTTGTGCGGTCGGTGTACCAGACTGTCTGCTGCAGGACATTGGAATCGGTCTGGAACTCAAAGAATCCTTCGGTTTCGTGGATGATCTGCCGGGTGTTGTCCGGAATCAGCACAGCCTGCACTTCGCCGTCATACAGTGCCTGGACGCAGGAAAGCACATCAGGGAAATCCTGCACAGACACACTGGCTTTCGACTGCAGTTCCTGCAGTCCTTTGGCGATGCCTTCCGGATCGGCCTGGGGAACCGTGCCGACGATCTTGCCGTTGAGGTCCGACACATTGTCAATATTGTCTTTTTTCAGGCTCACCAGGGACACGGTATTGGCAATCCTGTCGGTGAGGTTGGTCACATTGTCAAATACTTCATCGGTTTTCTTCAGATAGTCTGCCCCGACGAAAAAGCCGCAGGCAAGGGCCACAGCCACAAGCCAGCAAATCAGACGGGCAGCTGTTTTCCGGGCAAACTTGAACCAGAGAATGACGTAAATCAGCAGGGAAACAGCCAGGATCACGACACCCGTCAGAAGTATGTGCGATGGCAGCAGATCGATCTGCACGAGGGACAAGACGAACAGTCCCAGGCACACAAACATCGCCAGCACAGCCACAATACTGAGCAGCCCTGGACGCCGGCGCCGGACGGTTTTCTTTTTCTGTTTCCTTACTGGTTCAGCCATGATTCCCCTCCTGTGTCACAGTTGTTTAAGGTCTCGGACATAAAAAAACAAGGTTTTTTTGTCCCTTGTTTCAAGTGTAGTAAAAAGCTCGGCCGGAAATCAACAACGTTTCCGTCTCTTGTTGCATTTTTTGGGTGAAAGTCATGAATTTTCTGTTTCATTCGCCGCCGGTTCGCCGCTTTTCGCGTCCAGCACACCCTTCAGGCTGTGGTCCTGGACCCAGGAGCTGTAGTTGTAAAGAAAGAGCACATCACTGAAGACACCGGTTTCCATGAGCCGGTCCAGGTTCCCGTCATAATACCTTGGATCCAAGACTGTGATCGACCGGCACTGAGGGATCAGGAACTGCAGCATGGCATTCGCATAGGAATCCTTGAATACCAGCAGCCGCACCGGGCTGTCATTGTCCATCTCCAGGGTGAACTCCCCGGTATTCGGACCTGTAAAGACCTGATACTTGTCCCGTCGGTCCAGCGCACTTTCATCGTACATGGTCCGGTATTTCACGCCGTCTTTTGTCATGACATACTCCGGCCCGTTTTTCGGCACCCAGATCTCGACGGTATCCGAGAGAAACGGATCGCCGGTTTTAGCGGAGAGTGTCCCCTGGAAACCATCGGCAGCTTTGAGAATATCGAAAGCGGCTTCGTCGGCACTCCAGCCTTTTGCGGCAGCCAGGTCCGTCCAGGCATACCAGGCACCCCTGGACTTCCAGTGGTGGTCAGTGGCATAGTACAGATCTTCGTCTTTGTGACTGGCCAGTGTGTCCAGGCTGTTGATGAATCCCAGATCCTGGCTCTTGCTCTGGATATCCGCAATGGCTGCGGCTTCATCGGCGGAGGTGGCATTCATGGGCAGCCTGTCGGCATTGACCGCAATGGAGGTGGGGACGATCTGCACGTTGACCGGGATCCCGGTTTTGGCCTGAAAATCACGGATGGCCTGCAGGTTCTGGTCCGAGACTGCCGCATCATAGGCAGGTGCCTGCTGCAGAAGCATATGACTGCCTATATAGACATCATCAATCTCGGAAACGCCTTCCAGGCGCTGAACGCAGTAGTTCAGGTGAAGAAGGGAATTCCTAAGGGGAAACTGATCGGCATACCAGTCATTGATTTCCCGTCCGGTCTCGCCCGTCCAGAGCCCCCGGGCCTGAATGTCCGATATCTGGGCAAGGGGCCGGTTTTCAGTATCGCTGTCGGCCTTGTCGGGCAGGACAAGGTTCAGGATCACCGCCAGCAGGCCGCCGCCGAGGATCACCAGAAAGAGAATATTGCCAAGCCGGTCCTGCCGGCTCCATTTTTTGGTTTTCATGGATTTCCCCTTTCTAGAATGCAAAATACAGGAAGGTCCTGGATGTGCCGGCCACCAGGGCTGCCAGACAGGTCAGCAGGATCAGCGACCACAAGACAGCCATGCCCAGTACTGCCGGCATTTTCCATTTCCGGAAGATCCTGTCCTGCAGGCGCTGGAACAGCGAGCCGCTGAAGGCGAATGCCAGCAGGAAGAGAAGGGCGTTGGTCCGCAGCCAGAAGAGTGTCTGGTCATCTGTCAGTCCAGTGACACCAATGCCAAACATCCGGCCCAGTCTCGCAAAGGCGGTCACCAGATCCGGCGCGGCGAAGAACACCCAGCCAATGTCGGCAATGAGGAAGATCAGGATGACCCGCCCCCGCCGCGGGAGTTTCTCGAGATATGGCTGGAACCAGAACCGTTCGGCAATGATCAGCAGTCCATAATACAGTCCCCATACCACGTAGGTAAGGTTCGCTCCATGCCAGATGCCGGTGAGCAGCCAGACAATGAGCAGATTGCGGATGAGGGCTTTTGTGCCTTCACGGCTGCCGCCCAGCGGAATGTAGACATAGTCCCGGAACCAGCTGGAAAGAGCGATGTGCCACCGCCGCCAGAAGTCGCGGACAGAGACAGACCGATAGGGATGGTCAAAGTTCTCCGGAATGTGAAAGCCGAACCATCGGCCCATGCCAATGGCCATATCGGAATATCCCGAGAAATCGAAGTACAGCTGGAAGGCGTAGGCCAGGGACAGGACCCAGGCACCGGCCCAGGTGGTGTTGGCCTGCAGGGCCACAAACACTTTTCCGAGTCCATCGGCCAGAATGACTTTCTTGGCCAGTCCCCGGGTGAATTTCAGGCTTCCGGAGCCGATGTCCTGGAAGGTGACGGTCCGGGTGGACAGTTCCGGTTCCATTTCGTGGTACTGGACAATGGGGCCCTGTGCCATTTTCGGAAAAAAGGACAGGTACAGCGCCAGTTTGAGAAAGTCTGTCTGTGCCGTGCACCGTCTGGTGTATACATCGGCGAGATAGGACAGGGCCGTGAATGTGTAGAAGGAGATCCCCAGCGGGAAGGGCAGCCCCAGGGGCCGGAGTCCGAGCCCCGTCAGGATAGGATCCAGATACTTGTAGAGTCCCAGGATGACCAGAAGTCCGCCGGCAGCGGTCCAGAACAGCGGTTTGCGGTTTGCATCGGACTCGTCTTCGAGGGCCCGTCCGGCAAACCAGATCCAGCAGGTCTCGATGAGAAGCAGTACCAGTCCCTGGAGGCCGGCCCAGGCATAGAACAGCCAGGACAGAACCACGAGAAGGATGTTGCGGCTTTTATCTGTCTTCAGCGCCCGGTATCCCAGAACACTCAGGGGCAGGAAGGCAGTGAGAAACAGCAGGTTCGTGAAACTCATAGCGCCTCCTCGAACCGGGCTGCGGCTTCCTTTGCCTGGGGACCGGTCATATAGAACAGGTAGTTGGGGTGCACATCGACCACAGCCTGATTCACCATATCCAGCTGTTCAGGGGCGTATCCCTGGTAAATGTCTTTCTGGGACTGGATCCGGGCATTGACTTTGTCCAGCACCTCCTGTTCCTGGGCGGGATCAAACCGGATGATGAGGAGCTCTTCAGCGTTCATGGCGTTCAGGCTCCTCCAGTAGGCAATGTCGGGATACTGCGCCGGGTCCAGTCCGAGCTTGCTGCGGATCAGGGACTGGTCTGCGGCCGGATAGGCTGTCATGTCCATGCCTTCGGTGACCGCAGCTGTCACATCCGCAAAGTCTGCCTGGCTGGGTCCTTCCCGGAATACAGAGGGCAGAAAAAAGCACAGAAAAGCAGTGAAAGTCACAATCATTCCGATGGTCCAGCGGTTGAGGGACGGGATCTTTGTGCGGTTCATACAGCTTCTCCCACAGCATCCACGATGCTTTCGGCCCATTTCAGGCACATATCCGGTGCAAGGTGAATGCCATCGGATTCCAGGTTGTCCTGGATCTCTGCATTCAGGCTGCCGGAGTCAATGAAGACCCAGTGGTTTCTTTCGCACATGGCCTTGAGCTGTTCGTTGTACTGCCCGAGGTTTCCGTACTGTGGATATTCTTCAATGACTGCCGGTGAGACGTCCAGGATCGACGTGACAAACACCCGGGCTCCTGGTGCCGCTTTGGCTGCCTGCTGAATATAAGATTCATAGACCTGCGCAAATCCTTCGGGACTGCCACCCAGGTTATGCTGCACGTCATTGATGCCATAGGACACAATGAGATTGGCCGGCTGGAGAGCAGTGATCCGCTCCAGCTGGTTGGGTATGTCCTGGCAGTCTGTGCCAATCACGGCAATGTCCCGGTCGCTGTCCAGGATCTGGTATCCGGCAAGAGCTGCAGCCCTGGAATCACCGATCATGGCGTAGTCCGGCAGCAGCGCGGAGTAGGAGATCTTTCCTTCGCTGTAGGCCTGTTTCAGCTCGGCGGTCCGCTTCTGTGCGAGCGCGGAAGTCAGTTCAGCGGGATCCTTCGCAGCCTGTTCCCGGATCCATGCCCGGCCGTCTGTGACCTGCTGAGACTGTGTGTGAATCGTAAGCCACACAAGCAGCAAGACAAAAAGAGCGCCGGTTCCCACAGCAGCGAATTTCTGCCGGAGAACCAGGCGGTTCCACCATTCTTTCATATCGTTCTCCCCTTATTCGTTACTGCTATTGTACGGAAAACTGGCTGTTCCTGTTACTGAAAACAACAGAAAATGCAGGTTTTTTCTGCAGGGACAGGCAGGCTGTTCCCACTTGTTCCCGGCAGGAAAAGCATACATTGCATATGAAGGCCAGTCCCAGCAGAGTCTGGAATCGTGGCAGCAAAAAGGCCGGGGCATCTGTATATTGACGATCCCGGTCTGATCGAATCGAGTTTGCAGGACAGGCAGATTCAGTCCGCTTTGTGGCGGGCCAGTTCGGCTTCCGGTTCCCGGATTCGCCTGTCGCGGTCTTCCAGCTCCCTGTCCTTCTCCTCCAGCCGGGTGCCAAAAATCTGAATGCTGCCGTCATTGCCACACCTTCTTTTTCCATGTACTCCAGGGCCTCCTTCCGGTTTCTGTCCCGGAAAATGTGACCCAGGCCGTTCAGTGTTCTGTCCTCTAAATCGTCCCACTCCGGGTCGATAAATACAAATCTGTTCTCCACACGGGTCTCTGTGATACGGGAAAACTCCCTGATCACTCTGGCATTGCCATGCCTTGCCTTCACCTCCCAGGTGATGATGAGAGCGTCCGAAAATATGGCTGTGGGATAGATCCAGAACATCTTCAGATTATTCAGTCCTGCACAGTCTGTGTTCATGCCATTGATCCGGTTTTGCTGCCCGGAAATGCCTCTGGCAATATAGCAGTCATTCCGGTTGGCCATCACTTCAGCCGTTGGCACGGTATTGTTCACTTCGATGATGACCACATACAGTTCCTCCGTCACCATATCCTGTATCACGCAGACCTGGTCATTGACTGTGATTCCTTCCACCGCCACTGTGAGCGCAGGATCCATCGTCTCCATCTTCTCATTCAGGACCGCCAGCTCGCTCGCCGCACTCAATGGCATACGGAACACCTCTTGGATCCTGCTGCTGATTTCCCGTACCGTGAAGTCTGCGTATTCCGGACACATCAGCCTG
>Ga0137310_101796_pt1 | contig 13077 bp, 7 predicted proteins | sample NAcewiD2O_June_2_FD_97183 | JGI IMG/M metagenome (GOLD analysis project Ga0137310, IMG submission 97183) | Mouse cecal microbial communities from Vienna, Austria - N-Acetylglucosamine amended D2O_June | ecosystem: Host-associated > Mammals > Digestive system > Large intestine > Cecum | place...
CGTATAATGTCCATGAATGGAATTTTGCTGTCACACGAGCCTGTGAGGAACCGGGGGCAGTGAAGAGAAAAGGGAACGAGCGGATGAAAAATAAATTGAAATGGGCTGCCGCCACTGCTGCTGCTCTCCTCTGTTTGACAGTGGTTTCAGTGGAATTGGCGTCTTGTATAAAAGATTTTTTGGAGCAGGAGGCAGGGGCGGACAGGATCGTTATATCGGTGGTGGAAGAAAGCCTGGGGGAGTCTGAGAACCAGGAGCCGGATACCGGGGCGGGCCAGGAACAGACAGATGGCGGCGGAGACTGGTGGATAGAAATTTCCAGGGAGGAATCCGGGGAAGAAAGCCAGGAGACAGAAGAAGAATTAGAGGAGAGCCAGCCAGAGATCCCATATCCTAGGCGTACAAAGAAGCCTCAGTGGCAGTACCAGGTCCAGCCTCCCCAAGAGATTGTTCTTTTGCCTGAAGAGGAGCCTCTGCCGGTGGTCTGGGTGGTGTCGGACCTCCACTATATGTCTTCTGACGCTACTGATTACGGAAAAGCTTTTGATGATTTTGTCAGTAAATGCGACGGGAAAGTGGTGAGGTATCTGCCTGAGGTATTGGATGCTCTTCTGGAGGAGGCGGCTGCCGAGAAGCCCGACACGCTGATCCTCACAGGGGATATAACCATGGATGGGGAGGAGATCAACCATTTAGAGCTGGCCAAAAAGCTTGGACAGCTTCAGGAACAGGGAATCCAGGTTCTGGTCATTCCCGGAAATCACGACATCAATAATCACCATGCCAGAGTCTATTTTGGAGAGGAAGCGGAGTGGACAGAGGAAGTCTCCCCGGAGAGGTTTGGGGAGATCTACGGGGACTTCGGTTACGGTCAGGCTTTCAGCCGGGACCAGGCCTCTTTCAGCTACCTGTATGCCCTGAGGGAAAATATATGGCTCATGCTTCTGGATACAGCCCAGTATGTTCCGGAGAATCTGGTAGACGGAGCCGTAAGGCCTGAGACCTACGAGTGGATGGAGAGCCAGCTTGAGGCGGCCCGGGAACAGGGGATCCAGGTCATTGTCCTGGGACATCACAACCTTCTCCAGGAAAGCCGCATGTTCACCACCATGTGCGTCATGGAAAACAGCAGCGATGTTATCGGTCTTTTGGAGCGCTATCAGGTGCCTCTCTATATCAGCGGACACCTTCACCTGCAAAGGGTAAAGAAGCACAAAAAGGAGCCGGGGGTGGAAGAATATGGAATTTATGAGATCGTCAGCGACGCGTTCAGCATCCCGCCCTGCCAGTTCGGGGTGGTGTCCTGGCAGGAGGATGGCGCGATTGATTACCGCACCCGTCAGACCGATGTCAGCGCCTGGGCCGCGGGAAATGACTGTTTGGATGAAAATCTCCTGGATTTTCCCGGGTATCAGAGAGAGTATATCCATCGGCTCATAAAGGAGCAGATCAGGACGGTTACCTCCGGGCTTGAGGAGGGGGTGGCTGAGTCAATGGCCTGGTTTTACGCGGATACCTATGCGGAGTACTGCGCTGGACTGGAGATGGACCCTGTGGAGAAGGAGCGTTCTCAGGGCTATGAGAACTGGGAAAGGTTTCTGCCTGACAGCAAGGAGATGAAGGAGATCCAGGCCATGATCCGGGACAGCTTTGAGGACAGCAATCAGTTTATCTTTTCCGCGGAAAAGTCCAGTGACAGCTGTTCATAGGATTCGGAGATTTTCTTGGTGTTCTTGATCCCGTCTGCCCGATGATAGATCTCCAGCTGGGCTTTGTGAAATTCCATCTGGGCCCGGTTGAGGATGGTGTCCCGCCCGTCCTCCAGGGCATTCTGGTACCAGTAGAGCAGCAGGGATTCGTCAGGACTCAGCATCTTGGTAAAGGAACTGCCGGCCTGATCGGGGCGGATGGCCAGAGGCAGAGGAAGCTGTACAGGAGCGTTGTCAAAAACGGAGTGGATGTCCGTGCCCAGAGCCCTGGCAATGGCCTGCATCTGAGCGGTTTTTACATGAAGGATCTGGCCGTTGATGATCCGGTTTAAGGTGGTGGCAGAGATGCCCGACAGCACCGACAGCTGGGCCCTGGTCACTCCCTTCGTGTGCATGAAGGTGATCAGTTTTTCGTTCTTCATGGTCCGTTCCCCCTTGGGTCAAAAGTGTGTATTCTTGTCTGTCATTTTATCACAAAAGTGGGAAAGTAGCAAGGAATCCCCTTTTATTTCAGGATAATAGAATTAATTTTCAGAAAAAGTCCTTGACTTTTTGAAAGAAATCGTATATTCTATCCACAAGTCAATAGTCATAAACCGTTGACCGGGACGAGTACCTGTTTGGAGCATGCACAGAGAGCCGCGGATGGTGAGATCGCGGTGTTGGGAAAAGCAGGGAATGGACCCGAGAGGGTGAACTGAAACTTTGGGAGTAGGTGAGACGCGGCCGCGCGTTACAGCGGGAAGTGTATGACAGTACACGAAAAGAGAGCGTTCCCGGAAGGTTCCCGGGGATGAATTTAGGTGGCACCGCAGAAGCAGCTTCTGTCCTATTTGATTTAGACTGATAGGATGGGAGTTTTTTTATGCCCCCAGGGCAGAAAGGAATTATGCCGCTGTCACGGCCTGCCAGGCTTGATGCCCCATGACAATTTTAAGAAAGGAAGGAAATGACATGAATCAGGAAATCCCTTACAAGATCTATCTGGAAGAAAAGGAGATGCCGAAGCAGTGGTATAATGTGCGGGCGGATATGAAGAAAAAGCCAGCGCCCATCCTCAATCCGGGAACGTTAAAGCCTGTTACTTTGGAAGAGCTGTCCGGTATCTTCTGTGAAGAGCTGGCGAAACAGGAGTTGGACGATACCACCCCCTATTTTGATATCCCGGAGGAGATCCGGAATTTCTACCGGATGTACCGCCCGTCTCCGCTGGTCAGGGCCTATTGTCTGGAGGAGAAGCTGGGGACTCCGGCCCATGTTTATTATAAGTTTGAGGGCAACAACACTTCGGGAAGCCACAAGCTGAACTCCGCCATCGCTCAGGCCTATTATGCCGAGAAGCAGGGACTTAAGGGCGTGACCACGGAGACAGGAGCGGGCCAGTGGGGAACGGCTCTGTCCATGGCCTGCGCCTACTTGGATTTGGACTGCCAGGTCTACATGGTAAAATGTTCCTACGAGCAGAAGCCTTTCCGCCGGGAAGTGATGCGGACCTATGGCGCGAATGTAACGCCATCTCCGTCCATGAACACAGAAGTGGGGCGCAGGATCAACGCACAGTTCCCGGGAACCACAGGAAGTCTTGGCTGTGCCATCTCCGAGGCAGTGGAGGCGGCTGTCAGCCAGGAGGGGTACCGGTACGTGCTGGGGTCGGTTTTGGCCCAGGTGCTGCTGCATCAGTCCGTAATCGGCCTGGAGACCAAGGCGGCTCTTGACAAGTACGGCATCAAGGCAGACACCATCATTGGCTGCGCGGGCGGCGGTTCCAACCTGGGAGGCCTGATCTCTCCATTTGCCGGACAGGTGCTAAAAGGGGAGGCGGAATATGAGATGATCGCCGTGGAGCCGGCCTCCTGTCCCAGCCTGACAAGAGGCGTGTATGCCTATGATTTCTGCGACACCGGAAAAGTATGTCCTCTGGCCAAGATGTACACCTTGGGCAGCGGCTTTATCCCATCAGCCAACCATGCGGGAGGCCTTCGGTACCATGGCATGAGTTCTACGGTGTCCGAGCTGTACGATCAGGGACTTCTGACAGCCAGGAGCGTGGAGCAGACAGAGGTGTTTAAGGCAGCCCAGCTGTTTGCCAAGGTAGAGGGAATCCTTCCGGCGCCCGAGAGCAGCCATGCCATCAAGGTTGCCATTGATGAGGCCTTAAAATGCAAGGAGACCGGGAAGGCGAAAAATATTGTGTTCGGTCTGACAGGCACAGGGTACTTTGATATGATGGCTTACCAGAGATTTAATGACGGGGAGATGTGCGACTACATCCCATCAGACGCTGAGCTGGAGAAATCCTTTGCCACACTGCCGGAGGTAAACCTGTAGTTACGGTTAAGATAGATCCGCGCGCTCGCCGTTCTGACCGTATGAGAAACCGGGCTGGAGAGCAAAAACTATCTTGAATTTTGTTTATTTCTGTTTTATAATAGCACTGGCCGTCTGGACGGCCGGTGTGAACCCGGGGCAGGAGGATAAGGATTTGGCCTGATCTTTGCCCGGGACAGAGAAACTGATCATAAAGCAATCAAAGAGAGCGGATGACTTTCGGACAGGAGGACGCCAAGTAATTTCCATCATTTGACTAAAGGTTTGACAACACGGTGTTTTGCCGGATTTGGGCAAAAGGAAGCGGGAGGTTCTGACACAGAACAGCCGCTGCTTTTGTGTACGCGGGGCGTGATAAAAAGTCAAAGGGATGGGAATACGGCGTCGGAAAGGAATCTGCTCTCATTTTGTCGGAATCCGGAAAAGGAGTCTGATTAAAGTGAGGGGTTACCGCGCTGTGGAATATTTTCCCGGCGCTTTTTTCATGTAGACGGGGCGGGGCTTTCCTGGTCTGGATTTTCGCGGAAAACGGCAGGCTGTGAGAGAAAAAGCAGGAGAAAAGGAGAGTGAATCTTTATGGAAATGATATATAAGTACCCCCGGACCCGCCACATAGAAGGATCCAGGAAGCAGCGGGGGGATGAGGATCTGAAATCCGTTCCCTTTAAAGAAGTGAAGGGAAGGTATCTGGTGCTGGAGGAGAAGATGGATGGGGCAAACTGCGGCATCAGTTTTGACACAAACGGGCACATGCGTCTCCAGAGCAGAGGCCATTTTTTAAACGGCGGTTATGGAGAACGTCAGTTTGACTTATTGAAGCTCTGGGCCAGGACCTTTCAGTCGGCTCTGTGGCAGGTGCTGGGCAGCCGGTATGTGATGTACGGGGAGTGGATGTTCGCGAAGCACACGGTGTTTTACGACAGGCTTCCTCACTATTTTATGGAATTTGACATATTTGACAAGGAGACAGGAAGATTTTTCTCTACCAGAAAAAGGAGGGAGCTCCTGGCACAGGCACCCTTTGTCCACTCGGTGCTGGTACTGGACCAGGGATGCTTACAGGAGCTGGAGGAGCTTGTCCGGTGGATCGGGCCAAGCCGTTTTATCTCCCAAAAGCCGGAAAAAAGTCTTGAGGAACAGTGCGAAAAAGCCGGGGTCTGCCAGGAAATGACCAGGGCCCAGACAGACCTTTCCGGGATCATGGAAGGGATCTACATTAAGGTGGAAAAAGGAGACTATGTAGAGGACCGGCTGAAATATGTCAGGCCCACATTCTTAAACGCCATCCTGGATTCACAGACCCACTGGATGAAACGGCCCATTGTGCCCAATAAGCTGGCAGAAGGGGCCAAGCTGTTTAACTGACAGCCCTGGTTTTGAAAAAGACAGGAGGAGGACAGAAAAATCATATGGATAGCATAAATGGGAAACAGCGGACTGACAGGCCCCGGATCCTGGCAGCTGTCCGGGACAGCGGATTTTCTATGGACCGGCTTGGCCAGCGGTATCCGGAGCTGGACATATTAAAAGCAGTGCCCCAGAATCCCCAGTATCACGGTGAGGGGGACGTGTATACACACACCGATCTTGTGTGCCGGGAGGTGACGAATCTTCAGGAGTGGGGGGAACTGACCGGGAAGGAGCAGGAGCTTTTGTTTTTGGCCGCGGCCTTCCACGACATCGGGAAGCCTTCCTGCACGAAACTGGAAGAGGGAAAATGGACTTCTCCCAGGCACACCATTGTGGGAGAGAAGGTATTCCGCGCCATGGCCTACCGTCAGCATCCCAGGTTCGGACTGACCTGGGAAGAGCGGGAAACGGCCGCGGCGCTGATCCGGCACCATGGTCTTCCGGTGTGGTTTTTGACAAAGGGGCGGCCGGAAAGGGAGCTTCTGAAAGCCGCGCGGAGCGTGCCCATGAAACTTTTGTACCTTCTCTCAAAAGCGGATGTGAGAGGGAGGAGGAGCCGGGAGACGGGGCAGCTTGAGGATCAGGTGGAGCTGTTTGGAGAGTATGTAAAAGACCTGGGGGTCTGGGAACAGCCTTATGAATTTGCCAATCCCTACACCCAGTATGAATATTTCCACAGGGATTCTCTGTGGCAGGGAAGCCGGCTCTATGACGACACCTTATTTGACGTGTATATGATGGCAGGCCTTCCCCTGGCGGGGAAAGATACCTGGATCCAGAAAAACGGAGGCGATCTGCCGGTGATCTCTTTGGACCAGATCCGGGAGGAAATGGGAATCCCGCCGAAAAAAGGCTCTTCCAAGGTGGTACAGATTGCCTGTGAAAGAGCGAGACAGCGGTTGAGAAAAAAGGAACCCCTTATCTGGAACGCCACCAACTTGATCAGGGAGAACCGGGAGAGGCTGTGCGGTATGTTCGCGGCTTACGGGGCAAGGATTCATCTTATTTATCTGGAGGTACCTTATGAGGAAATGCTCACAAGAAACAAAAAGCGGGAACGCTATATCCCTGTGAAGGTGCTGGAGAGCATGGTGGACAGGATGGAGATGCCGGCTTCATGGGAAACCCATTTCTGGGAGAGATATTAAAGAGACAGGGCCAAAGCCGGAATTGTTAAGGCATTCCGGCTTTGGCCCTGGTTTTCTATCCTCTATAACGGTTTAAGCAGGCGTAAAGCTCCTGGATCCTGGGTTTTGCCAGGCCGCAGGGAACGTATGAGGAGCAGAAAGGATCCCAACCCTTTTTCTCCAGGGTATCATAGATCCATGTCACTGCCTGGCGCACGGTCTTTTTTCCGTCCAGAACCTGCTCGGCCCCGAGGCGGAGCAGGTGAGCCAGAGCGTTTAACTGCTCAGAATCCGCTAACTGTTCCACGTACCGTAAGTCCACGGTCTCCTTGTCCAGGGAGAAGGAGTCCCGGCCAAAGGTCTTGATCTTCATGTGCTCGTGACGGCTGTCTGTTCCCCGTCCGGGATTCGCGCCCCTTCCCCGTCCGTAGCCCCTGTCGCCCCGTCCATCCCGGCTGCCGGACCGCTTTGACGCGGGCAGAGCCCGGTTAAAGTCAGGAACATAAAAATCCGGTGCCTGGATCCTGGGAGCGGTGTGGTCTTTGCACAGGCTTTTCACATGTCCGGTGATATCAATGGGCCGGTAGCTGTCCATCTGCAAAATCGTGTCCGCGATGTAGAAAAACGCGCCTGAGCTTCCCGCGACCAGTATGGTGGAGACTCCGGCCTTCTCGTACAGATCCCTGGCCCTCTCCAAAAACGGGGTGATGGGTTCCTTTTCTCGGCTGATGACCTGCTGCATAAACTCGTCCCGAACCATAAAGTTGGTGGCAGAGGTGTCCTCATCGATTAAAAACAGCCTGGATCCCGCCTCCATGCCCTCGATTACCCCCGCAGCCTGGGAGGTGCTTCCGCTGGCGTCCTCTGTGGAAAAGCAGCCAGTATCCTTTTTGTTGGGCAGGTCCTTGATGAACAGGGAGATGTCCACCTGGCGGATGGAACGCCCATCCTCAGCCCGGAGTTTGAGGGCAGTGCTGTCGGTGATCACATACTCCCGTCCATCTCCAAAGATGTGATTGTACACACCCATCTGGAGAGCCTCCAGGAGAGTGGATTTGCCGTGATATCCGCCTCCGACGATCAAAGTGATACCCTCCGGGACAGCCATGCCGGTTATGGCCCCTTTGTGGGGAAGGGTGAGGGAGATTTCCATGGAGGCGGGGGAGGAAAAGGGGATGCTGCCCTTCATGGGAAGGTCGGAGACCCCGCTTTTTCTGGGCAGCACGGAGTTGTTGGCCACAAAGGCGGCAAGGTGATGTTCCCTTAAATAAAGGCGGATAAATTCCTGGTCCTCGGACAGGAAAATGGCTTGTTCCACTTTTTTGCCTTCCAGTTTTTTATAGAAGAAACTGTTTTCCACACACCTGGGAAGGAAGTCAAAGAGGATTTTCTCAAGTTCTCCGGCATTGATGGTGCGGCCGAAGGCGGGAAAGCCTACATGGAAGCGGGCAATGATCTTCTGGTCAGTAATCTGGCAGGCGCTGCGCTCCAACACCTCCTGCCCGCATCTGGTGATGGAAAGAAGTCCGCTTTTCCCTGACCCCTTGGCTTTGAAGTTGTAGTCCTCGAACTGGGAGGCAAACTTTCTGGTCAGATGATCCTGGAGGGCAACCCGGGCAGGCGCCTTTTCAAAATAAGAAGGGGGGAAGCTCGCGTCCTTGTGAAGGATCTCCACATGAAGGCTGGAGGGGGAGGCAAAGGGATCCCCCTGGACATGGTCAATGGAAAGAATAAAATTTCCAAATTGATAGCTTCCTGCCAGGGATTTGTAAGCTGGATAGCTTTTATGGTCAACAGAGCGCAGCAGGACGCGCAGTTCATTTGATGATTTCATAAGGTATACACTCATTCCTTTCTACTGTATGTTCTTCTGGGGATTTCCGGCCATTTCAGCCGTATTTTTCCTACTCCCTTGTGGGAGAGAAACTTTTTCCAAAAGGGAGTTTTCTTACATTATACCTGATTTTCAGAAAAACCGCTAATCTTTTTTAGGAAAAGTCTTTTTTTGCCGATAGAATAACTATATAAGAGGAGGAAGGAGGTTCGGGTGTTATGAAGATATCTGGAAGCGGCCAGCTGTTTTCATGGACTGTCCCAAAAGACAGGGCCCTGGGGAAGGCTCAAAAGAATACCCTGGCAGAGACTTTGTCACAGATGACAGACCAGGCGGTGAAAGTGACCATATCAAAGGAAGGGTTGGAGAGCCTTCGAAAGCAGTCATCCGGCAAGGGAACACCAGAAGACATAGAGAAGCTGAAAGAAGAGATGACCCCTATGGAGGAGCTTCCCAGCTACTGTCATTCCCTGAATTTCGGTATAGGCTTAGGGGGCAGCCTGCAGGAGATCGGCGAGAAATATGCCCAAAAGTATGATGAGATTGTGAAGAACCACGGCAAGGGAAATCGGGTGGTGATAAAGGATGAACAGACAGGAGACTTAAGAGATGCCACATTGGAGGAAAAGCTGGCGGTTCTTGATAAAAGCTTTGAGAAGGCCATGGAGATGTCAAATCTGGCACAACAGCAGCGCCCTGTCTTCATAAAGATTCTGGAGAGCCAATCCGCCTTTTACAGAAAGATCGGAGCTCTGGATCTGGCTGACGAGACAGAATACAAACTGGAACAGCTGAAAAACAGCCCAAAGCTTCCTGAGGATTTCCAGAAACATATGATAAAGATCAGGGAAGAATTCAAGGCCGCGTACAGTCTGACCGGGAAAGATCAGGCTTGGGAGGCCATGATAAACTCCATCAATAAGCTGTTTGAGTGATATAAGAAACAGGCTGCCCCGGAAATCTTAAAGGGGCAGCCTGTTTGATGTGACGGAAGGCATCAGTCCTCCTCTTTGTTCTTGAGACTCTGCATATATTGGTGCATGGACTCGGCCACGATTTTGCTGTGGGCCACAGCCTCCACCACGGTTCTGGCTCCGTTGACCACGTCACCGGAGGCGAAGATCCCCGGTCTTGACGTGTGTCCTGTCTCGTCAGCCACCAGAAGGCCTTTTTTGTCAGCTTCCAGCCCCTGGGTGGTGGTGACGATCCGGTTCTGGGGTCCCTGGCTGATGGAAATGATCACGCTGTCAGCCTTATAGAGCTTTTGGGAATCCAAAACATCGGTGAAGCTTCCGTCTTCCTGTTCCTCAACATCTTTAAAGATCACGCCATCATCGGTGATCTCCACCGGAGCTTTATTGTACTCAAACTGAACCCCCTCCAGCTGGGCATAGCTGAACTCGTGGTGGCTGGCTGCCACCTTTTTGGTGATGGAGAAGCAGGTTAAGTCCCTGACTCCTTTGCGGATGGCGGTTCTCGCCACATCCATGGCAGCGTTGCCGGCCCCGATGACAATGACTTTCTGACCCAGATTGTAGCTGTCCGGGTTGTTTAAGTAATTGATGCCAAAGTGTACATGTCCCAGAGTTTCCCCCTTGATGTGGAGGGCATTGGGCTTCCACACGCCGGTTCCCACGAAAATAGCCTTGTAGCCATCCCGGAACAGGTCATCAATACCAATAGCGCCGCCGATGTGGGTATTTGGCCGGAATTTGATGCCTTTCAGATCCAGGTGCCTGTATTTGAAATCATCCAGAACGGATTTGGGAAGGCGGAATTCCGGTATGCCATAGCGGAGCACGCCTCCGATCTTGTCTTTTCCCTCAAAGATGGTGACATCGTAGCCGTATCTGGCCAGAATGATGGCAATGGTGAGGCCCGCGGGGCCAGACCCGATGATGGCCACCCGCGTTCCGTTGGAAGGCTTGGGTCCTTCGGTCATCTTGTGGGCATAGGTGGAGGAAATATAATTTTCAATGGTGGAAAAATGGACAGGAGCGCCTTTTTTTCCAAGGACACAGTGGCCTTCGCACTGATTTTCATGGTTGCACACAAGACTGCACACAGTGGTCAGGGGATTGTTCTCAAAGAGAGTTCTTCCGGCTTCATCTAACTTGTTGTCCTTTAACATCCGGATAATCTGGGGGATGGGGGTGCTGATGGGGCAGCCTTTCTGACACTGAGGAACCTTGCAGCCCAGGCAGCGGTTGGCCTCGTCCATAACATGTAATGCCATAAAATAAACCTTCCTTTCATAGTTGTATTCAGAGTGTAAGCGCTTTCTTTGTCAGTATCTCCAGTTTAGCATAATTTGTATACAAATGCTATGGGGGTTATGTGTTTTTGGAGAAACAAAAACATGGAAAACATATACTTTTTTGGGGGTGTATGATAAAATTATTTCTGGAAATCGTTTATTATATTTCGCGAGGAGGAGTTACATGAAGGTATTGGTTATCGGAGGAGTGGCCGCGGGGACTAAGACGGCGGCAAAGCTAAAGAGAGAGGACAGAAGCATTGACGTGACGGTTATCACCAAGGGAAAGGATATTTCCTACGCGGGATGTGGGCTTCCCTACTATGTGGGAGGACTCATCGAAGAGCCGGAAGAGCTGATCGTCAACACGCCCCAGAAATATTCGGCTCTCACAGGAGTTAAGGTGCTGGTGGGGAAGGAGGCCACTGGCCTTGACGCCGGGAATAAGGTAGTGATGGTGAAGGATCAGGACACCGGGGCGGAGGAAGAGTTTTCTTACGATAAGCTGGTGATCGCAGTGGGAGCTTCCCCGGCGGTTTTGCCGGTAAAAGGCATAGAGCTTCCAGGCGTCTTTACTATACGAACACCTCAGGATGCCATAGGAGTCCGGGACTGGGCAGAGAACAATCAGGTAAAGAAGGCAGTGGTAGTTGGCGCGGGCTTTATCGGCCTGGAGATGGCGGAGAATCTTTTGCGGCGGGGAATCCAGGTGACGGTGATCGATGTTGCCTCCCAGCTCCTGCCGGGAATATTGGACGGGGAGATGGCGGCTTACGTGAAGAAGCATCTGTTAAGACAGGGGATTCGTGTTATGACGGGGATCAGAGCCCAGGAGATCCAGGGGGAAGGCAAGGTGGGGTCTGTAGAGACCACAGCAGGTGCCTTAAGCTGCGGATTGGTGATAATGGCCGCGGGGATCCGCCCCAACACCGGATTCCTGGAGGGAAGCGGTATTGAGATGAACCGGGGGACCATCGTGGTGGACAAGGCTATGAGGACCAGCCTTCCTGATGTGTACGGGGCAGGAGACTGCGTGCAGGTGACAAACCGGATCACAGGCCGTCCCCAGTGGTCGCCCATGGGCTCTTCGGCCAACCTGGAGGGCCGTACCCTGGCCAGGATTCTTGGGGGAGAAGCAAAGGAATATCCGGGGGTGCTTGGAACCGGCGTGGTGAAGCTGCCGGGGCTTAACTGCGGCCGTACCGGCCTTACGGAAGAACAGGCCAGGGAGGCGGGATATCAGGTAGAGACCGTTCTGGCGGTCACGGATGACAAGGCCCACTATTATCCCAATTCCGCTTTCTTTGCCACCAAGCTCATCGCTGACAGGGAGACCCATAAGCTTCTGGGCATGCAGGTTTTAGGGCTGGGGGCAGTGGACAAGATGGTGGACATCGCGGTCATGGGGCTGAACATGGGAGCCAGGCTGGAGGATTTTGAAAACGCGGACTTTGCCTACGCGCCGCCTTTCTCCACAGCGATCCATCCATTTGTTCAGGCAGTCCATGTGCTGATGAACAAGCTGGACGGCACCATGGTGAGCATGACCCCGGCAGAGTATGCTGCCGGAAAGGCAAAGAATTACCGGGTTCTTGATGTGGCTCCCGCTCCCACCATCCGGGGGGCAAGGTATGTTGAGCTTGGAAAAGTCAACGGGGAGCTGGAAGGCATTGGAAAGGATGAGAAGCTCCTCTTAGTGTGCGCCAAGGGTAAGAGAGGATATTTCCTCCAGAACCGTCTCCGCCACTTTGGGTACACCAACACCGTGGTGCTGGAGGGAGCTGCCTTCTTTAATGACGTGAAGGTGGAGAATTTTGACGGTCAGGTGTCCAAGGAGGAGGAGACCCGGGTAAAGGCCCTGGGGTTCTTAAAAGACAAGAGAACTCCTGACAAGTTTAACGGCCGGGTTATCACCAGAAACGGAAAGATCACGGCAGAGGAGGCAAGGGCTATCGCCCAGGCGGCGGAGATGTTCGGAAGCGGAGAGGTGACCATGACTTCCCGCCTCACCATGGAGATCCAGGGAGTTTCTTTTGAGAATATCGAACCTTTGAGAGAGCGTCTGATTCAGGCTGGCCTTGAGACTGGAGGAACCGGATCAAAAGTGCGCCCGGTAGTATCCTGCAAGGGAACGACCTGCCAGTACGGCCTTATAGACACCTTTGAGCTGTCACAGGAAATCCATGAGCGGTTTTATCACGGTTACTCCCAGGTAAAGCTTCCCCACAAATTTAAGATCGCGGTGGGAGGCTGTCCCAACAACTGTGTGAAGCCGGATCTCAACGACTTAGGGATCATCGGCCAGAGAGTTCCCCAGGTTGATCTGGAAAAATGCGGGGGCTGCAAAAACTGTCAGGTGGAGAACAACTGTCCCATCAAGGTGGCGGCCTTAAGTAATGGAAAGATCACCAT
>Ga0137310_101800_pt1 | contig 13058 bp, 18 predicted proteins | sample NAcewiD2O_June_2_FD_97183 | JGI IMG/M metagenome (GOLD analysis project Ga0137310, IMG submission 97183) | Mouse cecal microbial communities from Vienna, Austria - N-Acetylglucosamine amended D2O_June | ecosystem: Host-associated > Mammals > Digestive system > Large intestine > Cecum | place...
TAATTTCGCCCTGCGTGGCGACTATCTGCGGGAGAAAGACAAACCGTATCCGTGCGAAGTCGTTTTCATCGGTTTAAGCAAAGAGCCGTTCCTGCATATCCAGTTTAAGAACGGAAGAGTGTTCCCGGTAAAATTTTGCGAAGTCGGCAAAACCATATTTACCACAAGGGAAGCGGCAGAAGCGGCGCTGAAAGAACAGGAGGGGTAAACCGTGGGATTTGACATTATGAGCTTGCAGAAGGGCCGAGGGCAGGTCCAGGCGCGGAGCCGTGCGGACGAGGGCCGCGCCGTGCTGAAATACATAGACGTGGAGGACCTGGTGCCGTCCGAAGATAATTTTTACTCCATGTCGGCAATCGACGAGCTGGCCGGGCTTATTGAACTGTCCGGCGGCGTGAAGCAGCCGGGGCTTGTGGTGCCGCTGGGCGGCGGGAAGTACAAACTTCTTTCCGGGCACCGTCGGCGGCTGGCCTCCCTCCAGCTTGTGAAGCAGGGCAAGGAAGCCTATCGGAAAATGCCGTGCATGGTGGAGGACGCGGGCCGGGACGTGGAGCGGGACGACGAGGCGGACGAGCTGCGGGCTATTGACGAGGCGATTTTGCTTATCACTACCAACGGGCAGCGGGAGAAAACCGATTGGGACAAGGTGCAGGAGGCTACCCGCTTACGTGCGCTTTTGGAGAAAAAGCGCCGGTTTGAGAAAATTCCCGGCGAGACGCGCAAGCTGATTGCCGAGCAGTTGGGGACCACACCCGCACAGGTGGGCCGGTATGACAGTATCGAAAAGCACCTGATTCCCACGCTCAAGGGCTGGCTGGAGAAAGAGAAAATCGGTATCTCTGTGGCCTATGAGCTGTCTATGCTGCCGGAAGAAGTGCAGGAACACGCGGCGGCGCTGTGGAGCAAAGGCACGTCGGTCACACTGGAGGATGTGCGCAAGTGGAAGCCTGCGGAGCGGGAGCAGCCTAAAACGGAGCGGACCGAGCCGAAACCGGCGGAGGACAGCCAGGAGTATAAACCGGGCGCGTATGTGAGGACCGAGCCAACGAAAATGACCACCGTGCCGCCGGACGGGAAAATCGTGGACTTCCCTGCGCCCGTCTCTCCCCCGCCCGTGGAAGATGCGCCGCCGGAGGAAACCGGGCGGGAGCAGGAAAAGGACATCGAATGGGCCGCTTTGATGCTGAAAACCCTGCGGAATTATTGTGAGACTATGGCGGCTGTTAAGGGAGGCCAGACGGTGCCATGGGCGGAGTATGCCGAGGCGGTGGGTATAGCAATCGCCGCCCTGCGGAAGTGAGGGCGTGTATGGGGCCGGAGGAAAGCGCGGAAAAGGTGAAGCTCTACATGATGGTGGACGGGAAGCCGGTGGAGATCGCGCCGGAAATTGCAGAGATCAAACTGCCGGAGGACCGGCAGAGCAGCGACGCTCTGACATTTCAGGAGTGCGAGATCACCGTGGACGCACACATAGATGTGCCGATGATTCATGGGCGGATGATTTACCGCTGCGAGCATTGCGGAAAGAGCTGGCCTATGTATCTGGAAAAGGGCATTGAGGAGTTCGGAGAAAATCACAAGCCGTCTCCATTCACAATCACCTGCCCGTACTGCGGCGGATGGGCCATGGACGTTTCGGGGATTCTGAAAGTTCCGGGCGGCGGGTATGTGCCGCTGCCGGAGGGCGGCCACTACTTCACCAACATGGAAGGTAAGGATTGCGGAGTGCCGGTGTTCTGCGCGGAACGCCTACAGGAAAGTAACGAGACGCAAGCTGCGATTGCGGACGCGCTGGAACGGTTGAAAAGCAGGGAAATGGAAATGTGCCGGGAAGCTATGCGCGAGGAATGGGAGCGCATGGAGAAGATCGCAAACGCGGCCATGCCGGACGAGGCGGAGGAGATCACAAAAACATCCGTTATCGTCGCCAAAAAAGCGGGGGTGACGCTGGAGGAAGCCGTTGGAATGGTCCTGAAAGCAATACAGGATTTTGGGGACGGGCTGAAAGCGGCGTTTGCCCCGTTCCTTGGGGAGCTTGATCTAACAGCGATTGAGCCGGGGGAGCCTTTGGACGTTCCGACGGCGTGGGACCGGAAGGAGGCGCGGGAGAAGCAGCGGGCCATGGAACAGGCAACCGCCGCCCGCTTCCGGCAGTACAAAGCCAGTGAAAGTGCATGGGCCGCACAGAAAAGGGCCGGTCGGCGGCGGCGGGAGTGGCGTGGGCCGTGGAAGGAGAATTGACGATGAAGCATAAAAAGCCGATGCCGCGTTACTACGGCAAGAACATTGTGCAGCACGCGCAAAAGAAATTCCTCCAGCGTAAGGCGACGGAGGCGGACCGGGAGAAGCGCCGGGAGTGCCGCGACGATCTGCGGGAGGAGCGGCGGCTGTATGAGGCGGAAAAGCGGTCGGACGAGTACGAGCGCGGGGAGCGGGACCACCTGTAGAATCATTTCGGAAAAGAGGCATGGAGCTATGCGGCGTAGGGATGTGAAAACGGTGATAGCATACTATTTCGAGATTCCAGATATGCGGAAAGGGTTTACCGCCGAGCGGGCGCGTCTGGAGAGTGAATACGACGGCCTGCGCAGTACGTCTTATGACGGCGTGCCGCATAGCTCCACGCCGGGGAAGCCAACGGAAATGCTGGCAATCAAGATGGAGGAGAGCAACGCCTGGGGACGTATCCAGGAGATCGGCGTCAAGGTGCAGGTGCTCCAGGTGGACGAGGCAACAATCCGGGGGTGCATGGACGCGCTGAACGGTCGGTACAAATCGCTCCTGAACATGAAGTATTTTCGTCGGTACAGTTGGGCCAAAATTTCCGCCTCCCTGGGGACGCCGGAGGCCACGGCCAGAAGGTGGAACGACAAGGCGCTTGACCGGCTGGGGGAGCTGCTGGACGACACGCCGATGGTGGAGGAGCTTTTGGGCCGCGCTTCGCGCGCGCGCGTATAGAGGTATCCGAGATCATTTTGTGACGCCGGGAAGATGATCTGCGCCGTGTTCGGCGGGCCGTTCCGAGGGGAGCGGGAGCCGCCGGGGCGAAGAATGACGCAAGGGATTTTTGAAAAAATGAACTCGCGCATTGCGGGGCATTTCCCGGTTGCAAAAAAGCCGCTGGAAAAACAATTTGCGAATAGGCAGAAGAAAAGCCCTCCGGGAGCCGCCTGCGCGGCCTCTGGAGGGCTTTTTGCTTTTTGTGGGGGTGGTACTCGCCGCCGGTGGAGCGGGGCTTGCTGGTTATTTATAGCCGTCTCTCTCCATGCGTTCGGCTATGGCCTGGAGGATATAGCCCTGGAGGCTTTGACCGGAGGCGGCGGCGGCCTCCCTGATCTTCTGGCCCTGCTCCTTGATGGGGCGGATGTTGATTGCGTCGCACTTGCTGTTGTAGCGGTCGTTTGTTATCCGCTTCTTTGCGCTGACTTTCTTTTCGCTCGCTGGCATATCGTGGCCTCCTTCCGGTATCGTGCTATAAAAGGCTTTGCTGCTCAAAATTGGGGTCGCCGGTCGTGTCGATGATCGGGAACGGGCTGTGCGGCGGAGGCGGGACAGCGGCGTAAAAGCGCCCGTTTTCGTAGTGTTCATCGGTCACGCCGTCAAACCAGGTAATATCCCCGTGTTCGTCCTGGGCGGCCTCCATGGCGTCGTGCGCCTGCTCGTAGGTGAAGCCGTCGAAGGTGAGGCGCTGGCCGTCGTCAAACGCTGCCACAAGGCGGAAAGCGGGGAAGCATTGGGATTTCGTTTCGTTCATGGGCAAAACCTCCTTTTCGATTTTGTGTTTGTACTGCGATTATAGCACGTCATAGTGCGGCACGCAACAGGATTTTGTTACATAGACAGGAGAGAAAACTGCGGGAAGTCGGTGCCGTCCTCCACGATCTCCAGGGAAGGAGCGGGAGCCGGGGCGGGATTTGCGGCCTCGTCCGGGCTGTCCGGGTAGTAGCCGTGGGCGGCCAGCTTGCCAAGGTAATTCACGTCCAGGCCGTCGCGCATATACTTTGCCGGGTCCATCATGCCGCCGCTGATAATGCCGTCCAGAACAACCGCCGTTTCGTCAGCGGTGAACAGGGTCCACGCCTCTATGCTGGTGCCGGTTTTCGGCGGGCTGGTGACAAGGGCAAAATACTTTTCGTTGCCCTTATGGAAGGGGATGCGCCGCGTGGAAAAGCCGACGCGGGCGCACTCCTTCTCGTACTCCTTTACGGAGCGGAAGCCGTGATAATCCATTTCGTGGTCCTCCTTTTGGATTTTGGGTTTCGTGGCTTACCCATGAGTGCCCGCCCTGATCGGGGCGGCTGGGCTTGCACCAGCGGCGGCGGATGCCGTCGGCCTTGCGGGTGTGCGGACAGTTACCATGCCGCTTTGATGTAGGCGGATTTCAGATACTCGATCTGTTCTGTCCGGCTGACCTCCTTCATGTCCCGGACGACGTGCATAAAATCGGCGTGGGGCACGTTGTCCAGCAGATAGCCATAGGCGCGGGCCTCTCCAATGCAGGACAGGTGCTTTTCCCATGCCTCGCGCTCCTCGGCGGCGGTGCGCTCGATGCGCTCCAGGGCGTCAGCCGGGACGGCCTGTGGGTCGATGTACCACTTGATCTTCCCGCACTCCGCAATGTGGGCAATCATCTTGTAGTCGCCGTGCTCCTGGACGGCGCTGTTGCAGACCGTGACGCCGTTTCCAAGGCGGCACATGAATAACTCAAACTTTCTCATTCCGTGTACCTTCCTTTCGTTTTGTGCGCCCTCGTAACCTCCGGGGCGGGCCGGTTCGTTATGCGCCGGGGATGGAATACTGGGGGAAGCTGTCGGCCTCGTCGGCCTCCGCCGGGGCGATCTCCTGGGGGGCGGCGGGTTCGGCCTGCTCCTCTGGAGCGGGAGCCGGGGGCGCGGCTATGAGGTCAAGGACCTGACGGGCGGCGTACTCTGCGTTTCGGGTAAGCTGGCGCTGCCATGCCTGATTTTTGGGGGACCAGCGGAAGCCGTTGCTTTTCAGGGCGGCGCGGGTTTCCTCGTCAGGTTTGCCGTCAAAGAGGATTTGCAGGCGGTTTTGCTCCACGTTGCGGACAATGCGCCCGCCGTCAAATTCCGTGTCGGTGTCGGCGTCGCGCTGGGCTTGCAGGCGGTCGTACTCCTCCAGGCGGGCCGCGTAGCTCCTGATGTCGGCGGTGTCCCTTTGGAGATCGTAGGCCGGAAACGGGACGCCGTACAGGGCAAGCGGGGAGCCGTCGCCTTTTGCAAAGACGCCGGGACGGGTCAGCCATTCGCGGTCCTTTTCCGTGATGCCGGGGCAGCCGTCCAGGGTTTTGTGCTTGCGGTAGTAGGCGTTGGCCTGCTTTTTGGATTCGTGGAGGGCCTTGGCGCTCTCCAGGCGCTCCACCAGCATTTCGCGGGCGTGGGGGTCGGAGAAGTCAATGGGGCCGGTGCCAACGCTCTTGATCTTGGACAAGATGCCTTGGATTTCGTTGTATTCGCGCATGAGGGTTTCGCGGCGGGAGTTCTGCTTTTCCTTCTTGCGGACAGGGAAGTTACTGCCGCCGGAAACGAGGATGGAGGGACAAGCGGCCTCGTTGCGGTAGTAGTCGTTGTAGTAGGCGGCAAGGCGGCGGGAATAGCGCTCCAGAAGTGCGTCCAGCTTTTCGTGATAGAAAGCGCTGACTTTCTGCTTCCGGCGCTCCACCAGGGCGGCGGCCTCGTCCACGGCGGCGCGGTATTCGGCGGTGGCGCTGCCGGGGCGGTAGTCCCGCATGGAGTTCATGTCGTTTGCGCGGCGGGCGGTTTCTTCGTTGATTTCGTAATACATGGCGTTTCCTCCTGCGTTTTGGTTTTGGGTCCTGGGGTTTACCCATGAGCGCCCGCCCCGTTGCGGGGCGGCTGGGCTTGCACCAGCGGCGGCGGATGCCGTCGGCCTTGCGGGTCACGCGCCCTTCTCAATGATTCTCAATTCTCCGCAGGAAGTGAAGCTGCGGATTTCGTCAAACCGGATAAAGATATTCAGGCCGGTTTCCATGCGGAACAGCCAACCGGGGCGGGGGGCCTCTCTGATCTGCTCATAGCTCTTGCAATCGCCCATTGGGGCGTCGTTGATATACAGTTTCATCTTGCGTACCTCCGTTTTAGTTTTGGGATTCGTGGTTTACCCATGAGCGCCCGCCGGATTTGTCCGGCGGCTGGGCTTGCACCAGCGGCGGCGGATGCCGTCGGCCTTGCGGGCGGTTGATTAGTGGCGACGCTCAATGAATGTAAGTTTTTGGATTTTGCCCTTGTCCATCAGCGGGTAGAGCTGTTTCATAGCTCGTTGGATGCCGGTTGCAGGGCCGTCGAAGTCCTCGTAGAAGTAGCAAACGGCGGAGCCGTTGGCGGCTATGCACTCCACGCCGATGCCGCTAATGTCTGTGCGGTCAAGTTTGGCGCTTAGCTGTTCTCTGGTCATGGGTGATACCTCCGTTATGTGATTTTGGGGTCGGTTTCCCGCGACGCTCCAGGGCTGGAGCGTTTCGGCCCGTGACCGGCGGGCCATCGTCAGGCGGGTTTTGTGTCAGGCGATCTTGAAATACCACGCGCCGCGCTTGGTGGACCACTTGCCGCCCATGGCCTCGATCTTCTCCTTGTGGGCGTCGGCCTCGCCGGTCAGCCATACCACCGGCGCGGCGGTCTGTGCGCCCTTGACCGTGGCCGTGATACCATCCAGGGCGGCCAGCGTCTCCACCAGGGCGGCGGCCTTGTCGGCGGGGGCCTGCTCCTGCTGGGTCTCCTCCACCGGCGCGGGCTGGGCCCCCGGCTGGGCGTTCAGGCGCTCGGTCAGGGCTTCGATCTCGGCGGTTTTGTCTGCAAGGACCTTTTGCAGCTCGGACAGCTCGCGCTCCCGGCTGTCGCGCTCGGCCTCCAGACGGCGGGCCAGGGCTTCCCATTCGTCGCGGTCCTTGCGTGCCCGCTTCAATTTCTCGTGGTTGGATTCCTCCGGCTTGTCGGTGAAGTAGGCGCGGACGGCGGCGGGAACGCGGCTCTTTTCCTTGTCAATCCGCACGGGCAAGATCATGGCCTGCGGCTCGTCGCCGCTAAAAACTACCATGGGGGAAGTCGGGTTTTTGCTCTTGCGGGGGAGGCTGGCGGAAATGATCGCGGCATAGTCGGAGTTAAAACCGGCTACAAAGTCGCCGCTCTCGCTGTAGTAGGCGGCAATCTTGGACTTGGCGCCCTTAACGCCGGGGTCAAACAGGAACGGGGCCGGGGCAAGCTCGTGGGCGGCGTCCTGGGCGGCGTCGGCCAGCAGTTTCTCCATGTCCAGCGGCTCGTTTACGGTGTCCGCCTCGCCGTTGTAGATCACAAAGTTTCCGGCCTCGCGCTGGGTGACGGGGCGGACAAGGGCGTCGTACTCGGTCCGGTCCAGCTTCACCAGGAAATAGCCGTTGCAGACGTAGACGGCGCGGGTTTCTTCGTTCACCCGGCAATGCAGGCGCTCGGTAACTTTCAGGCTGCGGGTCAGGGCGGTGGTGAAATTGCTGTACTTCAAAACGGCGTTTTTCTTGGCGTTCATGGTGTAAACCTCCTGTATTTTGTCGGTGTTGTTGATTTCGGGTTTTGGTTTCCCGTGACCGCCTGGGCGGCGGTTTCGGCCCGTGACCGGCGGGCCATCGTCAGACGGGGGGTTATTTCTTGGCGGCCTTGCGCTTGACCGGCTCCACCTGGGAGAAGCTGAACAGGTGGGACAGCTTCTTGTAGTAATGCGGGGATTCCTCCGGCGCGTCTTTCCCGGCCTCCTCGGCGGCCTTGATCGTGGCCTTGCTGGGCTTGCTGGTGTACTTCCAGAGATCGGCGGTAAACAGGGCGTGCTCGCCCTTCTTCACGTTGTAGCCGCGGGACTTCCACTCCTGGAAGGTGTGAAACGGGAGATCGCCCTTGTAGGCGTCCAAAAGCTGAGAAAGCTGCTCCTCGGTGAATCCGTGGGCAAGGGCGGCGTTATAAATAATCTGGCTGTTTGTCATGGCGTTGTGTCCTTTCCGGCCTGCGGCCTGTCGTGTTGTGGATGGTGTGGGGAATTGGTTTCCCGTGACGCTCCAGGGCTGGAGCGTTTCGGCCCGTGACCGGCGGGCCATCGTCAGACGGGGGGTTATGCGGCCCAGGGGTGGGGGCGGCCAGTGCTGCGGAAGTAGCCGGTCCACTCGTCGGGCTTCGCCAGAAAGCGGCGGGCGTGGTTCTCGTCTCTCCATCCCAGGTGAGCGCAGACCTGCCAGCGTTCCCGTTTCTCGTAGCGGTTCATGGCCTTTGCCATTGCAATAACGGCGTCCATATCGGCGGAAACAACCTCGCAGGCACACCGCAAAGCGTAAGCGGTGCAGGTGCTGGCGGTTTCCTTGTGGCGATATTCGCCGTACTCCTCCGGCTTCGTGCTGGGGACCCATCCGCCCTTGAAGGTCAGGAGGAAAACGCGGTACTCGTTTTCCGCGTTCAGGTATTCTTGCGCCATGTCCAGGAGGGCTTTCACGTTGTAATTTTCTTTCATGTTCGGTATCCTTTCCGGCCTGTCGGCCTGTCAAATTGGGTTTATTGCCTCATGGGGTGCCGTCGCTTTTTGCGGTGCGGCGGCTCCAAGGTATCCGCGCCGGTCGTCCGGCTGTACTTGCTTCCCCTTGGCCCGCTGCTGGGTATCGTCGCGGGCTTCTCCGGGTCCGTGTTCCTGCCGTGCCGGGATTCGGTTTTCAAGGTGCCTGTCGCTGGGGGCTGTCCCCTGCTGACGTTGCCATCGTAGCACGGTAGAGTGCCAACTGTCAAGGGAAATTTGCACGGTAGAGTGCGATTTGTAGGACTGCACGAAAGAGTGCGGTTTTCCTTGTGTACTTTGCACGGTAGAGTGCAAACGGCGCGGGCTGGGGGAACAGTTTGACTTTTTGCCGCCTTGGTGGTATCCTATGGGCGGCGGACCAGCGCGGCGGCGAACTCGCCGCGCCGGTCCTGGGTGGAAGCGTCGGGTCAGCCTTGCAGGGGGGACCCGGCGCTTTTCTTACTTGCTGGCGTTGTGCCGTTCTTCAAGCGCCTTGCGGAAGTCCTCGATGGTTTTGGCCTTTTCGGCCATTGCCATGATCTCCAGCCGCTCCGCGCTCTTGGCTTCTTTCACCAGCAGCTCGCCCGTGCTTGGCGTGGTCACGTTCCCTCCCCTCCCTTCTCGACGCCTTGCGGCGGTTCGCTGGGCCGGGGCCGTGCGGCCTGGGCTTGTCCCGGATGTTAGCCGATGGCCGCGCCGCCGTCAAGACCCCGAAAACCGTTCCCCCAGCCCCCCTAAAGGGGGGCGTGGGGAACTTTTTTTGTACAAATTTTCCGGGCTGTTTTTGGCGAAAATGGCAAAACCGGCAACTTGACCGGCGGGGATGCCTCCAGAATTTCCAGTTAATTTTTTCCGGCCGTGGGGGGACTATAGGGGGGCGTTAATATACCAGGAAGCAAGACTTAGACCGGGCGCGTAAAATATCCCGCCGGAATTTTCCGACGGGATTTTTTCCAGTTCGGCGGCCTGCCTGGAGCGGCCCGGCGGGAGACGTGGAGCCGGGGCGCGTCCTGGACCTGGACCGGCGGCGGGAGAGGTCCGGCAAACAGGCCGGGAAAATCCGGCGCGTTTTCTCCGGCGTTTTCCGTGGGGCGGTCCGTGGCGGCGGGCGGCTCCAGCACACCGGCAGACAGGAGGCAAGAACCGACAAAAGCACCAGGGGGGGCCGCCCACAGGTGGACCGGCAGACGGCAGGACCGGCGGCCCATGACAGGACCGGCGGCGGCCTCTGGCACCGCGCCGGGGAGAGGGCGAAAACAGGCCGCCAGGGAGACGGCCAGCCGCGCCGGGAGGGGTTTTACGCGCCCGGTATAGTCTCCCAGTAGCTTGATATATACGCCCCACATAGCCCCCGGCAGGGCACGGGCTGACAGCCTCCACCAGCACAGCCCACAGGGCAGGGGCACAGCCTCCAGGCAAGGACACAGCCACAGGGCAACAGGGGCCGGCCAACAGACAGCAGGCACCAGCACAGCCCACAGGGCAGGGGCCAGCCGGTCACAGCGGCAGGGCCACAGCCTACAGCCGCACAGCACACAGCGCAGCCAGCAACACAAAGCCAACAGGCAACAGGCGCACGAACATCAAAACGCCTGCGCCCGATTCCTACCAAACGCGCCCGCGCGCGAATCAAGACGCGCCCGCGCCCGCGTAGGTACTCCCGGAGGCCCCGTAAAGGTTGCGGGTGCGGAGGCGCAAAATTTTTTTAGGTATGAGGGTGTTTTTTTAACTTCCCCTGCCCTGGCCGAAAAAATAGAGGGGGGGTCAAAAAACGAAACCGGGAGAGCGAGGGGGGAGGGGAAATATTAAATTTCTGTGAATGAGCAGAAGTGAGCAGATTTCCGTGTTATATTGGTAGCGTGAATAATTGGCCTGCGGCGGAAACGCTGCGGGCCTTTGCCATTTCTGCGGCCTGCGTCCGCCGAAGCCCTACGTTCCTACGCGGGGTATTTGTAGACGGTGCGGGCCGCCGCCATTGGAGGGGGGTGCGGCGGATATGCCGAAGCGGAGCGAGAAGCGCGACACCGCCAAGGCTGAATACGTCGAGCGCCGAAGCCGTGGCGAGAAGATCAATCTGCGAGAGTTTGCCGACAAGCTGGGCGTCAACTATAAGACCTTGCGGGACTGGAAGCGGATAGACGAGTGGGACAAGGATGTGCAGCCGCAGAAGAAGAAGCGGGGCGGACAGCCGGGGAACAAGAACAGCGCCGGAAAAAAGAACGCGGCGGGGTCCCATCCGGGAGCACCGCGCCGCAACAAGAACGCCGAGAAAGACGGGGCTTACAGCACCGTCTTTTTTGATACCCTGACCGACGAGGAGAAAGAGCTGATCGAGCAGACGCCGTTGGAGAGCAAGGCGGCGCTGGAGCATGAAATGAAAATCCTGAAATTCCGCGAGAACAAAATCCTGTTGAAGATCGCGGAGTATGAGGACCAGCCGGAGGATTCCTTATATGTAAGCAGCGTTTTAGATATGAGGGAGCCGAGAGGCGGGCAGGACGGCGTGAAGCAGACTATGGGTATGTACACGAAGGACAGCGCCTTTAGCCGCGTGCTGAAGCTCCAGGAAGCCCTCTATAAAATCCAGGGACGTATCGCCAAGATAACGGACAGTCTACGGATGATGGAGGAGTTCGGGGCCAAAATCGAGCTGGAGCGGGAACGCCTTGAAATTCTGCGGGTACGGGCAACGGGCATGGTAGACGCGCCGGACGGAGAGGACAAGCCGGACGACCTGGGAGAGATCGAGATAGAAGATGTGAAGTGAGGCGGTGAGGGCAGATGAAGTTATGCACGGATAAGGTTGTGGCGGACTGGCTGGCCCTGACGCCCAAGCGAGTGAAGCAGCTCCGGGACGAGGGCGTACTTATTGAGAAATCGCCGGGGCTTTACGATCTGCGGACGTCGGTGCTGCGGTATGTCAATTACATACGCACGGGAAACCGGGCAGACCTGAACGGCGAGCGGGCGCTGCTGACGAGAGCAAAGCGCGAAGCGGCAGACATGGAGAACGACGTGCGCCGGGGGACGCTCCACAGTTCGGAAGATATTGAAAAGGGTATCAAGGCTATGTGCCTGAATATCAGAAGCCGGTTCCTGACATTGCCCGCGAAGCTGGCACCAAAGCTGGAGGAAATGAATGGAAATCAGGCCGCTATCTTTGACGAACTAAACAAGGCCATGAAAGAGGCCCTGGAGGGATTGAGCAACTATAACATTGCTATGGCAATGCCGGATGGTGGGGATGACGAAGAAGCAGAGGAACCCGTGTAAGGGCTGCATATGGGCGGAGAGAATCAGCGAGGGGCTGATATTCTGCCCGTTTCCCCAATGTGTAAAAGGAAACGCCGAGAACAAGATGAAGCGAGGGGAACGGGATAGACAGTCAAGAGAAAAGGGCGTGGGTAGTTAAGCTTGCGCCGCAGACGGAGGATATGTTTGCCCGGTGCCTGTCCGCATTGAAGCCGCCGCCGGAGCTGACACTTTCCCAGTGGGCGGATATGTACCGGATGCTATCGGCGGAGAGCAGCGCCGCGCCTGGGCGCTGGCACACGGACAATGCGCCGTACCAGCGGGAGATCATGGATGCCATGGGCGACCCTCATGTACGAAAGGTGGTTATCATGACCGCCGCGCAGATCGGGAAAACGGCCATGCTCATGAATCTGCTGGGCTACTATATGCACTACTACCCGGCCCCGGTGCTGGTGATACAGCCGACACTCGACATGGCGCAGGCGTTCAGCAAAGACTTTCTCGCTCCTATGCTGCGGGATACACCGGCGCTGCGGGGGCTTGTGGATACCAAGAGCCGGTACAGCGGGAACACCATCTTGAAAAAGAACTTCCCCGGCGGCCATGTCACCATCATTGGGGCCAACAGCGCGGCGGGCCTGCGTATGCGGCCTATCAAGGTGATACTGGCGGACGAGGTAGACGCCTACCCTCCCAGCGCCGGGACAGAGGGCGACCCTCTCCTGCTGGCACAGAAGCGGCAGACGACCTTTTGGGACAAAAAGACAATCATTGTCTCTACACCTACCATCAAGGGGCACAGCCGCATTGAAACGGAGTTCCTGAAAAGCACGCAGGAGGAGTGGACGGTCCCATGCCCTGGGTGCGGCCACTATCAACCGCTGGTGTGGCGGGGCATCAAGTACGACAAGGACGACCTGACCCGCCCGGTCATGTACGAGTGCGAGCGGTGCGGGGAAGTGTTCGGGGAATACGAGTGGAAGAAGCAGAGCCAGAAAGGACGGTTCCGGGCGGAGAATCCGGGAGCGGAGGCGCGGGGCTTCCACCTGAACACGCTGGCCTCCAGCTTTTGCGGCTGGAAGGAAGTGGTGGAGAAGTTTGTGCTGGCGGACGAGCAGCGCAAGCAAGGTGATCTGGAGAAGCTGAAAACCTGGACGAACACAGAGGACGGCAAGACCTGGGAGGAGCCGGGGACCAGGATTGACGGAATGGAGCTTTTCAACCGCCGGGAGATTTACGAGGCGGAAGTGCCAGAGGGC
>Ga0137310_101812_pt1 | contig 12973 bp, 9 predicted proteins | sample NAcewiD2O_June_2_FD_97183 | JGI IMG/M metagenome (GOLD analysis project Ga0137310, IMG submission 97183) | Mouse cecal microbial communities from Vienna, Austria - N-Acetylglucosamine amended D2O_June | ecosystem: Host-associated > Mammals > Digestive system > Large intestine > Cecum | place...
AAGTTCAATTGTACGCTGAAATTTCAGCAGCCTCCCATGGGGAGCGAGCAGGATCAGTTCAATCTGATGCTGGGTACGGGAGAATACACGGATGTATTTGAGGTTACATATTCTCAGGACAGCACTTCGACTTTGTTTGCGGATGGGGTTATCCGGGATCTGGCTCCCTACGCGGAAACCTATATGCCGAATTATTATGCATTCCTGAATGACCCGGACAACGAGGATATCCGGAAAGCGCTGTATGACGAAGAGGGGCATCTTCTGACCATCTCTTCGCTGGCCTGTGATGAATCTTCTCTGATGTGGGGCGGCATGGTATACAGAAAGGATATCCTGGAGACCATGACCGGAGGGAATGTGGCATTTCCCAGCGGGGAAGCGGAACCCACCACGGTGGAAGACTGGGAATACATGCTGGATCTGATGAAGCAGTATTTCGACGCGGCACAGATGCCGGAATATGCCGGCCTGATTCTGCCTTATCAGGGATACTTTGCCACCGGAGAAATTCTGAATGGCTTTGGCACTTCGGGAGCTTTTATGGTAAAGGACGGTCAGGTGGTATATGGCCCCACCAGTCAGGAATTCTACAATTATCTGGTGAAAATGCGCGAGTGGTATGAGAAAGGTTGGATTTATCAGGATTTCGCCAGCAGGACAAATGACCTGTTCTATCTGCCCAATACGGCGCTGACCTATGGCTGTTCCTCAGGTATCTGGTTTGGAATGGCCAGTCAGGTGAATGACCAGATGTCCCTGCCGGATTATAATCTGTTCGTGGATGTGCAGCCGGTTGCTTCTCCGCTGGATACCGCAAACGGACAGAGCGGATCTTATTCCGGAACCCTGGGGCTTGCCTCCGAGAGGGCGAACCCGAACCAGGGCGGCTGGGCGATTTCCTCTTCCTGCAGTGAGGAGAATATGATCCTCTTTATGACCATAGCGGACTATATGTATACGGAGGAGGGCGCCATGCTGGTATCTTATGGCTTTTCCGCTGATATGGGCGCTGCGGAGGTTCCTTTGTATCAGGAGAAAGGTGTGACGGAGGGAACTTACTATTTTGATGAGGAAGGGACTTTCCATAAAAATTACCTTTTTGTTACAGGAGCCACAGAGGAGACGCTGGAGATGAATTCCTTTAACGGAATGAGGCTTCCGGGACTGCATCTGAACAGCTATGCCAACCATGCCGCGCCTGAGCATGAGCAGTACTGTGACAGCGTATGGAAAAAGTACGGCACCGCCAATAACTTCCCGGCAGCAGCAGGCGGCACCCCGGAGGAAAGCGCCGTCCTGACCAGCAAATATACTGGCTACAGTGATTATCTGAATTCCATGGTTCCCAAATTCATTATGGGGACGGAGGAACTCAATGAGGAGACATTTGCCGCGTTCGTGGAGCAGATGAATGATCTGGGCGTGGAAGAATGCAGACAGATTTATCAGGATATCTACGACAGGTATAACAGCAGGTAGGGTACTGGGGAATCCTGTGGAAGATGTAACGCCGGATGGTCTGCAGAAGAGACAATGCAGATAAGGCAGGATGGATAAGGAAGGGGGAGCATGTCTATTTGCAGACAGGCTCCCTTTCTGTACACAGCTTTGTAACAGAGCATTTGTGGAATGTGTAAAAGCCCATGAAAATTTAATTCAGGGCACATACAAACGAAAAGGAGACTCTATATGTTCGAAAAATTATTCAGCCCTATAAAAATCAAAGGAATGGAACTGAAAAACAGGGTAATCCTGCCGGCTATGGGGACGAAATTTGCCGGAAAGGCAAGCTTCGTCACCCCCCAGCTGATTAATTATCATCTGGCACGGGTGAAAGGCGGCTGTGGATTGAATATCATCGAGGTCTGTAGCGTACACAGTCCCAGTGCGCCGAGGGGATTCCTGTCCATCAGTGAGGATGCCTATATCCCGGGCATGAAAAGCCTGACGGATGCCATCCACGCAGAGGGCGGAAAGGTCGGGCTGCAGCTCTGGCAGGGAAGCCTTGCAGTAGGTATGGATCAAACGGCGCAGATTCTGGTGGCAAGCGATATGCCAGTGAGCCCCCAGATGACCATTCCCGGCATTACCGTTGAGCAGATTGAGGAGATAGCTGTGTGTTTCGGAAAAGCAGCTGCAAGGGCGGTAAAGGCAGGATTTGACTGCGTGGAATTTCACTGCGCCCATAATTATCTGCCCCATTCCTTTTTATCCGGCGGAATCAACCGCAGGACGGATGAATATGGAGGCACCTTTGAAAACCGTGCCAGATTTCCACTTATGTGCATCCGGGAAATCCGTGCCAATATACCCGAGGACATGCCAATGTTCATGAGGATTGACGCCCATGACGATTACCTGGAGGGCGGGTTGAACATAGAGGAGATTATCGATTTCTGTAAGCTGGCAGGGGAGGCAGGTGTGGATGTGCTGGATATTTCCCGGGGGAATATTCTCTCCGCAGGCTTGAAATACGAAGTGCCCCCGGTTGACATTCCCAAAGCCTTCAATATCGACAACGCTGCAAGGATTCGGAAAGAGACAGAAATGCTCACCATCGGAGTGGGAAGGATTAATACAGCGGAGCTGGCAGAGCAGATTCTGGAGGAAGACAAGGTTGACATGGTGGTCATGGGCCGGGCCCAGCTGGCAGATCCGGAATTCTGCAATAAGGCAAGGGAGGGCCGTGTCCAGGATATTGATTACTGTGTGGGATGTAACCAGGGATGCTACGATGGATTTGAAAATACGGATTCTCCCTGTATTACATGCCTGAGGAACCCTGCATTGGGGCGGGAGGAGGAATGCAGGATAACGCCTGTCGGGAAATCGGAGACTGTGCTCATAGCCGGGGGCGGAATCGGAGGGCTGGAGGCTGCTATTATCTTAAAGCAAAGAGGCCACAACCCTATCCTGTGCGAGGCATCCGACAGCCTGGGAGGGCAGTTTTTGACCGCTGGGGAAGCACCCAGGAAAGCGGAGATGAAAAACGCAGTAACAGCTATGGGCGAAAAGGCGAAACGCCTGGGTGTGGATATCCGCATGAACACCACAGTGACGCCGGAGCTGATTGCGCAGATCATGCCCCATACGTTCATCAATGCTATCGGGGCGACACCCGTTATCCCCAGAATCCCGGGAAATGACAGGGATTTCGTGGTGGATTCCCATGACGTCCTGAACGGGAAAACGGACATAGCCGGTGCCGTCAGTGCGGTGGTAATCGGCGGTGGTATGGTGGGTATGGAAACAGCGGAATACTTGGCGGAAAAAGGAGCCAGGGTCACGGTACTTGAAATGATGAACGCTTTCTGTGCGGACATGGGAAGCACCCGGAAGATCTGCGTCACGGAGAGCATTTATGGGGCGGGCATCAATCCCGTAACCAATGTCAAAGTGACAGAAATCAAAGATGGAGCTGTAGTTGGAGAAAAGGACGGCGGGACAGTGGAATACCCCTGCGACTATGCGGTAATGGCAGTGGGCGCGGTAAAGAGGGACGGAAGTACGCTTAAAAAGGCGTGTCGGGAAAAGAAAATCGGATATTACGAGATCGGAGACGCGGGAATGGCCAGGCGCGCCATCAACGCCACCAGGGAAGCATTTGACGCAGCCCTGAAATTCGACCAGCCGGAGGAACATGCTTATGTATCAAAGCCTAAAAAGCTGGTTTTCCTTACCGGAGCCACGGGCATTATGGGGCAGCAGACCATGCAGCAGCTTTTGTCCCGTAACAACCGTTTTCAGGTGCGGATTCTGGCAAGGCCTTCGGAGAAGAATAAGAAGCTCCTGAAGAAATACATGTGTCCCTCCCTGGAAGTTGTGTGGGGTGACATGGCAGATTATGATACCATTAAGAGATGTGTGGACGGCAGCGACTATGTACTCCATATCGGCGCTATGGTATCCCCTGCGGCGGACAAATATCCGGAACAGACCCTGCGCACTAACATCGGCTCCACCCTGAACATTATCAAGGCGATTAGGGAACAGCCCTGCCCAGATAAAGTGCATTTAGCCTATGTGGGGACGGTTGCCATGACGGGAAGCCGTCTGGAGCCGGTCCATTTCGGGCGTGTAGGCGATCCCATGAACCCATCCATCCATGACTACTATGCGGTGTCCAAGGTGTTCTCCGAGGCGGCTGTATTCGATAGCGGGCTGAAATACTGGGTGTCCATACGGCAGACGGGGCAGCATCCCAGTGCGGACGGAGCGGGGGAAGAGCCGATCATCTTCCATCAGCCGGCCAACAACGTTCTGGAATGGAGCACATCCGTGGATTCCGGCATCTGCATGGCGAACCTGTGTGAGGACTGGGTGGATGAAAGCTTTTGGCGTAAGGCGTACAACTTAAGCAGCGGCAGGGATTACCGTTTCGCCACATGGGAGTTAGCCGAGCTGTCGCTTGTGCCCATGGGCATCAAATATACGGATATCTTTGACCCTCAGGATGTGGCCCGTTTCAATTTCCATGGGCAGTATTACACGGATTCGAACAAACTGGAAGAGCAGCTGCATTTTAGGCAGATCCCGGGTGAAGTGTACTGGGGCGCTGTAAAAGCCGAGATGGAGCGCATGACGGCGAACCCCATGATTGCGGCCATGATGCCGGGAGCGGCGGCCATGAAGGCCCACAACAAGGAAATCGCGGCGAAGCGTATGGGACCGGTGTGGATGGAGGAGAACAACGAAACGAAATGGATACAGGCATTTTTCGGTTCCCTGGAAGAAAAGCATGCTGCAAAGGCATTTGAACTGCACCATCCGGATGAGACGGAAAGCTATCTGAACCATGGGTATGATGAGGAAAAGGGGATTGAGAACCTGGGAACGGATGAACTTGCAGAGGCTGCCCGGTACAGGGGAGGAGCGTATCTGGAGATGGAAGCGAAAGATATCTATACTCCGGTAAAATGGAAATGTGCTTCCGGTCATGAGTTCCGCATGTCAGTAAACGCGGTCCTTCACGGAGGGCACTGGTGCCCAGAGTGCATGAAGAATTCCTGGGCTTACCCGAAGATGGCAAGGCAGAACCCGTTCTATGCACAGGTGTGGGATTCCCAGCATAGCCCGGAGGAAGACTATGAGATTCCCATGGAATACAGTGCGTATGAAATCGCGGAAGAACTGAAGGAAAAACTTGGACTTGCTATTTGAAATAATAGAGATATTGCGAATAGCAGCAGGGGATAGCCTGGCAGATGAGGCGGCTGTTGGAAGAATCCAATAGCCGCCCTGAAACCGGGCATACTGGAGTAGCTGATTGGGCTTGCGATGATAGAAGAATATAACCGGGGAATGGAAAGTACTTGTGAGTTGAAAGTTTGTAGCACTATGAAGCCAGACAATCCCACGGTTCTTCTGGTGCTTCCGGCAGTCCCTGAATTATCTGCGTTATGCATAATTCGGGCTTTTGGCCTAAAAGGCGGAAAAAATGTTTCCGGAAATAATGCATGAGTGCTGCCTCAGAGACCCTTCCCCTGGATGGCGTCCTCTGGTAGCGGATCTGGCCGGAACTTACCTTCCCAATAAAGTGGATGGAAATGCTCTGCAGAATCCCCATCGCAATACAGGACAGGGCCATATGCATCTCAATGGCACGGACGGCCTCCAGCACTTTCCGGCGGGGCCTTTCACCCTCCACCTGCTCCATGGGCGTAGGCTCCCCTTTCTTCTGGTAGTAGTTCAGCTTCGGCATGTACTTTGACCAGAAGTGGTAGCAGAACGCCCCAATCTGCTGCTTCAGTTCACGGAACGTGCATTCAATCCGGAACCGGTAGCTGTAGAGCCGGATGATGGACAGCGGCTCCAGAGCCAGGCTGGTGCTTGCCAGGATGCCCTGGACGCCATCCATCTCCACCAGCACGAACCGCAGCTCCTGGTACAGCTTCTGGCCCCACAGCAGGTCGATGCAGTAATAGCGTATGGCCTCCTTTTTGCCATAGAGCTCTATCTCTGCTTCCTGGAACTGTCCTTTATGGGAGCCGAACAGCTCTTTGAGGCGGACAGCGGCCCCCTTCTTAGGCGGCCGTCCCCTCCCGGGTCTGCGGGGGCCGGGCTTCTGGTATGCGGTGCAGGACTTTTTCGCTTTTGTGACGATCTCCATATGCACGCTCCCGCTGCCATTGAGCTCCTTCAGCTTCTCAAGGGCCGGCACTGTAAGGAAATACCTGTCCAGCAGGAGCAGGGAGTCCCCAAAGGTATGGGCAGCGTGCCAGGCGTCCTCCACCATCTGGACTACATGGGAAGCAGCCGAAACAGATGCCCCTTTCCATTCCCTGGCAGCCTGGAGCCCGTCATGGAGCCGGATGCTTAAAGGGATGCAGGCCCATCTGCGGACACTGCCGGCCAGGATGCCAAGGCCGCCGAACATATGGCCGTGGATGAATTCCGGCTTCGCGGAATTCTCCGATTCCTGGAAAAGCTTCTTTACCCCCGGCATGCGCCGCCCTTCCTTGGACTGCTTGACGCCATCGCCCACAAGGACATGGAGGTTCCCTTCTTTATAAAGGGGCGCATACTGCTTTACGGCACAGAACCAGCGTTTCCGGATCTCCTCCAGCGACCAGGAGGATGCCCTGAAGAAATGCAGCATGGAATCGTAACAGCCAGGATGGAGCGCAAGGTCACGGATTATGGAGGTGACCCCAAGCTTATCGGAGCGGAGCATAAGCCCTACAGTTATGACGACAAACCAGCGGAAAGCGGATTTGCGGGAAAAACAGGTTTCAAAGTGGCATAGAATGTTTTCAATAAAATTTAGCATAATGTATGGTCATCCACCAGAAAGTATGGTAAACTCATACAGTGAATAGCACTTCTGGTCGGATGGTATCTCTTTCTTTGTGGTGATTAAAGAATACCATAATCCATACCATAAGCGCTATTCTTTTGTTGAAAACTTTTAACTCTCAAGTTAATTAGTGTCTATCCAGAAATATACTCTTTCATCTGCCGTTTCTGTTAATACCCCGCCATTTGAGTATGCAACTGCTTGCGAAGCAATATTATCTTTACAGATTGTTAGCAAGGCTCTTTCTATTCCAGCCTCTTTTGCCTTCGTAAGTAATAATTTCAGCAACTCTTTTCCATAGCCCTTTCCACGAAAAGGAGAAGCTATCCCATATCCTATATTTCCGCCTACTTTCTTTAAGGCTTCAGTCAAATAAATCCTTACATTTCCAAAACCGACTGGTACACCGTCAACATATAACCAATAGGTGGTAGAGGGCACTTTCCAACCGTCTACAATACCTTCTTGTTCGGACTCCACTTGTTTCCCTATAAGCCATTGTTTATATTCTTCATATGTCATCCCGTTTACTTTGTTCTGTAGACCGTTTTCCTCCCTTGGAATACTTTGCAGCAAATCATAAATTTCAATACCGTCACTGGGCGATAGTCTTTTTAACTCAATCACGATACCATCCCTCCTTTAGAGTAAAAATCGGAATTTACCAAATCGATAAAATCCGATTTGGTAAATTGTTCAATGTCATTATCTTACCACAAACGCATACACAATTCCATTAAATTTTGCTTAATCTCCTTTTGCCTTATTCTTTGCAATCATCATCTGCCTTGCCCGTTCCCTCTGCTCGGTGCTGACCGCTCTCGGTTTTCGGTAGCTGATGTATGACTTCGGAAAGGAATAGGTCTTAGATACTTCGTCCTGCCCTGTCAGCTTGTATATGTCAGGGAAATCGGCAACAAGCGTGTCAAGTTTCCGCATGACTGCCTTATCCCTTGTATAGAGGGTGGCGGTCTGCTCTCCTGCGTTATAATTGAGAATACTTTCCTGCTCGTATCGTGATAGTTTCATAATTCCATATCCCCCTTTCCCTTGCTGTGGGTTCTGTGCTTTTTTCCCTCGGCAACTGTTGGCTGTTTTGCCTGTTCCTTTGCTCTGGCTAACCTTGTCCTTATGGAGTGGTCACGCTCGGTCAGTTTCCGTCTTTTGGTGGTGGCGGTCAGTTCCGCACACGTTTTTTCTGACAGGGCATTTAATTTCTTCAAGGTGTCGCTTACTATCTGCTTTGTATCGCTGTCTTTTACCTGCGGAAGAATAGCGGACAGACTGGCGCACGTTTCCGCTTTGCCCTGCTCCCCAAACTGATAGATTAAGTTGATTTCATCAGCGTTAAAAGGTATCTGAAAATTTGCGCCCTCACATAAACGCTCCACGCCCACGCACTTAGGGATATTCCTTGTCAGTTCGTAATTATCCCTCGCTGTGATTGTTCCATGACTGTCGGTCTGCCTTACCTCGACTTCACACTGGCTTTTCTGTTCCAACACAAGCCACTGGTATTTATCGTTTTCTTTCGTAAATACAGTCTGATGCGCATTGGAGTGTGTCTTGCTACGGATATATTTGTCGGTGGTACTGTAATAGTCCAAAATCTGTTGTTCCTGCTTTTTATTCATGTTCTTTGCCCTCCTGTGATATGGATTGATATGATTGATTGGTTTCGGTGCTGATATATGATTTTCTTCCGTTACTTGTTGGGAGTATGAATTGCGGAATATCATTGTTGGGTATTTCTCCGCTTGGGGGAATAGGAGTTCATTTCATACGGTAATTACCACATGAAAAAAGACTATAACCGTTGCTGTCATAGCCTTTTAAGGATTGAGGAAGTCCCTTTGTTTACTTGTATTTGTTTGTCACCCCTCCGCACTATCCAACATCCGTGGCGCACACAACGCTGGACACATCTTCCCTGTGCATAAGCCCCTTTAACACCTTATACTGCGCCGCTGTGCCGCTTTTTACTTCTGTCTGCCATTCCTCCGGTATCATGGGCAGGCTCTCATAATTCCACTTTTTCCATGCATCAGAATAGGCATCTGGCTGTGCAAGCTCCACCAGATGCCCGATGCACCATGAAACAATGAAACCGTTCCCCTCCATGTACCCGTCTTTTCTTTCATCTGCGCCGATCACATGGGAAACTGCCTGTGCCACGCTCGGCTTCTCGGTTATCACTAACTGCATTTTATTTTCCTCCTGTCAATTCAATATCACATTCCACTTCGTTTCCCCATACGTCAAACCCGTCTGTCTTTCTCCGGGCAAAAAGCTCTATCTTTGGTACACTGCCCATAAGCCGGTTAATCCTTTGATGCACCTCTGCCGGTTTCCTGCTGTGTTCTTCAATATGTGACATGACTACCTGATGCACCCCTGCATCCACACGCTTCGGTGCGCCTTTTGTTGCCAGAATACAAAGCTCCGCATTGCTGCGTGTCCAGTATCCCATGCCCCAAAAGAGCGATTCCTTCTTTTTATTCTGCTTTACCCATACAAACGCCACTGTTTTATAGGTAAAGCCCCATGCCTTTATTACTTCCAGCCCTTCCAAAAGGCAGGGGAATGTTACCCATAGAAATAAGGCACAGTCCTTGTCTGCAATGCCAGCAACCGGAAGTGCCTTTATATCTTCTATGTCCATAGTGGGATAGTGGCTCTCTGCGCTTCTTCCCATGCCTTTTTTAGAATACACCCTGTAGTGCCAGGGCGGGTCAGCCAGAATAACGGAATACTTCTTTTCTCCCATGCTGCCGGTTACTCCTCCCCATTTTCAAAAAAATCATCTCCGGAACCGTCCTCCGGTTCTTCATCTTCATTCTCGTATTCCTCCTGATCCTCATCGTCCTCATCTTCGTCCTCGATGAAGTCCTCTTTTTTCTTACGGACTACCTTGAAATAATAAGCTCCACCGATAAATGCTATTGCAAGTGCGCCCATGAGGATATAGGAAATGACCGGGTTCGGCTCTGCCGCTTTTTCCTCCGGTCCGGTTTCCTCTGTGCTTTCTTCATCTTCCGTATTTTCTGTTTCTCCGGTATTTTCCTCTGTCTGCTGTTCATCTTCCGGCTTTTCCCCGTTATTGTTTGGCAGTGCGCTTTCCCCTGCCGGGATTGCCGATTCCAAAGCTGCGGAATTTTTCGGCAGAGTATCACTGTTGCCGGAAGTGGCGTTTAACAGGTCATTTTCCGTAATCTCCGTAAGGAAATACACCATTTCCTCCTCCCCGTCACGGTCAATGATCAGGTAGAAAACCTTGTCCGATGCCGTCTGGATTGTGTAAAATTCTTTCCCCTGTTCTGACTGTTTCTTTTCCGTATCCCCGCTTTCTGCCGTTTCTTCCTTTTCTGCGGCATCCGCTTTGGCAAATTCCTGTTTTTTCTGTTCCTCCGGTGTCTGCGAAACGGTGTTCCCGTCACCGTCTGTTTTGGTGTGTTCCGTTACGGTGGCTGTTGCGTTCCCCGGCTTGGTGGCTTCGGCATTGACAGGGAGCTGCTCTGCCGGGTTCTCGTCACTTTCATCTGCCGAGTCTTTATAATAAGGGTTTTTCGTTTTATAAACTTCCGACATATTTCCGGCATTGTCCATTGCGGAAATGGTAAAATACTCATACCCTGCGTCAAACTGCTGTAAACGGATATTCAGTGTGCCGTTTGTGAACTCTGTAAATTCATACCCGTTCACATAAACCGCTTTTGCGCCGAAGTCCGTGTCATGTACCTGGACGCTCAACAGCCCGTCGCTGACTGCCGCATTGAGCGTGGGCTTTGTGGTATCAAAACATTTGACTGCCCTGTTTCTTTCATATGTATTGCCTTTCTGGTCTGTGACCTGCACATAGACAGTACAGTTTTCGGAAATTTCCAGCTTCTTATCTTCCGTCACGTCCGTCCAGCTCCCGTTCTGCCCGACCTTTGCCTGAATTTTTGCAATCTCAAAATTTCCCGTATGCGCCACGTCCGCCACCTTGAACGTGACAGTTACGGTATCATGAAACCAGCCGTCCGGCTTGTTGATGCTGATTGACACATTCGGTTTTTTATAGGCACAGAGCCTGTAATCCTCCACGCACACCTTACAGTTACGGTCATATTCATAAGCGCCGCATTTATCCCCACAAGTACATTCCGGTTCCGGCACTTCATTTCCTGAAACGCTTTCCCCCTCTGTTTCCTGTTCCGTTGATCCCAGCTCTGATGTTTCCTGCTCCGTGGTGCTTTCCTCCGTACTGCTCTCCGTTTCTTCCTCTGTGCTGCTTTCCCCGCTGTCCTCTGCCCTTACAGCAATGGCATTGTTCCCGTTCATGGAAAATGCCGCTGCGGGCATACAGAATAATACTGCGGATAAAATGAGCGATAACACCGCCCTATAACGTAACTTCATTTTTTTGTTCATGGCTTTCTGCCTCCCTTTCTGTTTGCTGTTTCTGTCCTGACTGTTCCTCCTGCTCTTTTTTCTTCAGCAGGCTTAAAATTTCTTCCTCACTGACTTTGTTGAGCAAGATCAGACGCTCCAGAGAAATTTTATTTTTCTCAATAAATTTCATCTTCTCCGCATCCTCTGCCATCTGTAACTGGCTTTCCAAATCCTTCTGCTTTCCCTGCAGGTCTGCAAGCTGCCCCCGTACTTTGGAAAGCTCTTTTTCAATCCTTTCCTTTGTCACACTATACCCTTCCTTTCTGCACCGGATAAGGTGCTTTTTAGTGTCCTTTCATAAAAAGTCTTACATTTTCATATGCCTGTGTGATATAATAATTTTACAGAAACCTGAAATTTTCAGACTGAATGATTACCGGACATCAATTTCCTGATAAGCGACCGAACGCATAAAAATGGCTCTGCCAGTAGGACGTATTGATACTGGCGTATTTAATCGGATCACCGCAGTGTATCATTGTCCCATTGCCGCAATATATCCCTACATGGCTCACAGACCCCGCCGAGTTGTAAGTGCCTGTAAAAAAGATAATATCCCCCGCTTTTGCATCTGCCGCCGAAACCGGTGTACACTGGTCATAAATACCCTGTGCGGTAGTCCGTGGCAGGTTATGCACCCCGCTGTTGGTAAATACCCAGCAGACAAAACCGGAACAGTCAAAGCTGGTTGACGGGCTTGAACCGCCCCATACATACGGATAGCCTAAATACTTTGCGGCTTCCTCCATAAGCGCCTGCACTGCCGCATCATCGTAGGAATCAGGCGATATGGCATTTCCCCCGCCGCTTCCGGACGCTGGCGTTTCCCCGTAGAGCGTCCCTTCCCCTGCTTCAAAATAAAATAACGGGTTATAATATTCCCCGTTATACAGACATTCAATATGCAGATGGCTTCCGGTGCTGCTCCCCGTATTCCCTGTTGTCCCTATGCTGTCCCCATGCTTTACGGTCTGCCCCGCACTGACGCTTAACGTGTCCATGTGGGCATACTTGGTACAGTAACCGTTGCTGTCCTCAATCACAATATAATTCCCGTAATAACTGTCGTAAGCAGCCGTTGTGACTGTGCCATCCATCGCCGCAAGGACGGTTGTTCCTGTCGGAACTGCAATGTCAACGCCCCTGTGGAGCTGTTCCGCCCCTGTCACCGGATTGATGCGGTAGCCGTAATAGCTGCTCACATAGTTGTACCAGTACAGGTTCAGCGGAGTATAAAACTGCTGTGTCAGCCCATGCGTTTCATTATAAAGCGCATAGATTTCTTTCTGCTCACTGTCCATGTGTCCGGCAACCACCACATTTAAGTCTTTGGCGGTCAGCGTGACTTCCAGTATGGTTATGGTATATTCTTCTTCCTCCTCATAAGTGTAGGTTTCCGTGCTTGTTGTGCCGTCAGCATTGGTTACGGTGCGTGTGCCTGTCTTTGTAACTGTCCTTGTCCTTGTTTCCGTTGTAGGGTTTAAGGTCAGCTCATACATCTCGTCAAAAAGGCTCTCGATCTCGCCCTGCACGTCTGCCGCCGTAAATTCTGTATGGACTGCGGAAAGGTAGCTGATGAGCGCAAACGGGTCATGACCGGTTGCATCAAGGTTGTAGCGGTATTCGTCATAGTCCGGGTAATCCGTTTCTATGGAATCTATCTCTTTCTGCAATTCCATTTCAAGCTCCGAAAATGCTAAATCCGCAGCGTCAATCTCTGCCGGGACGCTCATGTAGCTC
>Ga0137310_101829_pt1 | contig 12898 bp, 13 predicted proteins | sample NAcewiD2O_June_2_FD_97183 | JGI IMG/M metagenome (GOLD analysis project Ga0137310, IMG submission 97183) | Mouse cecal microbial communities from Vienna, Austria - N-Acetylglucosamine amended D2O_June | ecosystem: Host-associated > Mammals > Digestive system > Large intestine > Cecum | place...
GGCGGAGGCGGCCCGTCTGACAGAAGGGTGCAGGGAACCCAGGATCATTATCACGGTGGGCGGGGATGGAACCATGAATGAGGTTCTGGATGGACTGGTCTTCTGCGGACCCGTGACCCTCGGATATATACCCACCGGCCTGGGCAATGATCTGGCAAGAAGTTTAAAGCTGCCCAGAAAGCCTTCCAGATGCTTAAAGAAGATTCTCAATCCCAAATATCACAAGCTTTTGGACTACGGGGTGATGTGCTACGGAGAGAGGCTGGAGCACAGGCGTTTTTTAGTCAGCGCCGGCATCGGTATGGACGGGGCGGTGTGCCATGAGATGGCGGATTTGAAGTGGCAGCAGACATTTAACCGGCTGGGTTTGGGTAAACTGTGTTATGGGGCCGCCGGCGTGAGGCAGCTTATGGCGGCCTGCCCTGTGAAAGGGTATCTTCTGTTGGATGGGGCCCAGAAGGTGGAGCTGAACCATATTTATTTCATATCCACCCATATCCATCCGTTTGAAGGGGGCGGATTCAAGTTTGCTCCGTCCGCGGACCCCTGTGACGGCAAGCTGACTCTCTGTGTGGTTCATCACAGCGCCAAGGCCAGGCTGATTCCTTTTCTGGCCAGTTCCTTTATGGGGCACCAGAAGAAGTACAGGGGGGTCCGGTGCTATAACTGTCAGGAGGTGGAGATCCACCTTGAGCATTCCATGCCGGTTCACGCGGATGGGGAGAGCTGCGGCTGTCGGCAGGAGGTTCAGATCAGATGTATTCCGGGCAAAGTGCGGATGATCGTGTAGGCGGCGGAAGAGCTTGGCCCATAAAAGAGGCAAACAGGGAAATGATAGAAATGATAGAATAGAGAAAGGGAATCTATATGAGAGTAGGACAGGGATATGATGTACACCGCCTGACGGAAGGGAGAAAGCTGATCTTAGGCGGGGTAGAGGTGCCCTTTGACAAGGGGCTGCTGGGACATTCTGACGCTGACGTCCTGGTCCACGCGGTTATGGACGCGCTTTTGGGTGCCGGGGCTTTAGGGGATATCGGACAGCATTTTCCGGACACAGACCCGGCATATGAGGGGATCTCCAGCATAGAACTGCTGAGGCGGGTAGGGGCTTTGCTGGAGGAGAAGGGGGATGTGGTGGAGAATATTGACGCCACCATTATTGCCCAGCGGCCCAAGATGGCTCCTTACCGGCCCGCTATGGTGAGGAATATAGCCCAGGCCCTGAAGCTGTCAGAGGACAGGGTGAGCGTGAAGGCCACCACAGAGGAAGGCCTGGGATTTACGGGGAGCGGCCAGGGGATCGCGTCTTGGGCCATTACCTTATTGACATCTCCAACCGATTACTGTTATGATTACAAGATGGAGGCAGACAGGTGCTCTGGGTGCTGCCATGGGGAATCCCAGGGATATGGTGCCGTGAATAATCAAGTTGAGGAGGAAGACCATGAAGATCTTTAATACGCTGACTGGGAGGAAGGAAGAATTTGTCCCCCTGGAACCGGGCAAGGTGAAGATGTATGTCTGCGGGCCCACGGTATATAACTTGATCCACATCGGCAATGCCAGGCCCATGATCGTGTTTGACACGGTACGGCGTTATCTGGAATATAAAGGTTATGAGGTGAATTTTGTCTCTAATTTTACAGATGTGGATGACAAGATCATAAAGAAAGCTGTGGAGGAAGGAGTTGATTCAGCTGTTGTCTCCAGGCGGTATATAGAGGAGTGCCAAAAGGATATGGCTGCCATGAATGTGAAGCCGGCCACTGTCCACCCAAAGGCAACGGAGGAGATCGAAGGGATGCTGGAGCTGATCGAGACTTTGATCGGCAAAGGCCATGCTTACGCGGCGGCTGACGGCACCGTGTATTTTAGAACAGGTTCCTTTAAGGGTTACGGCAAGCTGTCCCACAAAAACCTAGATGAGCTCAGATCGGGTTTTCGGGAGATCAAGGTAACAGGGGAGGAGGGCAAGGAAGACCCGTCCGATTTTGTGCTGTGGAAGCCCAAGAAAGAGGGGGAGCCTTACTGGGAGTCCCCCTGGTGCCAGGGAAGGCCGGGATGGCATATCGAGTGCTCAGCCATGTCCAGAAAGTACTTGGGAGAGCAGATCGATATCCACGGCGGCGGGGAGGATCTTGTCTTTCCCCACCACGAGAACGAGATCGCCCAGAGCGAGGCCGCGAGCGGCAAGGAGTTCGCGAAGTACTGGATGCACAACGGATTTTTAAATATTGACAACAAGAAGATGTCAAAGTCCCTGGGGAACTTTTTTACGGTCAGAGAGATCGGGGAGAGATTTGATCTCCAGGTGCTGCGGTTTTTCATGCTCAGCGCCCACTACCGGAGCCCCTTAAACTTCAGCGGGGAACTGATGGAGTCGTCAAAAAACGGGCTGGAGAGGATCCTCAACAGCGTCGACAGGCTGAGGGAGCTTAGGGAGAAGGCAGAGGAGAGGGAGGCCAGCCGGGAGGAAGAGAGGCTGTGCCGGACTGTGGGAGAGCTTCGGACCAAGTACGAAGAGGCCATGGAAGATGACTTTAACACCGCGGACGCGGTTTCCGCGGTATTTGAGGTGGTAAAGCTGGCCAATTCCACTGCTGGCCAGGACAGCGGCAGGGAGTATGTGGATTACCTCATACAGACCCTGGAGACCCTGTGCGCCATACTGGGCATCAACACCCAGCGGAAGGAAGAGTCCCTGGATGAAGAGGTGGAGAAGCTGATCGCCGCCAGGCAGCAGGCCAGGAAAGAGAAGAATTTTGCCCTTGCGGACCAGATCCGCCAAAAGCTTCTGGATATGGGGATCATTCTGGAGGATACAAGGGAAGGGGTCAAATGGAAGAAAGCATAAAGGAGGCCCAGGGGTTCGCGGAGTGCTGCCGGGAGAGGCTGAGGCTGAAAAAGATGGACCCGGATGCCTATTCGCCCTTGGCCCTGGCCTACATGGGGGATGCGGTCTACGAGATCATCATAAGGACTCTGGTGATGAACCGGGGCAATATGCAGGTGAACAAGCTGCACAAGAAAACCGCCGGCCTGGTGAAAGCCGGGACCCAGGCAGCCATGGCCCGGCTTCTGGAGGAGGAGCTGACAGGGGATGAGTTGGCTGTGTTCAAGCGGGGCAGGAACGCGAAATCCATGACCACGGCAAAGAACGCCTCTGTCATTGATTACCGGATGGCCACGGGGCTGGAGGCCCTTACAGGCTACCTATATCTGACAGGGCAGTATGAGCGGCTTCTGGGGCTGATCGGCTCAGGGCTGGAGAAGATAGGAGAACTGAAGACAGAATGAATGAAGATAATCTTTTGATAGAAGGGCGGAACGCTGTCATTGAGGCGTTTCGCTCCGGCAGGACTATTGATAAGCTGTATATCCAGGACGGATGCAGGGACGGCCCCATACAGACTATCCTGCGGGAAGCCAAGAAGCAGGATACCATTGTCACCTTCGCGTCAAAGGAAAGGCTGGAGCAGCTGTCCCTTACCAGAAACCATCAGGGAGTGGTGGCCCAGGCTTCCGCCTACGGGTATGTCCAGGTGGAAGATATTCTGGCCAGAGCCAGGGACAAAGGGGAACCGCCCTTTATTTTGCTGCTGGACGGCATTGAGGATCCCCACAATCTGGGCGCTATCATCCGGACAGCCAACTTAGCGGGCGCGCACGGGGTGATCATCCCCAAGCGCAGAGCGGTGGGGCTGACCGCGACAGTGGTCAGGACATCCGCCGGCGCTTTAAACTATACTCCCGTGGCCAAGGTCACCAACTTAAAGACCACCATGGAGCAGCTGAAAAAAGAGGGGCTGTGGTTTGTCTGCGGGGACATGGGCGGGCAGGAGATGTACAGCCTGGATCTGACAGGCCCCATAGGCCTTGTGGTGGGCAGTGAGGGCGAAGGTGTCAGCAAGCTGGTAAAAGAGACCTGCGATATGACGGCAGCCATCCCCATGAAGGGGGATATCGATTCCCTCAACGCCTCTGTGGCGGCGGGAGTTCTTGCATACGAGATCGTGAGACAGCGGATGCGGTGAGGGCCCCGCGGATTTTCAGGAAAATCTAGTCAACAATTTAAGGAAGATTGAGGTGTATCAATATGAAAAGAAGACAATGGACAGTATTTTTAGGAGGAGCCGCTGTCTGTGCCGCTCTGGGCATAGGAGGATGCGCCCCGGCGGCAGGGCAGAATGAGACCGCCCCGGCAGAGACCCAGGCGGAGCTGGCAGTCATTGAAGACAACATGGTGCCCCTGTATTCGAAGCCTCAGGGAAGCCTTGTGCGCACGCCCACCGCGTCGGGAACCGTAACTTATGCCAACGGCCCGGTGACCGTGGACGCGTCCAATGCCCAGAACGGCTATGTGATGATAAAGTACACCGGCAATGTGGGACGGATCAAAGTCCAGATCGACAAGGGAGGGCTGACCTACACCTATGACCTCAACGCCAGATCGGCTTATGAGGTATTTCCCCTGTCTGAGGGCAATGGGACTTACTCCATCAAGGTTTTTGAGCAGGTGCAGGGCAACAGTTATTCCCAGGCCTTCAGCCAGACCATCAATGTGTCTCTGGCCAGTCAGTACGAGCCGTTTCTGTACCCCAACCAGTATGTGAACTTCTCCGAGGGGAGCGCGGCGGTTCAGAAAGCCGCGGAGATCTCCGCAAGCGCCGCGGATGCCATCGGAGTGGTCAACAATGTGTACAACTATGTGATCAACAACACGGTCTATGATACGGCCAAGGCCAACTCGGTTCAGAGCGGGTACCTGCCGAGTGTGGATCAGACCCTGGCTTCCGGTTCCGGCATCTGTTTTGACTATGCCGCCCTCATGGTATCCATGCTCCGGTCCCAGGATATTCCGGCCAAGCTGGTAATCGGCTACACGGGAAGCGTCTACCACGCGTGGGTGAATGTGTACATTGACGGTGTGGGCTGGCTTGACAACTACATTTATTTTGACGGCACCAACTGGTCTCTGGCGGATCCCACCTTTGCCTCCACCGGCGGACAGAGTGATTCCATCAAGCAGTACATCGGCAATGGCGCTAACTACCAGCAGAAATACTGTTATTGATAAGGAGAGACGTTCATGAGCAAGAAAACAGAGCAGAAGTATACGTATCAGGAGCTCTCTGCCTTTTGTCTGCAGATGTCCCTTCTTTTGAAGGGAGCGGTCCCTCTTGACGAGGGACTGCGGATCATGGCGGATGACGCGGCCAATGAAGACGAAAAGAACAGGCTGCTATTCCTGGCGGATGAGATCGAGCTGGGAGCTCCGGTATTTGAGGCTTTGGAAAAAACGGAAAGCTTTCCTGAGTATGTTGTGAAGATGGCAAAGCTGGGGGACCAGACCGGTACTCTGGATCACATGATGGAAGCTCTTTCGGTTTATTATGACAAGGAGGACCGGATGATCCGGAATATCCGCAACGCGGTGACCTATCCCATCATGATGGTGCTGATGCTCCTTGTGGTGTTGTTTGTGCTGTTCACCAGAGTCATGCCCATCTTTGAGGAAGTGTATGAGCAGCTGGGAGCCCAGATATCGCCGGTTTCCCAGACAGCCATCCGCTTAGGAGGCGTGTTCAGCGGCGTGGCCTTAGGGGCGGCGGCTCTGGTGGCAGTGGTGGTGCTGGGACTTTTTATCGCGTCCAAATTCGGGAAGAAAGTACATATTGTGGAGAACATGATAGAAAAGTTCAAGCGCTCCAACAAGACCGCTCTTTTAACAGCCAAGAGGCGGTGTACCTCTGTCCTGGCTTTGACTCTGGAAAGTGGTCTGGAGCTTGAGAAGGGCATTGAACTGGCGGAGGAGCTGGCGGGCAACAGCAAGATTCAGGAATACCTGGCAGCCTGTAAAGACAGTCTGGACATCGGCAAAGGCTACGACGAGGCCATGAAAGATTCCGGCATGTTCAGCGGATTCCAGATTCAGATGATCAAGGTGGGCAACCGAAGCGGCAAACTGGACGCTGTGATGAAGGAGATCTCTCAGGGATATGAGGAGGAGGCGGATGCGTCCATCGACAACACCATATCCAGACTGGAGCCCACGATCGTAGCGGTGCTGGCGGTTTCCGTAGGTCTGGTTCTGCTGTCGGTTATGCTTCCGCTGGTAGGCATATTGTCAGCAATAGGATAGCAGGTGGATACAGTGAAACAGTTGAAAAACAGTTGGAAGATCATAGGAGGATACCTGGTGTCGGTGGCAGTGTTCGGAGCCGTCATCGGCGTATTCCTCCAGGGAATCCTGTCCATGTCTGACCGCATGGCGCGGGAAGGGGCGGAGACGTTGAGGAGCGCGGTGGCCAGGGCTTCGGTGCAGTGCTATGCCATTGAGGGCAGGTATCCGCCTTCCGTAGCGTATCTGGAAGAAAATTACGGCGTAAAGATCGACCGGGAGCGGTTCGATGTGTTTTATGAGGGATTTGCCTCCAACATCATGCCAAGCATCACGGTGAATTCCAGGGTCAGGGAAGAGTAAAGGAGGGGAAGTGTTTGAAAAAGCAGGGACATCACAACAAGCAGACCATGAACCTTCTCTTTACCATGCTTCTGTTCCTGGTCTTTGTGCTGAGCGCGTTGTTTACGGTTCTCATCGGTGGAAAGGTTTATGAGAACATCAACAGCCGTATTGAGGAAAATTATTCCGGCCAGGTGGTTTTAAATTACGTGGCCAACAAAGTGAGGCAGAACGATAAGGCGGACAGCATAGTTGTCAGGGATATTGAGGATACTGCTGTGCTGGAACTGTCCCAGGAGATCAACGGGATCGGCTATGTCACCTGGATCTACTGTATGGATGGAGCGGTGAGAGAGCTGTTTACCAACGCGGGCAGCGGCCTGGGGCTGGCGGACGGCCTTGAGATCATCGACTGCCAGGGCCTGACCTTCCGCCAGGAAGGAGATATCCTGGAGGTGGAAGTGGCGGATCAGTCCAATACAAAGCTGCTGCTGAATATCAGAAGCGGAGGCAAGATTGATGAAAAATAAACGGGATTCAGGAACCGCGTTGTTTCTCATGGAGATGATCGCGGTGGTATGTTTCTTTATCTTGTGTGCCAGCGTCTGTATCCTGGTGTTTGTCAGGGCCAACAACTTAAGCCGTCTAGCCAGGGACACCAACCAGGCTTCCCTGGCGGCGGAGAGCGTGGCGGAGATATGGAAGGCAGAGGCAGAAGAGGGCCTGGCGGCCCGGTTTCACATGTCACGGGATGGGGACACGGGAGTGATTTACTGGGATTCTCAGTGGAACGTGACAGAAGAGGAGAGCCTTACCGGCTATGCCGCGATAGTGAATCTGGAGACAAAGGAGCACACAGAGGAAGCACAGATACAGATCCTGCGCTCAGAGGACAAAACAGAGTTGTTTTTGCTCACGGTCAAGAGGATACCAGACCGTTGATCCCATATGGAAGGAACTTTGGATATGAATGACAAACAGTCGGGAGGAAGGGCCAATATAGGCACCTCTTCCCTTATCTTGATTTTTATTATATTGTGTCTGACTATCTTCGGACTTCTGTCCTTAAGCAGCGCGGGAAGTGACTGGAACCTGGCTCAGAAGAATGCCCAGTCCATCAAGGGATACTATGAGGCGGATGGCCAGGCTGTAGAGTTCGCTGCCATGGTGGAAGCGGAACTCTGGGAGTGCGCTCTGGTTTCTTCTTCGGAAGAGGCATATCGGCATCTCATAAAGGACAGACTGGGCGATTATTATAACGAGGCCTCCAATACCATTGAGACAGATGTAGATATGCTGTATGGCCAGAAGCTTCATATCGCGCTGGAGATAAGCCGGGAAGAGGACAGAGGATACCGAATACAGGCCTGGAATGTCTACCAGTCAGAAGATTACGAGATAGACAGATCCATGCCAGTGTGGAGCGGAAGTTGACAAGGGAGGAAGAAACTTATGGATATAGTGGATTTGCTCGGTGTAGCAGTAAACAAGCAGGCATCGGATATTTTTCTGGTGGCCGGCATGCCTCTTTCCTACAAGGTAGGCGGAAGGATCGAGTATTACAAAGACGAAAAGTTGTTCCCTGATCAGATCGACGAGATGATCACACAGCTTTACAGCATAGCCGGGAAGCGGAGCATGAAGAAGATCCAGGACACAGGGGATGACGACTTTTCTTTCGCGCTTCCCCAGCTGTCCCGCTTCAGGGCCAATGTTTTCAGGCAGAGGGGGTCTCTGGCGGCCATCATACGTATCATCACCTTTGATCTGCCTGACTATGAGAAGCTTCATCTGCCAAGGACCATCATTGATGTGGCCAGGATGACCAAGGGCATGGTTCTGGTGACAGGGCCCGCGGGCAGCGGCAAGAGTACGACCCTGGCCTGTGTGATCAATGAGATCAACAAGACAAGAAATGCCCATGTCATTACCCTGGAAGACCCTATTGAGTATCTCCACCGCCATGACAAGAGCGTGGTGTCCCAGAGAGAGGTGGGAAGCGATACGGAGAGCTATGTGTCAGGACTCCGCGCGGCCTTGAGGCAGGCCCCGGATGTCATTCTTCTGGGCGAGATGAGGGACCATGAGACCATCAAGACCGCCATGACGGCAGCGGAGACCGGACATCTGGTGATATCCACCCTCCACACCGTAGGAGCCGCCAACACCATGGACCGTATCATTGACAGTTTTCCGCCGGAACAGCAGCAGCAGATCCGGGTGCAGATCTCCATGGTTATGGAAGCTGTCATTTCCCAGCAGCTGATCCCCACCCTGGCAGGCGGGGTGCAGCCGGCTTTTGAGATCATGTTCTTTAACAATGCCATCCGAAACATGATCCGAGAGTCCAAGATCCATCAGATCGACAACGTCATCGCCACATCCCAGAAGGAAGGGATGATCGCTATGGATACCAGCCTGATACAGATGTATCAGCAGAAAGTCATTTCAAAAGAGAATGCCATTATCTACAGCAACAACAGCGAGCTGATGGCAAAGAAAATCGAGAGGCTCTAAGGCCTAGTCTGCCACTGTCAGGACGCGGAAGCCCATGTCGGACCAGGTATTTCCTAAAAGGTAGGAGGTGTAGCGGCCTCCGGCGGAGATATCTGCCTGGTAGGACACCAGAGGTTCGTTGTAGGAGTTTCCGCTTGGCAGGGTGCCGATGACGATGATAGGGAGCTCCCGGATCACGGAGAAGGTGTTGGCTCCGGTGATGTAGAACTGGTAGGAGCCGGCCATGGCCTGTTTGTAGGAGGTCACTTCCCGAAAGCCTACATTGCGGAATACAGCGTCATGGCTGTAAAGCATTACGTCATAGCTGGATCCGCTGTAGGACATGTTTGCCACCCGGTAGCAGCCAGTGTTGTAGTTCATGTTGGTACATCCCACGTCGGAGATCTGGCTCATGGCAAGTCCTCCGGCGGCAGTGTCCACCAGGACCAGGGTGTATTTCTGTCCGGCTGAGAAAGGGAAGCTCTGCTGGAGCAGGATGGTCCTTAGGCCCGATGCCCGTCTCACTGTCACGGTGTGGAATCCATCGGACAGGGGATTGTACTGGGAGATAGTGCCAAAACGGGCATTTGCCGCATAGTTTGTATTATCAATGGTCACACTTACCGGGAAGGTGTTGGTGGAGGCGTTGAGAAAACGCACCTGGGCATTGACGGCAGAGGAGTTACAGCTGGTACACGGCACGCAGCCGGGGCAGGAGGGAAACACCGGCAAAATGACAGGGGGATTTGACCAGGAGGTGTTGCCGGGATACGCCGGTATGCCGCCCTCGGGAGCAACGGGGGTCGTCAGTCCATAGTCGTTGGCGGGATAGCCGTTATAGGCGGGGATCCCGCCCTCAGGGGCCACAGGCAGGGAGATCCCATAATCGTTGTTTGGCATGGATGCCTGGGCATTCATATCCGCGGTATCCGGATACGGGGCAGAACCGCTGTCCGGAAAGCCTGGAGAATCGGTTTCGTAATCTTCCGGCGATAAGTGGGCGCTGGAGTTGTTGGTATTATTTTCAGCCATAAAAGAGCCTCGGTGTTGTTTTACTTTAAACTATGAGTGAAAATGGTTTTGGTGCCAGGCAAAAGTATTTTGAGGAAAATAAAATTTTCTGTTGACAAATGGCTTTGGACGTGATAATATATCTAAGGCTTGAGTACAAACCTCAAGTTCAGAGAGAGGCTGATGTGGCACAGGTGGTAGCGCACCTCATTGGTAGTGAGGAGGTCACGGGTCCGAGTCCCGTCATCAGCTTTTTCGAAAAAAAGAATCCTGAGAATATCAGGATTCTTTTTTTATGTACACGGGGCGGAAAGGAAATGTGACCGTTTGCACGGCCCCGCCCCGGCACGGCGAGTAGGGGGAAACCTCCCCAACTCGATTGTACACGGGGCGGAAAGGAAATGTGACCGTTTGCACGGCCCCGCCCCGGCACGGCGAGTAGGGGAAGGGCTGCCCCTACTCGATTATACACACGGGGCAGAGAGGAATATGGCCGCTGAAGCGGCCCCCGCCCCCTGCCCGGCCGCAACGGACTTCCGGGGAGGCCGAGCCGGGTTTCCCAGGAGTGTTAGATGTGTGTGACTACCAGCTCCATAACTCCCTGGGCCTGGATCATGCCGTAGCCGCTGGGAACCAGGATGTGATCCCCTGCCTTCACTTCATATTTGTCCAGGAGGCCGCTTCCCGCGGTGACATCAATGAGCATAAAGGGAAAGTTCTGGCTGATGGCCGCGTGGGTTTTCACATTCCAGCGATTTACGGTAAAGTAGGGGCTGGAAACCAGTGTACACACCTGGTAGCTGCCGTGATCCTCCTCCTTGCCTCTGGTATTCTGGTCTGTGTGAGGACAGGTGATGACATCCAGACTTTGTGCCAAATGGAGCTGCCGGGGCTTGCCGTCCTGGAGACGGTCGTAATCGTAGAGCCGATAGGTGGTATCGCTGTTCTGCTGGACCTCCAGAAGCAGGGTTCCTTTGCGGATGGCATGGATGGTCCCTGACGGGATGTAGAAAAAGTCGCCTTTGTGAATAGGGAATTTTCGGAGAAGGGAATCCCACTGTCCACTGTCAATCATTTTCTTCAGCTCTTTGCGGTTTTTGGCATGATGTCCGATGATGATGTCCGCGTCGTCCTCACAATCCAGGATATACCAGCATTCCGTTTTTCCCTGGCTGCCGTTTTCGTGGATCTGGGCGTAGGCATCGTCAGGGTGTACCTGGATGCTGAGATGGTCGTTTGCGTCAATGATTTTCACCAGGAGGGGAAATTCCGCCCCATCCATATTGCCGAACAGTTCCCGGTGCTGGTCCCACAGCTGTCCTAAACTCTGGCCGTCATAGGTTCCGCCTCTGACCACGCTCTGGCCGTGGGGGTTGGCGCTGATTACCCATGCTTCTCCGGTGTCGTCGCCGGGGATAGGATAGCGGAAGGTTTCTCTCATCCTGTGGCCGCCCCACAGGACCTGCTTAAAATAAGGTTCAAAAAATATGAGTTCTCTCATGATCCATTCCTCCTGAATATTGAATACCCTGGGCGCGGAGGGTTCAGCTCTCGCCCAGGGAAACGAAAAAAAGTTAATCTTCTTGGGAAGCGGTCTTTTCCATCAGCTTGTCATTGATTTTTACAAATGGCAGGTACAGAAGCACGCCGATGGCGATGATGATGATCTGGACGATCACGGCCCGGAAATCGCCGCTGGTGGCCAGATAACCGCTTAACAGCGGCGGGGTGGTCCAGGGTATGTAGACCACGCACTCATTCATAAAGTTCAGTGCGGTGGCCGCGTACGCAATGATGATGCCAATGGCCGGAAGCAGTACGAAGGGTATGATCATGGTGATGTTATATACAATGGAGTAGCCGAAAATAATGGGCTCATTGATGTTAAAGCATCCTGGTGCCACAGACAGCTTGCAGATGGCCTTGGTGGCTTTGTTGCGCCCGAACACCAGGGTGGCGATGATCAGGGCAATGGTGGAACCGGAACCGCCCATCATACCGAAGGTGGGAACAAATGCGGCGTTGATGATGTTGGGGATGGCCTCACCCGCGGCGTAAGCTGCCATGCACTGGGTCATGTTGATCATCAGAAGAGGCTCCAGGATGGATCCGTTTAATACGGTCTGATGGATACCGAACAGCCACAAAAGGTTGCCTAAGGAGTAGATCAGGACACAGCCAAACAGTCCGGTGGTAACGCCTCTTAAGGGCTCCTGGATCATGGTGGTAATGATGGTGATCAGGTCTGTGTGGAACACATTGTTGAGGACAGCGGAGATAATGCCGAACAGGGTCATGACCAGGATAAACGGGATCAGGACAGAGAAGGACTTTCCTACCGCGGGGGGAATGCTGTCCCCCATGTTCAGCTGCAGTTTTTTGATGTTGGAAACATAGATAAAAAGCTCGGTTGCCGCCAGGCCGATGAGGATACCGGCGAACATGGCCTGGGTTCCCACATTGCTGAAGGTCAGGACGCCGGATACGGATACAGCGTCAGAGGCCCCGTCGGGAACCACGGTGACAGAGCCGGGCATCATGACGATCAGGGAAGCCAGGGAAACCAGGGATGCGGCCATGGGATTGTCGAACCCCCTGTTCCTGGACAGGCAGTAACCGATCACGGTAGCGATCAGCAGGGAGCTGATATTTAAGGTTCCGTTTACCAGCATGTTCCCCCAGTACTGGGCGCTCTCTAAAGCGGAACCGCTTAAGATCCACTGGAATATGGTGTTGTTGAAAAGAACCGCCACTCCGGCCAGAATGTAGAGAGGCATGATGGTCGCGAACGCGTCCCTGAGGGAGCTCAAGTGAATCTGGCTTCCGAGCTTTGCCGCGAACTCTGTAAATTTGTCTACGAATTTAGAAGTTTCCAAAGAACCACCCATATTAATTATCCCCCTTACCTCTTCGCTCAATAAGACT
>Ga0137310_101833_pt1 | contig 12881 bp, 13 predicted proteins | sample NAcewiD2O_June_2_FD_97183 | JGI IMG/M metagenome (GOLD analysis project Ga0137310, IMG submission 97183) | Mouse cecal microbial communities from Vienna, Austria - N-Acetylglucosamine amended D2O_June | ecosystem: Host-associated > Mammals > Digestive system > Large intestine > Cecum | place...
ATACCGCGCATTTTCCGCCCTGTATGACCGTGGTATTCTCTAAGGGACAATCCTCCTCCACGGTCATGCAAATGTCATAGAGACAGTTTTTCGCCTCTGTCACAGCCGGATCGTCGTAGGTTCTCTCTAAAAAGACCGTGTCCGGCTTCAGATAATTCCCATAGGCTTCCAGGAACCGGTTCCAGTCAGCACTGAGATTCTCATAGCTGCCGAACCGCCTCTCATAGATCACAGGGTAATCCGGCACTGTTTTTATGGTAATCTTTTCCCGGCACTCCTCAAAGCTCTCCATATGCCAGCTCTCGTCATGAAAAAAAGGGTGCTCCATGGACCGCTGGTAACTGCTTTTTCTGAATTTCATCGGCGTCGTGTGATAGTGGAGCTTGAATGCTGAACTATAGTTGGAAGAGCTGTACCCATAGTCGGCGCTGATGTCGGTTATGGGCTTCTCCCTCTCCACTTTTAACCGCAAGGCGCTCTGCTCCAGCCGGATCCTCCTGATAAATCCGCAGACGCTCTCCCCTGTCTGGGCCTTAAAAAGCCGTGAAAAATAAAATTTGGAAAAATGACAGTGCCTGGCCACATCGTCCAAGGTTATTTTCTCCTCCCCGTGGATCAGTATATAATCGATGGCCCTGTTGATGATCTCACTGGTGATCATGACGGTCTCCTCTCCAAATCCTTCTGTATCATGGCCAGGTAGTGGACCAGCACATCCCTCTGCCTTCCGATCCGCCACGTCTTGTCAATCTCCTGGTAGGTAAAGCTTTTTCTCCCGCCGGACCGCATCCGGTTCCAGAACCCCAGAAGATGGTCAAAGGGGATATAGTAGATCTCATCCATTCCCGTCCAGTGGAGCACAATAAACGCGATCCCCCCCTGTTCCTCGAACTCCTCCATGAACCGCACCTGGTGCTCATGGACATTGTGGAGGGGAAAGGTGGATACGGCGCACTCCTTGGCGTCAAAGCATACCGGGATCCCCTGGACCGCTCCTATGTAATCCACCGTGCTCTTCTGGTCAAAATATGCCAGGGTGATGTGCCTGGTCTCCTTGTCGATGGTAATGGGGGTGATGGGGGTCGGCACCTTCTGGATCAGCGCCAGCTTTCTCTCCCTGTATACCTCATTGCTGTGATTGATCATGTCCTCCAACGTGGAGCCTCTAAGGCCCCGGCTGTTCCAGGTTCCCATATGCCGGTTCTCCTCCTTAAAACCCCATTTGCTTTAATTCTTCCACCAGTTTCACGTAAAATTCCAGCACGTCAAAGCCCTGGTAGTCCTCCCTGGTCAGATCGATCATGTCCCCGTGGGAAATCCCCCGAAGCCCTGAGCTGGTCAGGACCCCTTTAAAGTTGGTCCACACCGCGGACCGGTCTGTCACCAGGCCGTCATTGGGGCCATCTACCAGCTTCAGCACCCAATAAGGGACGCAAAGGAGCTTGCTGCCAAAGCCGGACTTCATGATGCTGCCGTAGCTTTGATAGTACACTCCCGCAACATCGGGAAAATTCTGATTAAACTCCCGGGCATATGCCGCGGACAGCTGATAGCTGGCCCTGTAGGCATCCGGACACTGATCCCCCAGCCTGCCGAAATACTGGTCGATCCAGCGGCACACCATGCGGTAAAAGCCATCAGGAAGCCCCTTTAAAAGATCCACCAGCATGGAGCCCTGGTGGGGGGTGTTTATGGTAGTCAGGGACGCCACAGCCTCCGCCATATCCAGGGCGCTGATCAGGTACCTGCTATCCAGCCCTCCCTTGGAGTGAGCGATAATATTCACTTTCCCGCAGCCAGTCTCCCTCTGGATCTCCCAAATCTTCTCCTTTAAGATCCGGGCGTTGGATTCCACGGTCCCCCAGGCCTCCTGGTGGCCGTAATAAACTTTTGCCCCGTTGCGGACCAGTTCCCTGGGAATCCTGCCCCAGTAATTAAAGTAACGGAAATCCCGAAATCCCACTCCGTGGACCATCAAAAGAGGATAGGCCGTGCCGCAGATCCCGGCCTCTGCCCTTACATTGTCCAGATTAATCTTATACAGGGTATGGTCGATCTCCTGCCTGGCCAGCCCTCTTACATAGAGAGCCAGCCCAAAATTCACCACAGGGATCCACATAAAGGTCCACACCACAACTCTTTTGGCGATCCGCAGCCTCCTGCACAGGATACTGAGCCACACCAGCAGGCACTGAAACCCCACATACAAAAGACTAAACACCACAAGAAGAACAATCCCGAAAAGACTGGCCCCATACCGGATCCACCGGTATCCGGTAAAAATCCCTTCCGCCGCCATGAGCCACATGGTAAGGGTCAAAAGAACTGTCAGGATCCTGAGAAAAGCGACATGGATCTTCTCCGCCGCTGTCAGAAGCTTATCATATTTCATAATTCTCTCCCCGTCCATCCTGGACAGATCCTGCCAAACTCTTCTGGAAGAGGAGCCCTAAAGCTCCTTCCCGCCAGGTATCCCAATGGTTCTGGAAGCCTGGAAAATACGATCTTATGGGAATGGAGCATCTGACGGCGGATGCCAAACCTTCTTTTTGCCTCCTGGTTAATCTCCGGGTCCCCGTATTTCACATCCCCCACCAGGGGGTGCCCCACTGAGGCTAAGTGAGCCCGGATCTGGTGGGTCCGGCCTGTGACCAGCTCCACCTCCAGAAGGGTGTAGCCCCCGGATTCTGAGACAGGCTCGTACACCGTCACAATGGGAGCGCTGCCCTCCGTCTCATTCTGACACACGGTCACCTGATTGGTCTCCTGGTCTTTTAAAAGAAATCCCCTGACCGTCTGCCTTCCCTTCACACTTCCTTTTACCACACAGTAATAATACTTGTGGAGGCTTCTGTCCTTGAAGGCCTCAGCCATGATCCGCAGCCCCGCCAGGGACTTCCCCGCCGCCACAAGGCCGCTGGTGTTGCGGTCCAGGCGGTTGCACACAGAGGGGCGGAAGGTCTTTAAGCCCTCTTCTGTCAGCTCCCCTTTGTCCAAAAGATAGGCTGTCACATACTCTACCAGGGACTCATCCTCCGCTTTCGCCTTCTGGGACAGCATGCCCGCCGGCTTGTTGATCAGAAGGATATGGCTGTCCTCATAGAGGATATCCAGGCTGGTCCTTTTCACCTTTCCCACTCTCACCTGGGAAAATTTCTCCACGGTCTCGTCTGATAGGAACAGCTTGACCTGATCCCCCACAGCCAGTTTCTCTGAGCCGTCGCACTTCTTCCCGTTGAGAGTGATATTTTTCTTCCGCAGCATCTTGTAGATGAAGCCCTTCCCTGCCAGGTTCAGGTATTTTCCCAGCAGCTTGTCCAGACGCTGCCCCGCTTCATTTTCTGTGACCTTGATCTCCCTCATGTAAAATCCTCCCGGCCAAAACTACATGGACAAGCTTTTGAGAACACCTGCCCCATACTCCATGCTTCCGTCATCCTCCAGCCCGTCGGCAGGCTTTAAGCCCTGAATCCTCTTTAAAAACCCTTTCTCATCCTGGATCACCTTTACATTAGGATCCAGCCGGTAAGCCTGGAAGGTATCGTTTAAAAACTTTTCCGCCTTCTGGACGTCAGCCTTGTCCTGTCTTAAGAAGACAAACACTCCCTTTGGGTGGACCACCGCCGCGTCCACGGCCAGGATCTGATCCTTTGATGTGACGATCAGGTCGTAAAGGACCAGCCCTCTGTCTTCAAAAACCCTAATCCTGTCATAGAAATCCCTGCCAGGGGTTTTGTACTTCCAGGAAGCCAGAAGGGGGGAGGCGATGTTGGCTGTGGGAAGCACCGACAATATGGCCATGACCGTCAGAATATTTTTCGCCGCCTCATTGTCCGTAAAACTTCTGGCCCCGGCCTGGACCAGGATCATGGCGGCTCCAAAAATCACCTTGGCAAGCTGAATCTTCTTATGGTAGTCCCGGTACCCGTATTGTCCCTTTTCCCTTTTCCCACTCATCTGTTTTTCTCCTTTCGCGGACCAGCCCCCGCTTTGACGGGGGATATCAGCCGTCGGGTTCTATCCTCTTCCATAGAGCTGTCATCCATGGAAATCCGAGAGTGTTCTCAAAATAGAAAGCAGTATGTCATGAGGAACCATCTTGCACAGTACCCGAAATCCATTCATGGTCAGACCGTAGACTGACACCGGCCTTCCCATACAGCTGTCCTTGATGGCCTTTTTTACCACCCCGCGGGGATTGGCCATGACCAGACGTTTGTACAGCGGTATCTGGTCCGTGGTCTCCGCGATATCAAAAAACTCCGTATCCACCGGCCCCGGGCACACGGCTGTCACATAGATCTTTCTGCCTCTCAGCTCAGCCCCCAATGCCCTGGAATAGCTTAACACAAAGGATTTGGTGGCCGCATAGATGGCAAACTTGGGCTGCGGCAGAAAGGCGGCCGACGAGGCAAACTGGAGGATCCGGCTGTTGGGGCTCATATAGGGCAGCACCACATGGGTCATGGCGCACAGGGCCTCACAGTTTAACCGGACCATTGCCTGCTCGGTCTCCAGATCCACCTCCCCCACCTTTCCGATCCTGCCAAACCCGGCGGCATTCACCAGGATCTTTACATCCGGGCTCTCCTTTTTAAGAGCTTCCCCAAGCTGGTCCAGTTCCCTGGGAACCGTAATATCCATGGCAAAGCACCGGACCTTTGTCGGCAGACGCCCCTCCAGCTCCATTAGCCGTTCTTCCCTTCTGGCGATCAGCCAAACCTCATCAAGTCCTCCAAAACGGTTCCCGATCTGGACCGCCGCCTCTCTTCCCATGCCGGAGGATGCTCCTGTTATCACCGCGATCTTCATGTTTCCCTCCATCTTTCTTCCAATTTCAGACAATGACCTGTTTACGTTCCCTTCTTCTTATGCACATTGCGGATGGTCTTTTTGGGCCTGGGCTTTGGGGTATTTTTCCCTTTCCCGCCCGCGTCCCCGCCCCGGGTGTGTCTCCCATAAGGATTCCCGTCTTTTGGGCGGATGAGACATTTTTTATCAAATCCGATGAGATCCGTCCGGCCCGCGAGCTTTAAGGCCTCCATGACCAGGTCATAGTTTTTCGGGTTCCGGTACTGGATCAATGCCCTCTGCATGGCTTTCTCGTGGGGATTGGTGGGAACATACACCTTCTCCATGGTCCGGCAGTCATAGCCGGTGTAATACATGCAGGTGGAGATGGTGGAGGGGGTTGGATAAAAATCCTGAACCTGTTCCGGCATGTATCCCAGATCCCGGAGATACTCCGCCAGCTCCACCGCCTCCTTCAAGGTTGACCCCGGGTGGGAGGACATCAGGTAGGGTACCAGGTACTGCTTCTTGCCAAGCCTCTGGTTCATCTCATTGTACTCCTTTACAAACTGCCTGTAAACCTGGTTTTGGGGCTTCCCCATGCGCTTTAACACCGGGTCCGCCACATGCTCCGGAGCTACTTTCAGCTGACCGCTGACATGGTGTTCGCACAGTTCCCTTAAAAAGGTCCGCTTCCTGTCCGCCAGCACATAGTCAAACCGGATCCCGGACCGGATAAACACTTTTTTCACTTTGGGCAATGACCGGAGCTTCCTGAGCAGTTCAATATAGTCGCCGTGATCTGCCCTTAAGTTTTCGCACGGCTCCGGAAACAGACACTGGCGGTTTTTGCAGGCCCCCTTGGTCATCTGTTTCTCACAGGCCGGATAGCGGAAATCCGCCGTGGGGCCTCCCACATCGTGGATATATCCTTTGAAATCCGGCTCCTCTGTCAGAAGCCTGGCCTCCCGGATGAGAGACTCATGGCTCCTGGCCTGGATGATCCTTCCCTGGTGGAAGGTAAGAGCGCAGAAGCCGCACGCGCCAAAGCACCCCCGGTTGCTGATGAGACTGAACTTAATCTCCCGGATAGCCGGAATCCCTCCCAGCTCCTCGTAGCATGGATGGTAATTTCTCATATAAGGCAGATCATAGATCTCATCCATCTCCTCCTGAGTCAGAGGCCTGGACGGAGGATTCTGGACCACATACACCTGCCCGTCGTAGGGCTCTGCCAGACGCTTTCCCGTAAAGGGGTCTGTATTGCTGTACTGGACATAAAAGCTTCTGGCGTATTCCTTCTTATCCCTCAGAAGTTCCCGGTAATCCGGCAGCAGCTCATAGTCATACACGGACTCCAAACTTCTCGCCTTGTATACGGTCCCGTCAATGAACGTAATATCCTTCACATCAATACCGCTGTCTAAAGCCTCCGCGATCTCCACCACAGACCGCTCTCCCATGCCGTAGGAGATCAGATCCGCCTGGGAGTCCAGAAGGATGGACCGCTTCAGCCTGTCAGACCAGTAATCATAGTGGGCCAGACGCCTCAGGCTGGCCTCAATGCCCCCCAGGATAATGGGGCTGTCCTTGTACACAGACCGGATGAGGTTGCAGTACACCACCGCGGCATAGTCGGGCCGTTTTCCCATGACCCCTCCTGGGGTGTAGGAATCCTCCTGCCTTCTCTTCTTTGACACAGAATAGTGGTTTACCATGGAATCCATGTTGCCCGCGGAGACGAGAAATCCCAGCCTGGGCTTCCCGAGCGCTGTGACGCTCTTTTTATCCTTCCAGTCCGGCTGGGGGATGATCCCCACCTTATAGCCGTGGGCCTCCAGCACCCTGGATATAATGGCGTGTCCGAAGGATGGGTGGTCCACATAGGCATCCCCGCACACATACACGAAATCGCACTGGTTCCAGCCTCTGACGCTCATGTCCGCCCGGCTAATGGGCAAAAAATCCGGCTTCATATGGCCTCCCTTGTCTGTCCGCCCAGAATCTCAAAATAATCCTGAATAAAATAATCCGCAAGGCCCCGCTTCTCCTCCTCCATGTGTCTGGAAAACGGGTCATCCACCGCACACACAGCCATGCCCGCTCTCTTTCCCGCGAGGATCCCCGCAGGGATATCCTCGAACACCAGGCATTCCTCCGGCCTTACTCCCAGCTCCCCAGCCACTTTTAAATAAATATCCGGCTCCGGCTTGCCTGCCTTCACCTCACAGGCCGTGGTTACCACCTGGAAGTACGGCTCCAGCTTTAAGGACTCAAGGACCGCGTCCACCATCTCCCTCCCATTGCTGGTGGCGATTCCGCAGCCGATGCCGTGATCCCTCGCGTATGTCAGGATCTCCCTGGCGCCTTTTTTAGGCAGGACCTCATACCGGTACTTGTCAATGGACATGTCGGTCCAGATCCCTTTAATCTCCTCTATGGTAAGGGGCAGACAGAACCGCTCCTTAAAATACAGGGCAGTTTCGGAGAAGCTCATGCCCTCAATGACCCGCTGAAGCTCCGGCGGGCATTCATGGCCGTATCTTCCCAGAAATTCGATATCAATGCTCTTCCACATCCACATGGAATCCACCAGGGTTCCGTCTAAGTCGAACAGGAATGCTTTTTTTCCTCTTATTATATCCATTGTTCCCGATTCCTCCACACAGCTTCTCATAGGACGATCCTCTTATGACCGCCTGCCTGTGTCCCGCCATTTTTTCAGTTCTTCCACTTCTTCCTCTGTAAGGGCCCGGTAGGCTCCTGGTTCCAGACTCTCATCCAGCACAAGGCTTCCCATGGAAAGGCGTTTTAAAAAGCTCACCCCACAACCCACGGCCTCAAACATCCGCTTCACCTGATGAAATTTTCCCTCCCGGATGGTCAATATGACCTCCAGGCCGCTTCCCTCTTCCCGGCTCTGGGGATGGTCCCCTGAAAGAATCTCCAGCCTGGCAGGCATGGTTCTGGTTCCATCCGCGAGAGTGATCCCGTCGGCAAACCGCTTCTTGGCATCTGGGGGAAGCTCTCCTTCCACTCTGGCAAAATATCTTTTGTCCACATGATGCCTTGGAGACAGAAGGCCGTGGGCCAGTTCCCCGTCATTGGTGATCAGGAGAAGCCCCTCTGTGTCAATATCCAGACGCCCTGCGGGAAACAAATCCTTCCTCACCGGTTCTCCCGCCTTCCCCCTGATCAGATCCAACACCGTATCATGGACAGGGTCCTCTGTGGCGGACACCACTCCCTGGGGCTTATTTAACATATAGTACTCAAACCTGGCGTAAGATACCAGGGCATTGTCCACAGTGACCTGGTCTGTCTCCGGGTTTACCTTGGCATCCGCCTTCTTCTCTGTTACGCCGTTTACCTGAATCCTTCCCCTTCTGGCCATGTCTTTGATCTGGCTCCTGGTCCCAAGCCCCAGGTCTGCCAGCATCTTGTCCAACCGGACCCTGTTTTCCGCAGCTTTTCCCATCACTGCCACCGCCAGCCCGGATAGTATTTATTCTTCAAAGTCATATTGTTCCCCCTGGCAAACCCCAGTCCAAAGCCATCTACGCACACCAGACACCAGCCCTTTCTCGGACCTTCCCCTTCTTTCAGGACAAGGGTCTCCCCTTTCAGATAGCGGATCACCCTGTGGTCCTCCCTGTCAAAGGACAGGCTGTTGGCATATAAATCCTCCTTAAGCACCATGGCCATGGCCTGGCTGGGTTCAAATCTTTCATTTTTTATGGTTCCCATAAACAGCCCGGTCCGCAGATACCGAAGCCCTGTGTCCTCTAAGAATCCCTCCGGAAGATAGTAGATCCGATCCTGCTTTTTTACGATCCGGGACAGATCCCATGGGATCCGGGTGTCTCTCAGAAAATCAGCAAATTCCCCCCGGGAAATAAAATCATCTTTTTTCCCCCGCTGCCGCTTTTTGGCAGGCCGGCTTCCTTTTTCTTCGCCGCCTCTCCTCCTGAGCAGAGCCATAAAATGCCCCTCTCCCCGGACCCTGTGGGGAAAGAGCCGCAGGCAGCCGGTGAGCCCCGCGCCGCCTCTGGCCCCCGTAAACACAGGGAGGGGCTCCACCTCCATGTCAGGAAATGTCTCCAGAACCCACTGGACCATATCCTCGTTCTCCAGCCTGGAAAAGGTGCAGGTAGAGTACAAAAGACAGCCTCCGGGCTTAAGCATATTGACAGCCTGCTCCAGAATCTCCTTCTGAATCCGGCTGTAATACTTTGGCCCTCTCTCCAGCCAGTCCTTGATCATATCCGGGTCTTTCCGGAACATCCCCTCCCCTGAGCAGGGGGCATCTACCAGGATGCTGTGAAAAAACCTGGGAAATACCTGGGCCAGTCTCTCCGGCGTCTCACTGGTGACACAGGCATTGGCGATGCCGAAGAGCTCCAGGTTTTTAAGGAGCCCTTTTGCCCGGGAATTGCTGATATCATTGGCCACCAACATCCCCTGGCCCTTCAGCCTGGCTCCCAGCTCCGTACTCTTTCCTCCCGGGGCGGCGCACAGATCCAGAACCAGATCCCCGGGCTCCACAGGAAGAAGGGCTCCCGGAGCCATGGCGCTGGGCTCCTGGAGATAATAAAGGCCCGCGTAGTAATAGGGGTCCTTTGACGGCTGGACCTGGCCGCTGTAAAAAAATCCGTTCTCTGTCCACGGCACCGGCTCTGTGGGCCACAAAAGCCTCTCCCCCCATTGGTCAGGGGTCCACTTAAGAGTGTTGATCCGCAGGCCGAAATTTCTTGGCTGGTCAAAGCTGTCTAAATATTGTCCGTATTCCTCCCCCAGCAGAGACTTCATCTCCTGGCAGAACGCTTCCGGTAATTGAATCTTCAAAATATACCTCCAAAGGCTTCTCGTCAGTAATCGTACACCAGACGCCGCTTTTCCAGATACTTAAGGACCCAGTAGGGGTTGACGCTCAGTTCCTCATAGTGGTCTGTCCTCAGATACAATCCCACATGGAGATGCACGTCAAAGTTCCCAACCGTCCCTTCCACAGCGGAATATCCGGTGTCCCCCATAAATCCCAGCAGCTCTCCCGCTCTCACCTGGTCGCCCTTTTCCCATGTCCGGCTGTAGCCGTAGAGATGAGCATAGTAAATATACAGGCCTGACGACGTCCGGATCCCGATCCGCCATCCGCCCTGCTCCAGCCACCCAACATTTTCAACCGCGCCGTCGCTGATGCTGACAACCGGATAATACCCCCTCTGCCGTCTGGTGCCCATGATGTCGCAACCCTCGTGCCGCCGGTCCCCGCCGTAGGTCCGCTTATCCTGCCAGCCATCCTCATAGGCCACATCCGGAGTGTCCGGACGGCTGCTGTCGGGTATGGGAAAATACCGCAGGTCCTTAAATACCGCCTCATACCCGTGAAGAAGCTTATTGTAGTCCACCGGCCTCCGCTTTTTGATCAGAGGGTTGGCTTTTAAGGGTTCATCCGGCTTTAAATCTCTCAAGTCGTACTCTTCCTGGATCATCAGAGAGGTGAGAACATCCATGTCCAGGTCCTGTTCCGACGCGATCCTCTCCCCCAGCTCCATGGCCCTGAACCCGTCGCTCTCCCATGTGTAGGCGTCTAACTGGTAAAAATCCGGATTGGTGATCAGATAGTCTGTGACCGTCACCTGAAAAGCCGCCAGAAGGATCAGCAAAAGCACCAGCATATCCGGTTCTCCTCTGCTCATATAGTGTATAAAACATCCTATTCTGGTGACTATGAAAAAATCCGTCTTTCCTATCCTGGCTGTGGCTGTGCTGTTCCTTCTCCTGACCCACCCGGCCCTGTCCTTTGAAGGTGCCAGCAGGGGGCTGGTCCTGTGGTATCAGACCGTGCTTCCAACCCTGCTCCCCTTCATGATCTGCTCAAAAATGATCGTCTCCCTGGGAGGGATCCGCCTCCTCACCGCCCCCGCGGCCCCTTTGCTGAAACCTGTGCTGAGACTGTCGGACGGGGGCTGCTATGTCCTTGTGTCCGGTCTCCTCTGCGGCTATCCCATGGGGGCCAGAAACTGCGGGGAATTCGTAAAAGAAGGGAGAATCTCCGCCTCTGAGGGCCGCTATCTCCTGTCCATCAGCAATCATCCCAGCCCCATGTTCCTCTTAGGATACATGGCGGCAGCCGCGGACCCCTCCATTCCCCTGGGGCTTCTGCTGATTGCCGTGTATCTGCCCGTGATTCCCATAGCCTTCCTGTCCCGCCATGTGTACCATGTCTCGGAAGGAACCGCCCGAAACCCTCTTTTCCAGGAAAACCGGCTGTCCTTTGACCAGTCCCTGATGGACTGCCTTGAGGTCATGGTCAAAATAGGTGGATACATCATGGTATTCTCCATCCTGGCGGAATTCATCGGACAGATCAGGGCCGTGCCCCCCTGGGCCCGGTCCCTTCTCCTGGGTATTACGGAGATCACCACCGGCATCCAGGCAGTGTCCCGGACATTGGCCGGAATCCCCCAGGGGATGGCCCTGTGCTGGACCGCCTCCTTCGGAGGTCTGTGCGGCCTTTTTCAAACCAACAGCGTGCTCTCCGGCTCCGGCCTTGGAACGGGGCAATATTTTCTGTGGAAAATCCTCCACGGCCTTATGTCCGCGGCAGTGTTTATGCTTCTGGCCCCATCATTCCTTCCGGGCTAGGGGAGTTCATGTCCTGTGACAGCTCATTCCGGTTGGCAGTAACCACATCATAGCTGGACTGCATGGCGGAGAGAAATGACCCCAGCCTCTCCTGCGCGTCTCCCATGGTATTGGATATGATGTTCTGGACGTTCCGCAGCATATCGTCTGTATACAGAATAGCCCCCTGACGGATATTATTGGCATCGCCTACAGCCGCGTCAATGATAGACTGTGCCTGGATCTTGGCATCCTCCACGATCTGATTGGCAGTGGCGTAGGCCCTCTGCATGATCTCATGCTCATTGACCAGCTCATTGGTCTGGGCCGTGGCCTCCTGGATCATGTTGTCCGCCTGATACCTGGCCTCGTTTAAGATGGCATCCTGGTTGCTGATGATCTTCTGATACTGCTTGATCTCATCAGGAACCCGCAGCCTCAGCTCCACCAGAAGCTCTTCCAACTCCTCCTTGTTTACAATGATCTTTGTATTGTTAGACAGCGCCTGGTACTTGCAGCTGTCGATGTATTCTTCAATTTCGCCGATTAACTGTTCAATTCTGCTCATAATATGTACCCTCTCTCCTTTTGATTATTCTGCGAGTCGGGCGCCCTTTTTCACAGCTTCTGCTCTCTCAAGAACCTTAAGGGCAATCTCGGGAGTCACAAAAGCGCTGATGTCTCCCTGATACATGGCGATCTCTTTCACAATACTGGAACTGAGATATGAATATTTCAAATTCGTAGTCAAAAAAATAGTATCCACCCCGGGAGAGATCACCCGGTTAGTCTGAGACATCTGCAATTCATACTCAAAGTCCGTAATAGCGCGCAGGCCTCTGACAATCACGTCAGCATGGCATTGCCGCACAAAATCTACCAGAAGTCCGTCAAATGCCAGTATCTCAACATTGGGCATATGCCCTGTAACGCTCTTTAACATCTTAACACGTTCTTTGGCAGAAAACAACGGAGATTTTGAATTATTCTTCAAAACCCCCACGATCACTTTGTCCATGATCTTGGAACTTCTCTCGATAATATCCTGATGTCCTAAGGTGACCGGGTCAAAACTGCCCGGATATACCGCAACTGCCATAATCTTCTCCTCTATTTCGCTTCCTTTTCTATAAACACATGCTTGTTGGTCTTGTACTCTTTATTCTTGACAATATAAAATCCGTTATTCTCCACATAAGAAAAATCGGGCTCTTTAGATGCCTCCACAATGATCAGGGTATCCTCATGGATCAGCGGGGAATCCTTTAAATATTCCAAAACCTTTCTCTCCCACTCCATATTGTAGGGCGGGTCCATGAACACCGTGTCAAAACAGTATCCTTTCCCCTCCAGCCTTTCAAGCCCTGCCAGCACATCGCATGTCATGACAAGAGCTTTCTCCTCCAGACGGGTGGCCTTTAAATTCCGGCGGATGCACTCTGCGGCATCCCTCTCCCTCTCCA
>Ga0137310_101835_pt1 | contig 12869 bp, 12 predicted proteins | sample NAcewiD2O_June_2_FD_97183 | JGI IMG/M metagenome (GOLD analysis project Ga0137310, IMG submission 97183) | Mouse cecal microbial communities from Vienna, Austria - N-Acetylglucosamine amended D2O_June | ecosystem: Host-associated > Mammals > Digestive system > Large intestine > Cecum | place...
CGGCAAAATGACCCTCAACTACGACCGGGTCTCTTTGCGGGAACTGATGGAGAGCCTGGTAAGCATTGTGCAGCCCCAGGTAAAGGCCAAGCACCAGGACTTCCGGGTGTCCATTCTGGACATCTCGGCGGAAAACGTGTTGTGCGACAGCGTGCGGCTGAACCAAGTGCTGCTGAACATCCTCTCCAACGCGGTAAAGTTCACCCCGGATGGCGGGCAGATTCAAGTAACCATGCAGGAGGAGGACTCCCCCCTGGGCGAGGCATTCGTCCGGGTGCAGTTCTGGGTTAAGGACTCTGGCATTGGTATGTCGGAAGAGTTTAAGAAGCGCATTTTCGACTCCTTCTCCCGGGAAGACAGCGCTCGGGTCCACAAAACCGAGGGAACCGGCCTGGGCATGGCCATCACCAAGTTTATTGTGGACGCCATGGGCGGCGCCATTGATGTGGAGAGCCGCCAGGGCCAGGGCTCACAGTTCCATGTGGCCCTGGACCTGGAGCGCACCGAGGCGGCGGAGCAGGACATGATTCTGCCCCCCTGGAATATGCTGGTGGTGGACGATGACAAGACCCTGTGCGAAAGCACCGTGGCCGCGCTGCAGTCCATTGGGGTAAACGCCGACTGGACCCTCTCCGGCGAGGAAGCCCTCCGGCAGGTGGAAGAGCGTTACCGGCGGGGAGACTGTTACCACATCATCCTGCTGGACTGGAAGCTTCCCGGCATGGACGGCATCGCCACCGCCAAGGAGCTGCGCCGCCGGCTGGAGGACCGGATTCCCATTTTACTGATCTCCTCCTACGACTGGAGCGACATCGAGGAGGACGCCAAAGCGGCGGGCGTCAACGGCTTTATTTCCAAGCCGCTGTTCAAGTCCACGCTGTTCTACGGACTGCGCCGCTATGCCGGCGAGGCCCTCCCCTCGGAGGAGGACAAGCCTCAAGAGAACCGGGCCGACTTTACCGGCAAGCGGGTGCTGGTGGCGGAGGACAACGAGCTGAACTGGGAAATCGCCAGCGAGCTGCTCTCCGAATACGGGCTGGAGCTGGATTGGGCGGAGAACGGGCAGATCTGCGTAGACAAGCTTTCCCAGTCTCCGGCAGGCTATTACCAGGCGGTGCTGATGGACATCCGCATGCCGGTGATGACGGGCTTTGAGGCCGCCCAGGCCATCCGCAAGCTGAAGCATCCGGACGCCGGTCTGCCCATTATCGCCATGACAGCGGACGCCTTTGCAGAGGACGTGCAGAAGTGCCTGGACGCGGGCATGAACGCCCATGTGTCTAAGCCCATCGATGTGCGGGAAGTGACCCGGCTGCTGGAAAAATACATGCAGGAGCGTATGTAAAAGCCCGCCGGCCCACCCAAACCAGGGGGCTGGGGACAACAAAATACGGTAAAAAATTCGCCCCCTGGGAAGGCTGGTTTTCGCCAGCTCTCCCAGGGGGCATGCGGCCGGAGCCCTTTGGCGGGATATTTCTTCAGAACCGCCAAAAGGCTGTTCCGGCCCGGTTGGGCGATATCCGGTCTGCCAAGGGTACGCAAACGCTGACCTGCCGCTTGCTATTATCATAGCCCGCAAAAGGAGAAATATGCGCGGCCCGGAGAAAAATCAGAAAAAATTCGCTCAGGGCTTGCAAAAGCCCCAAAAACATGGTAACATAAGAAAAGCGACTGATTATAGAAAGGACGAGCTGCTATGACTCCATATGAGATCATTCTGGCTGTTTTGCTTTTGCTCTTCTCCATCGCCATTATCGTGGCGGTGCTGCTGCAAGAGGGCAACCAGAAAAACATGGGCGTGGTTACCGGCGGAGCGGACACCTTCCTCTCCAAGAATAAGGCCCGGTCTGTGGACGCGTTTTTGTCCCGGTGGACCAAGGTCATCGCCATCGGCTTCTTTGTGCTGGTTTTGGTGGCCAACGCCATAATGTACTTTGTGAAATAAACCGATTTTTGAAAAATGCCTCGCGGCTGCGGGGCATTTTTCTTTGGGAGGCGGAACAGCTGATTCATTTTGTAGAAGACCCGCTCCAGGCGGCGGAGCTCCGGCACCTGTGCCAGGGCTCTGCCTTTGGCTGCAAGCTGGCGGCGGTGGAGGCCGCCTATGGCTTTCACCAGGACTTTGCCCGCTTTTGGACAGATGGCTTTGCCGCTTACGGCCAGCTGGACGGGGCCCTGACCCTGGCCGGGACTCCCCAGGACCCGGAAGAAGCCGCCGCCTTTATCCGTATGCTGGGGGCCGAAGCGCTCTTGGGACCCCAGGCGGTTTTGGAGAGCCTGGGGCTGTCTCCCTCCTTAACCGGGCCGGTGCTGGTTAAGCGGCTGGCTCCCGGCGCAGCCAGGCCGCAGCCAGACATACGCCTGCCAACCGCCTACAGGCTGCTGGCAGGGGCAGGCCTGGCGGGGCCTTGGGAGGCCTTTTACCTGGACCTGTCCCACCGGCTGCGCCACGGTGCGGCCCGGGCGCTGGTTATAGAAGCTGGCGGGAGGCCTGCCGGATGCGCGGTAGCGGGGGCGGTCACGGAACAGGAAGCGGTGCTGTCGGCCCTGGGTGTGGAGCCGGAATTCCACCGGAACGGATTGGGCACAGCGCTGGTCCAGGGGATTGCGTCCATGCTCCCCGGCCGGACCCTGTACGCCCTGCGAAAAGACGGAGCCAACGAGGGCTTTTACGCCCAGCTGGGCTTTCAGGAGGCAGGGCGCTGGGGACAGGTGGAGATGTGAAAAGGGGATTGAAAGCAACATTCCGTCTGCCCCATAAACCGGGGCGGGCTCAATGCCAAAAGGAAAATGGAATTATTTCCGCACAAAGGGCGGTACAAGTAAAAAAGGAGAGCGGGGATTCCGTCCCCTGCTCTCCTTTTTTTATGATTCGCGTTTCCTGGGTTGGCTTTTATTCGATGCCCAGCACTTTATAGTCTTGGGCCTCTACCGCTTCCTTGAGCACGCTATCCGGGGTCCCGGCGTTTAGGGTCACCACAGCGGAGCCCGTCTCGTGGCTCACCTGGGCCGACTCCACCTGGGGCAGGGCTTCCAGAGCCTTTTTCACCCGGGCCTCGCAGTGGCCGCACATCATGCCTTCAATTTTCATGGTTTTTTCCATTGTGCTTTCCTCCATTGTCTTGTGTTTTTTATGGTTCATCTTCCGGTCGCGCCGCCCGTCCCGCAGGTTGAACAGGTTCAGCCGCAGGGCGTTGCTCACCACGCAGAAGCTGGACAGGCTCATGGCCGCCGCGCCGAACATGGGATTCAGCGTCAGCCCAAAGGGAATGAACAGCCCCATGGCCAGGGGGATGCCCACAATGTTGTAGAAAAAGGCCCAGAACAGGTTTTGATGGATGTTCCGCAGAGCCGCCCGGCTCAGCCGGATGGCGGCGGGCACATCGGACAGGCGGCTGTGCATCAGCACCACGTCCGCCGCGTCAATGGCCACGTCTGTGCCCGCGCCAATGGCAATGCCAATGTCCGCCCGGGTCAGGGCCGGGGCGTCATTAATGCCATCCCCCACCATGGCCACCCGGCCCTGCTCCTTCAGCCGGCGGATGACGCTCTCCTTGCCATCGGGCAGCACCCCGGCGATGACCTCATCCACCCCGGCCTGTCTGCCAATGGCCTGGGCGGTGCGCTGGTTGTCGCCGGTGAGCATAACCACCTTCATGCCCATGTTCCGCAGGGCCTCAATGGCCTTCGGGCTGTCCTCCTTCATCACGTCCGCCACGGCAATGAGCCCCAGCAGGCGCTTTTGAGAGGCATTGGCAAAGTACATGGGGGTCTTCCCCTCCCCGGCCAAAGCTTCCGCCTGGGCCCTTAGAGAGCCGACAGGGATTCCCGCCTCCTCCATCATGGCCCGGTTGCCGCCCAGGCAGCTGGCGCCGCCGGTCTTTCCCTGTACGCCCCGGCCATGCACAGCGGTGAACGCTTCCGCCTGGACCACAGACAGGCCCCGGTTTCTGGCCTCCTCTACAATGGCGGTGGCCAAGGGGTGCTCCGAGGGGCTCTCCAATGCGGCGGCCAAGGCCAACAGCTCATCTTCGTCTATGCCTCCGGCGGGCACAATCTCCGTCACTTTGGGCTGGCCCTGGGTGATGGTGCCGGTTTTGTCCAGGGCCACAATCTCCGTGCGCCCAGCGGCCTCCAGGGAAACGGCGGTTTTAAAGAGGATTCCGTTTTTTGCCCCCAGGCCGCTGCCCACCATAATGGCCACCGGCGTGGCCAGCCCCAGAGCACAGGGGCAGCTGATCACCAGCACGGAGATGCCCCTGGCCAGGGCAAAGCCAAAACCCGCCCCCAAAAGCAGCCATACCACTGTGGTTGCCGCCGCCAGGGCGATTACCACCGGCACAAAGACCCCGGACACTTTATCCGCCACCTTGGCAATGGGGGCCTTGGTGGCCGCCGCGTCGCTGACCATCTGGATGATCTGGGAGAGGGTGGTGTCCTGGCCTACCCGTGTGGCCTGGCATTTTAAAAAGCCCGAGCGGTTCAAAGTAGCGGCGGAGACCCGGTCTCCCTGGGCCTTATCCACCGGCACGCTCTCTCCGGTCAGGGCGGATTCATCCACCGCGCCGCCCCCTTCCAGCACAATACCATCCACCGGCACGCTTTCTCCCGGCCGGACCACAAAGCAGTCTCCCGGCTGCACCCGCTCCACCGGCACTTGGACCTCCTCCCCATTTTGGAGCAGCGTGGCGGTTTTGGGGGCCAGGTCCATCAGGCTCTTCAGGGCGTCGGTGGTGCGGCCTTTGGAGCGGGCCTCCAGCATCTTTCCCACGGTAATCAGGGTGAGAATCATCCCGGCGGATTCAAAATAGAGCTCCATCATGTAGGCCATGACCCCGGCCCCATCGCCGCGCAATTGAGCGTCCGTCATGGCGAAGAGGGCGTAGGCGCTGTAGCCAAAGGCCGCGGCCGAGCCCAAAGCCACCAGGGTGTCCATGTTGGGCGAACGATGCCACAGGCTCTGAAAGCCGCTGATGAAAAAGCGCTGGTTGATCACCATAATCACGCCGGTAAGCAGCAGCTGAATGAGCCCCATGGCCACGTGGTTGCCCGCCAGCACAGGGGGAACCGGCCAGCCCCACATCATATGGCCCATAGAAACGTACATGAGCGCCATCAAAAAGCCCAGGGACCACCAAAGGCGTTTTTTCAACCGGGGGAATTCCTGATCCTCCAAACTGGCGGAAGAAGGGGCGGGCGCGGCCTGCCGGCTGGACTTGGGCGCGGCCCCATATCCAGCGGATTCCACAGCGGCCACTATGTCGGCCGGGGCGGCGGACCCCTCCACCCCCATAGAATTGGTGAGCAGGCTCACCGAGCAGGCGGTTACGCCGGGGACTTTTCCCACGGCCTTTTCTACCCGGGCGCTGCAGGCCGCGCAGGTCATGCCGGTCACGTTATATTGTTCCAAATGAGTACCTCCTTTAAATGGCTCTCCGTCCGCCCGGTGTAGGGTCGCCGGAAGGTTTGTGTTTGCCGTTTGGTTACTTCATCAGCTTCTGCAGGGCGTTCACCAGTTCGTCCACCGAACCGTCGTCCCCGGCTTGCAGGTCCCGGGCCACGCAGGTGCGCAGGTGCTGGGCCAGCAGCTCCCGGCAGAAGGCGTTCAGCGCCGCGTTGGCCGCCGCTGCCTGGGACAGAATATCGATGCAGTAGGCCTCCTTTTCCAGCATGCCCCGAATGCCCCGAATCTGCCCCTCAATACGGCTGAGCCGGTTGCAAAGGCGGCGGTATTCGTCATCCGAGCGCTCTCGGGTTTTGTGGCAGTGTTCACAGCTCATGGTCTTCCTCCCACAGCTTGGATATTATAGTAAACGCACTTGAAAAGAGGCATCGCCTCGTTTGAACTGCGGTAACTATATACCCCATCGGGGTATTTTTATTATATACCCCCATAGGGTATTTGTCAAGGGGTTTTTTCTTGCTCTTTTTGTCGTAGGATGGTATAAATGGGGGTGCTTGCCTGAACCTTCCGACAGCAGGAAGGAGGTGGAACGATGGAAATACTTATCAACTTATTCGTCAGCTTTATTGCAGCGGTCGCAGCGGGTGTTACTGTCCACTGCATCTGCAAGTGGCTTGACCGCGAACGCAAGGGCAAGTAAGCACAAAAATCCCCGGAGAAGTGGCTTTCTCCGGGGATTTCTTTATTGTGGAACTATGGAACTTATCAGCTTATCTATATTATAGCATATGCAAACCTGGATTTCAAGTCTTATCCAAATTTTTCCTGCCTTACCACCGCTCCATATTCCGCCGGTGCTTCTCCCAGTAGATTTCTTCCAGCTCTTCGGGGGTGATGTTATAGCAGAGCATGACATCGTTAAAATACATCATCACGTCGCACATCTCCTCAATGAAGTGGCGGCGCTGGGGGGTATCAGCCAGCAAATCCTCGGTGCTGGTCTTTTTGATGGCGTCCGCCACCTCACCCGCCTCGCAGAACATCCACAGCAGCATCCGCACACCCTTTTCAGGGTACAAACCGCCCCACTTATCCAGATACTTCTCCTGCAGCTCTTTCTGGATGTTCTGCATCTCCTCAAACCCGAACCGGCTCATTTTGCCCACTCCTTGCTTCATATAGCTGTTCAGACTATATCACAAGGCACGGAGATTGTCAAGCCTTCGGAAGAGCGGGCGCTTATGCGGAAATCACCCGCACCCGGATGATGGCGTCCAGAGTCTCCAGAGACTGGGCGGCAGCCGCTGTGTCGCCTCCCTGCACGTCCAGGATAGTGTAGGCGTAGTCCTTACGGGACTTGCTCTGCATGTTCTCAATGTTGATGCCCGCCTTGCCGCACACAGTGGTAAAATCCGCGATGGCACCGGGAATGTTCCGGTGGATGACGCAGATGCGCTGGGTGCCGGGCTCCCGGGCCATGGTCAGGCTGGGCAGATTCACAGAGTTGATGATGTTGCCGTTTTCCAGGTACTCCTTCATCTGGTCCACGGCCATCTGGGCGCAGTTGTCCTCGCTCTCCGGGGTGGAGGCCCCCAGGTGGGGCATGGCAACAACATTTTCCACGCCGATGAGGCTGTCATCCGGGAAATCCGTAGCATAGGCCGCGGCTTTCCCGGATGCCAGGGCTTCCAGCAAAGCGGCGGAGTCCACCAAGCCGCCCCGGGCCAGATTGACAATGCGCACGCCGTCCTTCATCTTGGCAAGGGTTTCGGCGTTGATCATGTTCTTGGTCTCCGGGGTCTCCGGCAGGTGCAGGGTGATGTAGTCACAGTTTTGGTAAATCTCATCCAAAGACAGAGACCGGTGCACAGACCGGGACAGCCGCCAGGCCGCGTCCACGGACAGGAAGGGGTCATATCCATAGACCTCCATGCCCAGGGAGTGGGCGGCGTTGGCCACCAGAATGCCAATGGCTCCCAGGCCCACCACGCCCAAGGTCTTGCCCTGAATCTCCGGACCGGCAAACTGGGACTTGCCCTTTTCCACCAGCTTGCCCACTTCCGCGCCCTGGCCCTTGAGGGTCTTCACCCAGTCCATGGCCGGGGCGATCTTCCGGGAGCAGAGCAGCAGGGCGCACAGCGCCAGCTCCTTCACGGCGTTGGCGTTGGCCCCGGGGGTATTGAAGACCACCACGCCCTTTTTGGCGCAGTCCTCCACCGGGATGTTGTTGGTGCCGGCCCCGGCCCGGGCAATGGCCAGCAGCGAGGGCTCCATCTCCCGTTCGTGCATGGAGGCGGAGCGCACCAGAATGCCCTCCGGGTCCTTCATCTCCGTGGAGAAGGTGTAGCTTTCCCCAAAGCGCTTGGTGCCGGTGGGGCTGATCTTATTGAGGCAGAGAATTTTATGCATGGGTATCATCCTTTCAATAATTTCAAGGTAACAGAGAATAGGGCCATAAAGGGGTCAAGGGGGCCCCGCTGGGGCAACGCCCCCGCCCCCAGAGCCGCGTCCGTTTAACAACGTGCTCCTCACTCCGGGAACCACTTGACCTTCTGCACAAAGTTCTTCGCGTCCCCGTACCCGGCCCTGTCATAAAAGCGCCGGTGGGGCTCGTCGTTAACGGAGCTCAGCTCCACTCCCGCCGCGCCCCGCTCTTGGACCCGGCGCTCCGCCTCGGCCAGAAGCCGGGAGCCCAGGCCCCGGCCCTGGCGGGCGCGGGCGATGACGATTTCCTCCAGGATAAAGGAGGTCAAATCATCGTAGGGCTTGAAATAGCCCATGACGAAGCCCGCCGGTTCGCCGTCCTCTTCCAGCAGCAGGCCCCAGCCGCCGTCCATGCCCAGCACCTGCCGGATGCGCCGCCCGGCAGTATCCTCTGTCCACTGGCCCTCCTCACAGGTGTTGTAATAGTCGATGTACAGAGGCAGCACCGCCTCCGCGTCAAAGAGGCCCATCTCCCGGAAGGAAAGACGCCCGTTATCCATTGTTTTTCTCAAACTCCGCCATAAAGGCCACCAGCTTGTCGATCCCCTCCGGCGGCATGGCGTTGTAAATGGAGGCCCGCATGCCGCCCACGCTGCGGTGGCCCTTTAGGTTCACAAATCCAGCGGCAGCGGCCTCTTTCACAAAAGCCGCGTCCAGGTCCCCGTCGCCAGTGACAAAGGTTACGTTCATAATGGACCGGCTGTCCTTTTGGGCGCAGCCCTTAAACAGCTTGGAGCTGTCCAGGAAGTCGTAGAGCACCTGGGCTTTTTTCACATTGCGGGCCTCCATAGCCTCCAGTCCGCCAATCTCGTCCCGAATCCACTCCAGCACCAGCTTGCAGATGTAAATGGACCAGCAGGGCGGGGTGTTGTACATAGAATCGTTCTTGGCCATGACCCCATAGTGGAACATGGTGGGGGTCCCCTCCTGGGGCTCGCCAATCAAATCCTCCCGGACAATCACAATGGTAAGGCCCGCCGGGGCCACGTTCTTCTGGGCTCCGGCGTAAAGCAGGCCAAATTTCGTTACGTCAATGGGCCTGCTGAGTATGCAAGAAGAAATGTCCGCCACCAGGGGCACATCCCCCGTGTCTGGCAGCTGGCTCCATGCCGTGCCGTAGATGGTATTATTCAGGCAGATATGAAAGTAATCCGCGTCCGGGCGGCACTCCGCCGGATCGATGGCCGGGATGTGGGAGAAATTGTCCTCCTTCGAGGAAGCCACGGCCTTGCAGTCCCCATAGCGGGAGCCCTCCTGGAAGGCCTTGGTGGAGAACTGGCCGGAGAGCACATAGTCCGCCTTGCGGGATTTGGTCATTAAGTTCATGGGCACAGCGGCAAACTGGCTGGAAGCGCCCCCCTGCAAAAACAGCACCTTGTAGTTATCGGGAACCGCCATCACCTGGCGCAAAGCCGCCTCGGCGCCTTTGATGACGCCGTCATAGACCTTGGACCGGTGCGACATCTCCATCACCGACTGCCCGCTGCCCTGGTAGTCCAGCATTTCAGCCGCGGCCTTTTGCAGCACCGGCTCCGGCAGCATGGAGGGGCCTGCGGAAAAATTGTATACACGAGACATAAACAATACCTCCCTGGGGAAAATTTGCGGCGAACTTCATTTACCCTATTAATATGATAAAGCTTTTACCTGCCATTATTATAGCGTTTGGAGCCCCCAAATGCAAGGAAAACCAGGCGAAAAGCGGCCGGCATGGAAAAAAGCGGCGAATTCGATAAAATATTTGCACTAGCGCCCCTATATATGTTATAATAACGGCAGAGACTTTGCTCCCGGGAGGCGGGGCCCATCAGAGCGCCCGCGCCCTCCCTTTGCATCCCCTTAATCCTGAAAGTTTGGAGGAAACACTATGCAAGTAAAGGACATCGTAGACATCTTGAAATGCCAGGTGCTCATAGAGGGCGACCTGGAGCAGGAGGTCAAAACCGCCTGCGGCAGCGACATGATGAGCGACGTGCTGGCCTTTGTCAAGGACCAGTCCGTGCTGCTGACCGGGCTTATGAACCCCCAGGTGGTGCGCACGGCGGAGATGATGGATATGCACTGCATCATCTTCGTGCGGGGCAAGCCCGTGAACCAGCAGGTGCTGGACCTGGCCGAGATGAAGGACATGACCGTGCTCTCCACGCCCTACCGGATGTTCACCGCCTGCGGGCTGCTGTTCGAGGGCGGGCTGAGGGGAGGCTGCGATATCCAATGAGTATGCTGCATTTGGAATATCAGGTGCCTGGCGACGACTTCACCCGGGCGGGCGAGGCCAGCGGCGACGTGAAGCACAAGCTGAAAAAGCTGGGCTACGAGCCGGACGCCATCCGCCGGGTGGCCATCGCCATGTACGAGGGGGAGATCAACCTGGTCATCCACGGCGGCGGCGGCGAGGCCGTGGTGGACGTGGACCCGGACCGGGTGGACATCGCCCTCATCGACCAGGGGCCGGGCATTCCGGACGTGGAGCAGGCCATGCAGGCGGGCTGGTCCACCGCCCCGGACAATGTGCGGGCCCTGGGCTTCGGCGCGGGCATGGGCCTGCCCAACATGAAGAAATATACCGACGAGATGACCATCGATTCCACGGTAGGGGTGGGGACCACGGTGAAGATGACCGTCGTCCCCGGCAGGAAGGGGTAGGGCGTCCATCGCGGCCCAGGGGCTTGCAACATTCGCCTTGCGAAGTTGACGTTCGCTTTGCGAAGTTTGACGTTCGCTCCGCGAAGTTGACGTTTGCTCCGCGAAGTTTGACGTTCGCTCCGCGAAGTTTGACGTTCGCTCCGCGAAGTTGACGTTCGCTCCGCGAAGTTGACGTTCGCTCCGCGAAGTTGACGTTCGCTCCGCGAAGTTGACGTTCGCTCCGCGAAGTTGACGTTCGCTCCGCGAAGTTGACGTTCGCTCCGCGAAGTTGACGTTCGCTCCGCGAAGTTGACGTTCGCTCCGCGAAGTCAGGCCTTTTGGCGGGACAGCCGGCCCCTTCCATAGCGGCTGGCCACGGTAAGCGGTCCACTGTTTCCGCTGCGCGGAAAGGCGTTAGAGAACGCGGCGCGGTCCGGGCGGCGCTATAGACGCTTCGCGTATGAACGGCTGCGATGCTCTAAGCAGAGATACCTGCGCCGCGTAAGGGCAAGGCCGTGGGACTTTGTCCCACACCCTAGGTAAGGAACTTTTTGAAAAAAGTTCCTTACCAATCTTCAAAAACTTTTGCCGCTTTTGTTGCCATCAACGTTTTGAAATTCTGCTCCGCGGGCCGCCGCGGGTTCCGGCCGGGCTTGCCCGCGGAGAAGGAGGAAGATCTAACCATGTTTTACCATTCCGTCATACTAAAAGAAGATAAATGCGTGGGCTGCACCAACTGCGTGAAGCGCTGCCCCACCGAGGCCATCCGCATCCGGAACGGCAAGGCCTCCATCGCCACCGAGCGCTGCATCGACTGCGGCGAGTGCATCCGCATCTGCCCCCACCACGCCAAGCGGGCCCAGTTCACCCACCTGGAGGATCTGGATAAATTCAAGTACCGCATCGCCCTGCCCGCGCCCGCCCTCTATGGACAGTTCAACAACCTGGATGACATTGACTATGTGCTTACCGGGCTTAAGAAGATGGGCTTCGACCAGGTCTATGAGGTCTCCCGGGCGGCGGAGCTGGTCAGCGAGGCCACCCGCAAATTGATGTACAACGGGGAAACCGGGGCGGCCCTGCCCCGGCCCGTGATCAGCTCGGCCTGCCCGGCGGTGGTCCGGCTGATCCGGGTGCGTTTTCCGGACCTGTGCGAGCATGTGCTGCCCCTTAAATCCCCTATGGAAACCGCCGCCCTTATGGCCAAGGAAGAGGCTATGGAAAAGACCGGCCTGCGGGAAAAAGACGTGGGCTGCTTCTTCATCACCCCCTGTCCGGCCAAGGTAACGGATATCAAAATGCCCCTGGGAATGGAAAAATCGAATGTAGACGGAGCCATTGCCATCAGCGAGGTGTTCCCCACCCTAAGCCACACCATGGACCGCCTGGAAAGCGTGGAGCCCATTGCCAACTCCGGCATCATTGGGGTGGGCTGGTCTACCAGCGGGGGCGAGTCCGCCGCGCTGCTGAATGAAAAGTACTTAGCCGCCGACGGCATCGAAAACGTAATACGGGTGCTGGAAGAGGTGGAGGACGAGCGCATTGGCGACCTGGACTTTATTGAGCTGAACGCCTGCGCCGGAGGCTGCGTGGGAGGCGTGCTGTGCGTGGAAAACCCCTATGTGGCCAAAGCCCGCATCCAGCGGCTGCGCAAGTACCTGCCTGTCAGCCAGAACCACCTGGCCGGAGGCCCGGTGCCCGCCAAAATGGCCTGGGAGGAGGAGCTGGAATTCTCCAATGTGATGACCCTTTCCAGCAACCTTTCCGAGGCCATGCGGATGATGGTGGAGATTGAGGGGCTGGAAGAGGAGCTGCCAGGCCTGGACTGCGGGGCCTGCGGGGCCCCTACCTGCCGGGCGTTTGCCGAGGACGTGGTGAAAGGCGTGTGCAAAAAAACAGACTGCGTGTTCATCTACCGCAAGCAGATGCAGAAGGTAGCCAGCACCCTCTCTGAACTGGAGCACGGCCTGGGCTGGCATCCCGGTGGAGAAAAAAGGAAATCATAAGCAAGCGATATGGACAAAGGAGATGAATCTTTATGACCATCAACGATCTGGCCCAGGCCTGCCGCTGGAAGCTCCTGGCCGGAGAGGACGGCATTGACAACCCGGTGGACGGCTGCTATGTGGGCGACCTGCTCAGCTGGGTGATGGGCCGGGCCCAGTCGGGCAATGTATGGCTTACGGTGATGGGCAACCTAAACGCCATTGCCGTGGCCGCTTTGGCCGATGTGTCCGGCATCGTCCTGTGCGAGGACTCCGCCCTGGACCAGGACGCCAAAAAGCGGGCCGACATGCAGGGCATCCCCGTCTATGGCTGCTCCCCCAACCTCTACCAGACCGCCGTCAGCGTCTAT
>Ga0137310_101848_pt1 | contig 12781 bp, 15 predicted proteins | sample NAcewiD2O_June_2_FD_97183 | JGI IMG/M metagenome (GOLD analysis project Ga0137310, IMG submission 97183) | Mouse cecal microbial communities from Vienna, Austria - N-Acetylglucosamine amended D2O_June | ecosystem: Host-associated > Mammals > Digestive system > Large intestine > Cecum | place...
CAGATAAAAATGCATTAAAAAAGCTGATCCTTACCTCAAGGGCACCGAAAAACCAGAGACAGGAGGTGCAGTCACACTATGATATAGGCAATGATTTTTACCGTTTGTGGCTGGATGATACCATGAGTTATTCCTGTGCCTATTTTAAGGAGGAAGGCGATTCTCTTTATACGGCGCAGGTTCAGAAAGCAGAACATATCCTGCAGAAGCTGTATCTGAAAGAGGGTATGTCTGTTCTGGATATTGGGTGCGGATGGGGATTTCTGCTGATCAAGGCAGCAAAAGAATATGGGATATCCGGTACAGGAATCACTTTGAGTGAGGAACAGTTAAAAGCATTTCAGCAAAAAATTGTGGAAGAACATCTGGAAGATCAGCTTACGGTAAAGCTGATGGATTACAGGGATATTCCCAAGACTGGCCAGAAGTTTGACCGGGTTGTCAGTGTCGGCATGGTAGAACACGTCGGACGTGGGAATTACCAGCTTTTCATGGACTGTGCGAAACAGGCATTAAAGCCGGGCGGATTATTCCTGCTCCATTTTATCAGCAGTTTGAAAGAGCATGAGGGCGACCCGTGGATAAAGAAATACATATTTCCGGGCGGGGTTGTGCCGAGTCTTCGGGAAATGCTGTTCTGCGCTGCGGAAAATGGTTTCCATACAATGGATGTGGAAAATCTGCGCCTGCATTATAACCGAACGCTTTTATGTTGGAAAAGGAATTTTGAGGAACATATGGATGAAGTGGAAAAGAGATTTGATAAACGGTTTGTCCGTATGTGGGACTTGTATTTATCATCATGTGCAGCAACATTCCACAACGGCATTATTGACCTGCATCAGGCACTGTTTACAAACGGAATAAATAATGATTTGCCGATGGTACGTTGGTATTAAACGGAAAGGATGGAGATAAAAATGAATGAAACAGAAAAAATCAAGTTTCTGGAAGCAAGGCTGCAGGTTCTGACTGCAAATGACAAAGAGAATCAGGGAGTATGCAGACGGATACAGCGTGAAATTCGGAATTTGAAAAAGAAGCAAAATTTATAAAGGATGATATTTCTATTAGATGGTGCAAGGCAAGTATATCTTGCCCGTAAAGGTCAATCTGCCTTGTGTAGATTGACCTTTTTACATTGCATTGTCGAAAATTGTCAGAAGTTTGAAGCATATTTTTTTAAGTTTTTTCAAAAACCTTTCCGGTCTGCTGTCCTGAAAAACGTTCTGGTATAACGAGGAGGTGAAAACCAGCCGCATCAAATCTGGACAAAGGAGGGACGTGCTATGACATCGCCTTCCGATGAAAAGCGAATCTGTGCCATGTTCGATTCTTTCTGCAAGAAAGTGTCGCGCAACTACCTCCGGGATTTGGAGCGGGCAGAGGAACGCAGAGACAGCCATTATTCAGATGAACCGGTAGACTATTTTCTTGAACTGTCAGGCCGCAGGGACATATATCCATCCGATTCTTTCGTGCTTTATGCGGATGGGATGCCCTGTGTGGTGGAGAGCGAAACTTTATATAAAGCACTGCTATCCTTATCGGAGAGGCAGCGGAAGGTCCTGCTTTTGGGCTTCTGGCGGGGACAAGCCGATGGGGAAATTTCAGAAAGGATGGAGGTGACCACGCGCACTGTCTACAACTTAAGGCGGCGTGCATTCAGCAGAATCCGCGAGTATTATGAAAAGCGGGGAAGAAATCCATGAATTGAATTATGACCTGATCAAACGGGCAGTCAGCGGCGAACGGAAAGCACTGGAGGAAATTTTAAGGATTTATGAGCCTTACCACAATTCCATTTGCAGCCGGGAGGTGCTGTCAGCCGATGGAAGGCTGCACAGGGTGCTTGACGAGGACAAGAAAGTCCAGGTACAGATGCACCTTGTAAAAGCGATACAGACAAAATGGAGGAAACTGATATGACTTTACTGCCAGATTTATTTTCTTTTGCCTATGTTCCAAGCTGGTACTGCCAGCTTGATGAACTGGCGGAACTGGCCCGCCCGGAGCCCTGGCGGTTTCGGGAACCGATTTATTCAACGAAAAACCAAGATACTCCCATCTTAGAACGTTACATACATGCAATCTTTAAGAAACAGGCTATCGACTTTAACGAGGAAAAGAATCCGGAGAAAGCGGTGCAGTATTTCCATGTGGAGAATGAATACGCCTGCTTTCATACTGGCTTGTATACGGCGCGATACAAGGCTATTTATGGCTGCTTTGACCGCAACAAGCGGCAGGCCAGTATGCTGGACTGGTATTTCCGGGGCTTTGCGGACGAGATGTCGCCATGGCTGAAATATGTCAGCCCGCTTCCTGCAAGGCCCTCCTACGATATGACGCAGCAAGGCGTCAATTATAACCCGGAGTGGCCGATACGGGTAAATGTAGACCACATACTCGGAGATGAGGAGAACCTCTCCCGTCTGCCTGCTGGTATCCGCAGCGCCAGAAACCTGCCCCTGCTTTTGGAAACGGCAGTAGAGCTGGCAAGGCGGAAGGCAGTCATTGAGCCGGGAATCGTGGTTCCGCAGGGCTACCAGGGAAGGGTGCAGTATCTGCTGCCGGTCTGTCTGACTGATATGGAAACGCCCGACCTTGCTATGACCCTTACCATCATGGACGGGTACTACCTCGGCAATACCTGTCTCACCCTGGAGATGGCTTATTTAAACGCACGCCTTCTGGCGAAGCCTATGGCCCCATGGCTGACGGAACTTGTCATGTAGGCGCACAGATTCATAGCAGGTTCATATATTCTCCCGATGCCAGCGGCCGGCGGCAAGGAAGGGGCGTATATGGATGCGCAGGAAAAAGGAGGAAAACTATGAGCTAAAGAATAAGATGCGTCCGTCCGCCTGCCCGAAATGCGGGCGCCGGATTATGGATGTGGCATTAAATACAAAGATGAGGTTTGTCACCCCGAAGAAGGGCCGGTATCCGGATTTTATCATAAAGTGCTGGCACTGCGGCGCAGAGATCGGGGTAGTAAAAACTGAATAGCGAACGATGGACCCGCTCCGAGCTGGAAGGCCGGGAGCTGACCGGAGATACCGCCACGGCAATACGGCAATCCCGTAAGGAATGTATACGGGACAGGGAAACGGATGGCTAAACCGGGACACGGGTCCACCCGTTTGCCTGAGCATGATGCACGGTGGGGCGATTTCATTCTTAAAAAGCGGTCAAGCCACCATGATACCGCCCGAAAGATGGCGGAGACGACATTGAGCCTGGCAGGCGGCACTTTTTGTGCTGCTTGCCAGGCTCTCTTTTTGTTTGCTGCGGCCATAAGTGCCGCTTGCCGGGCTCCGGAAAGGAGAACGGCAAAAATGAAAATCAGTTACACATTTGCAAACGGAGAAAATTCAGAGGTTGAGGTCAACGAGGAAATCGGCACATTCATCCTGGATTCCAGGCGGGAGGAGGACAACCTCGGACGGAAGGAACGGTACCACTGTTATTCCCTTAATGCGGCGGAGTTTGAAGGGGAGGATATGGCAGACTGTGAAACGCCGGAAATGGCAATGATGGGGCAGTTTGACAGGGAGCATATCGCGGAGGCTCTTGGCAGTCTGTCGGAAGTGCAGCAGCGGCGGATTCTGATGCTGGCACAGGGGCTTTCTGTCCGGGAGATTGCCCGCCGGGAGGGGAAGGAGATCAAAACCATCCGGGAGTCCATTGCGGGCGCAAGGGAAAAATTTAAAAAGTTTTTCTGAGATACCCCCTCAAACAGCCCTACAAATCTCCGTATAGTGAAGGGCATCAAAAAACGGTCCTTCGGAAAGCGGAGGTGACAGGATGAAGCACGCATTACAGATTAGTGTTTCAAAAAAGCCCGTGAACGGCGGTGCGGTCAGTGTGCGCCGTGTTTCCATAAGGGAGCGTCTCATGCGTTTCTTGTTCGGTGACACGGTCCGGCTGACGGTCATTGTTCCGGGGAATTCGGTGGAGGAACTTTCCATCAGGGAGATTGCGGAAGGAGGGCTGGTACATGAGTAGGATTAAACTTTTACTGGATGTGGTTCAGGATATGCGCTCCCTTGCGGACAGCCTGCAGGCCGTTGCGGATGCGGTGGCAGACAGCGGTGCGGCAGAGGTGGAGATGACGACCACAAAGGAGCCGGAGGAAACCGGGAAAGCGGTCAAGACCGGGAAGACCGCTAGGAACACGGCGAAGAAAGATACAAAGACGGCAAAGCAGGAGCCAGAGGAGAAAGTGCTGACGCTGGAGGAAGTCCGTGCGGTGCTGGCGGAGAAGTCCCGCTCCGGACACACGGAGGAAGTGAGGGAGCTGCTTGCAAAGCATGGAGCGGATAAGCTGTCGGAGATTGACCCGGCGGAATACCCTGCCCTGCTTGCGGAAGCGGAGGTGCTGTGATGGGAAGACACGCTTTATTGTCAGCATCCTCCAGCCACCGGTGGCTTGCCTGCCCGCCGTCGGCAAGGCTCTGTGAGAACTATGAGGATAAGGGCAGCGAATATGCGCAGCAGGGCACCGACGCCCACAGCCTGTGCGAACACAAGCTGAAGCTGTCCCTTGGCATGGAGACCAAAGACCCCACTGCGGGGCTTTCCTTCTACGATGAGGAGATGGAGGAATGCGCCTGCGGGTATGCGGAATATGTTCTCTCGCTGATCGAGGAGGCAAAGAAAACCTGCAAAGACCCTGTGGTGCTGATCGAGCAGCGGCTGGACTTCTCCCGGTATGTGGAGGAGGGCTTTGGCACCGGTGACTGCGTCATTATAGCGGACGGGACGCTGTATATCATCGACTACAAGCACGGCAAGGGCGTGGAGGTCTCCGCAGAGGGAAATCCGCAGATGATGCTGTACGCCCTGGGCGCGCTGGAGCTGTTCGACGGCATCTATGACATTGAGTCTGTCCGTATGGCGATCTACCAGCCGCGCCGGGAGAATGTCAGCGTGTATGCCATGGCAAAGGATGACCTTCTCCAGTGGGCGGAAGGAGAACTTAAGGAGAAAGCGAAACTGGCTTATGCCGGGGAGGGTGAGTTCTGTGCCGGGGAACACTGCAAATTCTGCAAGGCGAAGGCGGTCTGCAGGAAACGGGCGGAATACAACCTGGAGCTTGCAAAGTATGACTTCGAGATGCCCGCCACACTGGAGGATGACGAGATTGCGGCGATCCTCGTGAAAGCGGATGAGCTGGCGGCATGGGCAGCAGATGTGAAGGAGTTTGCATTGCAGCAGGCGCTTTCCGGTGTGAAGTATCCCGGATTTAAGATTGTGGAAGGTCGCTCCAACCGGAAGTATACGGATGAGGATGCCGTGGCGGATACCGTGAAGAAGGCGGGCTTCGACCCGTATGAGCCGAAGCTCTTAGGCATCACGGCCATGGAGAAGCTGCTGGGCAAGAAAAAGTTTGCGGAGGTTTTGAAGGGCCTTGTGGAGAAGCCGCAGGGCAAGCCTGCGTTAGTCCCGGAGAGCGACAAGCGCTCGGAGATGAACACGGCGCAGGAAGATTTCAAGGAAGAATAGTTAGGAGGAAAATCATATGTCAAACAATGTCAATAATCCAACGAAAGTGATTACCGGGCCGAATACTCGGTGGAGTTACTGTAACGCATGGGAAGCGAAAGCAATCCAGGGCGGCACGCCGAAGTTTTCTGTTTCCCTCATTATCCCGAAATCGGATAAGAAGACCATAGCCAAGATCGAGGAGGCGATCAAGGCGGCATACCGGGAAGGCGAGGCGAAGCTGAAAGGGAACGGCAGGAGCGTCCCTGCCCTTTCCGTTCTAAAGACGCCGCTGCGTGACGGGGATGTGGAGCGCCCGGATGATGAAGCCTATGCGGATTCCTATTTCGTCAATGCCAACAGCTCCACGGCACCGGGGATCGTGGATGCGGACCGGCAGCCGATTTTAGACCATTCCGAGGTGTACAGCGGCGTATATGGCAGGGCGAGTATCAATTTCTATGCTTTCAACAGCAATGGCAATAAGGGTATCGCCTGCGGGCTGAACAATTTACAGAAAATCCGTGACGGGGAGCCTTTGGGCGGGCGTTCCCGTGCGGAGGATGACTTTGCGGATGAAGCCGGGGATGAGGAGGATTTCCTGTCTTAACGGCATAACGGGAACACACTGCCGGGTGGCGGGGAGGGGGCGTCTGCCTTTTCCCTGCCGCCCTTAAGGCGGTGAAAGGAGCTGATGGAATTGAAGTGTATCAGTATTGATATTGAGACTTATTCGGATGTGGATTTATCCAAGTGCGGTGTTTATAAATATTCCTCTTCACCGAATTTTGAGATTTTATTATTCGGATACAGTGTGGACGGCGGGGATGTGGGAGTGGTCGATGTTGCCTGTGGGGAGGAAATCCCTGCGGATATCATGGAGGCACTCTCGGATGAATCTGTTACCAAGTGGGCGTTCAATGCCATGTTCGAGAGGGTGTGTTTATCAAATTACCTTGGGGAGTGGCTGGAGCCGGAATCATGGAAATGCTCCATGGTCTGGTCTGCTACCCTTGGCCTCCCGCTGTCTTTAGAGAACGTGGGTGCGGTGCTTGGGCTGGAGAAACAGAAGCTGTCGGAAGGCAAAGACCTGATCCGGTATTTCTGCGTCCCCTGCAAGCCGACCAAGGCGAACGGCGGGCGGACACGGAACCTGCCGGAACACGACCGGGAGAAATGGGAGCGGTTCAAGGCATACAACCTCCGCGATGTGGAAGCGGAGATGCAGATACAGCAGAGGCTTTCAAAGTTCCCGGTTCTGGATTTTGTGTGGGAGGAGTATTGGCAGGACCAGGAGATCAACGACCGGGGCATTGGCGTGGACATGGAGATGGTCAAAAACGCAATCGCCATGGACGGGCGCTCCAAGGCGGAGCTGTCGGCTGCTATGAAGGAACTGACGGAACTGGAGAACCCGAATTCCGTGCAGCAGATGAAGCAGTGGCTCTTGGAGAACGGGATGGAGACGGATTCGCTGGATAAAAAGGCGGTGGCGGAACTGTTAAAGACTGCGCCGGAGCCTTTGGGGGAGGCGCTTGCCTTGCGGCAGCAGCTTGCCAAGTCCTCTGTGAAAAAATACCAGGCAATGAAGAATGCGGTGTGTACGGACAGCCGGGCGCATGGGATGTTTCAATTTTACGGTGCTAACAGGACGGGGCGGTTTTCCGGCCGCATTATACAGTTGCAGAACCTTCCGCAGAACCATATTCCTGACCTGGCACAGGCACGGGAACTTGTGAAAGCCGGGGATTTTGACGCCCTTGCCATTCTTTACGAGGATATCCCGGATACGCTCTCGCAGCTCATCCGCACGGCATTCGTGCCGCAGGACGGGAGGAAGTTTATCGTGGCGGATTTTTCCGCAATCGAGGCGAGGGTGATTGCTTGGATTGCAGGGGAACGGTGGCGGATTAAGGTGTTCGAGGGCGGCGGTGACATTTACTGCGCCTCGGCAAGCCAGATGTTCCACTGCAAAGTGGAAAAGCACGGCGTGAACGGGCATCTGAGGCAGAAAGGCAAGATAGCCGAATTAGCACTCGGCTATGGCGGATCAGTCGGGGCATTGAAATCCATGGGCGCGCTGGAGATGGGGCTTGTGGAGGAAGAGCTGCAGCCGCTTGTGTCGGCATGGCGGGATTCCAATCCGAGTATCACGGAATTCTGGTGGGCGGTCGACCACGCCGTGAAGGAATGCATCAAAAAGAGAGTGCCAACAGAAACACACGGCATCCGCTTCGATTACCAGAGCGGGATGCTGTTCATCACGCTTTTTTCCGGAAGGCGGCTTGCGTATGTGAAGCCGAGGATTGGCAAGAACCAGTTTGGCGGGGAGTCCGTCACTTACATGGGCGTGGGCGGCACGAAGAAATGGGAGCGGCTGGAAAGCTACGGCCCGAAGTTCGTGGAAAACATCGTGCAGGCGGTCAGCCGGGATATTTTATGCTATGCCATGCGGACGCTTCGGAACTGCTCCATTGTGGCACACGTCCACGATGAAATCATCATCGAGGCAGACAGGAGGATGTCCCTTCACGCTGTCTGTGAACAGATGGGGAGGACGCCGCCCTGGGCGAAAGGGTTATTGCTCCGGGCGGATGGTTACGAATGTTCATTTTATCAGAAGGATTAGGTGGTGTGCGATGGAACGGCTGCGGATCGAATACGGGACAGGATATATGGAGCTGAATGTCGAGGCGTTCTTCCCCTGTAAGATGCCAATGATGAGGAAAGCCGCAAGGTTCATCAATTCATATTGCTCCGATGAGACAAGGGCGGAGCTGCTCTCGGAACTGCGGGAGATGGCGGACGGTTACAAGGCGCTCTGCGATATGTACAGGCAGAAGATGGAGGAACTTTCGGAGGAGCCGGCTGCGTACCGGCACTGGAGGGCGCAGTTCAACAAAACGGAAACCCTCCGCAGACGGATGGAGGGGAATATCAAACTAATTTCAGGAGGCAGAAGGGAATGAGCAGAGCGGCAATGCAGGGGTGCAGGGCGCACGGTGACTGTTTCGCAAACAGGGGCGGCGTCTGCACCTGCTTAAAGGACAATGACTTTGGCGGGAGGGACTGCCCGTTTTACAAGCCTGCGGACACAGTCCGGAAATAACAGCGTGGGCAGAATGGAGGTATGGTTGATGGGAATCAGCAGATATAACAGCGAGGGATACAGCGACCCGACGAGCCATATGGCGTTATCGGGGATCAGGAGGGAGGAAATGGCGGCGAAGCGGGCATACCGGCCGCTTGTCTATATATGCTCCCCGTTTGCCGGGGACAGGTCAGGCAACACGCAGAAAGCGAGGCGGTACAGCAGGTTTGCGGTGAAGAACGGCGCGATCCCGTTCGCCCCGCACCTGCTCTTTCCGCAGTTCCTAGATGACGGGAAGCCTGCGGAGCGGGCAATCGGGATGTTCATGGGCATGGTGCTTTTGGGGAAGTGTGAGCAGTTGTGGGTATTCGGCGGAACCATCTCCACGGGGATGGCGGCGGAGATCGAGAAAGCGGAAAAAAGGAATATGCCAGTCCGCTATTTCACAGAAAATTGTGAGGAGGTTGGATTATCTTGAAAATGACATTTTACACGGCGAATTGCAGGGGGAACGCGAAGAACAGCCTGTACCCGAAAAAGTGTGTCGTTGACAATGAGGACGATTGCATGGAGGTGGCGGCGTTCGACCATGTGTGTGCAGAATTTAAGAACTGCCGTAGGAGTGGGGACAATTTCCTCTCCTGCGATGTGGACGTGATGGACTGCGACAATTCCCATTCCGACAATCCGGCAGACTGGATTCATCCGGAAGATTTGGAAGAAAAAATCGGGAAGGATGTGGCGTTTGTTGTGGTGCCGAGCCGGAACAATATGAAGCCGAAGGAGGGGAAGTCCGCAAGGCCGAGGTTCCATGTGTACTTTCCGCATGACCCGGTCACGGACGGGGAGGCGTGTGCGGCTTTGAAGAAAGCCATACAGCAGAAATTCCCGTTCTTCGATGCCAAGGCGCTGGATTCCGCACGGTTCATTTTCGGGCATCCGGCAGATTCCATCCTCTGGCACGGGGGCGAGATCACCATCGACTGCATCGTGAAGCCGCAGGGCGGCAGGGAGATACCGCAGGGGCAGAGGAACGCCACCATGTCCCATTTTGCGGGGCGCGTGGTGAAACGGTACGGCGCGACGGAACGGGCGCATGAAATCTTCATGGATGAAGCAAATAAGTGCAATCCTCCGCTGGAGGAGGCGGAGCTTGCCATGATCTGGCAGAGCGCCTGCCGGTTTGCGGAGAAAGTGCAGGGGCAGGAGGGGTATGTCGCCCCGGATGCATATAATGACGAGTTCGGGCGGGAATCGCTGAAACCGGGCGATTACTCCGACATCGGGCAGGCGAAGGTGCTGACCAGGGAGTACGGCGTGGAGCTGCGTTATACGGCGGCCACGGACTACCTGCGTTTCTGCGGGCAGTATTGGGTGGAGTCGAAGCAGCAGGCAGTGGGCGCGGCGGAGGAGTTCCTTGACCTCCAGCTTGTGGACGCGAAGGATGAGATCGCCCGGACGAAGCAGGCGCTCATGGACACGGGCATTTCAGAGGATGCCATTACCTCCGGAGGCAAGTCGCTGGAGAAGAAGATCAGCAGCGGGCAGATGGATGCCTACCTTGCGTATATGTCCGCCCAGGCGTATAAGGCGTTCGTGATGAAGCGGCGGGACATGAAATATGTGGTGTGTGCCCTGCAGGCGGCAAAGCCGATGCTGGAGATCAGCGTGTCAGACCTCGACAAAGACGGGTTCCTTTTGAACACGCCGGACGGCACTTATTACCTCCCGGACGGGCTGGAGGGGAAGCGTGACCACAGCCCGGAGGACTATATCACAAAGATAACGGCGGCAGCTCCCGGAGATAAAGGGGAGAAACTGTGGCTGGATTCTCTGGACACTATTTTCTGCGGTGATTCGGAGCTGATTGATTATGTGCAGCAGATCGTGGGCATGGCGGCGGTGGGGCGCGTCTACATGGAATCGCTGGTCATTGCCTACGGGGAGGGAAGGAACGGAAAGTCAACATTTTGGAACACCATAGCCCGTGTGCTTGGGACCTACAGCGGGAATATGTCCGCCGACACACTCACGGTCGGGTGCAAACGGAACGTGAAGCCGGAGCTTGCCGAGGCGAAGGGCAAACGGCTTATTATTGCTGCGGAGCTGGAGGAAGGGATGCGCCTGAACACCTCCGTGGTAAAGCAGATGTGTTCCACGGATGAGATTTTTGCGGAGAAAAAGTACAAAGACCCGTTTTCCTTCACACCGAGCCATACCCTCGTGCTTTACACCAACCACCTGCCGAGGGTGGGAGCAAATGATCCTGGGACGTGGCGGCGCCTGATCGTGATCCCGTTCCATGCCAGGATAGAGGGCGCCGGGGATGTGAAGAACTATGCCGATTACCTTGTTTCGGAGGCAGCACCGTCAATCATGGCGTGGATAATCGAGGGGGCAAAGAAAGTCATCAGCCGGAACTTCCACATCCCCTGTCCTGCCTGTGTGGAGGATGCCATTAAAGCATATCGTGAAGATAATGACTGGCTTGGGCATTTCATGGATGAATGTTGCGAGACGGCGGTGAACTATACCGAAAAATCGGGTGAGCTGTACCGGGCATACCGCTCTTTCTGCGGTCGGACGGGAGAATATGCGAGAAGCACTGCGGACTTTTACAATGCGCTGGAAATGGCGGGATTTTCCAGGAGGAGGACGAAAGCGGGGATCACCGTGTACGGGCTGCGCCTGCAGGAAGAGGAAATAGGAGGCTGAAAACGCCTGTTTTCCGGTAAGGGTGTAGGTCGATGTAGGTCTCCGTATAAAACCCCCTTTAGGGCAGTTTTTTCAGTAAAAAATCATCTATAGAGGGTTTTAAGGTACGACCTTCACCGACCTACACCCCAAAGCCGGGAATGCTTGAAAAATAAGGGATTGGAGGTATTTGCATGAGAGAGAAGACCATAGAGCAGAAATTCAGGGCGGCAGTCAAGGCCGCCGGGGGCTTGGCAGTCAAGTTCGCATCGCTCGGTTTTGATGGGGTGCCTGACCGTTTGGCACTTCTCCCAGGTGGGAGGATGGCATTTGTGGAGGTCAAAGCCCCCGGAAAAAAGCCCCGCCCCCTGCAGTTGGCACGGCACAGACAGTTACGGCAGTTGGGATTTAATGTGTATGTGCTGGATGACGAGTCGCAGATTGGAGGGATGGTTGATGAGATACGAGCCACATGATTATCAGCAGTACGCCATCAGCTATATTGAGGCACACCCTGTGGCAGCAGTCCTTTTGGACATGGGGCTTGGAAAAACGAGCATCACGCTGACCGCACTAAATGACCTTTTGTTTGACCGCTTTGAAATCCGCAGGGTGCTTGTGGTAGCGCCAATCCGTGTAGCTTCTTTCAGTTGGCCGGCGGAAATTGAAAAGTGGGACCACCTCGAGGGGCTTAAGTACAGCGTGGCGGTCGGAACGGCGGCGGAGAGGCTGGCGGCACTTAAGCGGAAAGCAGATATTTACCTCATCAACCGTGAGAACGTGCAGTGGCTGATTACTGAGAGTGGCATCCCCTTTGATTTCGATATGGTGGTGATCGATGAGTTATCTTCCTTCAAGAACCACCAGACGAAGCGGTTCAAGGCATTGATGAAAGTCCGGCCGAAGGTGAAGCGCATCGTGGGGCTGACCGGGACGCCGAGCAGCAACGGACTGATGGACTTATGGGCAGAGTTCCGGCTGCTGGATATGGGCGAGCGGCTTGGCAGGTTCATCGGGCAGTACCGCACTTCCTACTTCCGGCCGGATAAGCAGAACGGGCAGGTGGTGTTCTCCTATAAGTCGCTGCCGGGAGCAGAGAAACAGATATACGGCAAAATATCCGACATCACCATTTCCATGAAGTCCACCGACCACCTGCAGATGCCGGAACTGATAAATTCCAGATACACGGTGTATCTTTCTGAGAAAGAGGATTCGCACTATGGGGATTTGAAGAAAGACCTCGTCCTGCAGATGCCGGACGGCGACATCACAGCCGCCAATGCCGCATCCCTTTCCGGGAAGCTGTCGCAGATGGCGAACGGGGCAGTCTACACGGATGCCGGGGAGACAGTCGCCATCCATGGGCGGAAGCTGGACGCATTGGAGGACATCATCGAGGCGGCGAACGGCAAGCCGGTGCTTGTGGCATACTGGTTCCGGCATGACCTGGAACGTATCACGGAACGGCTGCACAAGCTGAAAATCCCGTATGCGAGGCTGGAC
>Ga0137310_101851_pt1 | contig 12773 bp, 10 predicted proteins | sample NAcewiD2O_June_2_FD_97183 | JGI IMG/M metagenome (GOLD analysis project Ga0137310, IMG submission 97183) | Mouse cecal microbial communities from Vienna, Austria - N-Acetylglucosamine amended D2O_June | ecosystem: Host-associated > Mammals > Digestive system > Large intestine > Cecum | place...
GCCTTTGTTGTGTCGTTCTTTGCATAGTGTGAGAGGAATGGGAAAGGAGAAGAAGGGATATGGAATTAAAGAGTCAGGAAATGCGTAAACTGGCGCCGGAATTAGATCCGCTGCGGATCGGAACGGGATGGAAGCCGGAGGATCTTTCTAAGGTGCAGGTGATGATCGAGAGCACTTACGGCGACAGCCATCCGGGAAGCGGGCATTTGAACCTGCTGGTGGAGGAAGTGCGGAAGGGCGTCGAGGAGGCCGGCGGGCATGGCGCAAGATATTATTGTACGGATATCTGCGACGGTGAGAGTCAGGGAACGGACGGTATCAATTACAGTCTGGCAAGCCGGGAGATGATCGCCAATATGATCGAGATTCATGCAGGAGCCACGCCTTTTGATGCGGGAGTCTATCTGGCAAGCTGTGACAAGGGAATGCCGGGTAATCTGATGGGGTTGGCGAGAGCGGATGTGCCCGGTGTGGTGGTGCCGGGCGGTACGATGAATGCGGGGCCGGAGATGCTTACGCTAGAGCAGCTTGGCATGTACAGCGCCAAATTCCAGCGGGGCGAGATTGATGAGGAAAAGTTAAACTGGGCGAAGTGTAACGCCTGTCCCAGCTGCGGGGCCTGCTCTTTTATCGGTACGGCGTCCACGATGCAGATCATGGCGGAGGCGCTGGGGCTTGCGCTGCCGGGCAGTGCGCTGATGCCGGCCACCAGTCCGGACCTGTTGGCTTTTGCAAGGGAAGCGGGGGCGCAGGCGGTGAAGCTGGCGACCATGCCGGGGATGCGGCCCAGCGAGATGATCACTATGGACAGTTTCGAGAATGCGATCCTGGTGCATGCGGCTGTATCCGGCAGTACCAACTGTCTGCTGCATATTCCGGCCATCGCGCATGAATTCGGGTTGGAGGTTACGGGAGATACCTTCGACAGACTGCACAGGAACGCCAGATATCTTCTGGATGTGCGTCCGGCGGGCCGCTGGCCGGCGGAGTGCTTCTACTATGCGGGCGGCGTGCCGGCGATCATGGAAGAGATACGGGAGTATCTGCATCTGGACGTGATGACCGTGACGGGTAAGACGTTGGGAGAGAATCTGGACGAGCTGAAGCGCAACGGTTTCTATGAGCGGTGTGAGAAGTGGCTGCAGGAGTTTAATGAGCGGTATCATGTTTCGTTGACCAGAGAAGATATTATCCGGCCTTTTAATCAGGCACTGGGAACGGATGGCAGCATCGCCATCCTGCGGGGTAATCTGGCGCCGGAGGGGGCTGTGATCAAGCATACGGCCTGTCCGAAGGAGATGTTTAAGGCAGTTCTGCAGGCCAGACCTTTTGACAGTGAGGAGGAATGTCTGGATGCGGTCTTAAAGCATAAGGTGCAAAAGGGGGATGCCGTCTTTATCCGCTATGAAGGGCCGAAGGGCAGCGGTATGCCGGAGATGTTCTACACTTCCGAGGCGATCAGCAGTGATAAAGAGCTGGGAAAAAGCATTGCGCTGATCACGGATGGCCGTTTCTCAGGAGCATCCACAGGGCCGGTGATCGGGCACTGCAGCCCGGAGGCGGTGGACTGCGGACCCATCGCGCTGGTGGAAGAAGGGGATCTGATCGAGATCGATGTGGAAGAACGGAAGCTGAATATCATCGGAATTGCCGGGGAACGTAAGACGATGGAGGAAGTGGACGCTGTGCTGGAAGAGAGGCGGAAGCAGTGGAGGCCAAGAGAGCCTAAGTATAAGAAAGGGGTTCTGAGAATGTTCAGTGAACATGCGGTAAGTCCGATGAAAGGGGCGTATCTGGATTTTTAAGCGTAAACCTTAATGAGGGTTACGGGATGGAGATATCTGTGCGAAACGGTCTGGCGACAGAGTCCGTTAACAAACAGGATATCTGAAAGACAGGATAACGGGAAGACAGGATAGCAGAAAGACAGGATAGCAGGAAGAGGAGATGGGTGCATGAAGACGATTGCAGAACAATTTTATGAATATGGAGTAGTGCCGGTAGTGGTGCTGGAGGAAGCGAAGGATGCGCTGCCGTTGGCAAAAGCGCTGGTGGAGGGTGGTCTGCCCTGTGCGGAGGTGACGTTCCGCACGGAGGCGGCGGAAGAGTCCATCCGTCTGATGAGTGAGAAGTATCCGGAGATGCTGGTCGGAGCAGGAACGGTGCTGACGACAAAGCAGGTGGACCGGGCTGCAGCGGCAGGAGCGAAGTTCATCGTCAGCCCCGGCTTTGATCCGGAGATCGTGGATTATTGTCTGGAGAAAAAGATTCCGGTATTCCCGGGATGTATCACGCCTTCTGAGGTGGCGCAGGCAGTGAAGCGCGGTCTGGAGGTGGTGAAGTTCTTCCCGGCGGAGCAGGCCGGCGGCGTGGCGATGATCAAGGCGATGGCGGCTCCCTATACGATGGTGAAGTTTATGCCTACAGGCGGCATCAGTGCAAAGAATTTAAAGGATTATCTTAGTTTCGGCAAGATCCTGTGCTGTGGCGGCAGCTGGATGGTGAAGGGGGATATGATACGGAACGGGGAATTTGATAAGATCCGGGAGTTGACAAAAGAGGCTGTGGAGCTGGCAGCGTCGATCCGGGGATAAAGACGGAACAAGAGCGGAGAAAAGAGTCAGGAAAAGAGAGGGAGAACGTTATGGAACTGAATTTGAGACCAGAAAAGGAATGCAGATATGATGCGGTGTCATTGGGCGAGGTAATGCTGCGGCTGGATCCGGGAGAGGGACGGATTCGGACAGCCAGAAGTTTCCGGGCCTGGGAGGGCGGCGGAGAGTACAATGTTGTTCGCGGACTGCGCAGATGCTTCGGATTAAAAACGGGTGTTATCACTGCCTTTGCGGATAATGAAGTCGGGATGTTGATGGAAGACTTTATTCTGCAGGGCGGCGTGGACACTTCACTGATCAAGTGGATGAAGACGGACGGGATCGGCAGGACCTGCCGGAACGGGCTGAATTTTACAGAGCGAGGCTTTGGCATCCGCGGAGCAGTGGGATGCTCCGACCGTGCGAATACGGCAATCTCCAAGGCGACACCGGAAGACTTTGATTTTGAGCATATCTTCGGGGAGCTGGGTGCGCGCTGGCTGCATACGGGCGGCATCTATGCGGCACTGTCCGAGCAGTCCTGTGAGACGGTACTGGCGGCGATCAAGACGGCCAAGAAATACGGCACGGTGATTTCTTATGACCTGAATTACCGGCCTTCCATGTGGAGCGCCATCGGCGGCCTTGCCAAGGCGCAGGAAGTTAATAAGGAGATTGCGAAGTATGTGGATGTGATGATCGGCAATGAGGAAGACTTCACCGCCTGTCTGGGATTCGAGATCGAGGGAAATGATGAGAACTTAAAGGAACTGAATCTGGACGGTTATAAGAAGATGATCAATCATGCGGCGCAGGTTTATCCGAATTTCAAGGTGGTTGCCACCACGCTGCGTGAGGTGAAGACAGCTACGGTGAACGACTGGAGCGCTATCTGCTGGGCAGACGGCGAGATCTACAAGGCGAAGGACTACAAGGGACTGGAGATCATGGACCGCGTGGGCGGCGGCGATTCCTTTGCGTCCGGTCTGATCTATGGCCTGATGACCACGGGAGACGCGGAGCTGGCGGTCAACTATGGCGCGGCACATGGAGCACTGGCCATGACGACGCCGGGTGATACGACCATGGCCAGCCGGAAGGAAGTAGAGGCGATCATGGGCGGCGCAGGCGCGCGGGTGCAGAGATAGCAGGCGCATCGAATCTTCGGAAGAAGCATAAGATGTGGAAACAACGGATATAATAACGGATACAATCATGAAAATTTAAGCGGCGGGCACTGTCTTGGAAGGTAACAGGACAGTGCCTGTTGTTATTGGGGATTGCGTTATGTGGACCATGATTCCCTCATCTTTTTGTTGGATTGTGACTTGGATTCCCTCATCTTTTTGTGATTATATAAAAATAATTCCCTCATCTTTTTGTAAATCCTATGGTAAAATTCCCTCATTTTTTTGCACTGCATTGTATTTTTCGAGAAAATGGCATATACTGATAAGGGGAAAAGCAAAAGGAGTGTGGGCGGTCATGGTTTATTTGAAACGAAAAATAGATACATTTCTGATAGAGTGGAAGAATGACCTGTTGAGGAAGCCGCTGGTGGTCAAGGGGCCGCGGCAGGTCGGGAAGACGGAGTCCATCAGAAGATTCGGGGAACAGAACTATGAGTGCATGGTGGAGATCAACTTTGTGGAAGAACCGAAGTACAGGATGATCACGGCGGACGGCTACAAGACGGCGGATCTGGTCCGGAATATTTCGCGCATGGATCCGACGAAGAAATTCGTCGAGGGGAAAACGCTGCTCTTTTTTGATGAACTGCAGGAGTTTCCGGAGATTGCCACGGCGCTCAAATTTTTTGCACAGGACGGAAGATTTGATGTTATATGCAGCGGTTCCATGCTGGGTATCCATTATGGAAGGATAGAGAGTAACAGCGTGGGGTATAAGACGGATTATATCATGCATTCCCTTGATTTTGAGGAATTTCTGTGGGCGAAGGGTTATGAGGAGAGTGTTGCAGACGAACTTCTGGACCATATGCGGGAGGAAAAGCCGTTTAACGAGGCGCAGATGTCCGTCTACGGCGGTCTGTTTCTGGATTATTGTATTCTGGGCGGGATGCCTGCGGTGGTCAGAGAGTATATCATAAAGGACAGCTTTGAGGGATCGCTGGCGATCCAGAGGCAGCTTCTGGCGGATTATGAGGAGGATGTGCGTAAGTATGCGGAAGGGATGGACCAGACAAGAATCCTCAATGTGTTCCGTCAGATTCCGGTCCAGCTTTCCAAGGATAATAAGAAGTTCCAGATCTCGAAGGTGGCGTCCGGAGCCAGGTTTAAGGATTACCGGGGCTGTATCGAGTGGCTGGCGGATGCGGGAATCATTAATGTCTGTTACTGTATGCATTTTCCGGAGCTTCCGCTGAAAGGAAATTTTGACGAGACGAAGTACAAGATCTATTTTGCGGACAGCGGACTGCTTGTGGCCATGCTGGATGAGGAGGCGCAGGAGGATCTGCGGGCGAACCGGAATCTGGGCGTCTACAAAGGGGCGCTGTATGAGAACGTGGTGGGTGAGGCGCTGGTGAAAAGCGGATACGGGCTTTACTATTATAAGCGCGAGGATTCTACGCTGGAGGAAGACTTCTTCGTCCGGACGGCAAAAGAGCTGATCCCCGTGGAGGTGAAGGCGACGAACGGCCGGGCGAAGTCACTGCGGACGCTGATCAGAGGGGAGAAATATGAGGACATACGCTACGGGATAAAGTTTACAGGAGGAAATGTGGGGTATGATGATCAGATTTATACCTTTCCGTACTTTTGTGCGTTTCTGTTGAAGCGGTATCTGAAAGGGAGGTAAAACTGGTGGGAGAAGAAAAGGGGAGGTGATCGGTAATGAAGAACCCGCAGAAAGATCCTTTTGAGGAGTACTTAAGAGAAGCAGAGCCGGAGCGGCGGGAACGTGGATATGCCTGGCATACGGCGATCGGACTTCAGGCGGTGGATGGTCTGATGCCGTCCGATTATCTGAAAGAAACAGCAAGGAAAAATATTGAAGGCGATATTTCGCTGGATCAGGCGCAGACGTTGATCGAGACATATTATCAGGAGAACCCGGAAGTTGGGGAGGACCGGACGAAGGAGGCAGATCTTGTCTCGGTGAGGATAGCAATGCTGCTTTCTGAAAACGCTTTTGTTTTTTCTTCTGCACAATATCTCTCGATTCACAGGAGATTGTTCGAAGGTATCTACGCACATGCCGGTAAGATCAGAGACTATAATATTACGAAGAAAGAATGGGTACTTGATGGAGATACCGTGATCTATGGCGGTGCGACAGAACTTAGAGCGACGCTGGAATATGATCTTGCGCAGGAGAAAGCCTACAGCTATAAAGGGCTTACCATGACGGAAGTAATACGGCATCTTGCTGGATTTATTTCGAGACTTTGGCAGATTCATGTTTTTGGGGAAGGGAATACAAGGACGACAGCAGTTTTCTTTATCCAGTATCTGCGTACGCTCGGGTTTGCTGTCACTAATGATATTTTTGCCAATCATGCATGGTATTTTCGAAATGCCATGGTGAGGGCCAATTATAACAATCTGAAGCTGGGTGTGCATGAGACGACAGAGTATTTGGAACTGTTTTTGAGAAACCTGTTACTTGGAGAAGATCATGAAATGCATAATCGTGTCATGCATATCAGCGGTTCTTTTTCACCGGTATCAGAGCAGGATGACCCAATAAATGACCCAATAAATGACCCAATAAAATTATCGGACCGGGAGAGGGCGCTTTTGCGGCAGCTTCGCAGATCGCCGTCTCTGACGAGAAGGGAACTGGCAGAAATCATGCAGTGCTCGGAAAGTACGATAAAAAGAATGCTGCAGAATCTGGCGGAAAGTAAGCTGATCACCCGCATTGGTTCACGCAAGACCGGTGAGTGGGTCATCAATGATTCAAAAAATATCCGTTTGTAACCGGATTGTAATATCTGCTGTCTATGATGAAGATAAGCAAATTAAAGACAAGGAGAAACGGACAGCATGGATATTTTAAAGGCGGTACATCTTAAGAAGTATTACGGAAGCGGGGAGAATCTGGTAAAGGCGGTGGACGATGTCAGTTTCGGCATCGAGAAGGGCAGCTTCACGGCGATCGTGGGGACGTCTGGCAGCGGCAAGACGACGCTGCTGAATCTGATCGGGGGACTGGACTTTGCGGATGCGGGGGAGGTCATCATAGACGGACACTCGATCATGGAGATGTCGAAGGAGGAGCTGACGGTGTTTCGGCGTCGGCATATCGGTTTTGTCTTCCAGAACTATAATCTGATCTCGGTACAGAATGTGTATAAGAATATCGTGCTTCCTATCCGGCTGGACGGCAGGAAACCGGATCGGGATTATATCGCGCAGATCTGCGGACAGCTGGGGATCGAAGGGAAAATGGACCGGTATCCCAATCAGCTTTCCGGCGGACAGCAGCAGAGGGTGTCCATCGCCAGGGCTATTGCGGCCAAGCCGGCGGTGCTGCTGGCGGATGAACCGACCGGCAACCTGGATACCAGAACCAGTACGGAAGTGATGGGATTGTTGAAGATGACTTCCAGGGAATTTAACCAGACGATCATTATGATCACGCACGATGATGCCATCGCACAGCTGGCGGACAGGGTGATCCATATCGAGGACGGTAAGCTGGTGAGAGAACAGGAGGTGCAGGCATGAGCATGATGTTCAGGAATTCCGACCAGAAACTGGAAAAAGAGCTGGCTGCCGACGATTACAGGGCGCATCCGGTGCGCAACCGGCTGGCGGTGCTGGCTGTGGCGCTGACGGCGCTGCTTATCGTTGTTATCTTTACGGTGGGGATCGGTTATATGACAGCCATGACACGTTATATGGGAGCATCCCCGGGGCCGGGTACGGACAGCGCCATGATCTATGGTGACGAGGAGATTCTGGAGCGGACAAAAGGGCTGCCGCAGGTGGACTGGGCGGCTTACGCAAAGCGATGCAGTGCAAGTTATCTGCACAATCAGGAATTTTCCGGTGTGGATGTGCGGCTGTTTGCGGCGGATGAAGTGCATTATGAGAAAAATATGGTGGATCTGATCGCCGGCAGATATCCGGAGAGCGGGGATGAGATTCTGCTGTCCGATACCATGTCGGAGCGTCTGGGGCTGGGGAAACAGTTAAACGTCACTTATGACCTCGTAGTGCTGGTGGAGGGAGAAGCCGAAGGGCAGCAGACGGAAAAAGTGATTCCCATGACGGTTTGCGGGTATTATAAGAATCCGCTGCGCGGTGTCGCGGATATCTATGAGGAGATCTACACGGGAAAAGCCTTTATCGAGAAGCACAATCCGGGACTGATCAAGGGGTATGACCATATCTATGTGAAGCTGAACAATTTGAATCCCTTAAGGCTGGGGACGGATAAGCATGAAAAGCTGACAGAGGTGAATGAGCAGGCAGCAGGCAACGGTATTCAGTACAAGGCCAGTGATCTGTCCTATGCGGCCCTGGCCCCGATCATACTGCTTTTGCTGTGTGTGATGTTCTGCGGATACTTTTTTATCTATAATATATTTGATATCTCGATCGAGAACGATATACGGTTCTACGGGGAATTAAAGACCATCGGCATGACAAGGCAGCAGCTTAAGCGGATGTTGTTGTGGCAGATGAACAGGATCTCCCTGATCGGCATTGTGCTGGGAGGCCTGATCGGATACGGCATCGGACGGATGGCGGCGGGGGCTGTCATGGACGCTTTTGCGGAAGGCATTTCCTCTTTCTATAAGCCGGCTGGTTTCGTACAGGTGTTTGCGCTGGGAGCGGTGTTTTCCTGGATTACGGTGCTTGTCAGTACCATGAAGCCTTTTCGGATCGCCAGCACGATTTCTCCTGTGGAGGCGGCCAGATACCGCGGCAGGAAGAAAAAGGGCGTTTTCTCGGTTATCTCTTTTGCCTTAAGCGGGATTCTGTTTCTGGTGGTGTATACAATCTCTATGGGGTATTCGGTGGAGGTGCATACGGCGGAGCACAACGGCACAGATTTCCGGATAGTGCAGAAAACGGTCAAATTCGGATCGGAGGAGCCTTATCAGCCCATCAGTGATGAGCTGGTGCAGAAGATCAGGGAGCAGGAGTTTGTGGAAGATTTCCGGGTTACCTATATGGCTAGGACAAAGCCGGACTGGTCGATCCTCAGAGGCGGTTATTATTATGATCTGTCTCAGGGAGAGATTACGGGAGAAGGGGAGCTGGCCCGTGACAGACAGGCTTATGTGGACAGTATGGAACAGAAGTGGGGCTTGGATCCCTGGCATAGTCTTCCCGGAAAGAACGAGAGGGACAATTATCCGGTCAGCGTCGCGGGTATGGATGCGGCGTATCTTGACCATGAAAGTCAATATTTTACCGTGCTGGAAGGGGAGTTTGACGCCGAACGGTTTGCACAGGGCGGTTATCTGATCTACAACCGTTCCCTCTATCTCAATGATATGGAGCAGAGCGAGGGCATGGCGTATCAGGTACATGCAGGCGACCGGGTGTCGGTTACGTTCTTTGACAGTGCGGCAGATCGTTACGTGGAGCGGGAATTTACGGTGATGGCTTTGGTGACAGGCCATAATATCTATGGCACGGATAATATGGGGGAAGTCAATATCTGGCTGACGGATGAGGCATTTCAGGAGATTTATTCAAATTACGGGGAGCTGATCGGGAGTATCTGTTTTAATGCATCCGGAAAAAGGCAGGACGGAACGGCGCTTTCCGACAAGGAACAGTATGAGATCATTGCCGGGCTTGTGGAGGAAGACGGGAATCTGCAGCTTACGCTTGATTCCGCTTATATGACCCGGGTACAGAATACGGAAACGAAGCGAAGCATGACGGCTTTCGGTATCCTGTTGGCGGTGATCGTGGGATTGATCGGCGTGGCCAATATGGTGAATACGGTGACCACGGATGTGATGGCCAGGAAGGTGGAGTATGCGGCCATGCAGTCCATCGGGATGACGGGGCGGCAGATGAAGCGGGATATTTTCGAGAAGTACGCCGTGCTTGTTGCCACAGCGCTGGGACTGGCGAACGTGGCGGGAGCGGCGCTGGCCTATAAGGTCGGGGCGCAGCCGGGATTTAATTTTTCGGCAGGGGCGTTTGTGCAGGCGCTTATGATTTTTGTGGTGATCTCGGCCGGGTTGTGCGTGGTGATGGCGCAGGTGTTGACTTGGGGGATGAACAGGAGGTCGATTGTGGAGAGGCTGCGGGAAGTGGTGTAGAGAGTTGCCTGTGCACCAAAGCCGGAAGATTCAGGTGAATGACTTAGGATAGCTGTGAAATTAAGAGTGTATGATGGGGAAAGTTATGGGGAGAGATTTGCGATAAGGTTATAATTTGAGAAGGGAAGGGCAGGTGAGTGGGGATGGAGAAGCGGATTTTGGTTGTTGAGGATGATCGGGCGTTGAATGAGGGGATCGCGTTTGCACTGCGGCGGGAGGGGTATCTGACGAACAGTGCCTATAGCCTGCGGGAAGCGCGGGAGAAGCTGGAGGAGAGGATGCATTTGGTGCTGCTGGATATCAACCTGCCGGATGGGGACGGCAGGGAATTTCTGGGGAGTGTGCTGGCCGGGCAGCCGGCTCCGGTGCTTCTGCTGACGGCCAGAGACACGGAGGAAGATATGCTGCAGGGGTTCCGGGCAGGGTGTGATGATTATATTACGAAGCCCTTTTCCATGCCGGTGCTGCTTATGAAGATCGCGGCAGTCTTAAAGCGCAGTGAGGGCGTGTCGCGGCAGATCTATACGAATGGCGAACTGCTGTATGATTTTGAGAACAAGACATTGACCAGGCGGGGAGAGGCGGTGGAACTTACGGCGCTGGAGTGCAGGTTGATGGAGCTTTTTCTCCATAACAGGGGTATCGTGCTGACGAGGGAGCGGATATTGGACCGGATCTGGGATGCGGATGAACGGTTTGTGGAGAGCAGGACACTGAATGTGACGATCCGCAGGCTGCGCATGAAGGTGGAGGAGAATCCGGAGGAGCCGATTTATATCAAAACAGTGTTTGGTTTGGGGTATAAGTGGGAGGATGGACAGAAATGAACAAGCGGTATAAGAGTAACGGTACAGACGGTATATGGATAGGCGATATGGGCGTGATGCTCATACTGCTTTTCCTGTTCAGCGAGCTTTCCTGCAGACGGCCGGCTTACGGCACATGGCTGATCATCCTGTATGGGGCGGTGAATCTGGCGGTGTTTGCGGGGGTATATCTTGTGATCGAGAGGCGGGTGGACGGGAAGCTCTATGCGTTCAGTGAGATGATGGGGGAATTGATCGACGGCAGGGTTACGATCGCCTTTCCGGTGACGGAGGATACGATCCTGTCCAGAATGCAGGGGCAGTTATTACGGCTCTATGACATTCTGTGCTCTTATGAGGAGCGGGAGCGGCAGTTTCGCAGGCAGCTGGATGAGAATATCGGAGATCTGGTGCACCAGCTTAACACGCCGGTCACGAATATCGGAATGTATGCGGGATTTCTGGGACGGGATGATTTGACGGTGGATGAAAAGGGGAGATTCCTTGCCTGTCTGGAGGAACAGACGAGAAAGCTTACCTGGCTGGGAGAGAGCTTTTCCAGAGTGTCGCGGCTGGAGACCGGGATCATCCGTTTGAAACCGGAACGGCAGAGCCTGGAAATGATCCTTTTGCAGGCGGTGGGACAGGTGATGGAGAAGGCGAAGAGCCGGGGGATGGAGATTGATTTGTCTGGCCGGGTAAAAAGTCAGGTGATGGCGGACGCGAAATGGACGACGGAGGCAGTTTTCAATGTGCTGGATAACGCGGTGAAGTATGGGGATGCGGGCAGCAGGATCGAGATGGAAGTAATGGAACTGACAAATTATGTAGGAGTGGCAGTGCGGGGCAGCGGGGTTCGGATCGCGCCGGAGGAATATCACAAGTTATTTAAACGGTTTTACAGGGGCAGGGAGGTCGGAGAAAGAGAAGGCGTCGGGCTGGGGCTGTATATTACGAGGAAGATTCTGGAGGAAGAAGGGGGCTATATCAAGGCAGGCAGGGCGGCGGATGGGCGCACGGAGTTTGTGCTTTACCTTACGGCGGGGCGTTTATCTTCTGGTGCATGAACGAGTCTCATATTCCTGATACAGCTGTTCCCGATATTGGATGTCAAAAATGGCACGGTCGGCGTCTTCATTTCTTCCGGCATTTTTAAGAAACTGCAGCAGTTCTGCCAGACGATCTTCACCTTTTTGCATTCCCTGTTCTATTCCGATTTCAAGGATATTCATTTTCACAGCCTCCCATTCTTCTGATTGTTTCACATCCTGAACAATCCGGTCCAGATCCAGAATGCGGTCGTCCTGTACGGTAATATTGGAATTGTCTAAAGTAGTTTCTTTCATATACTGCAGCAGGCTGATCAGTTCCGGGTGGCCGTTATGGCTGGTCATGTTCAGGAAGATCTTGCTTGTGCCGTCATTCAGGGGAAGGTCGGGCACTTCTTCGCAGCGTTCTCTAAAAGTATACATGGCCAGATCTTTCTTAAAGATATCTTCCTGTGTGATAAAAATGATCACTGTGGATGGAAGATGCTTATAGCGGGTCTTTTTCCCGGATTTCAGGAGCGGGGTGTCCAGTAATCCCTGATAAAAGCGGGAGCGTTTACGGATATCGTCACCGGAGGCGTTATTCTGCATCTCCATGTCAAACTGACGGTTATGCTCATCCTGTGCCCAGGCATCCAGCCGTATGGCACGTTTTCCTGATTTATTCAGGATCACCTGTTCGACCTGTACTTTTTTCAGCTGTAGATTCGGCTCATCCAGTATGATGCTGAGAACATCTTCATAAGCCCTTTGCACTTTCATCACTGACAGGAACAGGGCGAAGTCGCTTAAGTTGAACTGGTAGTCCGCAGGAAGTACAGGAGCCGGATCGGAGATATTTTGAGTTTCCGGCTGCCGCTGTGACTTTGTGCCTGTCACTGTGTTTTGTAGAGTCGTTTTTTTGGTTGCTGATTGTTGCTGCATGGTTCATCCTCTCTTTCGTTTGGTAGAAAAGTGTTTCGCGCGGCAGAGAGGATGCGCTGTTTACAGTTGATCTTCTCCCCGCAGTGATTCAGTTGTAAGCAAGGAGTTCCTGCAGAGAATACTCTGCACTGATACGGACTTC
>Ga0137310_101853_pt1 | contig 12767 bp, 10 predicted proteins | sample NAcewiD2O_June_2_FD_97183 | JGI IMG/M metagenome (GOLD analysis project Ga0137310, IMG submission 97183) | Mouse cecal microbial communities from Vienna, Austria - N-Acetylglucosamine amended D2O_June | ecosystem: Host-associated > Mammals > Digestive system > Large intestine > Cecum | place...
CACTCCAGCCCGTCTTCCCCGTGCGGATGACAAAACCGCCGTGGGGAATTCCGGAATGATCCCTGTCCAGCTCCTCCTGGCTGATAAAATGAACCGTGGTGTCATAGTCCGCGAAATAGTTGGGCATGGTCACGATCTCTTTCTCAATGGCCGCCAGATCCGCGCCCTCCTCTGCCACCACAAAGCACTCCCTGGTGTGTTTCTGCCGGGTAGTCAGCTCCGGGTTAACACCGCTCCTGACCGCCGAAAGAGCCTCCTCCACAGGGATAGTATATTGTCTTGCGTCTTTCACTCCCGGAATCCTTCTAATGGCGTCAGAGTGTCCCTGGCTTACCCCTTTGCCCCAGAACGTGTAATCCCGTCCTCCCGGCAGAATGGCATTGGCATACAGCCGGTTTAAAGAAAACATGCCCGGATCCCATCCCACAGAGATCAGCCCCACATGGCCGCTGTCCTTAGCCGCCTTGTCCACTGCCTCAAAATGCTCCGGGATCCTGGCGTGGGTGTCAAAGCTGTCCACCACATTAAAATATCTCGCGTACTCCGGAGTCTGCTCCGGAAGATCCGTCGCGCTGCCGCCGCAGAGGATCAGCACATCAATGCTGTCTTTCATCTGTGCCGCCTGGTCCGCACTGTAAACCGGAACATTTTCCGTGAGGATCTTCACGGTTTTCGGGTCCCTTCTTGTAAATACCGCCGCCAGTTCCATATCCGGATTGTGCTTAATGGCGCACTCCACCCCCCTTCCCAGATTTCCATATCCTAAAATACCAATTTTGATCGCCATTTTTTTGTCTCCCTTCTTTTAATTTTTCAAACTTTTCTGCCGCGAATCCGGCATTCTTTATGTTACCAGCATTTTTTCCTCTCCGCAACCAAAAAAATCCGGCAGGCCCCCATGGCCGGGACCTTGCCGGATATGCCAGGATGTTGCCCTGGCGGTATTCTTTTTTATGTATCTTCCAGCATCTTTTTCACTCTGGCCAGACGTTCCTCCAACGTGTAGGTCTGGAATGACAGCTTGTTCACCCTGTCCTGATCCTTGTTCTCCGCCATCTCCGCCAGCTTTACCCTGGCAGCCATGGGATTGGTGGAAATGTCGTCAATATAATCGAAATACTTCATATTGGGCCTTCTGGTCAGCACATCCACACCTTCCAGCACGGTCTGGCCAAACCCCGCCTCCTTCAGCTCATGGAAAGAACAGCCGCCCTCCTCCACCACATCGTGGAGAACCGCGATTATCTTCTCCTCCTCTGTGTTCACTCTGTCCATCATCCGCAGGGCGTGAGCGATCATGGGCTGTCCGCCGTGGTCCTTCTTTCCCTCCAGCGCCTTTGTCGCGAAATCAATGGCTTTCTGCAGCATCGTTTACCAACCTCCTTTTTGGTTTGTCCTCGCTTTTCCACTTCTATACTTAAAATAATAGTACAGATTGCCATTGTTTGTAAAGAAGTTTCTCACGGTCCTGTCCGCTCTAAATGAAAGGACAGCGCGCCGATGAGATTGGCGTCATTGCCGTATTTACAGGATACGATCTCCGGTTTGCCAAATGGCGTGAAAGGAATCAGCTCAAACTGCCGGTCCACACACTGGCGGATCTTCTCCGTCACCTCCGGCCTGGCGCTGATCCCGCCGCCGATGGCAAACCGCTGAAGATCCAGCACTGCCTGAACCGCGTGGATTCCTGCTGCCGTGTAGCGTCCGAACTCCTCAAAAGCCTCCGCCGCCTCCTTTTCCCCCTGGTCGTAAGCCCTGAAAAAAGCCAGGCCATCCAGGCCGTGTTCTCTCTCCGGCAGCCCTTTTCTCCTGGCGTAAAGCCGGAGAAGGCCGGTTGTGGAAGTGTAGCTGGTCCACACCGCCTCCACATTCTTGCTCCGGAAGTCCGGAATCCCTTCTGACAGTTTCCCAAGGTCAGCGGAAAAAGTTGACAGCTCCCCTGCTCCGAAGGTGCTGCCCATCCAGACCTTCTTATTCAGCACAATTCCTCCTCCGATACCGGTTCCCAGCACCAGCACGGCCCCGTTATCCACATCTGACAGAGAGCCGCTCCAGGCCTCAGCGCTGGCCGCACATTTGCCGTCATTGGCCACTGTCACCGGGACGTGAAGCCGCTCTTCAAAGTACTGACCCACAGGGGCATCCTTGATAAACCGGAAAGACCCTCCCGTGTGGGCAATGCCGTTTTTCGTGTCGATCCGGCCTGGCATGGACACCGCCGCGCCCTCATACTGCCCCTCAAATTCCCTTCCGATAGGCTCTAAAGCGTCCAGAAGGTCTTCCATGCTGGTTAAAGGAGATTTTGTCTTCCCCTGTTTTAAAAAAGTTCCGTCCCATCCCATAAGGGCATATTTGATAAATGTTCCCCCCAGATCCAATACAAGATACTGTTTCATCGAAAGACTCCTTTCCCTTTGCTCTGCTTTTTTACACTATACCACATTTTTCCCTTGACCGCGCGGATTTAAAAAACATTTACAAAACAGCCATGGCCCCTGCCACAATAAGAGGCATGGAGATGACAGAAAGAAGAGTAGAGACCACCACGGTTTTGCTGGCATAGACATAATCCCTGCCATGAATCTGAGCGTACACCGCCGCGTTGGCTCCCACAGGAGCCGCCGCCGCTATGACCAGGGCTTTTGCCATGGAGGTTTCCAACGACAGCAGCCGAAGGATTCCTATGGTGAGCGCGGGGATCAAAAGAAGACGCGCGGCGCTGACCTTGTACAAAGCCGGGTCTGTCCACAGGGTCTTAAAATCCGCCTGGGCCACATACACACCCAGAACCATCATGGCCAGGGGCCCGTTGAGGGAGGCCAGCCCTGACAGGGTGCCAATGCAGATTCCCGGAAGCCTGGCCCCCAGCCCGGTAAAGAACAAAAACACCCCCACAAGAGTGCCAATCACCAGAGGGTTGCAAAACCCGGACAAGGAAAAAGCGCTCTTCTTTTCTGTAATCACACTGACCCCATAGGTCCACTGAAGAATGTTTAATATGGCGATAAAGGACACCACATAGAACACACGGTCCTGGCCAAACACTGCCTGAACTAAAGGGATCCCCATAAACCCGGCGTTGGAAAACGCCGCGGCGAAGTGATCCAGAGGCCGTCTCCCAAACAGCAGCCGGGAAACCGCCACAGACAGGAAAAGGGCCGCTGCCGCCGCCAGGGTACTGACACCCAAACTGGCTATCCCCTCCGGTGTGGGCTCCACGCAGAAGCTTTTAATGACCACCACCGGGATCACCAGCCACACCAGCAGGGACGCCATCTCGCCGCTTCCCTTCTGGCTCAGCTTTCCGATCTTAAACAGCCAGTACCCAACCGCCATATATAAAAACATGGTTATGATCTGTCCTATAAGAAGACCAAGCACCTCCATATCCTTCACCTTCCTTATCTAAAAAGCGTTTCCCTGCCCGGTGGTATCAGGCACAAATTTCTCAATGGCATCCTGAACGCACCACTCCCAGAACCGCCACTCGTGGGAATACTCATCCAGCTCTGTAAATTCCGCCTCCAGTCCCACTTTCCCGGCATAGGCCCTAAACTTCTGAAAGCTCTCATACATCAGCGGGTCCGCCTTGCCGCAGGCGAAATACAGCCTGGGCAGGTTCCCTCTTCCCGCCAGGGAGGCGGTCAGGTCCCAGGTGTTCTGGGGGGAGGCCAGATAACCTTCCAGCCCCCCTGTGTTGTCCAGCCTGTTTTTGTTCCGGTTTCCCCAGGTTTTGTCATCCTTTCGCTCCCGCATGTCCTGGGGACAGCAGGACATGATGTAGGCGGCGGCGAATTTTTCAGGGTGGGCAAAAGCATACATACAAGCGCCCCGGCCTCCCATGGAAAGTCCGGCGATAAAGTTGTCTTCTCTCTTATCACTGACCGGCATCCAGCCATAGACCATGGGCATCAGTTCCTCTGTAAGGTAGTCATACATCCGGTACCCAAGGCCGAAGCCCTCCCAGTTAGCATAGTCCGTGTTCTGGGCCGAAGGCATGACCACTGCCAGGTTCTTCTCGCTGGCATACAATTCCACATTGCTTTTCCTGATCCAGTCTGTGTAATCCCCAAAAGTTCCGTGGAGAAGCCACAGCACCTTATACCTCTCCCCGGAACCGTAAAATTCCCCTGGCTCCCTCCCTCTCGGCAGATCCGGCAGGATCAAGTTCACGTCCGTGTTTCCGGACAGGTATTTGCTCTGAAAATTCAGATGAATCAGCGACATTTATCCTTCCTCCCTCATTTTCCTCAACGCCTCCAGCACTTGGGGCATAGTGTCCCCCGCCTGAATCCGTTCCCGGATCCGCTTCTCCTCCTGCTGATTCTTCGCGTTATGTCTCATCATGCTCCACATCATCTCTTCATTGAAGCGCTTGTCAAAATCCAGAGGCACCACATCGCAGGTGCTCTGATACCAGGACAGCATCTCCCTCTGCATCCGCAGGACCTGTGCCCCGTACTTCGGATCATCTATAACGTTGTGTTTCTCCTGAGGGTCAGCTTCCAGATCGTAAAACTCATCCTCAGAGCTGTCCAGGCGCTTGATATATTTATAGCGCAGATCCCGGATCATGGTTCCCTTTGCGTGGGTTCGGTCTTCTCTCTGTGCTGTCTGTCTGGGCCAGTAGACAAAGTTTTTGGGTGATCCTTTGATACCATTTATGTGGCTTTCATCACAGTGGGTCTCCCCAGGCATCCGCCCGCCCTCGCAGAACACATAGGAGCGAAGAGAAATTCCCCGGTTGGCCACCACAGGCCGAAGGCTTTTCCCAAAATGGGTGTGATCCGGCGTGACTCCCCCATAGTCCATGGCCGTGGCGTAGAAATCCACCAGCTCTGTCAGGCTCTCCGTAATACCCGGGTCCACCTCTTCCCCTTTGGGCGGCTTGATAATAAGGGGAACATTGACCAGACAGTCCTCAAAACAGTTCTGGGCCTTCTCCGGTAGTCCGTAATCGCCTGCGAAATCTCCGTGGTCGCTGAGAAAGAAGATTGCGCAGTCATCATAGATACCAGCGTCCTTAAGCCCCTGGCACAGCCGCTGAAACTGGGCATCCACCTTGGAACACATGGCCAGGTACGCGGCCCGCGGCTCATCCCACTCTTCCTCCGTGTAGTCCTGCATGTGCTGCAGTTCCCGCAGCCGCTGTTCCATCAAAGGCTTTCCCGTACACTCCTCAGGCCGGACCCTGGGAGGCAGCTTCTTCCGGTCTATGGCCGAATAGTAGGGCTCCTCCACGGCGTATGGGGTATGGGGGAACATCAGTCCCAGAAACATACACAACGGACGCTCTTCCTTCCAGGTCTTCACCCGCCTGATAGCAGCGTCCACCACCTCGTCGTCCCTGGAGTAATTCCGCCCTTTCTCATCTAATCCCAGCCTCCCCTCAAAATGGGAGTAAAAATTTTTCCCTTCCAAAGGCCCTCTCACATCTGGATTCTCCGGCCCCGGAGCCGGGGGCACCTGGCCTCCGTAAAAGATCTCGTGGGCATTGGACTCAAGCCACCCGGGATACTGGGCGGCATGAAGATCATTGCGGCTGTTCATCCACACGTAGTAGCCCTTGTCCTTCAATTCACTAAAAAGACAGCTCTCACCTGGCCTCAGCAGATGTGCCATGGTTCTGTGGCCGTGTACATGGGGGTACAGCCCGGTAAAAAAACTGCACCGGCTGGGGACACACACAGGATTCTGGCAGGCAGCATGGCGAAAAGACACCGCCTCCTCCTGGACCATCTGGTCCAGGAACGGTGTCACGGCTGCCGGATTTCCCATATGCCCCATGGCTGTCACCCGCATCTCATCAGGGTTAAAAATAATGATATGTGGTCTTTTTGCCATGTCGGGTTACCTTCCTTTATCTGTTTAATATGGCCAGTCAAGGTGTGGTGAGGCCGTAGCACTCATACACCTCAAGGGGCGCGTCATTTTCCTTCAGAATCTCTGCCAGGGCTGTCTTCAATCGGAGCTTAACCTGTTCTTCCACAATAGGCGTTGTCTCATGAGGATCCTTTTCAAGGTCAAACAGCCACTCCGTTCCCGGCGGCATGTCGGCTACATGTTTCGTCTTGCAGGGAACCTTCAGAACCTTACACCCTTTTGTAAAGGAAAACGGTTCCGCCAGCTTTGCCTCCCTAAGTTCCTCAACCGTAAACCGCATCCGCATGTGGGTGGGCATCAGCGTGTACTCGTACAGCTGAACCCCGGCCCTCGGCACCATCATCAGCTTGTACCGCCCATCGGTAATATCCAGGGAACCGGCATGGAAGCCGAATATAGCGTACTGCCTTACTGCCTCATCTTTCTCGATAACCCCCTTCAAAGGCTTCCCGGTCATATCCTCCGGAATCTCCATCCCAAAGAAATCAAGAACAGTGGGAGCCAGGTCAATGGTCTGCACAAGGCTCTTTCTCCGCTCCCCCATAACGCCGCTTCTGGGATCCCATATAAACAGAGGGGTATGCATGATCTCCTGATAATCCGGCATCACGCTCTTGGACCACCAGCCGTGCTCGCTCAGCAGATACCCATGGTCCGTGTTGACAATGAGCATGGTATCTTTCCAGAGCTCCAGGCGGTCAAACTCATCCAGAACCTTCCCCAGACACTCATCACAGAAGCTTAAGAGAGCCAGGTAATGATTCCGGAAGCACTCCACCTCCTCCGGGCTCTCGGTCACTGGCGCGTAGGGCGGCCAGTCCAAGTCCCCCAAGCGGTCCGGGTCAAAAAGACGGCTGATATAATTTTCCGGAGCGTCAAAAGGCTCATGGGGGTCAAAAGTCTCGATCTGGAGAAACCAGTTGTCATACCCGGCGTTTTCCCGCAAAAATTCCACGCCCTGTTTAAAGGTCCTGGCCTGGGGATAATCCTCCTCCCCTTTACAGAACCGGCGGTTTAACATGTCCTGCCCGTGCATCCGGTCAAAGAGGGCCTTATAATCCGCCGGAGCCTGATGCGATATGGGCTTTGAGTGGGGATTTTCCATGTAAGGAGCCGCGGACCCCTGCCACGGATCGCCCTCCTGGCCCCGGTTGCACTCCCATGTAGAGTAGCGGGTACAGTAAGTACAGCCGCCGTCCTCCACATAGTGGTTGTGATCGGTCACGATCCGGGTATAGACTCCATTCTTTTTCAACAGCTCCGGCATGGAATCGTCGTAGGGCTCCACCGGCCCCCAGCTCCGGTGAAGAAAATTGGGCCGCCCCGTATGTAACTCCCGGCGGGCAGGCATACAGGGCATGCTGCACACATAGCTGTTGTCAAAAACAGCGGCATGTTCCGCCAGGCGGCGGAAGTTAGGCAGCTCCACCTGTGTGCCGCCGTAGCAGGGCAGCATGTCCAGCCGCAGGGAATCGTACATAACCATAACTGCTTTCATATCAGTTCCTCCTTCAAAAGAGCGCCAGCGCTCCGCGGTATTTTAATGTCCTGCCGCCTTTCGCGACATCATCTCCTGGGCCTGAGCCACACGGACCCGGCGGGCCTTATAATAGTCGATCTTGCTTCGGTTGGTGTTGTAGACCACAAATGTCAGAAACAGGGCATAGATAATCACATTCTGGACACTGTTGGAAAGACCCAGCTTTGTCAGCCCCAGGATAATGATGTTCACCGTGACGGCACCCATAAGGATACCGCCCTCCCGGTTGTGGCACAGGCCCCCGATCCAGGTTCCCAGCACCATGGGAAACATGTTGGAAAATACCCTGCCGTTGGAGCTCATGCCCAGCACGGGAGTTAAGTTCCCCTGATAGATGGTGATAAACACACCGGCGCAGGCCGCCAGGGCCCCGGCGATCACATAGCAGATCACGCAGTTGCTGTAGATGTTGATTCCCGCGTCCGCCGCCAGTTTCTGGCTCCCCTGGATAGCCCGGTATTTAAACCCGTAGCCGCTGAGCTGAAAAAAGTAGTAGGCAAAAAGCACGATCGCGGCAGTCACAATGACGATAAAAGTAATGTTGGACAGAATCTCAACACCTGGTTTTCCGTAGAGGATCACCCCCTGCTGGTTGTTGATGGCAAAACAGATACACTCAAATACCAGGGTCATTCCCAATCCCAGGACCATGGGAAGGATCCTGAGATTGATGAAGATAAAACCCGTAACCAGTCCGCACAGGGCTCCCACTGCCATGGACAGGATCAGAACTCCGATTCCGCCCACGTTTAACATGAGGGCGATATTTCCTCCGAAAATCACTCCCGCGTACATCTGCGCTCCCAGAGACAGATCCATGCGGCCGCAGTTTAAGTTGGCGCCGATGGCCAGGGCAAAGGCCAGAGACGAGATCAGGTTGCGGAACAAGGTCTTGATATCCGCCGAATTGTTGATCACTCCCATTCCCGCGAAAGCCATGTCAATGACCTGCATAACGGCCCACACCAGGAGAGGTACCGCCGCCGCCTTGGCGGCCCGCAAAACCATATCCTTCGAATTACTTGATTTCATCATCTTCCCCTCTTTCCGATTTCAGGCAGAACCTTCCGCCTTTCACACTTAATTCAGCCTTGTTTTGATGGCGTCATAATCCATCTTGTAGATGGTCTCCTGGGCCTTGTCACTGGTAAGCCCCTCTGTCCTGTTGGCCATCATGCTGTCCACAAAGTCATAGTCCGCCACCCATTTGCCCTCTGTATCCCAGCTGCTCATCTCCTCCAGCTGCTGGGGGCTTGTAACAGCGTTCATCTGGAACAGCAACACCGACGGCTCCCCGTTGGCATCCAGGCAGGCGTCCCGGTGCCCTGTGAGGCAGTTGTAAACCTTGCTGAATCCCATGGTACTTACAATAGAAGTAAACTTTACCGTGGACATGGACAGAGCCTGATTGCCGAAATGATCCACCGAATTCATGGCACTGTTCAAAGCCTCACCAAAGGAGCCGAAACCGATAACCGTAAAATCCTTGTTCATGGCTGTCTCCAGCTCATCCACCGTGGTCATAATATTTCCCAGAACATTTCCGGACATCAAAATGTAGTCATATTTTCCCGTCTGCATAGCCGCGTTCAGCCCTTCCAGCCAGCCGCTGGTAGCGGGAGCCCCCGGATAGCAGTACACCTCAATTCCTTTATCGTTGGTTCCGTTCACCGGGGCTGAAGAAGTATACAATTCTTCTATGGAAGAATCAAACTTCAGGCCGTACAGTTCCTCAACAGCGCTGAGCATATTGGCGGAAATCTCTGTCTGCTGGGCATTGCCCTGGTAAGCAGAGCCAGTCCCTATAATAAAACCATGCTTCACACTGGTGTCCAATGTCTCTGACAGATAATCCTTAAACAGCTTACCTGTAGCCGGCTGGTCCGCCATAAAGTTCCCCGCGAAATTCTCATAATTTCCCGCGAATACCGCCTCATTTCCCGTGTTCCGTCCGCCGTTCTCCGTATAAACCATGTCATACTCCGCGCACAGCTCCACCAGCTGCTGGGTGTTGGCTCCCACGGCATAGTAGTTAATGATCCCGTCACATCCCGCGTCCGCCGCGTTCTCAATAAAGGTCATACAGGAGTTCAAATCCGTACACGCCTCGGAAAACATAAACTCCACATTGTACTGGGGCGCGATATAATTGTTAAACCAGTCGGCCCGGTTGGTGCTCTCGTCGTTCAGCTGAACCTCGATCACCCCGATCTTAAATTTTTCCTGCCCTCCAGAGCCGGATTCCCCTCCGCCCTGGCTGCCGCCGTTACTGTCAGAACACCCGGCGGCACCCACAAAAAGAACTCCCGCCATACCAACCGCCGCCGCTTTTCTCAACCAACCAAATCTCTTCATAAATCAATCTCCTTTTCTCTCCGTTATTCTTTTCCTTTGAAAATCCGCCGCCGAATAGGCGGCATGCGTTCAGGGATTCCAAGCGCGCCCGCCAGACTTTCATGGGGAGGGCGTGCGTCCGCTGCCGGGCGCACGCAGGTTTTCCTTTGAAAATCCGCCGCCGAACAGGCGGCATGCGTTCAGGGATTCCAAGTGTGCCCGCCAGACTTTCGTGGGTAGTAGCGCATCCGCTGCCGGGCGCACGCAGGTTTTCCTTTGAAAATCCGCCGCCGAACAGGCGGCATGCGTTCAGGGATTCCAAGCGCGCCCGCCAGACTTTCATGGGGGGGCGCGTCCGCTGCCAGGCGCGCGGAGGTTTACTTGTTAAAACTGCTGTCTGCTGGGCAGCGTCTTCTGTCTCTCACTGTTGAGATACACCAGCAGCAGGAACACGATTCCCCGGATTCCCTGAATCATGGTAGAAGAAACCCCGATCATCAAAAGCCCCTTATTCAATATTGTCACCGTAATCGCTCCGATCAGTCCCGCGAAACAGTTGGATTTTGTCCCGCCAAAGATGGACATACCCCCCAGCACCGTGGCAAGCATCACGTCCGTTCCCATTCCTGTTCCCACGGTAGAAGCCACGTTGGCGGTGCGGATAGTCTGATAGACTCCAGCCAGCCCCACGCCCACACCGGCAAACAAAAAGGATATGTACTGGGTCTTCACGGCGTTGATCCCCGTCTGGACCGCGCACCTCTCATTTCCCCCGATAAACCGGAGCTTCCGTCCTATGGCCGTGCCGTGGTACAAAAGCAGGCACATGCCAAAATACAGCAGGAATGAGCCGTACCGAAAACCGCCTTCCAGCGCCTTGCTGGTCTCATACTCCACACCGATGGGAGCCGCCCCCACCAATACCACGCAGATGGCGCTGTAGATGGACATGGCCACAATGGCAACCATGGCCGGCTTGACCTGAAAGGTAACACACAAGGTACAGTTAAACATCATAAGCGCCACACCGCCTGCCAAAGTAACAAGAACCATCGCGGCCATACTCTCTGTTGCCTGGTAGGCCAAGGCTCCCAGCACGCAGGCCAGCCCCATGGCGTTGCCCACAGAGAAATCCACATTGCCGGTGCTGTAGATAAACGCCACCGCCGTGGCCATGGTTCCGGTGATAAAGCTCTGATTGAAAATTCCCAGAATCACGCTCCGTTTCATAAACTCCCCGCCTGTCAGCGCCACAAACAAAAGAAGCAGCACCGCCAGCATGGCAAGAGGAAACACTATGGGAAAATACCGGTTATTTTTTATCATATCTATGCGGTCTGTGAGAGTCAGCCTGGGGCTTCTCTCAGAAACAGCTGCCGCGGATGAATTCGACATGTTTTTATTCCTCCTTTTTTGGACCTTCTGACCTTGATATCATCAGATCATACAGTCGATCAGTTCCGTGTTGTCAAAGCCGTCCTGCCTGTAGAACTCTCCGGAAATCTTTCCGTCCTTCATGATGATCAGACGGTCCGACATACCGCACAGCTCCGGCAGCTCCTCGGAGATCAGCACCACAGATTTTCCGTTTTTCTTCATATCATTGATCAGCTTGTACATGGAAGCCTTCACCCCGATGTCCACGCCTCTGGTGGGACAATCCAGAATCAGCACATCCGCGTCCGCTGCCAGCCATTTGCCGAACACCACCTTCTGCTTGTTGCCTCCGGACATGGCGCTGACCGGCTGGAAAATGCTGTTGCACTTGATGGCCAGGGAATCCACCTGGAGCTTCGCGTACTCCCGCTCCTTCTTTCCCGAGATAAAGATCCCCAGTCCCCGGTTTGCCTTGTAGCCGGTGCTCTGAATATTGACTCCTATGGTGCCGTTCATCACCAGGGATTCCTGATCCCTGTTCTTGGACACATACCCCATGCCGTGCTGGAAGGCGGTCTCCGGGCTCTTGATTATTGTGTTGGTCTTTGTCAGGGTTACCTGTCCCGTGAGAATATCCTCCAGACCATAAAGAGCCCGCCCCAGGGTGTGCATGCCGCACTCTGACAGACCTCCGATCCCCAAGATCTCCCCTCTGTGAAGCTCAATATCAAAACACATCAAGTCTGTCATGGTAGTCAGGTTCTCTGCCTTCAAAACCACCTCTTCCCCATACCCGTCCATGTCGGAGCGGTAGTAATCTCCCTGGACATCACGGCCGATCATCATCTGTTTAATCCGGTTGGGCTCATATTCCTCCTTCTCCAGGGAACCGATAATATCCCCGTCCCGCAGCACCGTCAGTGTGTCGCACTGCTCCATGATCTCGTCTAAATCATGGCTGATGAACACTACTGCCTTGTTGTCATCCGCCGCCTTGCGCATAAGGCGGTACAGAATCTCCCTGCCTTTCTCCGAGAGAGCCGTGGTAGTCTCGTCCACCACAAACATCTCCGGTTCATGGGCCATGGTCTTGGCGATCTCAATGAGCTTGCGCTGCTCCATATTGTAGCTTCCCGTGATCCGCCCGGCCTCGATATCGTCGATTCCCAGGCTCCTTAAAGCCTCGTTGGCCTTAGCGGTCATCTTTGCCTTGTTGATAAACGGCCCTGCCCGGAACTGGTCATAATCTCCCAAGAACATATTTTCCGCCACCGTGATGTTAGGTATGGTTCCCATCTCCTGAACTATGATTCCGATGCCCCCATGGATCGCCTCCAGGGACGTGGCCGGTTTCCACGGTTTTCCCTTGTAGGTGATCTGGCCGCTGGTGGCCTGCTGGATTCCAGCGATGATGGTGGTGACTGTAGATTTGCCGGAACCATTTTCCCCGATCAATCCCCGGATCTCCCCCCGCTTAATCTCCATGTTCACATGATTCAGGGCCACCGTCACGCCGAAATTCTTGCACAGATCCCTGACCTCCACCAGAACCTCTCCTCTTTCTGACATTGAAGTAACCTCCTCTTTGTCTGGGTTGATTGATAAATATCTGTTATGAGATTATCATAATTTT
>Ga0137310_101854_pt1 | contig 12762 bp, 8 predicted proteins | sample NAcewiD2O_June_2_FD_97183 | JGI IMG/M metagenome (GOLD analysis project Ga0137310, IMG submission 97183) | Mouse cecal microbial communities from Vienna, Austria - N-Acetylglucosamine amended D2O_June | ecosystem: Host-associated > Mammals > Digestive system > Large intestine > Cecum | place...
GACACACTCTTGATGTCCGCTTTGATACCCATATCTTCCAGGCTGTCACGGCGCACGTTCAGGATGCGTACAAGCACCTGGTCTCCCACGGAAAAGCGTTCGTGGGCATCCCCGATCCATTCCCAGGCCAGGTCACGGGCCATGATGGAACATTCCACACCGAATACCTCTACCCGGATGACCTTCTCGGCCACGGCGATCACACGGGCCTGGGCAATACGGCCTTCGTAAATGCGGTACATGCCTGCTGCATCCGTATCCAGATAGAAGGTCTGCCGTTTCCGGAGCATGGCCTCCTTCCGGCTGGCAACCACGCTGCGGGTTTTGGAATCAATCCCTTTTACGATGAAGTCAATCTCTGCGCCCAGCATATTGCCGAGGATCTTGTTCTGGCGCAGCATGAACTCCGCATATTCCTGTCCGGAAGGGCTGCGGCCCACGTTGATCATCATCTCTTTTAAGGGGATTACAATCCGGAATCCTTTATAGTCTACAATGGTGATGGTCTTTCCATTGTCCGTCTGCTCGATTCCGCCAAGCTGCCCGGTAAGGATGCGCCGGGTACGATAAGCATTGTGGATCTCATGCCAGATGGCATCGTCACGGGATTCTTCCGTTTCCACTTCCCCACGTACCTCCAGTGTCAGTACCGGGGCATCTTCTTTTCTGCCTCTGGCAGCGGTACGGCGGGAAGAGGATGTAGCAGGGGGAGACGCGGTTCTGGCTGTGTCTTCAGCGGAGGGTAAAGGTGTATCTTCCGGCCCGGTTCCAGCGGGTTCCGTTTCTTCCTGCGGAATGGTGCCATCCATTCCATCTGCTGTCTCATCCGCCAGCCCGTTTTTATCGACAGCAGCAGACAGGGGATCGGGCACGTTGTCAGGTACAGCTTCCATGCTCTCCGGCATCTCTGCTTCTGGCCGCTGCGTTTCCCCGTCAGTTTCTGTAGAGGGTTCTTCTTTTTTCCTGCGGGTGGTGCGTCTGGTCTTTGCAGCGGCACTGTTTGGTTCAGGCGGGGCTGCCGATTCCGGCTGTGCTTCACCGGGGGTATTGCTTTCTTCAGAGGCACCATGCACAGTGCCGGCGCCATCGGGATTTTCCGGCGTTTCCCCGAAGATCTCTTCCTCTGTCAGTTCCGGGAGATCCCCATCTGTCCTGTCCGGGTCGGCAGCCGATTCCTGATCCATGTTGCCAAGCAGTTCATTTAAGTCCATGCCGTCCCCGTCAGTTTCAGGAGGAGTGCCGCCTACTTCTCCGGGAAAAGCCCCGGCTTCTGTGTCCGTTCCGTCCAAAGAATTGTTTTCCTCCATAGAAGGGTTTTCCAGTTCCATAAGTTCTTTTTTTCTTGCCATGTGTTTACCTCCATAGTGTTGTTATTCTATTTCACAGTCTCCAAAACGGACCGTTCCATAGCAGTTTCGTTTCAGGACATGATGGAATCTTTGTCCGCAGATACAATCCCGGCGGGCGTGCCGGAAGGGGCAGATTTTTTTGACCCGGATACCGGAGGGGAAGGCGCTTTCTGCTGTGTGCTAGGGGCTGATGCTTTCACCGTTCCTTTTGCTGCAGGCTTTGCCCCTGTTTTTGTGGCAGGCTTTACCGTTGGTTCTTGTGCGGCAGCAGCTTCCATCTCCAGGCGCCTCCACTCCGGGATGTGGGCGGATGCCTTGCAGGAGCGCAGCAGGGGATATTCCGGATGTTTGGAATAATCCATCTTGTCCACCTTCAGGGTTTTCTTGCCACGGATGATGACCAGCGCCTCGTCAATGGGCAGGCGCAACACTTCATCCGGCGTCAGTACGGGGCGTTTCCCCACGCCGCTGGTCTCCCGGTATTCCGGCGTATAGTTGGAGATCCGCCAGGTGCCTAACTGTTTGGACTTGCTGGAGACCGCCACGCTTGCGAGGCCGGTACGGGAGGAGACAAATTCCGCCGTCAGGGGATCGGTACACCCTAAAAAGAGCTGGACGTCACAATTCCCTAAGATCTCCTGCCACAGGTTTAAGGGATACCGGTTCTGCAGCCCGGCAAGGTTCTGGAACACGCAGGACATGGAGATGTTCCGGGACCGGATCACACTCAGGCGCCGGGAAAGGTCCGGTATGGTGCCGCAGGCGGTCAGTTCCTCCCCTAAGACATGGACGGGCACGGGGAGCCGGCCGCCCTCGCAGTTCTTGTCCGCATACCGCACCAGCTTGATGAACACAAAGGACAGGAACAGGGAGGCCAGGAAGTCAAAGGTGCTGTCCTGGTCGCTGGTCACAAGGAAATAGGCGCAGGGCTTCTGGCCCAGCAATTCCAGGTCGATCTCATCCCGCGCAGTGATCTTCTTGATCAGTTCAGCCTGGAATACCTGCAGGCGGCTCCCCAGGCCGATGATGACGCCGCTGCGCACGGAATCGGATGCCTGTTTAAAGAGGCTGTAAGGTGCCTTGGCCGGATGGTTGATGGGCAGGACTTCAAACAGGCTGTTCAGTGCAGTCTCCGAATTTAAAGTGATGAGCTGGTACACCTGGCCCATGTTCCGGTTCTCCGGGGGATAGCCCTTGTCCACATACAGCACCAGAGCTTTTAACAGGTTCATTTCAGCGGAATCCCAGAAATGGTCTCCCTTGCCGCCGCCCGTGGTGTTTTTGATGATGACGTCCACAAAAAGCTGTGCCATCAGTTCCTGGCCTTCCACTTCACAAAGGCAGTTCCAGGAATCCGAGTTCTCCGGATTGACCAGATTGAACACACGGACCGTGTAGCCCTTGTCACGCAGGTACTCGCTGGACTTTTCGTACAGTTCCGATTTCGGGTCGCAGATGACCAGGGATTCCCCGCGGGATACCCCCTGTAAAATACGGTTCATGCAGAAGGAGCGTGTCTTCATGGAGCCGCTGGCACCGTAGACTGCCAGGTTGCTGTTGAGCCGTGTCTTCTCCGGCACGCAGACTGCCTTCCGCTCCAGCATGCCCAGGACGATCCCCTGATACCGGCGCAGGTCGGCCACCAGTTCCAGGACGCCGGACATCTCCTTACGGCTCATCCAGCCGGACGTGCCGTAAGTGCCTTTGGCGGAATAGGTGAAGTTCCGGTCCCCGTCATATTCCCCGGTGTCGCTGTACCCGATCCGCATGACGAAAAGGAGCAGCACCGCCAAAAGCCCGATACAGATAAAAATGCCGTAGATCCCGTATGGCGGGCGGACTGCTGCGTGCAGACAGACGGAGAAGGAAGGAGTGGGAGACAGGGGAGAAGTGCCATCCCCAGGGTAGCCGCCCCCCTGTTTCCAGAGGGCGTAGTTGCCGATGAACTGCCCCAGGTAGCCGCCCGCATACAGGACGGCAAGGATGGCGATGGGGGCAGTGACCAGCCCTTTCAGTATTTTTTTCTTGTCTATGGGAAAAACCTCCTTTCAAATTTTTCAAAGCTGATGGTGGAAAACCCTACCTGTCCTCCGCAGAAGCGGTGGAGAACTTCCTTCTGGAAGTCAAAGCAGATCAGGGTTCCCGTCCGTTCCTGCAGCTGGAGCGCCGTATGGAAACGGTTGATACGGGGGATGTCCAGGAAATAGCCGAACAGCACCGGGTTCCCGTTCTGATCCAGGGCGTCATGTTCTATGGGAAGCCCCGTATCCTTTGGATAAAATCCCTGCATCAGCATGTGGTCGAGTTCCGCTGTACCCTCCGGGCGGTACAGGAGCTTCAGCAGCGTATCTCCGTAATGGTCATTGGTCAGGTAATAAAAATGTTCATAATTGCCGTCCAGAAGAAAGAAACAGCGTGACTCTGTATCCGAATCCGCAAAGATCCGGTAGAAGGGTTCCAGGTCATTGCCAAACAGCAGGCCGGAAACACAGGTACTTGCATGCTGTGCGGAAAGGCGCTGATGGCAGACCACCATCTGCAGGAGCGCCTGTGCCCTCTGCTCAGCCCGGTAATCCCATTTCAGCATATGACTGCCGCCGTTATAGGAAATAAAAACACCGGATGGAGCAAGGAGCACCCCTGTCATCCGCGAGCCACGGATCTTCACAGTCTCGATTCCCATTTCTTTGACTTCACGGGAACTGTAAAAGGCAGGGGAGTCAAGCCGGGCTACCGGAGAACCTCCGGGGGAAAATACCAGGGGTTTTTCGTCACGGAACACGGCAATGCCGGCATTCTGCATGGCAACATAGGTTTCCGCAACCCGGTGGAGCCGTATCCGGCGTGGGACTTCGCTTTTAATCCGGTTAGTCTCCACGTTTCCGGTAAGATAGAAGGAAAAGCGTTCCGGCTGCCTTTCCAACAGGATTCGTTTTGCCCTCTGCCCCAGGCGGTAGCCGCGCAGCTTATCCTTATAATAGGTTTTCAGGAGGCCGTCTTTTTTCAGGGAAGTTATGACGGTCTCGGTATAGGAAGAACTGCCGGAAAGCCGGGTAAGCAGGTCTGTTGGCAGTTCGCCACAGACAGCAGCCATTTCCAGCAGGTGTAAGCCTAATGTGTCCTGTTTTGGGAATCTTCTTTTATCATCCAAAATGTCACCTCCTCTGACCAGGACAGCCCCGGTCTGGCCCCGGCTTTTTACCGAGGCGGCTAAAGACCTCGGTTAAGGCGGGAAAGAAAAATCTGTTATAAGGTATCAGGATCATGGGATTGACGGTTCCCAGTGGGTATCGGGAAAAAACAGGCTCAAATCGTTCAAAAATCCGATATGGATTTCAGTTCTTTTTCCCGTGCGGAGAGCCATCTGGCAAAGCGGTCTTTTTCCATGATATAGATATGGGTACAATCCTTATCTCCAAGCTCCGTAGTATTGTAGGCGTCACATAAAAGCCCGCTGTCATCGGCCATCACATACAGGGCGATGGCATCCAGGATCTGTTTCTGCTGCAGGTTGTCATAGTCCAGAAGGCACCAGTCCGGCAGCTCATGGTCATACACATGGGAGATACATACCACGCATTCCCGGAAGTGGGGCATGGGATGCTCTTTTGCATACTGTCCCAGTACCGCATGGAGAGGGTCAAGCAGGAACAGGCTGCTCTGGCGCATTTTTTTCTTTGGGAGCAGCCGTGGGAGGATTACTTCCAAAATGCCATTTTCATAAAGGATCTCTATACCATGTACTTCCCCGGCTTGCACAAGGTACTCTGCTTTGGAAACAGAGGTGGAAGCGTAAAGGAGATTTCTGAGCTGGCAGGCGATCCCTTCGGCCCGCAGGGCGGCTTCGGTAGACATGGTTTCATAGTTTTCGGGATACCTCTGGATATCCAGGGAATCCATAGCGCAGATGTTGTTGTTCAGCCGTGACAGGCTGTTCTGGATATCTGCAATCCGGCGTGAGATAATCTTTCGGTCCAATTACATCCCTCCTTTGGATGTTGTAATATAGCTGCCCTGCATCATGGCAGTCAGGGCAAAGATTGTTTTATGTTGATTTTTTGTAGTAGCTTACATTTCCATTGCCATCCACGGTACAGAATCCGGTTATCCCCGGAAATTCCAGCAGGGGGATCTGCCCGGGGTCATCCACCAGAACGATACGGCGGCCGCCGCTGTCACGGCTCTGGCGCAGGGCATGGGTGACAAGCGCCTCCTGTCCGGCAGCGGCATGGACGATCTCATACAGTTCACCTTTAGAGAAAAAGGCAATCTTTACGGGGAACTCACTGGACGAGTGGTATTCCGCCCTGTCGATAAAATCAAGCAGTACCCATGCCGCCCGCACCATACCGGGATCTGTTTCTGCTTTACCGTTCCCATAGGGGAAATATCCCTTGGTGTCTGCCTGCCGGGTACGCCCCTGTCTGCACAGGTGGGAGAGCAGGTTCCTGGTGACATCCTCCCGGCCAGGGTAGAACCGGCATAACTGTTTTTCTGAAAGTCCCGGATACATGGATATGATCCGGAGCAGTTCCGTGGCTTCATGGCCGTATAACTCTGCCCTGGTCTTCACTGGCACCACCTTCCTTTCTGTCTTATTGTAAATGCGTAATCTGTGCGTATAACGGACGTATGGAAAAAGGGATTGCGTAAATCATGCGTATACGGCGCGTAATCCTTTTTGTTATCTGGCTTCATTCTGCCGCCGCATCCGTTCCACGATGTCTTTCAGTTCCCTTCTGTCCGTGGTGATCAGGTCTTTCTCCAGGGGGCTTGCCTTGAACTCCACCATGATGTTATTGTTGTTGGTGCTGATCAGGCCGTTGCCCCGTTCAAAGTGGGTGACCTCCATGATCTCCGCATCGGAGAGGTGGAGGGCGCTCTGCACGCGCATGGCCTCGTCATCCTCCAGGTTCAGGATGATCTTGGTCTTGGAGTTGTTGATGATGCCTTTCCCAAACCGTCCTTCATCCAGGTTAAAGAAGTCATTTAGGTCCTGGCTGGCACAGACGGCGGAACCCCCGTACCCTCGGATGGTCTTGAAGATCTCCAGTACAAAGTCGCCGGCAAGACGTGTGCCCGTGGCGCCGGCACCGGATAAGAGCTGCCAGCATTCGTCAATGAAGATGGTCTTTTCCTCGGTACGGTCCTCCTTGGCCCGGTCCCAGACAAAATCCAGTGCTACGAACATCCCCACGGTCAGCAGGTCCCCGGTCAGGGAAGAGATATCCAGAACGGTATATCGGTTGTCCAGGGACACGTTGGTCTGCTGGTTGAAGGTGCTGGCGGAGCCGTTCACCAGGCGGTTCAGGATATTTGCCAGCCGTTTTGTGGCAGCCGATTTCTTCAGTATTCCATAAAGGTCGCCCAGTACCGGCATCTCCTGGTATCGTGCCGGGTCTTTGGGGTCTGCCAGGGATGCGTTGTCATGGGTGATGCCTTTCTTGTTGTAGGTGTGGATCAGGGCCTCGTCCAGAAGCTGGCGCTCTTCATGGTTCATGTCCGGGATCAGCAGGCTGAAAAAGATATGGAGCCGCTGGATCTTCTCCGCCAGTTCTGACAACTGGATGCCGGGGCCGTCCAGCAGTTCGTTCACGGTGCGGTCCACCTGCCGGATCTCCATCACGTTGATACAGTGGGGGCTTGCCGGGGAGACCTGGATGAACTCGCCGCCCACATTGGCACAGGCCCGGTGGAACTCATGCCCCTTTAACGGGGCAATGATGAAAATGGGGATTCCCTTGCGCCGCATCCGCAGGGCCATGAGCTGCATGGTGAAGGTCTTGCCCGCGCCGGAAGTGCCCAGGATCGCCATGTTTGCGTTTTTATAGACGGCGGAATTAAAGATATCCACAATGATCAGGGAGCTGTTGTACTTATTTACACCTAAAAGGATGCCGTTGTCATCGCACATCTCATAGCTGGTAAAGGGGTAGCAGCTTGCGGCGCCCCCGGTCAGGAGGTTGCGCCTGCTGCGCTCATACAGCCCTTTTTCCACGGATACCAGGGGCAGGGCGGTCAGGAATGCCTGCTCTTCCCGGAAGTGGCAGGTGGATACCCGCATGTCCTGGGAGAGCAGGAGCTTTTTCATCTCGCTGACCTTCCACTCCAGGTCTTCCTCATTGGGGGCTGTAACCGTGACCAGCAGGTTCATAAAGTAAAAATCTTCATTGTTGGCAAGCCCTTCCTTGAGGAAATAGCCGCTGCGGATGGCGCTGTCGATATCATCAAAGTCCGTGTTGGTATCGCTGGCGTCCTTGATCCGGGAGCGGTTGATGCGCAGCTGCTGGCCCACCTTCTGGATGATGCGCTCCTTGGGCTGTCGGGAGAGGAACATGTCCAGGTCGATTCCGTCACCGGCATTGACCATCAGGCTGAGCCAGCCGGCCGGCACATGGGTCTTATAGCCGTCCGAGGGGATCAGCAGGTAGGCGTAATAAAGCCCGTCAATGCAGATGTACCGCCCGTGGGTAAAGTCAATGCTTCTGGGCGCAACAAATTCCCCGGCAGGGATATGGTCAATGTCAGATTCCCTTCCGTCTGCCAGGTACTGTGCCACCACCTCTTTTGCCCGGACGGGGAGGGGCTTTGCGGCGCTCTCATTCCGGCACAGGAGGTTATAGAGCACATCTATGGTGAACTCGTCCTCGTTGTCCGGCAGCACCACTTCATTCCCGCACTGGCGCAGGTAATTAGAGGCCGTGTGGACGGCGGACTGCAGGGAGCCGATGGCCTCCCCTTCCTCGTCCGTGCGCCTTGCGCCATTCCAGGGCTCGTATTCAAAGACCAGGAAGAAACGGCGCGTGACAGCCTCGCGGGAACAGATCTGCTGGATGAACTGCAGGTAATCCTCCTGCATGAGCCGGCACTGTTCGTTGGTCTCCTGGGCCATCTCCCGGCGCACCGTGTCCATGTGCCGCCCGATATCCGCACGGCGGGTCAGCACCTTGAACTGGAGCTTTACCGGGCTTATCTTTAAATAGGAAACAAAGGAATAGATGATGCCCCTCTGTTCCCTGGCGCTGCGGAGCAGGAAGTTGATGGGGATCACCTCCACCACCTTCACATACCGGTGGTCCTTCGTGTAGATAATGCCGTTTTCTATCTTACGGATGGGCAGGTAGTCCGCCACCGGGTTCAAATGGGTAAACTGCGGTTCCGGTGTACGGAGCGGCTTTCTGGGGGAGCGGCCCTTTTTCTGCCGGCTGTTTCTGTGGTCCGGTCCTGCTGATCTTCCAGCGGCCTTTTTTCTGGAATCCTGCTGTGGGCCCCGTTTCCTTCCACCTGCAGATTTCTTTCTCTGCGTTCCGTCCTGCTGTTTTTTCTGTGTCTGGCTTGGGCGGAGCTTCTGGCGGATCTCATAGCCTTTTATCTGGTCGAACTCTGCGGGGAAATCCTCCTCCCCTCTGCGCCGCCAGCCGGATATGCCGCCGATTTTTTCATTTTTGACAGATTTATGGTTACTTCTGTCAGTTTTCATCTCCTGTCTGGTGCCAGCAGAGGCTGTGTTTTCGCTGCAAACAGGATTTTTCTTTTTGCCGCTTTTCCTGACCTTTTTCGCAGATGCGGCCGTCCGCACTGTTTCCTGGCTTTCACCGCCGCCCACGATACGGCGGTTCTTCATGTATTTTAAGAAGATGACCAGGAAGGACGACAGGCTTTCCCCCGATATGCCGATCAGGGCAAACAGGACAAGGGGCAGGGTAGTCAGGCACAGCACGATGATCCGCGCGGTCAGGCCAAAGGGCAGGAACAAAAACACCGGCAGCCCGGTCGCGACAGCCAGGATGCCGGCCTCGATCACATTCCTTGCCCGGAACATGCCGCCGAAAAACGTGCCTGTGTCCACAAAATTCGGCGGGATGATATAGGTATCGTGGTCATTTTGATTGTTCATATGGTAGTACCTCTCTTTCGCAGTGTGTCAGTTCCGGCCATGGGTGGGATCAGAGCGGAACGTCTGTAAACAGGCTTCATGGCCGGACTGCGGCAGGGCGGTTCAGCCGATGATCCAGAATGGGCCGCCTGCGCCTGCACGTCTGCTGGCTTCGTTCAGTATGATGGAAAGGTCCCAGGGCTGTCCGCTCCGTTTATAGCTGGCGGGGTCCGCCACCAGGATCTTCCCGTCCTTCACTCCCCGCAGCACGATAAAGTGGCCGCCGCTTGTGAAATGCCCTTTTGACATGATGGCCACCACCAGCTTCCCGTCTGCCAGGGCGTCCAGTATCCGCTGGGGTTCTGAGGGGGAGCAGCCGGAAACGGCAAGCCCCCAGTTTTCCGCGGCGCCCGGTATCAGTGCGTGGTAGGAACCGCTGCCCTTGCACCAGTAGCCGTTTTCATAGGCCCACTGTGCCATACGCACCGGGTCAACGGTCTCACCGGCCAGGGAGGACACCACAATCGCCATGGAAGTAGGCCCGCAGCCGTAACCGCCGATATGGTCGGTGCCGTAAGGTTTCCCGGCATAGCGTTCATCCAGCTGGTTGAAATAGACAACTTCCGTGCCGCCATCCGTAAAGCGCACATCACCCAGGGAGGGGATGCTGTTCCCTTCCCAGTTCTCCAGGTTCTGGACCAGACCGTCACCAAGGAAAAGGCTCAGGTTCTGTGCGTAATCGGCGGCAAGCGCCCGCTGTTCTTCTGTGAGGGAGAATACCTGGTCAGCAAAATAATCTTCCCCGTTGTAGGAAATGGTATAGACCATCCATTTCTCGGATACGGTGGTCTCTTCCCCGGTCTCCGGGTCCTCCACCGTCTTTTCACGGATCTCCTCCGTCCGCCGGTAGGAGTAAAGGTGGGATTTCCCACGGCGCATGACTGCCGCCATATCCGCAATGGAGATGTCTGCAAATTCCTTATCCTTTGCCGCACAGTACTGGGAGACAAAGAGGTTGGCATTATATACAGGGCTTGTTTCGTATGGGTTGATGACCTCCATCCCATCCCCGTCCGAGGCGGAAAAATCCCGTCCGATCCGTTCCATCACATCCTCCATGCCTTCCCCCAGGATGCCGCTGATGGTGAAGGTTATGGTGTTGGCGTTCTCTATGATAGCGGTCTCGCTGTTCAGGATGGGCGTTTCCGGGTCGGCCGGGGAAAAAGCGGCGGAAAACCCGTCAAAGAGCAGCCCGGGGAGCATCAGCACAAAAAGCACCGGGAGCAGTAACAGGACAGCAGCTGCCGCCAGGATCTTTCCGATAAGTCTGCGTCCTTCCCATAGCGCCCCTGCCGCTGCGCCATAAGGACCGCCCACGGCGGCTCCCTTAGCGGCCCCGGACACCGCCTTCCCCGCTTTCACGGCGCCCCTGGCAAGGTGTGCCGCAGACGCGCCGGTCTCAAGGGCTTCGGTAAGCCCGTTCTTCTGTCTTCCTTCCATTTATAACCTGTCCTTTCTTTTAGGCACCGGGGGCATCTTTTTCACAATGGATTCCTTATAGGCGATGGAGCCGTCCGCCGCCATGTAAGGGGATTTCTCCACGGCATCCTGTGCGTACTGCTTGTACCAGGAAGTGCCGTCCACGGCCTGCACGGTAGTGTAAGGCCCTTCCGGTGGGGTGTACTGGTCCGCATGGTACATGCCGAAGGAAATGCCCTCCGGGTGTTCCTCTGAAATTTCCGTGCCGGTGATGCGCCCGCCCCCGATCTCCACGCCGGTAAAGGACGGCACATGCTGTGCGCCTTCCCCCAGGGCGGCATAGCCCATGTAGGAGTGGAGGGCCTGGGCAGCCTTTTCCCCGGACATGGAACCTATGGAGGCGGTATTTCCCGTGGCGACTGTGCCGATGACGTTGTTGGCAAAATCGCCGCCTTTGGCAACGGAAGAGGCATACAGATTCCCGCCAATGCCGGCGGATACGGTGGATGCAAAGCCGCCGATGCTGCCGCCGGGCGCCTTTCCACCCTGCCGGTTTGTCTCGGTGTGGGAGGTGGCAGTGCGGATGGCACTGTTTGTGACCTGCCGGCTGACCACCCCTGCAAGGCCGCCTGCCATGAACCCGCCCGGGCTGCCGGGGGTTCCGGGTGAGCCGGAGCCTGTATTCACATGGGAAGAGCTGCTGCTGTGGCCGCCGCCGAAGTGCTGGCGGGAGAAGTTGCGGACAGCGCCCACGCCCCTTGCAGCGATCATGGCCTCCGCGATCATGGAGCCGCCCGTATGCCCTACGTTTACCCCTAAGCTGGACATGAAGGAGTCGATCTTCTGGGATACCTTTAAAAACGCAATGGCGCACAGGAACCAGACCAGGACGTTGCCCGATACCGCCTCCCGCCCTGCCGCATCCACCTGGGCCTGGGCATCGCCCTCCGAAAAGGCAAAAGCCGTCTGGCTGGACAGACAGAAAAGGAGCGCCATCAGAAAGGCCGCAGTAAGTACCTTTTTATATTTTTTCATGGTTATCGCCATTCCTTTCTTGATTTTTCATAGTGAGAGCGGGTTTGCGATGAACGCCCCGACCATGCTTGTGAAAAGTCGCAGGCACCAGGCGTTCATGAGCAGGAGGAACACCTGCCCGCCGAACATCCGGCACCAGGACTTAAAAATGTTAGAGGTGGACTGGGATGCCCCCATGGAAAAGGCCACGGGAGCCGTGTAGACCAGAACCCCTAAGAGGACATACCGCTCTGCCGCTTCAAAAAGGAGTTTCAGGTAGTTCCATGCCAGGATCAGAACGATAATCAGCGTGATCAGTGCCACCGCACCGTTGGCGCAGACGCCGATGATGGCTAACATCACCGAATTAAAGTCCGCGAAACTTAAAGCAGGCAGGTCAGAATCCATGATCCAGTGGTACGGGGTTCCGCCGATCTTTAAGACAGTATCCACGATCCCGTCCGAGAAATAGGCCAGCAGGATGAAGAGGACGGAGCGGATGCTCAAGCGCGCCGGGTCCTCTGCCTCAATGCCGATGCCTAAACCGAAGTTCTTGAACAGCTGCCATACCCAGTTTAAGAGGATGATGCCGATAGCCAGCGCCACAAAGACCTTATATATGGTCTCGGCGGCGGGGAAGTAGCGGAGGAATACGGTCATGTCACAGCCAAGCGCCCCCAGGACCGAGGTGGTCACAAGGTCAAGGCCGTTCATCACCTGTTCGGCGATCCATTCCACAATGCCGTCTAAAATACCCATAAATGCTCACTCCTTTCCGGCGGTCAGCCATTCCACTTGCCATCCGCAAAGAACGGGGTGATGTAGGCCATGATGAACCCCAGGCCGTTTAAGATCGCCCAGGTGATGCAGATGCGCTTCAGCCATGCGCGGCTCTCGTCCACCGTGCGGCCGGAGCGGGAGAAGTTCATCATCAAAAGGGCCACCGAAGCGGTGACGATGGCGGCCACGGTGGAGATGAGCACGATCTGGTTGTAGACGTCCTTCATGATCTCCGTGGCCTTCGTCCATACATCCGAGGCATAG
>Ga0137310_101862_pt1 | contig 12726 bp, 8 predicted proteins | sample NAcewiD2O_June_2_FD_97183 | JGI IMG/M metagenome (GOLD analysis project Ga0137310, IMG submission 97183) | Mouse cecal microbial communities from Vienna, Austria - N-Acetylglucosamine amended D2O_June | ecosystem: Host-associated > Mammals > Digestive system > Large intestine > Cecum | place...
TTGACAGAGGGGCGACCCATTATACCCACTGGTTTCAGCCTTTGACAGGAGTTACGGCGGAAAAGCATGACTCATTTATCTCAGCCCCGGACTCGGAGGGCAAGGTCATCATGGAATTTTCCGGCAAGGAGCTTATAAAGGGGGAGCCGGACGCGTCGTCATTTCCGTCAGGCGGACTTCGGGCTACTTTTGAGGCCAGGGGCTACACGGTCTGGGACTGCACGTCCCCTGCGTTTTTGCGGGAGGACACGTTAGGCGTGACGCTGTGCATTCCTACGGCGTTTTGTTCCTACACAGGGGAGGCCCTTGACCAGAAAACTCCTCTTTTGCGCTCCATGCAGGCCATTGACGCCCAATCTCTGCGCATTTTAAGGCTGTTCGGCAACACCACAGCAAAAAGAGTGGTGCCTTCCGTTGGACCGGAGCAGGAGTATTTTCTTGTTGACCGAGATAAATATCTTCAGAGAAAAGACCTGATCTATGCCGGCCGCACCCTGTTCGGAGCCAGGCCGCCTAAGGGCCAGGAGATGGAGGACCACTATTTCGGCGCGATCCGCGAGCGGATCGGCGGCTACATGAAAGAGGTAAACCAGGAACTGTGGAAGCTGGGGGTCACCTCCAAGACCCAGCACAATGAGGCGGCTCCGGCTCAGCATGAGCTGGCGCCTATTTATGACCAGGTAAATTTGGCGGTTGACCACAATCAGATGGTGATGGAGACCTTAAAAAAGGTGGCGGGCCGCCACGGCATGACCTGTCTTCTTCATGAGAAGCCATTTGCCGGAGTAAACGGTTCGGGAAAGCACAATAATTGGTCTTTAGTATCTGACGACGGCATTAACCTTTTAAATCCCGGAGAGACTCCCCATGAGAATATCCAGTTCCTTCTGGTCTTGGGCTGTATCATGAAAGCAGTGGATAAGTACGCCGACCTTCTGCGGGAATCCGCTTCCGATGCAGGCAACGACCACAGGCTGGGGGCGGACGAGGCGCCGCCTGCCATTATCTCTATCTTTGTGGGAGAGCAGCTGGAGGATGTGATCGATCAGCTGTGCAGCACCGGGGAGGCGACCCACTCCAAGACAGGAGGCAAGCTGATGACCGGTATTGCCACACTGCCGGATCTGGATAAGGATGCCACAGACCGAAACCGCACATCCCCATTTGCGTTTACAGGCAACAAATTTGAATTTCGCATGGTGGGCTCCTCCGATTCCGTGGCTCCGCCCAATGTGGTGCTGAATACCATTGTGGCCGAGGCATTTAAGGAGGCGGCTGATCAGCTGGAGCAGGCGGAAGACTTTGACTCCGCAGTCCATGACATGATCAAAAGCCTGCTGGCTGAACACCGCAAGATTATCTTTAACGGAAACGGATATTCAGACGCATGGGTAAAGGAGGCGGAGGCCAGAAAACTTCCCAACATCCGCTCCATGGTAGATGCCATCCCGGCCCTTACTACAGAGAAGGCCATAAAATTGTATGAGACCTTCGGCGTATTTACCAGGGCGGAGCTGATGTCCAGGGCAGAGATCGAATACGACGCCTACGGAAAAGTGATCAACATTGAGGCCAGGACCATGATCGACATGGCCGGCAAGCAGATCATCCCTGCAGTCATCAAGTACACGACCCAGCTGGCCGGGTCCATCAATGCGGTGAAAGCGGCCTGTCCCGACGGTCTGGCGGATATCAGCGCGCAGATACAGCTTCTTAAGGAGACATCAACCCTTTTGGCAAAGATGAAGGAGGCGTTGTCCGCTTTGGAAGAGCTGACTGCAAAATGCGGCGCCATCCAGGATGCATGCACGCGGGCTCATAGGTATCATGACCAGGTAGTTCCTGCTATGGAAGAGCTTAGGGCTCCTGCCGACAGGCTGGAGATGATCGTAGACAAAGAACTGTGGCCGTTTCCAAGTTATGGGGATCTGATCTTTGAAGTGTGATCAGCATAGAGATGGTGGGGAAAAACGTGGTGTAAATTTATGAAGATCCCTCTCCTGTCCGGGCATGCCGCTGCGGCATAAGGACCTCGTTTTGAGGGGCGGCGGACAAAAACCCGGACAGGGGGCCTATCATTTTGCGGGATAGATCAATCTTTCCTGCGTGATCCCATAAAGAACTTCCTTTAGATACTTGTCCGCTAAAAATTTCGTCATGGGCAGGTTCATATCCAGATAATTCCCGCAGTCTTTGGCTGCGGCTCCCGGCACTTCGCCTTCAAAATCTCTTATAAATTCAAACATACGGGTCAGCAGAGGGACGATATCCTGTGATCCATAGTCGCCGGTCATAAGCAGATAGAAGCCGGTACGGCACCCCATGGGACCAAAGTACAGTACCTTGTCTTTAAACTCCGCGTCATTTCTCAAAAACGTGGCCCCAAGATGCTCCAAAGTATGCACTTCCGCCGTGTTCATCACCGGCTCAAAATTAGGGCGGGTCATGCGGATGTCAAAGGTAGTTACACAGGCATCTTTGGCGTGGTCTTTTCGGGACACATAGACACCGGGCAGCAGACGCAGGTGGTCAATGGTAAAGCTTGTGATTTTTTCCATGATGATCTCCTTTTTCAGAAAATAATGATCCAAATAACAGTCTTATGTCCTGCCCTTAAGTATAGCGAAAAAACGTGGAAAATACAAGGCAGTGGTCTTTCTTTTTTCTTTCCGCATAAATATGGAAAAAGAAAGGAGCATTTGGCATGAAGGATTGGTATCAATGTACGGGAAAAGAGACTTTGGCCCTTCTTGAGGCGGGGGAAGAGGGGCTGACAACAAGGCAGGCGCAGAAGAGAGAAAAACAGTATGGGCCGAATGTTCTAAAAGGATCGGACAGAAAACCTATCTGGAGCGTGTTTTTGGAGCAGTTTCAGGACCTTCTGGTCATTATTCTCATAGGCGCTGCCGTGATTTCCATGGTGACAGGTAATCCGGAGAGCACAGTGGTCATCTTTGCGGTTATAACCTTGAATGCGGTCTTGGGAACCGTACAGCACGAGAAGGCCCGGAAATCTCTGGAAAGCCTGAAATCATTGTCCTCCCCCATGGCCGTGGCCTTAAGGGACGGGGCAAAGGTCCAGATCCCCTCCAAAGAGGTGGTGCCCGGGGATATCCTTTACCTGGAAAGCGGTGATCTGGTGGTGGCTGACGGAAGGATCTTACAGAGCGTGGCCCTGATGATCAATGAAAGCTCCCTGACCGGAGAGTCGGACGCCGTGGCCAAACAGACCCGTCCTCTCTCCGGCCAGGTTTCCCTGGCAGACCGCAGCAACATGGCTTACAGCGGTTCCCTGGTAACGGGCGGCCGTGGCGTCATGGCAGTAACAGAGACGGGGATGGAGACGGAGATTGGCCGCATTGCCTCAATGATGAGCGGAACGGAGGAGAAAAAAACGCCTCTCCAGATCAGTCTGGACCAGTTCGGCAGCCGGCTGGCGGCGGCGATTATGGTGATCTGCCTTGTGGTCTTTGGGCTTAGTTTGTATCGGGGCATGGCCATGCTGGACTCTCTGATGTTTGCCGTGGCCCTGGCTGTGGCGGCGATCCCCGAGGCTCTGGGTTCGATCGTAACCATTGTCCAGGCTATGGGGACCCAGAAGATGGCAAAGGAACAGGCCGTTATCAAGGACTTAAAAGCGGTTGAGAGCCTTGGATGCGTGTCCGTTATCTGCACGGATAAAACCGGAACCCTGACCCAGAACCGGATGTGTGTGGAGCAGGTGGAGCTGGGAGGAAGGCTGCTGCGTCCGGATCAGATTGAGAAAGGAAATGAACATCACCGCCTTTTCCTGCAGATCTGCGGTCTGGTCAATGACGCGGACGTAAAAAACGGCCAGGAGGTAGGCGATGCCACGGAGCTGGCTCTGCTCCATCTGGTACAGCAGTGCGGCATGGATCCGGAGGAAATGCGAAGGCGGTTTCCGCGTAGCCGGGAGTTCCCCTTTGATTCCACGAGAAAGCTTATGAGCACCGTCCATCAGCTGGCCCAGGGCCAGATACTTTTGTGCAAAGGCGCTATGGATGTCCTTTTGGAGCGCAGCAGCCGGATCGAAGACCAGGGGGGCGCGCGGCCTTTGACTTTTGCGGACAAACGGGAGATCACAAAGCTGCATGACGCCTGTTCCCGCCAGGGCCTTCGCGTGTTGGCCTTTGCCTATCGTCCTTTAAAGGGAGAGAGTGGTACATGGGGAGAGAAAAAGCTGGAGCAGGATTTGGTGTTTTTGGGGATGGCGGCCATGATGGATCCGCCCCGGCCGGAGACCAGGCAGGCGGTCATGGATGCCAGAAGGGCCGGGATCAAGCCGGTGATGATCACAGGGGACCACAAAGTCACCGCTATGTCTATAGCAGGCCAGATCGGGATCATGAAGGAGGGGGAGGAGGCAGTTTCCGGCTCCCAGCTGGATCGCATGGATAATGAGGAGCTGGCGGACCGGATCGGGAATATCAGCGTGTACGCCAGGGTTTCTCCGGAACACAAGCTGCGGATCGTAAAAGCGTGGCAGGATAAAGGCAGGATCGTGGCCATGACCGGAGACGGGGTCAATGATGCTCCCGCTTTAAAGCAGGCGGACATCGGCGTGGCTATGGGACAGACGGGAACCGAAGTGTCCAAAGACGCGGCATCCATGATCCTGGCAGACGATCACTTTGCCACGATTATCAAGGCAGTGTCCAACGGGCGGAACGTCTACAGAAATATACGCAATGCCATAGAGTTTTTATTGTCCGGTAATATGGCGGGGATCTTCTGTGTTCTGTACACTACGCTCATGTCCATGCCCCTTCCCTTTGCCCCGGTTCATCTTTTGTTCATCAATTTGCTGACGGACTCCCTTCCTGCCATTGCCATAGGCATGGAACAGCCGGAGGGGGAGCTGTTAAACCAGCCGCCCAGAGATCCCGGACAGGGAATCTTGACAAAACGGTTTTTGCGGGATATTTTGATCCAGGGAGGGCTCATAGCGGTCTGTACCATGTACGCTTACCACACGGGACTGGGGCAGGGCAATGACGCGGTGGCCAGTACGATGGCGTTCGCCTCCCTGACCCTTGCAAGATTGTTCCACGGCTTTAACTGCCGCAGCAGCCATTCCATCTTCCACCTGGGGATCACCAGCAATCTTTACACGGTAATGGCTTTTGAGGCCGGGGTATTGCTTATGGGCGCCGTGCTGTTTATACCCAGGCTTCAGGTGCTGTTTTCGGTGTCGGATTTAAGCGTAAATCAGCTGATGGTAGTGGGCGGCTGCGCGTTTTTGCCTACCATAGTCCTTCAGGCGTGGAAGATCCTTCGGGAACAGGGAAGCCGAAGAGGTTAAGAGGGCTGTTAAGTCGGGAGACTGGGCAGCGGTAGCGGGTTTGAGGACAGGGGAAACGCAAACTTTTATTTTTAGACACATCTATATAAAGTTCTTAGTGAACGGAGTATTAAAAGCTTGCGTTTACCGCACCCCTGAGGGAATTTACCGGTTGCATTTGCCGGAAAAATATGGTACGCTTACTATAACGTTGCCGAGAGAGAACAGAGTGGGGAATTGGTACGGACAGTCCGTATGATTCTCTGCTCTTTTTTTCATACCGGGGTTTGAAAACTCTTGGTCTCAGGGGGGTACAGAACATTTATTACAGTTGGAGGAGGATTTAAATATGGAAAAATACGTAATGGCGCTGGATCAGGGGACCACCAGTTCCCGCTGCATCCTGTTTGATGAAAAGGGGGAGATCAAAAGCGTGGCCCAGAGGGAGTTTACCCAGATCTACCCGGAACCAGGGTGGGTGGAGCATGATCCCATGGAAATCTGGTCTTCCCAGTTCAGCGTGATGATGGCGGCCATGGCCAATATCGGGGCTCACGGGGAGGACATTGCGGCTATCGGCATTACCAATCAGAGGGAGACGGCCATTGTGTGGGATAAAGCCACAGGCGTCCCGGTGTACAATGCCATTGTGTGGCAGTGCAGAAGGACGGCTCCCATGATCGACAAACTGAAAGAAGACGGGTTGGGAGATGTGGTCCGGGAGGTAACAGGGCTGATACCGGACGCCTATTTTTCAGGGAGCAAGATCGCCTGGATTCTGGAGCAGGTGCCGGGGGCCAGGGAGAAGGCCGAAAGAGGAGAGCTGCTGTTCGGCACCGTGGACACGTGGCTGATTTGGAACCTGACCAAAGGGGAAGTGTTTGTCACGGACTATACCAACGCGGCCAGGACCATGCTGTTTGACATCCATAAACTTGCCTGGGATCAGAGACTTTTGGATTATTTGCACATCCCTGCTTCCATGATGCCCCAGGTGAAACCCTCCAGCTGTATTTACGGCCACACCCACAGCTCGGTCCTGGCGGGAAATGTGCCAATCGCCGGGGCGGCGGGAGATCAGCAGGCCGCCCTGTTCGGCCAGTGCTGCTTTGGAGCCGGGGATGTAAAGAATACATACGGGACCGGCTGCTTTATGCTGATGAACACAGGGGATAAGGCGGTAGAATCGGATCATGGCCTTTTAACGACCATTGCCGTGGGAATGGAGGACCATGTGGAGTATGCCCTGGAGGGAAGCGTATTTGTGGCCGGGGCTGCCATTCAGTGGCTTAGGGACGAGCTGCGGATGATACGGACCGCGGCCCAGACAGAAGAGTACTGTGAGATCGTGCCGGACACGGCGGGAGTTTATGTGGTTCCGGCGTTTGCCGGCATGGGGGCGCCTTACTGGAATCCCTACGCCAGAGGGACCATCGTGGGGCTTACCCGGGGAGCCAGCAAAGAACACTTTATCCGGGCCACCGTGGAATCTTTGGCTTACCAGGTCAGCGACCTTTTAGAGGCCATGGAGCAGGATTCCGGTATCCCCATGAAAGAGCTAAAGGTGGACGGCGGCGCCAGCGCCAATGATTTCCTGATGCAGTTCCAGGCAGACCTTTTGGGCTCCAAGATCGCAAGGCCCCAGTGTATTGAGACCACGGCTCTGGGAGCGGCGTATCTGGCAGGACTGGCAGTGGGATACTGGAAAGACAAAAAAGACATCGTGAAGAACTGGCAGGTGGATCGGTACTTTGAGACAAAGATTGACGACGGGAAGCGGGCCGAACTTCTTAAGGGCTGGAAACGGGCCGTGCGGTGCGCTCTTGCCTGGGGAGAGGACGAGTGATCGTTTAAGAGCTACAGGGATTATTTTTATTTTATCAATGCTTGACGTATTTTGGCAGATGTGGTAGACTAAGTAACAGCTAAATAATTACCTGTGAGATGAGAGCAGCAAGGTATGATTTGTGGAATGGGATCCATAGATTTACCTTGCTCTTTTTTCGCTTTTACACCATGGAAGCGGGCAGCTTAGCCCCTAAGCGGGAATATCTTCATACCGCAGGAGAAAGGAACAGGTGAGGAAATGATTGATGGATTCATGTCGGCAGCGGAGGGATGGTCCACCACAGCCATGGTCATCCGAATGGTCTCCGCGCTTATTATCGGCACGGTTATTGGCATTGACAGAGCCCTAAAGCGCCGGGGGGCAGGGATTAAGACCCATACGCTGGTGTGTCTGGGCGCGGCTTTGGTGATGATGACGGGACAGTATATCAGGATGAATTTTGAAGGCAATATGGATATTGCCCGTATGGGAGCCCAGGTGATCAGCGGCGTCGGTTTTCTGGGAGTCGGGACCATTATAGTTACCGGCAAGAATCAGATTCGCGGTCTTACTACTGCGGCAGGTCTGTGGGCCTGCGCGTGTCTTGGGCTGGCTGTGGGGATCGGGTTTGTGAAAGGCGCGTTTATCACTCTGATCCTGGTGATGATCACCTTGAAATTTCTGACCAGGCTGGATGCGCTGCTCCATATGTACGCCAAGGTATTTGACTTATACGTCGAATTTCCCAACAATCAGTGCGTGTCCGAATTTATGGAACGGCTCCATAAGATGGAAGTGAAAGTCTGCAACATGGAATTGAGCAAAAGCAAGATCAAAGGAGAAGGCCCCAATGCCATTGTCTGCATTGAGGTGACCAGCCGCAGCAAAAGACATAATGTGCTGGAGAGCATTCGAGGCATGGTATGCGTAAAGCATGTAGAAATATTGTGACGGCAAAGCCGTAGCAGTATATGAAAAAAGGAGAGACGATATGAGTGGATTGCAGTATGATGTAACGATTATTGGCGGCGGCGTGACAGGAGCCGCAGTAGCCAGGGAATTGTCCAGGTATCAGTTGAAGACATGCGTGGTAGAGAGGGCGGAGGACGTGTGTTCCGGCACCTCCAAGGCCAACAGCGCCATTGTCCATGCCGGATATGACGCTGCTGCAGGTTCTTTGAAGGCCAAGATGAACGTGGAGGGAAACGAGATGATGGGGCAGCTGTCCAAAGATCTGGATTTCGCGTTCCGCAGAAACGGTTCCCTGGTGCTGTGCTTTTCGGAAGAAGACAGGCCGGCGTTGGAGGCCCTCTATGAAAGGGGCGTGGCCAACGGGGTTCCGGATGTAACGATCATCACCGGAGACCAGGTTCGGGCTATGGAGCCCAATGTGACAGACGAGGTGGTGGCTGCTCTTTATGCGCCTACAGGCGGCATCGTATGCCCCTTTGGGCTGACCATTGCTTTGGCGGAAAATGCCTGCGATAACGGCGTGGAGTTCCGATTCCTGACAGAAGTGACTGACATTGCAAAGATCGACGGGGGCTACAAGCTGTCATTGAAAGAAAAAGAAGACATCACTACCAGATTTGTGGTCAATGCCGCCGGAGTATATGCGGATGTGTTCCACAATATGGTATGTGAGGATAAGATCACGATCGTTCCCAGAAAAGGCGATTACTGCCTGCTGGATCAGGAGGCAGGGAAACATGTGGACAAGACCATTTTCCAGCTTCCCGGCAAGTACGGCAAAGGCGTGTTAGTGGCCCCCACCATCCACGGCAATCTTCTTATCGGGCCTACGGCTTCGGATATTGAGGACAAGGAAGGCACTTATACCACAGCCGGGGAGCTGGCGGACGTTACACAAAAATCTGCCAGAGGCGTGAAGAACATTCCCTACCGCCAGGTTATCACCTCATTCTCCGGCCTGCGGGCTCACGAGTCCCATGACGAGTTTATCATCGGGGAGAGCGCGGACGGATTTTACGACGCGGCGGGCATTGAGTCCCCGGGACTTTCCAGCGCTCCTGCCATCGGCGTGTACTTAGCCGAGATGATCGCCAAAAAGGCGGGCGCTTGTGAGAAAGAGAACTTTATCGCCACCAGGAAAGGGATCCCCCACGTATCTGCCATGAGCAGGGAGGAGAGGGCAGCGCTTATTAAGGAGCGTCCGGACTACGGCACCATCGTGTGCCGCTGTGAGAATGTCAGCGAAGGAGAGATCGTGGACAGCATCCGCCGCACTCTGGGAGCAAGGTCCTTAGACGGCATCAAGAGAAGGGTGCGCCAGGGAATGGGACGCTGCCAGGCAGGATTCTGCACCCCAAGAACCATGGAGATCCTGTCCAGGGAGACAGGCATTCCCATGGAAGCGATCTGCAAAAATCAGCCCGGCTCTGAGATGATCACCGGAGAAGCATAGGAGGAAGAAAGATGAAACATCATGATATCGTAATCATTGGCGGAGGACCGGCAGGATTATCCGCAGCAGCTGCAGCAAGGAAAGCCGGGATCCAGGATATCCTGATCCTGGAGCGTGACGGAGTACTGGGCGGCATCTTAAACCAGTGTATCCATAACGGTTTCGGGCTTCACACCTTTAAGGAAGAGCTGACAGGACCGGAGTACGCTTCCCGGTACATTGACATGGTGGAGGAGGAGAAGATCCCCTACAAGCTGAACACCATTGTGGTTGACATCAATAAGGACAGAGAAGTTACCTACATAAACAAAGAAGAGGGTCTGGTCACCATCCAGGCAGGCGCTGTGATCCTGGCTATGGGATGCCGGGAGCGTCCCAGGGGAGCCCTGAACACGCCGGGATACCGTCCGGCAGGCATTTACTCCGCGGGAACGGCCCAGCGGCTGATGAATATTGAGGGCTACTGCGTGGGAAAGGAAGTCGTGATCCTGGGTTCCGGTGACATCGGTCTGATCATGGCAAGGCGTATGACATTAGAGGGAGCAAAGGTAAAGGTGGTTGCGGAGCTGATGCCGTACTCCGGCGGCCTTAAGAGAAATATCGTTCAGTGTCTGGATGATTACGGCATCCCCTTAAAGCTGAGCCACACCATTATCAATATCGAGGGCAAGGATCGCCTTACGGGCATCACTCTTGCGCAGGTGGACGAAAACCGCAATCCGATCCCCGGCACAGAGGAGCATTACACCTGCGACACCCTTCTTTTGAGCGTGGGACTGATCCCGGAAAATGAGCTGTCCAAAGGCGCGGGAGTTTCCATGAACCGGATCACTTCCGGCCCCAATGTGGACGACTGCCTTGAGACGGAAGTGGAGGGCATCTATGCCTGCGGCAATGTGCTCCATGTCCACGACCTGGTTGACTTCGTATCCCAGGAGGCGGCTCTGGCAGGGGAGAACGCGGCTGCTTACGTGAAAGAAGGCAAAGAGAAAGAAAAGACGCACAAAGTACCTCTGGTTGCGGAAAACGGCGTTCGCTACACAGTACCCCAGGTGCTGAACGTGGATACCATGAAAGATTCGGTGACCGTGCGTTTCCGTGTGGCTGACGTTTATAAGGACCGCTGCATTGCCATATACTATGATGACAAGCTGATCTCCAGAAGAAAGAAGAAAGTCCTTGCCCCAGGCGAGATGGAGCAGGTAGTCCTCAAGAAGAGCAGCTTTGAAGAATATCCAGAGATTAAGCAGATTAAGATTTGTACGGAGGTGGAGTGATGGAGACAAGGAATCTGATTTGTATTGGGTGTCCTCTGGGCTGTCCGGTGACAGTGACCATGGACGGAGATAATATCGCCGTAACAGGCAACACCTGTCCCAGAGGGGAGGACTACGCGAAAAAGGAAGTGTTAAGCCCAACCAGAATCGTAACCTCCAGTATCCGGGTCAATGGCGGAGAGATCGCCAGAGTGTCGGTTAAGACAAAAAGCGACATCCCCAAATCGAAGATCTTTGATGTGATGAAAGAGATCCAGGCAGTCCGGGCAGAGGCGCCTGTGGCTCTGGGCCAGGTCCTGATTGAGGACTGCGCAGGCACCGGAGTAGAGATCATCGCCACAAAGGCTGTAGGACGCGTTTAGACGCGGATTTTTGGGCCGCATCCCCATTAGAGCGGTATCGGTATGCAACGCTCTAAGCGGACCGGAAAGCGGGTATTGCCTAATTATAGATTTCGGCTGGGCAGTATCGGAAGATTGCCTGATATTCCGATGCTGCTCCAACGGCCGGAGATTAAGGACAAAGATGGAGAAATTTGTGGAGAAAAATAAAAAGCCTGACGACCGGGCCGGTCTTCTTGAGAAGATCAATTTGTTTGTGCTGGATATGGACGGAACATTTTATCTGGGAGACCAGGTGATCGACGGCGCTGTTGATTTTGTGCGGTATGTGGAGAAAAAGGGCAGAAACGTTTTATTTTTTACCAACAATTCTTCCCAGTCCCCCAAAGTATATATGGAGCGGCTGAAACATATGGGCTGTCCCATTACAAGAGAGCAGATCATGACCTCCGGTGACGTGACCATTACCTACTTAAAGGAACACCACAGGGGGAAACGGGTGTACCTGGTAGGTACCGAAGCGCTGAGGGAAAGTTTTCAGGAGGAGGGGATCTGCTTGTGGAGGGAGAAAGACCCGGATCCGGAAATTGTGGTTGTGGGCTTTGACACCACATTGACCTATGAGAAACTGTGCCGGGCCTGTGAGTATATCCGGAGAGGGGCGCTGTTTCTGGCGACCCATCTGGATCTAAACTGTCCCACAAAAGACGGATTTATACCGGACTGCGGTTCTTTCTGCGCGGCGATCACCGCGTCCACGGGGGTGGAGCCCAAGTATCTGGGTAAGCCGTTTCCGGAGACCCTTGACATGGTGTTAGTGAGGACGGGGGAGAAAAAGGAGCGGACGGCTTTCGTAGGAGACCGTCTGTACACGGATGTAGCCACAGGAGTATACCACGGCGCCTGGGGCTTTTTGGTGCTGACAGGGGAGACTACCCAAAAGGACCTGGAAAACTCCAGGATACAGCCTCATGGGGTCTTTCGATCCCTGGGGGAGATGAAGGAGCTGCTGGAAGGAGTCATTTAGGGAAGAGGGTCCTTTTCAAAGGCGTATTCAAGAAAACGTATCACGGCATCCGGATGCTGTGTGTAGGAGAATACCATAAGATAATGGGGGGCAGCCGTATGGGAGGCTGCTCCTTTTGAAAAACGGGAGCCTTCCAGGCTGACGGCGCAGGCTTTTGTCACCCCCTGGGAATCGGGGATATAATAAAGATTGTCTTTCAGCTGCCCAGCCAGTTGGGAGGGAAGGAGCTGTTCCAGATCACAGAGCGGGAAGGTTTTGCTGTAATAATCCGTAAGCTCTCTGGTGGTAACGAGAAAATCCAGCTCTCTGGCGGAGACGTAGGCCACGATCTTGCTCTGGCTGGCGGTGTGGTAGTCGATGGAGGAGCCTCTTTGGATGTAAAGGCTGTCGTCAAACACAACCTGCTGTTTGGAAGAAAGCCCTAACACCCGGGAAAACTCCTTAGCGATCTGGTCCGCGGGAAAACAGTTGGTTTCGTCGTTGGTGAAAAATCCTTCCAGCACGGTTTCGCGCCGCGTCTGCATCC
>Ga0137310_101871_pt1 | contig 12683 bp, 8 predicted proteins | sample NAcewiD2O_June_2_FD_97183 | JGI IMG/M metagenome (GOLD analysis project Ga0137310, IMG submission 97183) | Mouse cecal microbial communities from Vienna, Austria - N-Acetylglucosamine amended D2O_June | ecosystem: Host-associated > Mammals > Digestive system > Large intestine > Cecum | place...
GAAAAAGCGTCTCAAAAAGGGAACCAGGCTTACTGGGACGCGTGGAAATCAAAGGAGGACTCGCAATGAAGGAAAGAAGCGTCAATGTCACCCAGGGTGTGGAGCGCGCGCCGAATCGTTCGCTGTTTTACGCCTTGGGCTACACAAAGGAAGAGCTGGAACGGCCTCTGATCGGCGTGGTCTGTTCGCAGAATGAGATCGTTCCCGGACATATGAATCTGGATAAGATCGTCGATGCCGTGAAGCTGGGCGTGGCGGAAGCGGGCGGTGTGCCGGTCGTATTTCCGGCGATCGCTGTCTGTGACGGCATTGCCATGGGCCATGTAGGCATGAAGTATTCCCTGGTCACAAGGGATCTGATCGCGGATTCTACGGAATGTATGGCAATGGCGCACCAGTTTGATGCGCTTGTGATGGTGCCCAACTGTGACAAGAATGTTCCCGGGCTTCTGATGGCGGCAGCCAGGATCAATGTACCGACCGTATTCGTATCAGGCGGGCCGATGCTTGCCGGCCATGTGCACGGACAGAAGAGAAGTCTCTCGTCCATGTTCGAGGCGGTGGGTTCCCATGCGGCGGGCACGATGAGCGATGAAGAGCTGCGCGAGTTCGAGGAGAAGACCTGTCCGACCTGCGGTTCCTGTTCCGGCATGTATACGGCCAATTCCATGAACTGCCTGACGGAAGTGCTTGGCATGGGTCTGCGCGGCAACGGCACCATTCCGGCGGTCTATTCCGAGCGCATCAAGCTGGCGAAACATGCGGGCATGGCCGTGATGGCGCTTTTGCAGCAGAATATCAGGCCGCGGGATATCATGACGAAGGAGGCCGTCTTAAATGCACTGACGGTGGATATGGCGCTGGGCTGCTCCACCAATTCCATGCTGCATCTGCCGGCCATCGCGCATGAGATCGGCTTTGATTTCGATATCTCCTTTGCCAATGAGATCAGCGAGAAGACGCCCAATCTCTGTCATCTGGCGCCGGCAGGCCCCACCTACATGGAGGATCTGAATGAGTCGGGCGGTGTCCATGCGGTGATGAAGGAGCTGGCGGATATCGGGCTGTTACATACGGAGTGCATGACCGTGACGGGGGCTACTCTGGGAGAGAATATCAAGAATGCGGTGAACAGGAATCCGGAAGTGATCAGGACCGTGGACAACCCTTACAGTAAGACGGGAGGACTGGCTGTGCTGAAAGGAAATCTGGCGCCGGACGGCAGTGTGGTCAAGCGCTCTGCGGTGGTGGAAGAGATGATGGTACACGAAGGGCCTGCCCGGGTGTTTGAATGCGAGGAGGACGCCATAGCTGCCATCAAGGGCGGCAGGATCGTGGCCGGCGATGTGGTCGTTATCCGTTACGAAGGGCCAAAAGGCGGTCCCGGTATGCGCGAGATGCTGAATCCTACGTCCGCCATTGCAGGCATGGGTCTCGGTTCCAGTGTTGCGCTGATCACGGACGGCAGATTTTCCGGCGCATCCCGCGGCGCATCCATCGGACATGTATCCCCGGAGGCGGCGGTGGGCGGTCCCATCGCGCTGGTGGAGGAAGGCGATATCATCAGCATAGATATCCCGCATATGAAACTGGATATGAAGGTGTCGGAGGAGGAGCTGGCAGCCAGACGGGCGAAATGGCAGCCAAGAGAACCGGAAGTGACGACCGGATATCTGGCAAGATACCGCGAGATGGTGACCAGCGGCAACAGAGGCGCCATTCTGGAGATCGCGGGACATAAGGAACGTAACGTGTAACGGTGCAGGAAGCGGCACCGCTGCCGACAATACAGGAGAGCAGGAGGGAGAAATATGTTATTGACAGGGGCGGAGATCGTTGTGGAATGTCTGAAGGAACAGGGTGTGGATACTGTGTTCGGCTATCCGGGCGGCACGATTCTTAATGTATATGACGCTTTGTATCAACATAGTAATGAAATAAAGCATATTCTTACGTCTCATGAGCAGGGAGCGGCTCATGCGGCGGACGGCTATGCGAGGGCCACCGGCAGAGTAGGAGTCTGTCTGGCGACAAGCGGCCCCGGCGCCACCAATCTGGTGACCGGTATCGCCACGGCTTATATGGATTCCGTGCCGATGGTGGCGATCACCTGCAATGTGGTACTGCCTTCTCTTGGCAAGGACTCCTTTCAGGAGGTGGACATTGCCGGAATCACCATGCCGATCACGAAGCATAATTATATTGTAAAGGATGTGAACATTCTTGCGGATACTCTGCGCAGGGCTTTTGCCATTGCCGGAAGCGGAAGGCCGGGGCCGGTGCTTGTGGACATCACCAAGGATGTGACATCCAACAGTTGTGAATTCGAGAAAAAGGAACCGGAAACAGTGCATGTGCCTTCCCGGTATACGGAAGAGGAACTGCAGGAAGCGCTGTCGCTTCTGCGGGATGCGAAGAAGCCCTTTGTCTATGTGGGCGGCGGTGCGGTCATCTCAGGCGCCTACAAAGAAGTGCGGGCGTTCGCTGAGAGGATGGATACGCCTGTCTGTGATACGCTTATGGGTAAGGGCGTATTCGACGGCCATGACGCGCGCTATACGGGCATGATCGGTATGCACGGCACGAAGGTTTCCAATTTCGGCGTCAGCGAGTGCGACCTGCTGATCGCGATGGGGGCCAGATTCTCCGACCGTGTGGTGGGTAATCCGAAGAAATTCGCGGAACATGCCAAAATACTGCACATTGATATCGACGATGCGGAGATCAACAAGAACATCCGCACGGATGTCTCGCTGGTGGGAGACCTGAAAGAAGTGCTGGAGAAGATCAACGGACAGCTGGAACAGCAGCAGCACACGGAGTGGATGCAGCATATCGCCGAATTGAAGGCGTCGTATCCGCTGAATTATGACAAGACAGCGCTGTCCTGTCCGTATATCATCGAGGAGATCGACAGGATCACAGAAGGCGAAGCGGTGATCACAACGGATGTGGGACAGCATCAGATGTGGGCGGCACAGTACTATAAGTATTCCAGGCCCCGTACACTGCTTTCTTCCGGCGGTCTGGGCACTATGGGGTATGGCCTTGGCGCCTGCCTGGGGGCGAAGATGGGGCGGCCTGATAAAGTCTGCATCAATATCGCGGGGGACGGCTGCTTTAGAATGAACATGAATGAGCTGGCGACGGCGAGCCGTTACGATATTCCGATCATACAGGTGGTGATCAACAACCATGTACTCGGTATGGTAAGGCAGTGGCAGACCCTTTTCTATGGCAAAAGATATTCCCAGACGATCCTGCAGGATAAGGTGGATTTCTGCAAAGTGGCGGAGGGCCTGGGCTGTGAAGCGATCCGGGTGACGAAGAAGGAAGAAGTGGCGCCGGCCATCGAGAAGGCGCTGCGCTTAAAGAAACCTGTACTGATCGACTGTCTGATCCCGGAGGATGACAAAGTATTTCCGATGGTACCCGCGGGTGCGGCGATCACGGAAGCCTTCGATGCGCTGGATCTGGCCGCAGCGAACAAGTAAAGAGAAGTACGGAAGAAAAACTGAGTATAAGGTGACTGGAAACGTCTTATGAGTAAAAGATTCGTAAAACATGCAGCAATCATTTTATGCATGATTCTGGTCAGTCTGATGGGAACCTACATCGGACTGGCCATTTACTACCATAACGCCTTTGCCTACGGCACCTGGATCAACGGCGTCTACTGTACCGGAAAGAGCATCGGGGATGTGAACAGCGAACTGGTGAAGGACTTTTCCTACGAGGGCCTTACGATTCTGGATAAGGACGGGAATACCTGCGAAATTGCGGCGGATAAGATCGGTTATCAGTTTGATTTCGTGAAGGCGCTGGAGATCTACCAGAAGCAGCAGAACGCCTGGATGTGGATCGACAGCCTTTTTCATGGGGAAAATACGCAGCTGGTGCCGGTCGTTTCCTATGACAGGCAGGCGCTGGAGCAGATTCTGGCGCAGCTTCCTTTCCTGAACGACGAAAGGCAGCATACAGAGGAAGAACGGCAGGTGGCTATCATCAAGACCGGGCAGGGATATGAGCTGGTGAACGAGCGGGTGGATGTCCTGTCGGTGGAGGAGGCCGAGGCGGCGATCGTGCGTGCGGTGGAGGAGTCCCGCAGTGAGGTTTCTTTGACGGAGGAAGGCTGTTATCATGATCTGGAGCTGACTGCCCGGATGAAGGATACGCTGGCGCTGTGGGAGAAGGTGAACGCCTTTCAGCAGTGCGGGATCGTCTATCAGATGGGAGAAGAACAGGTTCCGGTGGATGCGGCGGTGGTCTGCGACTGGATTGCGCTGAATGAGGACGGCAGTTTCGCGCTGGATGAGCAGAATGCTCTGCAGCTGCGGGAAAATGCGGTGGAGGAATTTATCGACAGACTGGCGGATGAGTATGACACGGTGGGCGCCAGCCGGCAGTTTCGGGCGACCAGAGGGGAGACGGTCACCGTGGAGGGCGGCATATACGGCAACAAGCTGGACCGGAAAGCGGAAGTGAAGTATCTTAAAGAGGCATTTCAGGACGGCAGACGGGAGACGCACGAGCCGGCCTATACCCAGATGGCATGGAAGCAGGGCAAAGATGATATCGGCGGCACTTATGTCGAGGTGGACATGGGAGAGCAGATGATGTATTACTATGTGGACGGCGTACAGAAGCTGAGCACCCCTGTCGTGACGGGCAATACCTCGCGCAGGATGGGGACGCCTTCCGGGGTCAACTATGTGTATCTGAAACAGCGTAACCGCGTTCTGCGCGGACCCGGCTATGCGTCTCCGGTGGACTTCTGGATGCCGGTCAAAGGCGGGATCGGGATTCATGACGCTTCCTGGCGCAGCAGGTACGGCGGGACGATCTACCAGACCAACGGGTCTCATGGGTGTATCAATACGCCGCGGGATGTGATGGTGGAGCTGTATGACAGCGTGGAAGTAGGGACGCCGGTCGTGATGTTCTATTAGGAAAAATTGTGATCAGGAAAAACTGCTGTCAGGAAAAATTTAACGTTTTAATTGACTAAAGTGCTGTTTGAGGGTACAATGGGGTTTGTTTAGAGTATGTGAGGAAAGAAAGAGGAGAGGAAAATGTCCAGAGTATACAATTTTTCAGCGGGTCCTGCGGTGCTGCCGGAGGAAGTGCTGCGGGAAGCCGCGGAGGAGATGTTGGATTATAAGGGAACCGGCATGTCGGTGATGGAGATGAGCCACCGGTCGAAAGCCTATGATACGATCATCAAGGAGGCGGAGGCGGATCTGCGCACATTGTTAAAGATCCCTGATAACTATAAGGTACTGTTTCTGCAGGGCGGAGCCAGTCTGGTGTTTGCTTCCGTGCCGATGAACCTGATGAAAAACCGCAAGGCAGGGTACATACTGACGGGACAGTGGGCGAAGAAAGCGTTTGCGGAGGCAAAGATCTACGGCGAGGCCGTTGCGCTTGCGTCCTCGGCGGATCAGACTTTTTCCTATATTCCGGATTGTTCTGACCTGCCGGTTACGGAGGATATGGACTATGTCTATATCTGTGAGAACAATACGATTTACGGGACGAAGTTTCACAGTCTGCCGGATACGAAGGGGAAGATCCTCGTGTCCGATGTTTCTTCCTGCTTCCTGTCGGAGCCGATGGATATTGAGGCTTACGGCATGGTTTACGCCGGTGTGCAGAAGAATGTAGGGCCTGCGGGCGTGCAGATCGTGATCATCAGAGAGGATCTGCTGACGGATGATGTACTGCCGGGAACCCCTACCATGATGAAATATAAAGTCCATGCGGACAATGATTCCCTGTACAATACGCCGCCCTGCTACGGCATCTATATCTGCGGCAAGGTTTTCAAATGGCTGTTGAAAAACGGCGGCCTGGAAGCCATGAAAGAGGTCAATGAGAAGAAGGCGGCCATTTTATATGATTTCCTCGACGAGAGCAGTCTGTTTAAAGGCACGGTCAGGAAAGAGGACCGCTCTTTGATGAATGTGCCTTTCGTGACAGGCAGCGGGGATCTGGACGCGCAGTTTATCAAGGAGGCGACGGCAGCCGGGTTTGTGAATCTGAAAGGCCATCGCACGGTAGGCGGTATGCGCGCCAGCATTTACAATGCCATGCCGGTGGAAGGCGTGGAGAAGCTGGTCGCTTTCATGAAGGAATTTGAAGAGAAAAATCGTCAGTAAGCCGGGTTGGCGGCGCTGTGAAAGAAAAGAGGATGTACGGATGTTTAAATATCATTGCTTGAATCCCATTGCGGGAGTCGGTCTGGAGAAATTTACGGACCGGTACGAGAAGACAGATAAAGTGGAAGAAGCCGACGGTATTCTGGTCAGGAGTGCCGCAATGCATGACATGGAGCTGCCGGAGAACCTGCTGGCGATCGCCCGGGCAGGGGCTGGCGTGAACAACATTCCGCTGGACAAATGCGCCCAGAAGGGAATCGTCGTCTTCAACACGCCGGGCGCCAATGCCAACGGCGTTAAGGAGCTTGTGATCGCCGGGATGCTGCTGGCTTCCCGCGACGTGGTGGGCGGCATCGAGTGGGTCAAAGAGAACCAGAATGATGAGAATGTAGGCAGGAACGCCGAGAAGGCGAAGAAGAATTTCGCCGGTACGGAGATCGAAGGCAAGAAGCTGGGTATCGTGGGTCTGGGCGCGATCGGTGTCAGGGTGGCCAACGTGGCAAAGCATCTGGGCATGGAAGTGTATGGATACGATCCTTATGTATCCGTGGATGCGGCATGGAATCTGAGCCGTGACGTGAGGCATGTGCTGCATGTGGAAGAGATTTATGAGGAGTGTGATTATATCACGATCCACGTGCCGCTGATGGATGCCACCAGAGGCATGGTGGGCAAAGAAGCCATCGACAGGATGAAGGACGGGGTGATCCTGTTAAATTTTGCCAGAGATCTGCTTGTGGACGAACAGGCTGTGCTGGACGGCATCAGGAGCGGTAAGATCCGCAGATATGTAACGGATTTCCCCAATGCCGTTACGGCCGGACAGGAGGGGTGCATCGTTATCCCGCATCTGGGCGCTTCCACGGAGGAATCCGAGGATAACTGTGCGGTGATGGCGGTCAGGGAATTAAAGAATTATCTGGAAAACGGCAATATCATCAACAGCGTCAACTATCCGCAGTGCGATATGGGCGTCTGTGGGCAGGCGGGACGTGTGGCCATTTTCCATGAGAACAAGGCTAATATGATCACGCAGTTTACGGCCTGCTTCGGCGATATCGGCATCAATATCTCTGATATGACGAACAAGTCTAAAGGAGACGTGGCGTACACTATGCTGGATATCGAGACGCCGGCTTCCGGGGAGATCATCGAAAAGCTGCAGTCCATCAACGGCGTATTCCGGGTGAGAGTGGTGAAATGACCGGTCAGGCTGGATTTGATACAATAAGGTAAGGAGAAAGGCTGCCACAGCATACCGGGATGACCGGGAGCTGTGGCAGCCCTTTTCAGCTGAGACGGTTGGCAATCCGGGAGAAATCCGCAGCTTCGTCTTCGTCCAGCGTGGCCTGCAGCTGGTTCTCCGCTTCCACGGAGGCCTCGCTTGCCAGATCCATATAAAGGATGAAGATATCTTCGACGGATACGCCCTTTTCGGCGGCAATCTCTTCCATCACCGGCTTCAGCGCTTCCAGCTGAAAGGAAATCCTTGTCTTCTGCGGATCAATGTCTGCCAGGGCCGTTTCGGCATAGGCGTTAATGCGGTCTAATATTTTCTTGTTTTCAGGTGTCATATTCTGCACTTCCTTTCCTGCTCTATCAAATAAAGTAATTCCTTTTATCCGATGTTATATTCCGTAACAGAGAAGCCGAAGGCTGAACTGTTACTCCTGTTGTTATATTTTAACACTTCGCGCTTGTACTGCATAGCCTAATTTGCTAAAATAAAATATAGTATATCCGGTCATGGATAAGAGCGGATAACGGACAGGAGACAGCATGGCAGATATCAAACCTTTTCGGGCGGTCAGGCCCAGAGCGGATCTGGCCGAACGGATCGCTGCATTGCCGTATGATGTATACAGCAGAAGGGAAGCCTATGAGAAAGTGCAGGGCGACGACTGCAGTTTTCTGCGGATAGACAGGCCGGAGACACAGTTTCCGGAAGCCTTTGACATGTACGCGCCGGAAGTCTATGAGAAAGCCAGACAGATGCTTTACGGGATGATCCGGGATGGGCTTTTTACCACGGAGGAGAAGGAAGCATATTATGTCTATGAGCTGGTGATGGACGGGCGTTCCCAGGTGGGAATCGGGGCCTGTGCCTCGGTGGATGACTACGAAAGCAGGGTGATCAGGAAACATGAGAATACCCGGGCGGAGAAGGAGGCGGACCGCATCCGTCATGTGGATGTGTGCAGTGCCCAGACCGGCCCCATCTTTCTGGCATACCGCCGGCGGGAAGGGATAGAGGAAGTGGTGCGCGAGGCGATGTGCGGCCGTCCGGTCTACGACTTTACGGCAGAAGACGGTGTTACCCACAGGCTGTGGGTCATCGACGGGGTGGAAGCGGTGGCGCGTATCCGGCGGGAGTTTGCGCAGGTGGATGCCATCTATATCGCGGACGGGCATCACAGATGTGCCTCCGCCGTCCGGGTTTCCCAGCAGCGGAGGGCAGCGCACCCTGCGCATACGGGCGCGGAAGAATTCAACTATTTTCTTTCGGTGCTGTTTCCGGACGACCAGCTGATGATCATGGATTATAACAGAGTCGTGCGGTCGCTGAACGGTCATTCGGAGGCAGAATTCCTCGACCGGCTGCGGCAGGTCTGCGATGTGCGTCTGGTGGGGGAGGAACCCTGCAGGCCGCGGCGCAAAGGAGAGATTGGCATGTATCTGAAGGACGCCTGGTATCTTCTGACCATCGGGGCAGAACGGTATGGCGAAGATCCGGTGGAATCTCTGGATGTGACGATCCTGCAGCGGGATATTCTGGAGCCGATCCTGGGCATCAAAGATCCCAAGGTGGATGAGCGGATCGACTTCGTGGGCGGCATCCGGGGTCTGGAAGAGCTTGTCAGGCGGGTCCACACGGACGCGGCGGCGGCCTTCGCCATGTATCCGACAAATATCCATGAGCTGTTTGCAGTGTCCGACGCCGGGAAACTGATGCCGCCCAAATCCACGTGGTTTGAGCCGAAGCTGCGCAGCGGCATTTTGATTCATACAATAGAAGAATGAGGGAGGGTATTATGAACAAGAGACTATATAAACTGATGAACTGGCCGGTAATCGAGGGGATCGTCTACTCGGAGGCCGATGACCCGCATGCGACGCTGGGCGCCCATGTGGTGGGGAACTCCGTACTCGTGCAGACTTTTCAGCCCGGCGCCGAGAGCGTGCGTCTGCAGCTTATTGAGGGGGATATGAGTTATAAGATGGATCTGGCCGATGAAGAAGGCTATTTCGCGGCGCTGCTGCCGGGGAAAAAGATTCCGGACTACGAGTATGTAGTGGAGTACCAGGACGGTTCTCTGAAAAAGGTGAAGGACGCCTACAATTTTGCGCCCCAGATCACAAAAGAAGACACGGAGAAATTCAACGCCGGCATTCACTATATGGTCTATGAGAAGCTGGGGGCACATCCCATGAAGGTGGACGGTGTGGACGGTGTTCTGTTCGCCGTATGGGCGCCCAATGCCCTGCGGGCCAGCGTGGTGGGAGATTTTAACGGCTGGGACGGAAGAGTCCACCAGATGAGGCGGCTCTGGGATTCCGGCGTTTTCGAGATATTCATTCCGGATGTGAAGCCGGGAGAATGCTATAAATTCGAGATCAAGGCGAAGGGCGGCCTGACCTTTATGAAGGCGGATCCCTATGCCTTCGGACAGCAGCTGCGCCCGGACAGCGCTTCCGTGGTCAGGGAGATCAACGGCTTCAAGTGGACGGACAGTAAGTGGATGAAGAGCCGGGCCGGCCTGCAGGCAGCGGACAGGCCCATCAATGTGTATGAGATCTATCTTGGGTCTTTTGCCAAACCGGAAGACGGGAGAGAGTTCTACAATTACCGGGAGCTGGCGCCGAAGATCATCGAGTATGTCAAGAAGATGGGCTATACCCATATCGAGCTAATGCCCGTGATGGAACATCCTTTTGACGCTTCCTGGGGGTATCAGGTGATCGGGTATTATGCACCCACTTCGCGGTATGGCACAGCGGAAGATTTCATGTATTTTATGAACGAGATGCACAAGGCGGGTATCGGCGTTATTCTGGACTGGGTACCGGCGCATTTCCCGCGGGATACCTACGGACTGTCCGGTTTCGACGGAACATGCCTGTACGAGCACCAGGATCCGCGGCAGGGATCTCACCCGCACTGGGGGACGCTGATCTACAACTACGGCCGGCCTGAGGTGCGCAATTACCTGATCGCCAACGCCCTGTACTGGGTGGAGCAGTATCACGCCGACGGTATCCGCATCGACGCCGTGGCATCCATGCTGTATCTGGATTACGGTAAGAAGGACGGAGAGTGGGTTGCCAATCTGTACGGCGGCAATGAGAATCTGGAGGCGGTGGAATTTTTGAAGCATCTGAATTCCATTATGAAAAAGCGCAACAAAGGTGTGCTCATGATCGCCGAGGAATCCACGGCCTGGCCGAAGATCACGGGGGATCTGGAAGACGACGGCCTGGGCTTCGATCTGAAATGGAACATGGGCTTTATGAACGACTATCTGGATTATATCAAGACAGATCCCTATTTCCGTTCCGGACGGCACAATGAGCTGACATTCAGCATGATCTACGCCTACAGCGAGAAATTCATGCTGGTGTTCTCCCATGACGAGGTAGTGCACGGGAAGGCTTCCCTGATCGGCAAGATGCCCGGGGAGCGGGCCGACCAGTTCGCCAATATGCGTCTGACTTATGCCTACCATATGACGCATCCCGGCAAGAAATTAATTTTTATGGGACAGGATATCGGTGAGTATAAGGAGTTCTCCGAGGAGAGAGAGACGGAGTGGGGGCTTTTACAGCATGAGGAACATGCGAAGCTCAACCGGCTGGCGGCGGATATGAATAAGCTGTATGTGTCCAGCCCGGCGCTGTATGCCAAAGATACGTCCAGAGACGGTTTCGAGTGGATCAACTGCATCACGCCCAATGCCTGTATGCTGTCCTACCTGCGCAAAGCCGATAAGATAGAAGAGACGCTGGTGGTGGTGGCCAACTTTGCCAACGCGAAGCAGTCCTTCCGGGTCGGTGTGCCTTACGAAGGAAAATATCAGGAAATAATGAATACGGATGCCAGGATCTACGGCGGAAGCGGTACGGTCAATCAAGGTGTCTGTGATACCATCGAGACGGAGTGGGACGGCAAGCCCTATGCCATTGATATGGTGAGCGCGCCGCTGTCTGTCTGCATTTTCTCCTATACGCCTTATACACCGGCGGAGAAGGCAGAGATTGAGCAAAAACGTGCCGAAGAGTTACGGAAAGCCAAAGAGGCAGAGGAGCGCAGACTGGCGAAGGAAGAGGCGGAGTCCATAGCGCAGGAAGCGGCGGAAGCAAAGCGGATGGCGAAGCTGGCGGCCGAGGAAGCGAAGAAGAGAGCCAGAGAAGCGGAAGAGATGTTAAAGAAGGCACAGGAGGCCGAGGTCAGGCTGCAGAAGATCCTGGAGGCACAGGAGAAAGAAGCGGCCAGGAAAGTGGCTGCCTCTCAGAAAGAAGCAGCGGTAAAGAAAGCCCCTGTGAAGAGGGGAGCCGTCAGGAAAGAGTCCGCAGGGGATGACACGGCAAAAGAGGAGTCCGCGGAGAAAAAGGACGCCGGAAAGAAGGCTGTGAGAAAGGCTCCGGTTAAGAAGAAATAGGAGATAAGTGAATGGGAATGGGAGAGCACGCAGCAGGATTGGAGCAGATCGCGCAGGAAGAGATTGATGTAGGATTGATACAGGCATATGTGCAGCAGCTGCCGGATAAGGCGCTGCGGTTCGGTATCCGGGTGCTGCTGGCGCTGGTGGTCTTTTTCATCGGTGTGCAGGTGATCAAGCTGGTGCGCAGGATCGTCCGCCGTTCTTTGAAGCGGGGCAATGCGGATATCGGTGTTTCGCAGTTTCTGGATTCCTTTATCAAGACGGTGCTGTATATTCTGCTTCTGTTCATGATCGCCTCCGGTTTCGGACTGGATGCCACCAGTGTGGTGGCGCTTCTGGGTTCGGCCGGTGTGGCGATTGGTCTGGCGATACAGGGGAGCCTGTCCAACTTTGCCGGCGGGGTGCTGATCCTGCTGCTGAAACCGTTCCGGGTGGATGATTATATCAAAGTAGACAATGACGGCCATGAGGGCACGGTGAAAGAGATACAGTTGTTTTACACGAAACTTTCTACGCCCAATAACCATGTGGTCATTATCCCCAACGGCACCTTGTCCAATTCCAGCATTTTGAATATGAGCACGCTGACAGAGCGGCGGATGGATATTCTGGTGGGGATTTCCTACGATGCCGACATAAGACAGGCCAGAGAAGTCATCATGAAGGTACTGGAGGAGGACGAGGCGGTCCTTGCCACAAAGGACCGCAGAGTGTTCGTGGATGCGCTGGCGGACAGCGGTGTGAATCTCAATGTACGCTGCTGGGCGGACAATGAAACGTACTGGGAATGCAAGTGGCGTATCACGGAGAAGATCAAGTATGCGCTGGATGAGGCGGGGATCGCCATACCGTATCCGCAGCTGGA